>Ga0209330_1000166_pt1 | contig 32529 bp, 27 predicted proteins | sample JacPinW_OM2H0_O3_FD_187969 | JGI IMG/M metagenome (GOLD analysis project Ga0209330, IMG submission 187969) | Forest soil microbial communities from Algoma, Ontario, Canada - Jack Pine, Ontario site 1_JW_OM2H0_O3 (SPAdes) (version 2) | ecosystem: Environmental > Terrestrial > Soil > Boreal... | reverse complement strand
TGGAGATGGGGGTGTAGGCGGCGCCGATGGCGGAGTTGAGGAACATTTTTCCTGTGGGAACGGTGAAGACTCCGGAGTTGGATTGCGGCAATTCGTAAACGTTGCCGTCTTCGCTGTTGACGTAGACGTTGCCGAGCATGTCGACGGCGGGCATGTTGATGCACCATTCGTAGCCGTTGGGATGATTGTTGTCGATGGTGGTGCTTTGGAATTGCCATTGGATGTTGAAATTCGCGTCGAGCTGGGTGATGTAATACGGGCCGGCGAGCGTTGCGGTGTCGCAGACCGGGCTGCCACCGTTGCAATAGGATGTTGAGGGGTAATGATTGTCTTTGATTATGACGGAGAAAGTGTTGTCGTGAACCCAGACGCCCGGAGTGGAATCCCAACCGAATCCGTAGGCGCCGACGTAATTTCCCAGGGAATCGAAGCGGAAAAGGTGGCCGCGAGAGAAATTGTAATTGTCGAGCGAGCCGAAAACGACGGAAGCGTCAGGCAGCACGGTGGGAGATGATGAAGCTTGGTCGGTCACCATGCCGGAGCCGGGCGTATTAGTTGTGGGATCGACTCCGACAGTAGCGCCAAAGAGGCAGGAGTTGGGCTCGTCGGCGACTCCCTGGGCGGCGATGGGCAAGAGGACGCCGCAGCCATCGCTGAGGCGACTCTGCAGCGAGGCTTGCCACTTGGGCGAGAGATCAGCGGTGTTCACTGCAAGCAAGTAGCTCACCATGTTGTCGAAGTGCGCGCGGCTGACGGTGTAGACGGTCGTGCCATCCGCCGAGACGGCGGGCGCAACGTTAATTCCAGGGCGTTGCGAACCGCACGCGGCCGGAAAAAACGGAGCGACTGCATCGGGGGAAGGCGGCCACGGGAAAGCAGGCTGCGGACTTTGATTGGCGAAAGTTCCGGGGCAGGTGAGTGAAGTTCCGGCCGGAGCGCCGGGGGTTATCGAAGCAAAAGTCGCGGTGATGAAGGAATCGTCCGGCGCAATTTTGACGAGCCATGCTCCGGCGATATCGTTCTGGTCCCACGGATTGCCGGCGAGGTTCAGCTGGATCACGTTGTAATAAATGTTGCCGATCGCGTCGGCGGTGAGCGGACCGGAGACAAAGGTGTTCGCGGCAGTGACGGCGGCATTCGCGACGAAAGGATTGATGAGCGAAACGGAGATTCCGGTGCTTTTGTCCACTTTCCAGACGGTGCCGGCTGCGCCGGGGACGTAGAGGAAATTGTTGGCATCAACAGGATGGAAGACAGGCTCCCAGCCTTGCAGTCCGGGGAATCCCTGATTGAAATCCGTGGCGTTCGGTTCCGGCACCCAATCGCTGCCGAAGCTCCATACTTGGACGAGCTGATTGTTGACCCAGCTAAATCGCTCTTCGGTCCATACCATGCTGTTCCATGAGTTGGGGCCGCAAGCGCCGCCATCCTCCCACTGACCGACGGGACTGCAGGAATTGTAGTTGCCCTTCTTCATCACCATGTAGGCGTCGGTTCCGTCGACGATGGGAGCCTGTTCGTGAACGGTTAATGTCGGCTCGCCGAAGAGCGGAGTGTTTTCGGCCTTTTCCTGCTCGACGAACGGATCGTACGCAATGTTTGCGAGAGTGTTGTTCAATGCCTGGCCGGTAGCGGCGACCATACCGCTGTGCTGCGGATTTGCTCCCCACTGCTGCCAAAACGGGGCGTTGGATGCATTCTGCGAGCCGACGGTAAAAGTCACGGTGATGATTGCGGGCGAACCCGAGGCGCCAGGATCAGTTACGGTAATGTGCCCGGTATAGGTGTTGGCGGCCAGAATTCCGGTCTCGACGAATATTTGCATAGCGATCGGAGCAGTGCCGTCAGTGGGTGTAACTGTCAGCCAAGGCTGGTCGGCCGTAGCGGTAAAGTTGAGCGTGCCGGCGCCGGTGTTGTTCACGTTAACGGAAGCGTCCGCTGGATTAAATGGGCTCCCCTGCACGGCGGAAAAGGAGACAGCATTCGACGAGAGGCTCAAAGACGGAGAAGCCACGTGGACGTGTCCGCCGCCACCGCATCCGGCGCACAATGACGCAAGTACAAACAGAATTCCCGTTAGGCAGAGAATTGATAAGCGCCTAGAAGGGTCTTCGAGGCAGAACGGTCCCAAGGTCCGGTTCATATGCTTCTCCCCGCATCGCCTGATGCGGAATGGTGTCGCTGGATGCGTACATTACTATGACAGGGAATCGCGAGGGTACGAATCTATTAGCATGGTTCGCAAGAGACAATTGGATTCCGCAGGCGAATCGGCACCAGTTTTCCAAACGGCGGCGACCCGGATGCGTTGTGAGAACATTTGTTCGCCGCGGGCTCACTTACTTTCGCTATGAATTAAGATGCGGGTATGATGCTTGAAGTTACGTAGGTTTGTTGCGACGGAACTTTTATGACAACTTCGAACTCATCTTCTGAAATTGGGAAGGCCAGCGATCACCTGGCGAACGAGCGCACGTTTCTTGCGTGGATTCGCACGAGCATCAGCATCATCGTGTTCGGATTTGTGGTGGCAAAGTTTGGAATTACGTTGCGCGAACTCCTGCTTGCCCAGGGGAGTACTGTTCGCGAGAGCGGCGTGTCGTTGATGATCGGTCTGGGATTTATGGCCATGGGAATTTTTATGGCGCTGGGGGCATGGTTCCGATACCAGTCGACCATGCGGCGCATAGAGACGGGGGACTTCAAGCCGGCGAAAGCGATTGTTACGGTGCTGGCAGTGCTTGCCGCGCTTTTCGGGGTCATCCTGGCTGTGTATTTGATTTTTACCGCTCGGGCGCTTTAGTTTCGCGGGCAGACTCTGGGTTTCTCGCTAACTATATTGGCGGCCACGCGTCAACAAGAACACGAGGTGTCCTAATGAGAAGCTTCTCCATTGCATTGGGTCTGTGGCTGCTTGCTGGCGGGCTCGCCCTTGGACAACAGGAACAACAACCGGCCGCTTCGACGGTGATTAGCGAACCTTCTACTCCGGAAGCGATCAAGCAATTGAATGATGAACAGATTGCGGCGCTCCAAAAACAGATTGCAGGCAAGGAAACGCAACCGTCGGAAGCGGTGTTCAAAAATATAAAGATCTTGACGGGCGTTCCCGCGGGGAACGTGCTGAAGATCATGCAAATCGGTTACAGCCGGTCTCTCGGCACGAGTTGCGCACACTGCCACGTTATCGGCGAATGGGCCAAGGACGACAAACCGGCGAAACAGATTACGCGCGACATGTCGAACATGACGCACGTGATCATTTTCGATGAATTGAGGAAGATTGACGGTCTTAAGGACCGCAATGCGTTGATTAATTGCACGACGTGCCATCGCGGACAATTGAAACCGGCGCTCAATATGGATGCGGATGCAGCCAAGAAATAAGCGAGTGGGGGCTGGGCGACGATTAGGAAGTCAAAGAGCCGGCAGGATGCCCTTCGACTTCGCTCAGGACAAGCCGGCGCTACGAAAGGCGGGTGTCGCCGAACGGACAGGGCTGGGCGAAACGACAGCGGGCGCAGCATGCTGCGCCCCTACAACAGCAAACATCTCGCATCGGGGACTTCGCAGCGAACAATCGAGAAAGCCACAGATCAATCATTCGTAGCGGAGGGCTTTGATTGGGTCTACGCGCATGGCCCGCCGGGCGGGGAGATAGCTGGCCAGCAGCGCAATTGCGACGAGCGAGCCGGCGGCGAGGGCGAGCGTCTCCGCGTCATTTGCTTTCAAGCCGAAGAGGAGCTGCTCGACCAAGCGCGCGACCCAGACGGAGGCGATTACTCCTGCGCCGACGCCCACGACGAGTAAAGCGGCAACATCGCGCATCACGAGCTTCATGATCGAGACGGGCTGGGCGCCGAGGGCCATGCGAATTCCGATCTCATGCGTGCGCTGCGTGACGACGTAGATCATCACGCCGTACAGTCCGATGGCGGTGAGGAGCAGAGCGAGGCCGCCGAAGAAACCGGAAAGAGTTGCGAGGAGGCGCTCTTGCGTAAGCGTGTCGTCCACGGCTTGTGCCAGAGTTGTGAATTGCAACGAGGCAGCCTTGTTTATGCCTACGATCGCGTCACGCACAGCCGGTATCAGCGACGCAGGAGGGACACCCGTGCGCAACTCGAAGACTCCGCCTTCGGGCAGTTGTTGCATTTGGTTCATCGGAACATAAGCGAAAGGGAAGTAGTCTTCCCGAAGGGTGTCGTACTTGGAATCTCCGACCAAGCCGACGATTTGGAGCGGCTGTGCGGAAGCCAGGTGTGAATCGGGAATGCGGAAGTATTGTCCGATGGAGTTTTTACCCGGAAAGAATTTGCGCGCCATGGTTTCATTGACGATCACGACAGGCTGGGAGCCGGCAGAGTCGTGGGCGTCAAAAACGCGGCCGGCGAGAAGCGGCGTGCGCAGAGTTGCAAAATAATCCGGCGTGATCCAGTTGAAGTAAACGAGCGGCTCTTCGCCAGGTTTCGGTTTTTGCCCTTCGATTGCGATGTCTTCGTTCCACTCGATACCCGACATGGGGGCCATCCAATCTTGCGAAGCGGAAGTCACGCCGGGAACAGATTTCAGGCGAGTGAGAACCTGATCGTAAAACGCAGCGATAGCATCAGGAGCGATTTTCGCGTTGTGAATATTGGTGGTGACGAGAAGAACGTTCTTGCGGTCGAAACCGGGATTGAGCGTGATGAGATTGCGGAAACTGCGCACGAACAGCCCGGTGCCGACCAGAAGGATCAAAGAGAGCGCTACCTGCAGCGCGACGATCCATCTGCCCGAATGAAAGCGCGAGCGGCTTGTGTCGCCCTGGAGTGCGACGCCCTTGATCGCAGACGTCAACGAAACGCGAGTGGCGCGGAACGCAGGCAAGATGCCGAAAAGGAGTCCGGTCAAAAGCGCAACGGCGACGGTGAAACCGAGCACTCGCTTGTCCATCGAAAGGTCCAGGAACACTTCGCTCTGTTTCGTGGATACGAAGCGAACCAGCAGCGCTCCTCCCCACTCGGCAAACAAAACTCCAAGTAACGCGCCGGCGCCGGAAAGCAGGATGCTTTCAGTGAGGACCTGGCGGATCAGCCTCGTGCGCGATGCGCCGAGCGAAAGACGAACGGCGATTTCTTTTTGGCGCGCTGCTGCGCGAGCGAGAAAAAGGCTGGCGATGTTGGCGCAGGCAATCAGCAAAACGAGCGCGACGATGACCATCAACATCTCGAGAGAGCTCTCGTACTTCCGGCGAAGCGAGGAAATGCCGTTCCCCGCGGGACGTGGTTCGAGTGTGCGCTTGCGAAAATCCTGCTGCCTCTCGGGCGGCCAGTTTGGCGGGACAGTAGCGGCGAAGATTTGCGGGGCGAGAACTGCGAGACCTGCTTGTGTCCGCTCGATACTTTCACCGGGCTTCAGTCGGCCCATCACACGCAGCCACCAAGCTGCGCGCTCGTCGAGAAAGGAGTTCTTTTCGTTGAGGATGGCCTGAGCGCAAATCGGGATTGCTACGTCGAAGCGTCTTCCCACATCGGTGCCGAAGAAATTGGGCGGAGTTACGCCAATCACCGGAAAGGAGTGGCCATCGAGTTGAATCTGCGAACCGATCGCGCTCATCGCTCCGCCGTAATGCTGCTGCCAGAAGCCGTAACCCAGCACCGCGGCGCCGCTGCAGGCGCGCGTGTCATCCGAAGCGCTGAAGAGCCTGCCGAGCAATGGCTGCACTCCGAGCGTCGTGAAATATCCTCCGCTGGTGTAAAGTCCATTGACGTTTTGCACTTCTCCGCCATTCGCGAGGTTGAACTCCTCTGGAAACCAGGCCAAAACGCCGGCGAAAACACTCTGGTGGTCGCGCAATTGCTCCCAAATGGGATTGGTATAGGAGTTCAAAATTGACTTTTGGTTTTTGGGGCTACTCATTCCTATTTGCACCAACTCTTCGGGCTTCTGCACCGGCAGCATGCGCAGCATGACGCTATCGAGCAGGCTGAAAATTGCGGTGTTCGCGCCGATTCCGAGCGCGAGGGAAAGGAGAGCGACGGCAGTAATTACGGGAGTTTTGCGCAGGAGGCGCGCGCCGAAGCGCACGTCCTGCCAGAGAGCTTCCAGCCAGCCCCAGCGCCACTGATCGTGCGTTGCTTCGCGAACCATTGCGGCGTTGCCGAGTTCGCGGCGGGCGGATGCGGCGGCTTGGTCAGCGGGGTCACCGCGGGCTTCGCGGTCGCTCGCGGACATTTGCAAATGGGACTGGATTTCTTCGTCGAGATCTTGTTTGCGCTTATCGCGCGGGTGCCATGGCAATTTCACGAGTCGTCCTCCGACCACAGAAAAGCCTCAGGTCTAAGAGCTGAGCTACATAACCCTCACGTCGTCGAATAATCATTCTCACGATCACTGATTGCCCGCGTTTCAGCGGGCGCAGTCCGCCGCGGCGGACGCCCCTACAGAATCAAACCACCACCGCAAGATCGCGTGCGGTGCATTATTCGTAGCGCAGCGCGACGATGGGATCCACGCGCATGGCGCGGCGCGCGGGGATGTAACACGCGAGCGCGGCTACTGCGGCCACAGCAATTGCGACGGCGATAAAGGTGGCAGGGTCGCGCGGCTTGATTTCGTACAGCAAGCTCTCGAGGAGTTTCGTGAGAGCGAGCGCACCTGCCGCACCGGTTGCAATTCCGATGGCGGCGAGGAGCATGCCTTCGCCGAGGACGAGGCGAAGCACGTCACGAGGCTGAGCTCCGAGCGCCATGCGCACGCCTATTTCGCGAGTGCGTTGCGTGACCGCATAGGAAATCACCCCGAAGACTCCGACCATGGCGAGGAGCAAGCCGAGCGTTCCGAAAGCGCCGAGAAGAAGCGTGCGAAATCTTGGCGCGGCGACGGATTCGGAGAGGATGGCGTCCATCGTTTTTACGTCGGCGATGGGCGCATTTTTATCCACGGACCAGATTTGCTGCCTGACGGCGTCAGCCATGGCGAGAGGATCCGATTGTGTGCGGATAATTACGTTCGCCGAACCAGGGAAGTAGGACTGCGCGAACGCCAAGTAGAATTCCGCGAACACGGTTGAACTTTCGCTAAAGCTGTCATGGCTGTCGCTGACTACGCCGACTACCTCGATCCAAGCCGGCGATCCGTCCTTGTTCTTGGAGTTGCCTTGGTTAAATCTACGACCGATTGCATTTCCTGAGAAAAATCGGCGCGCGAACGCCTGATTTACGATAGCGACTGGCGGAGCGCTCTTTGTATCGGTGTCATTGAAATTTCTGCCGCCGAGGAGCCGCAGCCCCATCACCTGGAAGTATTCGGGCGAAACGCTGCGCTCCGCAACCAGGTTTCCTGCCTCGATCCCTTTCTGCTCTTTCTGTCCTTCCAGCGTGAGAGTCAGGGCAGCGGAGCCTCCCTTCAATGGCAAGCCCGAGACTGATGTGGCTGTTTCGACTCCGGGCATTCCGTGGACGCGACGGAGGACTTCGTTAGCGGCAAGAAGGCAGCGATCGAGATTGTCGGTCTTGCTCGCGTCGCAGACGGACGGGCTGAAGGTCATGGACATCGTGAGCAGATGATCGGTGCGAAAGCCCAGGTCGACGGTGGCCAATTTCTCGAAGCTGCGCGCGACGAGCGTTGCTCCGATCACCAGAATCACGGCCAGTGCTATCTCAAACACGACTAACGCGCCCCGTAATCGTCTTGCGTGAGACTGATATCTGGAAAGCGAACCGGTGAGAGATTCGTTGAAGCCCGCGCCGCAGCGCTTAGCGGAGGCATGCAGCGCGGGAGCGAGGCCGAAGACTATTCCGGTGAGCAATGAAACTGCCAGTGTGAACCAGAGCACGCGGGCGTCGAGCTGTACGCGGTCGATACCCATGGTGTCCGAGGGTGCGATAACACGGAGCGCGCTGATTCCCCAAATCGCGAACAGAATACCCGCGCAACCGCCTGCGAGTGCCAGCAAAATACTCTCGGTAAGGAACTGCCGCACGATTCGCAGTCTGCCGGCGCCGAGCGCTTCGCGAACTGCAATTTCACGTTGACGGCCGAAGCTGCGACCCAGCAGCAAGGCGCTGACGTTGACGCAAGCGATCAGCAGTACGAAGGTCACAGCTCCCATCAGAATCATCAGACCCGTTTGGATGTCCCCGAACTGCGGCTTCAGGTCTCGCGCCACCAAGACAGCGCCGCGGAGGAAATCGCCCCAATGGACGGATACGCGGGGCGCGATTGTTTTGAGCTGCGCGTTGAACGCACCGAGAGATACGCCTTTCTGCAGACGTACTACGATATTGACGCCTTCTTCGGAATCTTTTTCATCCTTCGCTTTCTCAACCGACGGCACCCACAGAGCTTTCCGGTCGCGCTGCCCGGCCATCCCATAGGTAAACTCCGGAGGCATCACGCCGATGACGGTGTAGGTGAGTTCGTTCAAGGTGATCTTCCGGCCCTGTAGGTTAGGTTCGTCGCCAAATAATTCCCGCCACAGCGCGTAGCTCAGAACCACGACTCGTTCTTGCGCGGGCTGCGTTTCGGCGGTGGTAACAGTCCTGCCGATAAGCGGCGGCACACCGAGCAATGAAAAGAAGTCATTCGATACTGCAGCGCCCTGGATGATCTCCGGAGCAGTCTCGCCGGTGAGCGTAAATTGTTGGTGCTGCCACGTCGCGAACCGCGCAATGTCGGGCGCCTGACTGCGGACTTCCTGCCAGTTCGATGGAGATAAATTGGCGGATATCGCCACGCCCATGTCCGCGAATAGCTTGTTGGCGGTGATTTCCGCAAGCTCTTCGGAGTGAGGATAGGGCAGGCGTTGGAGGAGGATTCCGTTCACGGCGCTGAAGATTGCGGTGTTGGCACCGATGCCGAGGGCGAGAGTGAGGACGGCAACGGCGGTGAAGCCGGGGGACTTGCGCAGCATGCGCGCGGCGAAACGAACGTCTTGCCAGAGAGCTTCGAGCCAACCCCAGCGCCATTGATCGTGGGTGACGTCGCGAACCAATGCGGGGTTGCCGAGTTCGCGGCGGGCGGATGCGGCGGCTTGGTCGGCCGGTTCACCGCGGGCTTCGCGATCGCGGGCGGACATTTGCAGATGGGACTGGATTTCTTCGTCGAGCTCTTGTTTGCGCTTATCGCGAGCGTCCCAGGGGAGTTTCATGCTTCGTTTTCCTGCGCGGCAGGATTCAAGATTCCGGTGATGGCTTCGGAAATTTGCGCCCAGCGAGAACGTTCGGAGGCCAGCTTCTTTTTGCCGGCGGCGCTTAGGCGGTAGACGCGGACGCGTTGCTTGTTCTCGGAAATTTTCCATTCGGCAGCAATTAGTTTTTGGCGTTCGAGACGGTGGAGAGCGGGGTAGAGCGAGCCGGTGTCGACCTGCAAGACGTCGCCGGAGTTGGCGCGGATCGCCAGAGCGATGCCGTAACCGTGTTGCGCGCCCCAGCGAAGAGTCTGCAGGACGAGCAGGTCGAGGGTGCCTTGCAGCAGCTCGATGCGGTTCTGATAGCGTTTCGTCATGGGCTCCTCGGGGTGTAGGCGCTCTACATCTAGGATGTAGACTGGCTACATGCCGGGTATGTTAGCACGACGGATGCCGATTTACGGTTGAGAGGAAGCGATTGCAGGGGAAGGTTTTACTGGAATGTAGGGGCGACGCGGAGACATCGAGGTGACCGCTTGTGGGACGAGCGGGAGCTTGATCGGACACATTCGCCGCTGTTGAGTTCCGGGATCGATGTCGGGAGCGTGCCAAGCATTCGTGCCGGGCGCAGTCCGCCGCGGCGGACGCCCCTACGGAGTCCGGGAAATTGACGGTGTCTCGCCTAGCGGGCACGGAGTCAAAAGAGCCGGCGGGGACGCCCTTCGTCTGTGCTCAGGACAAGCCGGCGCTACGAAGGGCAACAACGTACTTCAAAAGCAAAGGCAAGATGCCGGGCCTGCCTCCGGCAGGCAGGCTGAAGCTCCGCCACGGCGGGCACGCCGGCGCTACAATGACACCCTATGAGAAAACTCGCGGCGCTAGCTAGATAACGTCGTAGGTGAGCATGACGATGCCGGACTTGTAGACTTTGTGGGCGGTGAGTTTCAGCTTGGCTTGTTTGGCTGGAGGGGGGAGCAGGGGGATTCCTCCGCCGAGGAGGACGGGGATTACGCCGACTTCCATACGGTCCACTAGGTTTGCGTCGAGAAAGCTTTGGAAGAGCGAGCCGCCGCCGAACAGCCACATGTCCTTGCCGGGTTTTTCGCGAAGGGAAGCCACCGTTTTTTCGAGCTCGGAGGCGACGATCATCGCTTCGGGATGGTCTTGCTGCTTCAGCGTGCGCGAGAAGACGATCAATTTCATTCCCGGCATCTGCGCGTGGCCCTGCTTCTTCATCATTTCAAACGTGTGGCGGCCCATTATTAGAGTGTCGAACTGCCTGAACATCGCGGCGAAATCGATGTCGGGATCCGTGACGATCCAGTCGAATTCACCTTTGGGCCCGGCGATGTAGCCGTCGAGGCTCATCGCAACCTGGTAGCTGATTCGGCGCATGGCGACCTCCTTGGTGCTGCGTGGGTCAGCAAGGTGAGGATTATTGCGCAACATGGCGAAAGCAGGCGAGGGAGATTTTTTGCGCCGGCGACTCCATCAGAGCAGCCGCTTCCTCGAAGCCCACAAAACGATTATCAAAGCGCTGGACAAAAAGCGATTTCGGTTTCCAATGATTTGCGAATGGATAGCTTCCATCGTAAAACCGTGCTAATCCGGGTGGCTTGACGTCACTACTTTGATGAAAGGCGGAGCGGCTGGACGTCCGCCCGCCGCGACATAGGTCGGTAATATTGAGGAGCTTGCCAAGCATGTGTGGCGGGCGCAGCATGCTGCGCCCCTGCGGAGTCAGGGAATTTGACGGGTCTTCGCCAAACGGGCAAGAAACTCAAAAGAGCCGGGGGGACGCCCTTCCCTTCGTCAGGGTAAACCGGCGCCACGAAAAACGGGGACTGCGCGTGGCGTGACGAGCGGGGCTAGGACGGCTGGGTCCAGGGGCGGAAGCGCGGGAGCCAGCGGGGGACGTTTTTGCAATACTCTTGGTAATCCGCGCCGAACTTCTTGCGCAGAGTTGGTTCCTCGTAGAAATATACGAACAAAGCTACAGCAGCCAGGGCCATGGCGAGCACAGTGAAGGCCGTGCGGCTCGCGCGACCAAGAATCACCCACAAACCGATCCAGCCGGTGACAGAGCCCACGTACATTGGGTTGCGCACGTAGCGGTAGAATCCCACGACGACAAGCTTCTGCGGAGGAGCCAAGGGCATGGGAGTCCCGTGGCCGGTCCAACCGAAATTCCAAATGCAGCGGATCGCTACGGCGAAACCCAGAACCGACGGCGCGGCCGCGATCCAGCGCCAGGGCGCGATGGCAAACGCGTCGACGTGAAAGCCCAGCCATCCCGGCAGGAGCCAGAACCACAGGCCAAGGAATGCGGCGCCCGCGGCCAACGACGCAGCCGCTGTCAGCCATCGCATGCCGGGGTTCGTATCTTGCGAAGCTCCGGCTTGTGCGTTCTTCATGGGCCGCTCTCCCCGGCGAAGTATAAACCTCAAACGGGCACGCAGCGAAAAGAGCCGGCGAGACGCCGGCGCTACGAAAAAGGGGGTGAGGATAACATGGCGGAATCGTCCCCACGTCAAAACAGCCGTAACAGAAAGGCGAAGTATGACCGCGCGGTGGACACCGCTGCACTGATGGCTATGCCGAGTTAGTGCGGGCTTGAGATTTCAGGAGGCTCTCGAGTTCTTCGGGATCGAAAGCCAGGTGCGTGGCGTCTTCGCGATTCAAGTGGCCTTGAGACATGAGCGTGGCGAGCGAGTCTTCCAGGCTGAACGAGCCTTTTTTCTTGGTGAGCGTAATTTCCTGGCGGAGGTACTGAAGAGCGTTGTGACGAATGTGCTGGCGGGCGCCGAATCCGACGATCAGGAGTTCGGCGACAGGCATTTGGCCGCGGCTAGTTACCGGCACAAGAATCTGGTTGAGAACGGCGGCGAGAGCCATAGCCAATTCCTGGCGAATTGTATTTTGGCGCTCGACTGGAAATGAATCACAGACGCGGCCGATGGTGGATGCAACGTCCGTGGTATGCAAAGTGGAGAGACCCAGGTGTCCGGTTTCGGCGGCGGCGACGGCGATGCGCATGGTTTCAGGGTCGCGCATTTCGCCGACAACGAGAACGTCGGGCGCCTGGCGAAGAGCGGCGCGAAGGGCGGTGGGAAAGTCAGGAGCGTCGGTGCCGATTTCCACCTGCTCGACGATGCTGTGAATGTGCTTGTGCTCGTACTCGATGGGATCTTCGATGGTCAGAATGTGCCGGGATTCGTGCTGGTTGATTTCGTTGACGATGGCTGAGAGCGTGGTGGTTTTGCCCGAGCCAGCGGGCCCTCCGATCAGCACGAGGCCTCGCGGCAAATGAGCGAGAGTTTCGACCGAGGGAGGAAGATGTAGATCGCGCAGGAAGGGAACTTTCGCGGGAAGGGCGCGGACGGCTGCGGCGGCGTTGCCGCGTTCACGATGGAGATTGATGCGGAAACGTCCGAGACCGGCTATGCGATAAGAGGAGTCGGCGATCTGAATTTTTCGATAGAGCTTCAGCGCGTGAGAAGTTAGTGCGGGGAGGACCGCGGCTTCGATTTCCGCGCCGCTGAGCGCGCCGGGTTCTAGTTGGCGCACGTGGCCTTCGAAGCGGAGGCACGGGGGAGCATTGGGGACCAAAAGCAAATCACTGCCGCCTTGCTGAACTAGAGCGGTGAGCCAGCGGTCGAGGCGGCGGGTGGCGGAGGAATCCGCGAGAGTTACGTCGCGATCTTCGTTGAGGTCGCTGACGATGCGATTGAGTTCTGGGGATTCGGACATGCGGACTCCAGGTGCCCCGGCAGAGTATATGACGGAGGGGAATGGGAGTCGAGGTACAGGAAGTCGGGCGGGAGACTTCGAGACAACACGTCAAAAGTTCTAGGCGCGCGCTTAAGAATTTTGCTCGCATGTTTACATCCAGTCTGCGGTTCACCGGGCGCAGCATGCTGCGCCCCTACGGAGTCTGGGCGTATCGGGTGCTGAGAGATTTTGCGAAGACAGCGTGAAACGGAGCGACCGGCGCGCCGATCATCACGCACCTCAGGTCTGAAGACCCATTCCTGCGTCAGGGTAAACCTGAGCTACATGAACGGCAAGAGCAAGATGCCGGGCTGAAGCCCGACGCTACGAAGGCAAGACATTTCTACGCGGCACAGCGTCACGAATGCGAAGCTTGGGCGCGCGGCGCGACTTATGTTACTTCACGGGGTAGCCGAGGAGGTAGGTTACGGTGAAGAAGCCGCGGGGTTCTTCGCCCACTTCCCAGACGTAGCCGTCGGCGTGCAGCGAGGCGATCATTTCGCGGAGTTGCGTTGTGGAGTAGGCGCGGAGGCTGGAGATGACGCCGTCGTAAAACAGGATGAAGGGAATCACGGGAAGAATGTACGTCCAGAAGAGACGGGAAAAGCGGAAAGGGCGAATGAAGGGCGCGGTGAGGAGGCCACCGAAAAACATCAGAGTCATTTGCGCGATAGTGATCGGATGGCGGCGAGCGCCTTCGAAAACTCCTATTCCTTGGCGATGGTCCACCGCGTTTTGCAAAATGCCGATAGCTTGCGGCTTTGGAAAATGATGGAAGGAACTGAAAATCGTGCGGAACCCGGTGAGTCGTGCGGGGACTTTCGTGGCATCAACCGATTCCGGCCAGTAGGTTATCGCGCCATGCGTTTCTTCTTTTATGCGCTCGAATGCGGGGGTGTTCGGGTACAAATCCGTGAGGCAAATTTCCGCGAGGCGACCGTCAGCGTCACGCAGAGATTCATGCAGCCAGGGCCAGGGGCCGCTGCCGCCGGAACACAGGTCCACTACGCGGGAAGCTTTGCAGACCCGGAAAGCGTTTTGCAGTCTGGCGGCGATGTTGCGGTAGAGACCGCCGAGGCTTAGGACGGATTGCAGGCCGTCCGTGACGTAATCGCGAAGGAGAACGGGGAACCAAGGTTGATCGTGGAATTCGAAGAGGGGCATGAACGGTTGAGTTTAGACCATCTCGAATAGTTCGTCAGCTTTAGCGGTCACGCGACGCGCGCTAAAGTAACTCGGAATGCGATGCGGCGGAGCAGGTGAGGAAAGCGAGAGCAAGCCCCGCCTGCCGCGGGCAGGTCCGCAAAAGCGGACGAACGTGGCGGGTTCGGCGCACGGGAGGCGGATTCGGCGAACGCGCGGCAGGTTCGGCGAACGCGTGGCGGAGTCGGCGCGCGGGAGGCGGATTCGGGGAGCGCGCGGCGGATCCGGCGCATATGGGGCGGCGAGATTGCTTGGATTCGGCGCGCGGGCGTAAAATGCCACGCAGTGAGTGACTCCTCTCCGATTGTTGGGCGCACGATTTCGCACTATCGCATCCTGGAAAAACTGGGGAGCGGAGGCATGGGTGTGGTGTACAAGGCGGACGACGAGAGGCTTGGGCGCTCCGTAGCGTTGAAATTCCTGCCGGAAAACTTGGTGGACGATCCGCAGGCGCTAGAACGATTCCGGCGCGAAGCGCGCGCTGCTTCCGCTTTGAATCATGCGAACATTTGCACCATTTACGAAGTTGACGAGCGCGAAGGCAATCGCTTCATCGTCATGGAGTACCTGGAGGGCGAGACGCTGAAGCAACGGATCAATGGCCGGCCGCTGGACGATCGCGAGTTGTCGTCGCACGCCATGGAGATTGCGGATGCGCTGGATGCGGCGCACGCTCAGGGCGTTCTGCATCGCGACATCAAGTCGTCGAACATTTTTGTGACGCGTCGAGGCCACGCCAAGATATTGGACTTTGGGCTGGCAAAACTGGCGCCGGACAGCGCGGGAGAGGCAACGCTGACGGCAGAAGGCGGCGGAATTCGTTCGCAAGACCTTACCGTGCCGGGCACGGCGCTAGGGACGGTGGCGTATATGTCACCGGAGCAGGTGCGGGGAAAGGAACTGGATTCGCGCAGCGATCTTTTTTCTTTCGGCGTGGTGCTTTACGAAATGGCGACTGGGTCGCTGCCGTTCCGTGGCGACACGACAGGAGTGATTTTCGACGCGATACTGAACCGCGGCCCCGTAGCTCCTATGCAGATGAATCCCGACCTTCCGAGTTATCTGCAGGGAGTGATCTTGAAGGCGCTGGAGAAGGACCGCAACGTGCGCTATCAGCACGCTTCGGAAATGCGCGCCGACCTGATGAGAAAGTACGGCGGAATCATCGTGGGAGCAGCATCGACCGAATCGACGGCCGAAATTGCACAGCCCGTCACGGCTACGCTCACTTCGGCGCCTGCGAAGCACGCTTCCATCGTCGTTTTGCCGTTCACTAATATGAGTTCCGATCCGGAAAATGAGTTTTTCGCGGACGGCATTACGGAAGAAATCATCAATGCGCTGGCGCAGATCCCGGACCTTCGCGTGGCGGCGCGGACTTCCGCATTTTCGTTCAAAGGGAAACAAATTGATTTGCGAACGGTTGGCGAAAGTTTGAATGTGACGACGATTCTGGAGGGCAGCGTACGCAAAGCGGGCAATCGGCTGCGCATTACGGCGCAGCTTATCAACGTGGCCGACGGATACCACTTGTGGTCCGAGCGCTACGACCGCGAGTTGCAGGATATTTTTGAAGTGCAAGACGAAATCGCAAAAACCATTGCGAACCGGCTGAAAGTGACGCTGAGAGGCGAACGGCAAGACCCGTTGGTGAAAGCGGGCACGAAAAATCTGGAAGCGTACCAGATCTACCTGAAGGGCCTCTTCTACATGAACAAGCGAACGCCGGACGGATATACCCAAGCCGTCGAATACTTCCAGAAGGCCATCGAAAAAGATCACGACTACGCGATCGCGTATACGGGTTTGGCTGAATCCTATACGCAGGCGGCATTCATCAATGTGTTTCCGCCGAAGGAGCTGATGCCGAAAGCGAAAGCCGCGGCGACGAAGGCGTTGGAACTTGACGACAGCCTGGCTGACCCGCACGTTGCGCTGGGGTATGCCGGCTTTGGTTATGACTGGGACTGGACCGCAGCGGGGAAACATTTTGAGCGATCGTTCGAATTAAATCCGAGGGGCATCCCGTACCATATGTATTTTCCGCTGTATCTGGGCTCTCTGGGAAGGTTTGAGGAAGCGTTGGCTGTGGCGAATCGCGCCGTGGAACTTGACCCTGCTTCGCCTTTTGCCAGGCACCTGCTTTCGGTGCAACTCTTTGCGGCAAGGAAATTCGATCAGGCGATTCAGGAATGCCACCGCACGCTGGAAATGGCTCCAGACTTTTTTCTTGTATATCTGGTGCTGGCGCAGGCTTACGCAGGGAAAGGCATGTACCGGGAAGGCATGTCAGAGCTGGATAAGGCGCCTGCAATGAGTCGAGCTTTCCCCGCGGTCATCGGACTTCGTGGTTACTTACATGGCTTGTTGGGCGAACGAAGCCAGGCGCTTGAGACGATCGAGGAGCTCAAAACCCTTTCGAAGGTGCGCTTTGTACCTGGTTTTTACGTTGCGCTGGCTTATGCGGGGCTGGATGACAAGGATCAGGCATTCGCCTGGCTGGGAAAAAGCTGTGAAGAGCGGTTCATTCGGCTTGCATATTTTGCGAGGGAGCCACTCTGGGATCCGATACGCTCCGATCCGCGATTCGCGGAGATAGTTCGGCGAGTGGGGATACCGGCCTGAACGCGGTTGAAATGAAAAGCGCAGCCATTCGTGCTAGTGTGCAAGTTTCGCGACTCCTGGTTCCCGGCGAGAATTGGAGATAACTTGAGAAGACTTTGCGCGATTCTGATTCTGGCGGCGTTTGTTGCGCTGACCGCTTTGACGCCTTTGCACGCAGGGTCCACGAAATTCGTGTTCACATGGATGAACCCGACCTTTACCGGCGCGCATTTCAAAACAATTCTTGTGCTGGGAATAAATGGGAAGGCGGTGAACCGAGCGGAATTTGAGGATCAACTGTCTGCAGGAATCACGCGGCCGGGAATCGTAGCCATTCCCAGCTATTCGTTGCTTCCAAGGCCGAACTCGACGCCGCTCGATATGAATCAATTGAGGGATGTGGTGCAGGGCCAAAGTATTGATGCGATTGTGGCGTCGCGGTTGATCAAGGTGAAGAAGTCTGTCATCGAGATTCCGGGGCAGGTTTATACTCCCTATCCGTATTACAACTCGTTTTACGGCTATTACGGCACGATCTACCCGGAGGTTTATTCCCCTGATTACCTGCGCGTGGAGAGAACAGCGCAAATTGAGACGAATTTCTATTCAACGCTAAAGGCGGAGGGGGAACTGATCTGGACTGGAACGAGCGACAGCGTGAATCCTCAGTCGCCACTGAAGGCTATTGATGCGGTGGCGAAGATTATCGTTCAGCAATTGGAGAAGGAGAAGATCATCTAATTTGCGTTCCCGTAGGGCTGCGCTCCGTGCGAGCGGGCGGTACGACACCTGACTTCAAAGGCCTCGGATCTGAAGACCCGACCTACATTAACGCCGAGAAAGTCAAAAGAGTCAGCGAGACGCCCTTCGACTCCGCTCAGGACAGGCCGGCGCTACGAAAAGCGAGGCTGAGCCGACGCGAGTTGATTCCAAACGAAAGCGCTACTTCTTTGGGTCAGGCAGCTTCGAAATAGTAAAATCCTTCAAGTCGAAAAGGGTGGGATCCGGCTCCTTGCCGAGTTCAATGTCGTACAGCACCGACGTGGAGTGCACGGCTCTGCCGGGTGAGGTCGCTATCGGCTCGGTCACTTCGCGTGTCAACTCCAGATCGTTATTGCGCTCCGATACGCAACTGTAGCCGACTTCCGTGGGCGGGTCGTTTGCAACTTTCCGCCGAACGGGACGCTTGACGCAAGAAATGGTCTCGACGCTATCCTGCGGGTAGCCTCCAGGCGGCGGGTTATCGCCGGGTGACACCGTAAGGATGTCCAACACAGAAGCGGGCGTCACCCAAGCGCGGTGATTCGTGTAGTCAATCCGGTAGGTAATATTGTGTTCCTTGTCGGTGAGATCAGCGACAATCACGTCGCCAAGGGTGCCGTCTTCGCGTATTTTCCTGAGCTGCCGAATGCTGGAACCGTTTGAAGCGCGGTAGAAAAAACCTCCTCCGACCGTCGTTTTAATGACCTTGCCGTCGAGGATGATTTCGGTGGTGGTGCGCAGCTTGGCGCGCACAGGAACGGTTTGCGCGAACAGGCCGGTTGATCCGAGCATAAAGACCACGGCGAGAATGAAACTCCTCGCGAACATTTATCGTCTCCAGCGCGAAGCGTACGCCGCGCGCGATTTGGGATTATGCCACGGTAGGCACGGTACCGCGATGACGTTCGCGAGGCGAAGAGCGTGCATGTTGCGTCGTGCGGTGATCAAACTGCGCGCCGAGATCCACGGATGCCTCTGGCGAGTCGAACAAGAAAGGCAAAAGAGCCGGCGAGACGATCGCCCTTCGTCTGGGTGAACCGGCGCTACAAAAAGCGGGAGCAAGCTCCCGCACTCCATAGAGTCGCGGCCAATTTGGAGCGCGGCGGCTTGCCGCCGCTTTGCAGTCCGTTGCGTTGATTCGCGAAGATCAAAAGCGACGGCAAAGGCCAAGATGCCGGGCTGAAGCCCGGCGCTACGAAAAACTAGGCCTCGGGTCGGCGGGGATTTGATTTACGCTGCGGCGGTGGCTTGGGCTTTAAGGCGGCCGGCGCGAATTGCTTTCAACAGGGCGGCGTAGTCGCGATCGGCCTGGTTGGCATAGGAAGTTGCAAACTCCGCGAGGGCTGCATCGAATTTTTCGCTTCTTCCAAGGTAGCCGGCGATAATCGCGGCGTCGCCGGTGCGAGCGTGAGCGCGCGCCAGAGTCCAGCCGCAGATTTCGAGGTATTCAAGCCAGTCGCCCTTAGTCATGTTATCCAGATCAATTTTCATTTTCATGTCGCGGAGCTGGCGAAAATAATAACTGCGGCCTTCTCCGTCGCGGGTCCATCCGAGGAAGACGTCACTTGCAGATTGCAGCATGCGCTGTCCGGTGACCACACGTTCGCCGTGATTGGCATAGCGGCTCTTGCCCGCGTAGGGCTCGAGTACGGAAGGAAGCGCCTCTTTGAATTGCAGCAACATGGGGTCGTGTTCTCCGGCCATGAGCAAAGCCACGGCGCAGCGCGTCCCCACGCTGCCGACTCCCACCACTTTGCGCGCGACATCAATGATGTGATAGCGGTCCAGAATCACGCGGCGCTCCGCGGGAAGAGTTTCGCGGTAAGCGCGGAACATCTGGGTCACATGCTTTTGCATGAGGTCGCTCTCACGCGTGTGATACATGAGCGGGGGGCGATCGACGATCCGCGTGCGACCGTTTATTACGTCAGCGATTTTCGGAAAAATGTGCTCGGCGGTCTGGAGTCGCGCTTTGTCCTCGACTTGCTTCCAGCGTTTTTTTGCGAACGCGGTCTTGGCTTCTTTGATAAACACTTCGGCGTCCATGCGCGAATACCACACTTCCAGGTTGCGCATGTGCGCGTACTCGCGCATATGATCGCGATACGACTTCGCCATAGTATGTACGGAATCCTCGCAGCGTCCGGCGCTCAAGCCGAGTTCGCGCGAAGCCAGGACGATGCTTGCCGCCAGGCGCTTGACGTCCCATTCCCAGGGCGCCTGAAGTGTTTCATCGAAATCGTTGATGTCGAAGAGCAACTGGCGCTCGGGGCTGGCGAAGCCGCCGAAATTCGCAGCGTGGCAATCGCCGCAGGCCTGCACGCGAACTCCTGTAGCGGGAGTTTTCGAGAGGTCCCATGCCATCAACGCCGCCGAACCACGGAAAAATGCAAAAGGGGATTGCCGCATCCGGCCATAGCGGATGGGCAAAAGCTCGGGAAGGCGGCCGCGGTCGGATTGTCGCAGCACTTCGACCGGGTCGGGGCGGCCGGACGGAGGAGTCCACTTAGCGTGGGAAGTACGAGAAACTTTTTTGCGCAGAGCTTTCCCGCGGCGCATGCGCTCCCCGATGCTCGGCCCTATTACGCTGGATGTATCGGTTCGAATGGTGTGGATCTTTCCGCGGTGGGTGGTCATGGGCTTGGCGTTGTCGAACGTACAGATTCCGGGGCGTTATGGTAGCGCCGCGGCTTGGGGCAAGTCATGGAGAAAATAACACAGATCGACGCGGTGCAGTTCACTAACAGTAACAAGTGACAGGGGTTGAAACCAATTGATGCGCGATAGCGTCTAAAGGATTAGAATGAGAGTAACGCAATAGTCCGTCAGGGTTTAGCACGGCGGAGGGTACCCAAATGACGCAGTCAGCCCAGCAGTCCACAGCAATCAAATCGATCCTCTTGAAAAGCTTGCTCGGCATATCGTTCGCAGCGGTGCTGGCATTGGCGCCTGCGCCTGCTTTCGCGCAGCACGGCGGCGGAGGGGGAGGCGGCGGGTCGCATGGTGGCGGAGGCGGCGGCGGTGGCTCGCACGGAAGCGGCGGAGGCAGTGGGAGCGGCGGTCATGCGAGCGGCGGTAGCGGATCGCACCCCACTTCTAATGGGACTTCTTCTGGAGCTTCGGCTAATAGCGGCGGGCATTGGTGGAATCCGTTCCACGGCGGCAGCGCGCCTACGAAGGCGGGCGGCACAGGGTCCGGAACGAACACGGCAAACGCTAGCGCCAACACCCGCTTCGCAGCAGGAAACAATACCTGGCAAGATCCCCCGGTGAACACGCACACAAATCCGCAGTCACATTTTTATGCAAGTTCGAATCGGGAGGGCGCAAATTCCGCGAACCGGATGATTCACCGATCGATGCCTAATGGAGGATTTGGGTCAGCCGGTATCTCGCAGAATGGCTTTCGGCGGCGTCCGATCGTTATTTTCCCATTCAGTCCGTTCGGTTTTGGATTTGGTGGATTTGGGTTTGGATCACCGTTTGGATTTGGTTTCGGCTTTGGATGCGATCCCTTCTGGAACTGGAACTGCCCGCTGGGTTATGGCTTTGGATACGGCGGAGGATTCGGATACGGCGGCAATTTTGGTTATTACGGCGGCGCGACAGGTATGGGATACGGCAGCGGAGCCTACGGCGGCGGATCGGACATGAATTTCGAGTTCAACGGGATTGACTCCGGCGCGGCGGGCGAAGATATGTCTTCGCCGGAAGGAAACGCGAGCGAGTGGCAGAATACTCCTGAGAATAGTTCACAGGGCGTCGCTGCGAATCCGCAGCCATATGTCGTGGTTTTCTTGCGCGACGGAACGAGCTACGCGGTCAGCGATTACTGGCTCGCGGGAGGCAAGCTGCACTACGTGACGTCGTATGGCGGCGAAAACTCCGTGGACGCGAATCAGCTCGATTTGCAGCGCACCGTGAACGAAAACGCGTTGCATGGAATTACTTTTACGCTGCGGCCGACGCCCGCAACGGAGACTCCGGGCGTTCCTCAGAGTCTGCAGCCGGCGCCGTCCAACGACACGCAAACACCTGCCCCAAATCCGCAGTAGTTTCAATCTGTCAAGAAAAAGGGCTGCCGTCGAACTGGCAGCCCTTAGAATCCGTTTAAACCCAACCGCTGCCGACTTTCCTTGTTAGCTCCGCAGTTTGTTAACGCCGCCGACGAAGATAATCGGGGCGTCGGTCTTCTCGAGTTTTTTCGCCTGTTTGAGGCTCTTCGCTTTTTTCGTCGCCATTTTATTTCTCCTCTGGCCCTTGAGTTCAGGGGCTTGCCTTGATATATGCAAGTTGAGCGCCAGAATTCGCGGGCTAGTGGTGACGCGGATGTGCTTGTGCTTCTTACAAATGCGGCCAGAGGGGTTCTCCGCGGCAGTTTTCTGATGTTGAATAAATAAATCAGCGTTGAACTTTTCATTGGAGCGGCTTCTAGGTGCTCACGTGGAGTTAAGCTTCAGTAACGGTTAGAATGCAGCTCATCCCAAGGACCTGCTGGGATTTTTGAATCGGATCCGAAGGCGGCCGAGGTGGAGTGATGAAGGCATTTGCATTCGTGATTCTTACGGCTACTTTGATTCTCCTGCCGTGGGGACTTTCCACACAGCGGGTCCGCGCGCAACGCGTAAATCCAATTAGCGCAACGGTGGCCGGGGCTTGCAACTTGGCGCAGGGGACGCCGACCCAAGGGTCCGATCATGGATTTGATTTGTCCAACCTGGATCGCGGCGTGAAACCTTGCGACGATTTCGTGGAATTCGCAATGGGTGGCTGGTTGAAAAATAATCCAGTTCCTACCGACCGTCCAATCTGGGGAGCTTCGAATAAAGTGCAGGATCAGAACGAAGAAATTCTCCACCAAATCCTCGAAGAAGCGGCGAAAAGTCGGGAAGCTGCGGCCGGCTCGGTCCAGCTATTGATCGGCAGCTTCTATGCAAGCTGCATGGACGCGGACGAAATCGAGAAAGCTGGGTTGGAACCCTTACAACCGGAACTGAAGAGGATTGCGGCGCTGGAAAGCACGGGAGATCTGCAAACTGAGTTTGCCCACCTACAGATTCGGGGCATTTCGGTTCCGTTTTTCTTCGGATCAATTCAGGACTTCAAGGATAGCAGTCAACAGATCGCTTTCGCATCCCAGTCTGGACTGGGCATGCCGAACCGGGACTATTACACCAAATCCGACGAGAAGTCGAAGGACCTGCGCGACCGGTACGTTCAGCACGTCGCGCGGATGTTCAAGCTGATGGGAGACGATGCGGCGACCGCCGAGGGAGAATCGAAAACGGTGATGGCGTTCGAGACGAAACTGGCCAAGGCCTCCATGACGCCGATCCAAGAGCGCGTTCTAAAACACATTGACAACAAAATGAGTCCTGGGGAGCTGAAAACTCTGACGCCGAATTTCTCCTGGGAAGCTTACTTTCGTGAACTTGGGTTTCCGGGAATAGATTCCGTTATCGTGGCACAAAAGGATTTCTTCAAGCACGTGAATGAGCAATGAAAGAAACTTCTTTCTCTGATTGGAAGATATACCTGCGATGGCAGCTGATTCACGCTGCCGCGCCCGCGGTGTCTTCGAACTTTGGAGACGAGAATTTCGATTTTTACGGGCGCGCCCTTACCGGTTTAAACGAGAGATCGGTGCGCTGGAAACGATGCGTGCGGGCCACCGACGAGCAACTCGGCGAGGCGCTCGGCCAGGAGTACGTCAAACGCGCGTTCCCGCCTGAAGCGAAAGCACAGGCTCTGGATATGATTCATAACTTGATCGGGGTTATGCGCGATGAGCTTTCGAATCTCGATTGGATGGGGCCGGAAACCAAAAAGCTGGCCCTTGCAAAGCTCGACGCGATGGTTCTGAAGATCGGGTATCCGGACAAGTGGCGCGACTATTCCGCATATCAAGTCGGTCGCGGCCCCTACATAGAGGAAGTATGGCGGGTTAACGAATACAATTTTCGCCGGGACCTGGCGAAAATCGGCAAGCCTGTGGATCGGACGGAATGGGACATGACACCGCAAAGCGTAGACGCCTCTTACAATCCTTCGATGAATGAACTCGTGTTCCCGGCCGGCATCCTGCAGCCGCCTTTCTTCGACCCCAAGCGTGATGACGCTATGAATTACGGCGCGATTGGGGCGGTTATTGGGCACGAACTGACACACGCATTCGATGCTGGAGGGGCTCAGTTCGACGGCGAGGGTAATGCGAAGACTTGGTGGACCCCGAAAGAACTGAAGACCTTTCGGACTCGCGAGGAATGCGTTATAAAACAATTTGACAACTACCAGGCGGAGCCCGGATTGCATGAGAATGGAAAACTCGAGATCCGCGAGATTGTCGCCGATCTTGGCGGGCTGACGATCGCTCATTCCGCTTACGAGGAGACATTAGAGGAAAAGCCAAAACCTGCGGACATCGATGGATTTACGAGCGAGCAGAGATTTTTTCTGGCATGGGCTCAAATATGGGCTGAGAACGTAAAACCGGAGTACGCGCGGCGCGTGTTGGACGAGGATTCTCATCCGCTGGGGCGATTCCGGACGAATGGGCCGCTGTCGAACATACCGGCATTTTCACAGGCGTTTGGGTGCACAGCGGGAGCGCCGATGGTGCGAGAAGGGAAGCAGCTCTGCCGGATCTGGTAGAACGATAATTTCGTAGCCGCGTTCGGCGGGTGTGCTCCGAGTGACGACTGACACTAAAGAGCGAACGCTACGAAAGCGGATCGCGAAGGATGATGGAAAGACCTGCTGGCAACCGTAGAAAACCAACGGCAAATCGTTGCAGGGCGAGTCTCCGAGCACGCAGATACTAGTACTTCACGACGTTACTTCGCGCAAACACTCCTTATGGGATGTCGATTCGCATCGGCGCCCGTGTTAATCTCAAATCCCATGTCGAAAGTGCGCGTATTGGTTGCGGACGATTTCCAGACGGTCCGGAAAGGAGTCTGCGCGATTCTGTCTTCACGCGAAGACATTGAAGTGTGCGCCGAGGCTGCCAACGGCGAGGAAGCGGTGCGCATGGCGAAGGAATTGAAGCCGGACGTCGTAATTATGGATTTTTCGATGCCTGTGATGGACGGCTTGGAGGCTTCAAAAAGAATTCTGCGAGAGCTTCCCAGTATGCCGATATTGATGTTTTCGATGCACAAGATGGACGCGTTGACACAGGCGGCCAAGAATGCAGGAGTGAGCGGCTTCGTCACAAAAGGCGAGTCGGCGAAGAACCTGCTTCGGGCAGTGGACAGCATATTGCGCAAGGAACCTTTCTTCGTGCTGGAATCGTAGACGTTGAGGATGCGGGACCGAAATGTCGCGCGCCCTATTGAGTAAATCAAGAGGCGCAGAAATATCCAACACAGTTAATCGACTTTTCGGGGCGCTGCGCTAGTGGCGTCTGGCGTGTGGACGCGCTCGGGGCGGAAGCCCATGCCAACGATGTAAGCCGGAATTCTGCGCAAGACGGGGAAGTGGATCAGGAGTTTGATGACCCAAGGAACTGCGACATGTTCCTTGGTTGCCAAGACGCGACCGATCACTCGATTTTGAATGAGCACCTGCATTCGCTGGGTCATGCGCGTGGGAAATTCACGCCGGCGCTGAACAGCGGCAAGATCGTCCTCGGTAACCGTGCTGAGCGCGGGCTCCGGCGCAGGCGCGGCTCGATTTTCCGGTGCTGTCGCGCCGCTTACTTTTCCATCGCGGGGAACACTGTGTTCGTTCAGGCCGCTGCGCAAGAAAGACGAATCGATACGTGAGCCCGGTGTGCCAACCGCCGCGGGCGACAGTCCCATCGCTATGGCTTCCGGAAGAGCGCTATCTCCAGGCGACATCTCAGAATTCAGCGCATCCATCAAGAGAACAGCCCCCGGCATCGAGCCGCGCCGAAACGCGGGCGCAAGAATATTCGCTGCGGCGACGGCGTCTTGTATCGCGAGATTGATGCCGACCCCGCCGACCGGCGACATCGCGTGCGCGGCGTCTCCAATGCAGAGCAGGCCGGGGCGATACCATTGCTTCAGGCGGTCCACGGTTACGGTCAGGAGTTTGATATCGTCCCAACTTTTTAATTCACCGACACGTTCGCGCAAGTAAGGAGACAGCCGGGCGATTTCTTCGCGGAAGGCCGGCAAGCCGCGCTCGCGCATGGGGTCGAAGCCGCCTTTCGGAATCACGAAAGCGCACTGCCAGTAATCCCCGCGCTGGATTTGAACGAGAATGCGGCCGGAGTCGACGTGACCCAAAGTTTGCACCGGATCGCCCGGCTTGCGCGAAATGCGCATCCAGAGGACGTCAATCGGAGAGCCGATATCTACCACTTGCAGGCCGGCTTGTTCGCGAACGACAGAATGGCGGCCGTCCGCGCCGATGACAAGTTCCGCGCGCACTTCGAGAGGCCCGAACTGAGTATTCGCGCGTACTCCGGCGACGCGGTCCCCATCGAGAATCAGGCCGGTGACTTCGGCCTGCATGCGAAGATTAAATTCGGGATAGCGCTTCGCGTGCTCGACCATGAAATTCAGGAAGTCCCACTGCGGCATAAGAGCGACGAATTTGCAGTGTGTCGGCAGATGCGTGAAATCTGCGACGGTGGCGCGCACGTCACCAATTTGCGCGCCGATATCGCGAAGTTCGTCGTGAGGAAGCTTTAGAAAGTCTTCGAGGATGCCGAGATCGCGCAAGACTTCGAGAGTCGATGGATGAATCGTGTCTCCGCGGAAATCGCGCAGAAAATCAGCGTGTTTTTCGAGTACAAGCACGTCGATGCCCGCTCGCGCCAGCAGGTACGCCAGCACTATTCCAGCCGGGCCGCCTCCAGCGATGCAGCAACGCACATTGATTTTTTGAACGGCGGTATCCTGCGGCATGGTTCAGAACGCTCCGGGGCTTTCTGTCTGCTAGCTCCAGCGAGATGATCAATGCGCAGATTGTACTTCAAGTTGCGGTAGCATTTGAACCTGGTAGTTTGCGCCGGCGAATCATGTTTCGTATCGTCAGATGTTGCTATTGTTGCACCGGGCGCAGTCCGCCGCGGCTGACGCCGCTACGAGTTGGTCGAACTCGGAGAGTAATAGCACCACCGTCGTCGCGCAAAACGCGGGATTCGTAGCTTGGACAGTTTTTGTGCTCACTCCGCAAATTATTTTTAGGGCGAAAATTGGGTGTAAGTTGCAGACAGACATTCAGTTGCGCCTTGGACGAGTTATGCTCACACACATAACCACTTGCGTTATTTTTTGATTTGGCGTAGAACTTTTCTTGTTAGTCTCGAAATCCGCGCAGAGCAGCCCGCAGTTTTTCATTCCAGTTGCCGAAAGAAACGCCGCAAGTTCCATTTTGCGCCGAGATACCTTCCCAACAGTAGCCGCACGTAAATTTGCCTCCGGAGGACGCATGCCGAATTACAACGCGCAAGTTCCGCCATATTCAATCTTTCCGGGCGACGTCGCGCTCGCCTTCAACAACGAATCGCCCGCCGCGGGGCAGGCTAGCCAGCAGTTCGCCTTGCCCAGCTACGCGGGACATCCCGAGAACGGCCGCACGATACGCTGGCAAATTAGTTTCGGCACGACGCCCACGGCGGTCAGCATCCAATTGCAAACCGCGATGAACGATGTGGACGCGCAATACGCCGTACCAACCGGCGCTGCCAATATGGGTTCCACGCTGACCACGGGTGACAATCTGGTTGCAAGCGGAGTGCGCGCGAATTTTGTGCGCGCGAAAATCATTTCGATCACGGGCGGATCCGGCGTCACCGTGCAAATTCTGGGCTAAATAAAACGGCGCTGTTTTTGTAGCGGTTGCTCGTGCGAGAGTTGTTCACGCAGCGGACTGCAAAGCGGCGGCAAGCCGCCGCACTCCAAATGTGGCGGGGAACGCTCCTTTGGAGTGCGTGACCTGCCTGCCGGCAGGCAGGGCTTGCTCCCGCTTTCATCATCCAAGCGAAATCTGCTGACCTTGAGGTCGCCGCTACAAATGCCAAAAGGGCTTTCAGGCCGGCAGCATCGGATGCTACCGTAATGGTCGAGGTGGCTCCGGGGTGTTACATGCCCGAAGAGCTCGGCTCGATCCGGCGGATAGCGTGCTCTCGACTAAACGGAACCGGCATGGCGCGAAACTAGCAGAAGCGATTCTGAAATTCAAAGTCGCGGTCATGGCTGCAGCGTTGATGCCTGCGGGTATGGCGGCACAGTCGTCCAGGTCGACGCCGCCGGCGCCGAGTCAGTCAGCAGTCGAAGTTCCCACGCCGGCAGCATCAGCCTCGCAAGCGGCTGAACAGCAACCGCAAGTGGTTCAGCGCACCGTCACCGTGACGTTCGACTACGATTTTTCGAAGTATCCAGCGTGCTCTGCCAAGGTCACCAAGAAATGCATCCAGCAATTCAATGTGTGGGAAGTTTCCGACCCCGCAAGACAAGTATTTCTGTTCACCGTTCCGGTTCCATCTGACGCGAAGGGACTCGTGAAGGGAATTACCGGGACGTCTCCAAAAAAACGCTCATTTTTTACCGGGCCGCACCGCTTTGGAGTGTCCGCAAAAACTCCGGCGCCTGGGCCGCGCGGCGAGTCGGATCCGCGTCTATGTATGGCCTTCGGGCAAGCGCTGCCGGATAATTCCGTTTCGCCAGCTCCGCAGCCAAACAGTGCATCACCGCACAATTAGCCAGTAGTCCTTACCTCCCGAGTAGTCATGTTTTTTCCTTAGCAGGTCGCTGCGGTATTGCCAAGCGTCTATGCCGGGCGCAGTCCGCCGCGGCGGACGCCCCTACGGTCCGAGTCTGAACCTGCGATTTACGGCACCAGCTTTCACCTATGTGGGACACGTCCGCGCCAGCGGAAAAACCGACGCCTGCGGGCCTGGACCGGCTCGGCGGAGGGCGTGTCCCGTTACCCCTTACATGAAGTCTTCCAAGAATGCAGAATCCAATGTTGGCAAGTCACGCAGAGCGAAGAAATCAAAGAAGTCCAAGAAACCTCGGCCACGCTTCATGCTCGCAGACGCGATGCGTGAAATAGGCCTGGATGAATTGAAAGTGGCGAAAACGATGAACCGCCTGATCAACGGCCTGGCGAGAAGTCCAAAAAACGAAAAACTCTTGCTCGATGCGGTGAAAGAATCGATCCGCGTGCTGGATCCTGCCAAAACCACGTTGCGTACGGGAACTCCCGATGGACCGGTCGCAGTGATCCTCCAACACGATGTTCCACTCCCGGACCGATCTTGCCCGTAAAAGTCTGTGTCGCAACTGTAAAACTCGTCCCTCAGCTTACGGCGCGACTGAAGTCGTGCCCTGACGAAAATCGGAGTTGCGACACAGACTCGTGAGCCCGGCGCGGGTGCGTCGGCTGCGATCCCTTTCTATGGTGACAATCACAACTGGCCTCGATCGATTTATCAGTGATGAAGCGGAGCGCATCGCAATTCACAAAACGGGTTCGCACGACGGCTATTCTCAGTTCGGCTCCGGAACCGAGCCCAGCAAGTTTCTTCGAGTAAAGCTGGGCTATCGTCCTTTTCCCAAACAGAGAGATTTTCATTTCTCCCGCGCCAAGTATCGGCTTTTTGGCGGCGCAGCAGGACCCGGCAAATCGAAGGCCTTGCTGATGGATGCGGTGCTGCAGGCAAACAAGGTCCCAGGCGCAAACACGCTTTTGTTGCGGCGAACGTTTTCAGAACTTGAGCAATCACTGCTGCTTTATTTTCGGCGAGACATTCCTCGCGAGCTTTACAAAAGTTACAACGAATCGAAACACGTGGTCACCTGGTGGAACGGTTCCACCACGCGCTTCGGATATTGCCAGAGCGAAGCGGACGTTTACCAGTATCAAGGCGCCGAATTTCTTTTTATCGGAATTGACGAGCTTACCCTCTTTACCCTCCGCCAGTGGCAGTTCCTCACGTCACGTAATAGGTGTCCCGTGCCGGGCGCGTTTTCGTGCATGGCTGGTGCTACCAACCCCGGTAACATCGGGCATGCTTGGGTGAAGTCGCTGTGGATCGATAAACAACCCGCGCCCGGCATGGAACATCCCGAAGAATTCGATGCATCGGATTACGATTTCATTCCCGCACGCGTGTCGGATAATCCGATTTACGCGGGCGATGAGAATTATTTGAAGACGCTGCGCGCGCTACCTTCGCATCTGAAGCGCGCATTTCTGGACGGCGACTGGGACGTTTTCGCGGGACAATATTTCGACAGGTTTGATTGTTCGCGGCATGTGATGCGCGCGGAGCAGATTGACTGGAAGCCTTGGTGGCCGCGGTGGATTTCGATCGATTGGGGGTTCGAGCATCCGGCAGCGGTGTACTGGCACGCGCAAGTGCCGGTAGGGGCCGCGCAGGTTGCCGCACACAATGCGTCCCGGAATATACAGCGCGATGAAGATGTAGCTCAGGTCTTTAGACCTGAGGCTTTTTCCGCCGGTGCACCAAAAAGCCTCACCTCTAAAGAGATGAGCTACATTAACCCGGCGCCGCGGTCTGCAGAGGCCTTGCAGAGTGGAAATCCGTCGCTTGGCAAAGTTTCGGACGACAATCTTCGGCGGATTGTCACGTACCGCGAATTTGTCACGCATCGGACGTCGCCGCGCGATCTGGCGCGGGAGATCGTTAAGCGCAGCGAAGGCAGGGACAACGGACTGACGGGACAGTGTGATGGGGTGTTGGATCTAAACAGCGGGCGGGACGCCGGCGCTACGAAAAGCAACTACGCGGGCGAGAAGATTGATGCGATTTATCTTTCGCCGGATGCGTTTGCGCGACGAACTGATGAAGCTTCCATCGCGGATCAGATGGGAGACGTTTTTGTTGCGGCGGGGTTTCCGCGTCCGATTCCTGCGGACAACGATCGCGTGGGCGGATGGATGCTGATGTACCAAATGCTTGACGCGGGGGAGTGGCTGCTTACTGAGAATTGCGTCGAGCTGATTCGTACGATTCCGAATCTGGTGCGCGACCCTGCGCGGGTGGAAGACATCGAGAAGATGGATGGCGACGATCCCGCTGACGCCGCGCGCTACGGGTTGAAGTCGCGTTATGGTGCGGGTCGCTCGTGGCAGACTTCCGCGCCGATCGAACAGCGGGTTGCCGAGCGCGTTACTTCGACGGATCCTTTCGGACGAGCGATGCAAATCCGCAAATTCCAGATGGATGAGAAGCGCAAGACGCAGCCAGTCTCGTTCCTGCATCATCACCGTCGCAGATAACGGGCAGGTCGGTAGATTGTCGTACGCCGAAAAGCAAAGACGCCCGCCTAAAGGCGGCCGCTACAAAACATATGAACATCCACGACATTTGGAGGCGAATTACGGCGACGCGGTATACGCGGGGGCTGGAGGCGGAAGTGGGGCGGCTGCGCGCGGAGAATCGTGCGCTGCTGAATTCGATCCTGGGGATCGCGGGAGTTCCGCCGATAACGGTCGCGTTGCCCGCCGATGCCGATGTAGCTCAGGTCTTTAGACCTGAGGACGTTCTCAAGCGGAAAGGCCTCGCCTCTAAAGAGGTGAGCTACATTAACCCGTCGTATCGGGGAACTGAGGCAAGTCACGCGGACGTACCATTGGAAAATTGCGCGCGAGGCCTTAAACGGGTTCGCAATAAGGTGCCTGGAGAGGGCGTCACGGCGATGCGCAGGCGGTCGTGGCACCAAATTTATCGCACGCTTGAGATTGATTCTGCGAGGAAGAAACCAACCGGGCTCGACGGGCAGGCTTCGGCGGCCGGGCCGCAAGAAGCGACAAACATTCCGCAATCCATCGTGCGAACGTAGCCGCTGCGAACCTTGTCTTCGCCAAAAGCGGGAGCAAGCTCCCACACTCCACAGGATCGTGCTGCGCCGCTGACCCGTTTGGAGTGCGGCGGCTTGCCGCCGCTTTGCAGTCCGCTGCGTTGATTCGCGAAGATCAAAAGCGACGGCAAGGGCAAGATGCCGCACTAAACTGCGGCGCTACGAAAATCACACCCAAGCTACTGCAAAAGCCACAGCACAACGAAGGCCGCGAGCTGCGCTCGGGACGAGCGTCTTGCGATGCACTTTCGCAGCTCGACGATACATTTTACTTTTACAAAACGGGAGGGAACATGCCGTTCATTCGAGGGCGTTACCACATCAATCCGATTGCGGGCGAAGCGTTGGAAGCGGCGAGAGCGGCTGAAGCGGCGTTGTCTGAGTTGGAACAGGACGCACACAGCGTGCTGGCGGACTCCGCGGACTCGCAGTCGGGGGACAGTGGGGAAGATGATGATGAGTTTGGCGGCGCTTCGCAACAGAGTGCCGGGCCGATTCATCGTGTAGAGATCGAAGCGGCGGAGATGGTGCCATCGCATACAGGGCGAGCACAACGAGGATTTGTTGCGCACGTGCATCGCGAAGCGGTTGGAGCGCCTGGTATGCGCTCCAGCGTTGCATCGAGGTCACCGCGCATGCCGGGCGAGTATCCGTCGAGCGCGTATGCGCCGCGTCCGCAAACGCACGTGTTCGCGGGGCATCGCGACTTGATAAGTTTTCTGCGCGATGAATTCGCGAAGGATTGTGCCAAGTAGGAAATTAAATTCCTGCGCCTGTGGCTGGTTTTTTTTTGCTACAGCGCCGTCCGAAAAGCGGCGGCAAGCCGCCGCACTCCAAATGGGGCGATCGGGCGCAGCCATGCTCTCTTCCTCAGGGGCTAACAGGACAAGCCGGCGAATAATATCTGCACGACGTGTAGGTCTACGCATAAGGTGAAAACTTCTCATGTCTAGCCAGAAACAAATTACGCATGCGGATCCGGCGATTGTGCCGGTGGAAGGGCCGACGCAAGCGGCTCGTGTAGGAAGCGGCTTTGCGAGCGCGACGAGTACGCCAACGGCGAACCTGTTTGGGGTGAACAACGAGCAGTTGCCGGAGAAGTTGCAGGAGGCGCTGCGGAGACTCGTGTTCCAGTTCTCGACGGAATCGGAATCGACACGGCGACAGGAAGTGAGGCGGATCAAGCAGGCGCATCAATTCTGGCGCGGGCTGCAATATTTGTGGTGGAGCGAGCAGGACCAGAACTGGCACTTGCCGTTCGAGCAGAAAATGACGGAC
>Ga0209330_1000165_pt1 | contig 32531 bp, 28 predicted proteins | sample JacPinW_OM2H0_O3_FD_187969 | JGI IMG/M metagenome (GOLD analysis project Ga0209330, IMG submission 187969) | Forest soil microbial communities from Algoma, Ontario, Canada - Jack Pine, Ontario site 1_JW_OM2H0_O3 (SPAdes) (version 2) | ecosystem: Environmental > Terrestrial > Soil > Boreal... | reverse complement strand
AGCGACACCCAGCTGATAAAGGACACGAAAAAGCTGTGCTCGCGGGCCAGCGAGTAGCGCAGACCCACAAAGACCGGGAGGGGTTGGAACATGAGCGGCGACGAATCCTTAGCCGGACCGATTAAATGGCAAGACAATCAGAGTGTTAATTGAGTCAAGTATTGGTCCATAAAGGCGGTGGTATAGTTTCAAGGGGCCCATTCGGGGGTCCAAAAGTAAACTATAGGATATCGGTAACATATGAGGTACGCCATGAGGTATCGAATTCTGCTGCTAGCCACGGTGCTCGCGAGCGGCCTCGCGGGGGCCGAGACCATTGCCGTTGATAACGGTATTGCCGTCAAACAATCCGAGGTGCCCACGCCAACCCGCGGCATGACCATGGATCAGGTTGCCGGCAAATTCGGCGCTCCTGCCACCAAGGTTCCCGCCGTTGGACAGCCGCCGATCTCGCGCTGGGAGTATCCCGGGTTCGTCGTGTATTTCGAGCATGAGCACGTCATTCACAGCGTCGTCGTCAGTTCATAAAAAGTTAATGACGCGTAACCGCACTTAGGTTCGCGTAACATCATCTAAGCTTGATTCTTAAGAACCCACCGCGACTTGTTCGCGGCGGGCGTTTTTTATTTTCTAAAACGCGTGCATGTCTTTACTCGACCCAATTCTTCCCGCCAGCAACGAACACCCGGTCAAATGGGGCAAGCTGTATGGCGCCGCCCCTGCGTTGGCGATCGCCGAGGCGGCGCCCGCTGCCGCCGGACCGCTGCTGGTCATCGCGCAGAACTCGCGCGAGGCGGAAAGCTTAAGCGAGGAAATTCGGTTCTTTGCGGGGCCTGCCCTGAACGTCAGGGTGTTCCCCGATTTAGAGACCCTACCCTACGACACCTTCTCCGCGCATCCCGATATCACCTCTGCCCGCCTGGCGACATTGGCCGAATTACCGCGCGCGCGGCACGGTGTGTGGTTGGTTGCCATCGACACGCTGCTGCAGCGCTTGGCACCGCGCAGTTACATCGAAGCCTACTCGCTCAAGGTACACCTCAACGAAACGCTCGACCTTGAGGCGCTGCGCGCACAACTCGTCATGGCCGGTTATGCCGCCGTCACTCAAGTCGTGGCGCATGGCGAGTTCGCGGTCCGCGGCTCGCTCATCGATGTCTTTCCCATGGGCTCGGATATGCCCTACCGCATCGACCTGCTGGATCGAGACGTCGACAGCATCCGGCGCTTCGACCCTGACACACAGCGTTCGCTCGACAAGTTGGACGGCATTCATTTGCTGCCCGCGCGCGAAACGCCCTTGAATCCGGACGCGGTGCGCGAGTTCCGGCGCCGCTATCGACTGCGTTTTACGGGGGATCTTTCCGAACAGGCAGTCTACCGCGATGTCAGCACCGGCGTTGCACCTGCCGGCATCGAGTTTTTCCTGCCGCTGTTCTTCGAGCGCACCTCGCATTTGTTCGAGTATTTGCCGCCCAACAGTATCGTGGTGGACATCAACGATGCAGCCTCGAGTGCGCCCGCACTGTGGAACGGGATCGTAGAGCGCCATGAACAGCTGAGGCACGATCGCTACCGCCCGATCTTGGATCCCGCCGAGGTCTACCTGCCGCCCGACGAATTAGTGCAGGCATTTTCTCCGTGGCCCAAGGTTTTGCTCCATACCTTCGAATGGCCGCCCGAGACCGCGGGAGCTTTCCAAAACTTCCCGACGGTGGTGCCGCCCCAGGTTCGCATCGATGCGCGCGCGGAGCAACCTGCCGCGGAATTGGTGTCGCATATCGACGCCTCTGCCGCGCGTATCTTGATCGCTGCGGAATCAGCCGGGCGCCGCGAGCTCATATTGGACCTGCTGCGCGCCCGCGGAGTACAGGCAAAAGTCTTCGACAGCTTTGCAGCCTTTCAGGCGGGCGGCCTGAAGCTGGGGATAGCGGTCTCAGCCGCCGTATCGGGGCTGACGCTCGAGCGGCCCGCCCTGGAGATTCTCACCGAGTCGCAATTATTCGGCGATCGCGCCCGCCAGGAGCGCCGCCGGCGCCGTGCCGAGCGCGACCCGGCAAAAATCCTCAAAGAATTATCGGATCTGCGCATCGGCGCGCCGGTGGTGCACGAGACTTACGGCGTGGGCCGCTACGTCGGCCTACAGACCATGGATATCGCCGGCTACACCGGTGAATTTCTGGTGCTCGAATATGCGGATGGCGACAAGCTGTATGTTCCGGTCCAATCGCTGCATCTGGTGTCGCGCTACACAGGCGCACCTGCGGAAACGGCGCCGCTGCACAAGCTCGGCGGAGACCAATGGCAGAAGGCACGGCGCAAAGCCGCCCAGCGCATCCGCGATGTCGCGGCCGAATTGCTCGACCTGTATTCGCGCCGTGCGGCGCGGCAAGGGACACGCATGCTGGCCGGCGAGGCCGAATACCGCGCGTTTCAGGCCGGCTTTCCATTCGAGGAAACCGCCGATCAAGCCGCTGCCATAGACCAAGTCATCGCGGATCTGAAATCCGACAAGCCCATGGATCGCGTCATTTGCGGCGATGTAGGCTTCGGCAAAACCGAGGTTGCACTGCGCGCGGCATTCATCGCGGTGCAGGCGGGCAAACAGGTTGCGGTTCTGGTGCCGACCACCTTGCTGGCGCAACAGCACTACACAACCTTTGTGGACCGCTTCGCGGATTGGCCGGTGCGCATCGAGAGCCTGTCGCGCTTTCGCACCAACAAGGAAGCCGCGGGCATCATCGAAGGCGTCGCCGCGGGTACGGTGGACATCGTCATCGCCACGCAGCGTCTACTGCAAGGCAAGATCCGCTTCAAGGATCTAGGGTTGGTGGTGATCGATGAGGAGCATCGATTCGGCGTGCGCGACAAGGAAAGACTAAAGGCCCTGCGCACCGAGGTTGACGTTCTAACGCTGACGGCGACCCCAATTCCGCGCACCCTCAACATGGCGATGGGCGGTCTTCGCGATCTGTCTTTGATCACCACGCCGCCCGCCGAGCGCCTGGCGGTCAAGACCTTCGTGCTGGAATGGAACGAAACCATCGTGCGGGAGGCTGCATTGCGTGAGATTCGCCGCGGCGGCCAGATTTACTTCGTCCACAACACCATCGAGACGATCGAGAAGACGGCGCAGGCGGTGCGCGAATTGGTCCCGGAAGCAACCGTCGCGGTGGGTCATGGCCAAATGCGCGAGCGCGACCTCGAGCAGCTGATGCTGGATTTTTATCATCGCCGATTCAACGTTCTGGTCTGCACCACCATCATCGAGAGCGGGATCGACGTGCCGACCGCCAATACCATCGTCATCGATCGCGCCGATCGATTCGGCCTGGCGCAGATCCATCAGCTGCGCGGCCGCGTCGGCCGCTCGCACCATCGGGCGTACGCCTACCTGATCACGCCGCCGCGAAAAGCGATGACGGCCGATGCCATCAAGCGGCTCGAAGCACTGGAGTCGCTTGAAGAGTTGGGCGCCGGATTTACCCTGGCAACACATGATTTGGAAATTCGCGGCGCCGGCGAACTGTTGGGCGATGAGCAAAGCGGACAGATTCAAGAGATCGGCTACAACCTGTACATGGAGCTGTTGGAGCGCGCCGTGTCGGCGCTGAAATCCGGCAAGCAGGCCGATCTTGAAAGGCCGATGGATGCGGGACCCGAGGTCGAATTGCACGTGCCGGTGCTGATTCCGGAAGACTATGTGCCGGACGTACACTTGCGCCTGATGCTGTACAAACGCATCGCCAGCACGCCGTCGCGCGAGGAACTGGACGAATTGAAGGTCGAAATGATCGACCGCTTCGGTCCGATTCCGCCGTTTGCGCAATCCCTATTTCGCTCTACCTACCTTAAGCTGCGCGCCGCCGCGCTCGGCATCCGCAAGATCGACGCCGGCGCCAGCAGCGGCTACATCCTGTTTGAGGAGCAGAATCAGATTGACCCGAAACGGGTGCTCAAGCTCATACAAGGCAAGCCCAAGGAATACCGACTCGACGGTCCGCTCAAATTGAGGTTCGGGCACGTCGCGCGCACCGAAGAAGCCTTGTTTACCCGCGTCGAAGAGCTGGTGGATCAGCTGGCGTAAAGCTGTGACAGGTGCTTCGGGTGTCGGGACGCCGCGCGGCGCGCGGCGTCCCGTGAAGCAATGGAAGACTTACTGGATGGCGCCGAGAAAATCGCCTTTGCCGATTTCCACGCCGCTCTTGCGCAGCAAGGCATAGACCATGCTGGAGTGAAAGTAGAAATTAGGCAGGACGAAATCATTGACGTAGCTAAGCGCGGTGAATTTCCAGGCGCCATTCGGAAACTTTATTTCGATCGCGCGGGCGTCATCGCCGGAGACTTTGGCCGCGGTCACCGTCTTCAAATAATCCAGAGTCTTTGCGATGCGCGCTTTGAGCTCCGGCAAAGTGGTCTCGGTATCTTCGTGCTTCGGCACTTCGATGCCCGCCAGGCGGCCGGCGGCTCCCTTGGCGGTATCGCAGGCAATCTGCACTTGCCGGCTGAGCGGATGCATGTCGGGAAATAAGCGTGTCTGCGCGAGGACGGTCGAATCGATTTTTTTTGCAGTCGCATAGGCGACAGCTTTATCGAGAATTGCGGACATATTGGTCAGTCCGCGCGTCAACGCGGGAATCGAAAAATCATACAAGGTCGCCATCCAAATCTCCTGAGGTCTTGCGGGCGGGGGGCGTCACTGTAACATATGCCCATGCTGCCCTTCTCTGAAGCCTGCGAGCGCAACAAGGGTCCGATACTCGAGGTGTTGCGGGTCGCTTTTGCGGATCGAACACAGGTTCTTGAAATCGGCAGCGGCACCGGACAGCACGCGGTGCATTTCGCCGCGCACCTGACTCATTTGACGTGGCATCCCACGGAGCAGTTGGCTTATCTTGCCGATCTCGCGTCACGCGTAAGGAGCGAAGGCACGCGCAATCTGCGCCCGCCCACGCTGCTCGATGTCAAACAATCCGTCTGGCCGCTGCGCAGCGTCGACGCCATCTATAGCGCCAATACGCTGCACATCATGGGTTGGACCGAAGTGCAGGCGATGTTCCGCGGCATCGACACGGTGTTGTCGCCGCACGGCGTGGTGTGCATCTATGGACCGTTCCGATACGAGGGCCGCTACACATCGGATAGCAATCGCGACTTCGACCGCATGCTCATGGACCGCGATCCTCTCTCGGGCCTGCGCGACATGACAGATCTCAGCGCGCTTGCGTTGCGCCATGCGCTGCGGCTGCGAGCTGATCACGATTTGCCGGCGAATAATCGGTTGCTGGAGTTTGTGAGGCTTTAGCGACTCGTCCTTTGGCACCGCGAGTTTGAGCGTATGCCCGCATGGCCTGGGGGGATGTAAAGCTTCGAGGCCCGGAAGAGCAGGACCTCGAAGCTTCACAGCCCCCCAGGCCGTTCACACAGAACGCTCAAACTCGCGGTGCCGGAGGATGAGATTCGAATGGCTACCGTCGTTGGGTGTCCTCACGCGAACGCGTAGACCGGAAATTCAAATGTCGACACACGCTCGTCGCGTCGGCGTGGTGATTTTGACCGGCTCAATCACTTGTCAGGGAGGCTGAGAAGAATCTAGGCCCTGGAGCTTTCGGGCCTAGATTCTTCTCAGCCTCCCTGACCAGTGCACACCACCTCGGTCAAAATCACCGCGCCCGACGTACTACGCCCGCCCAATCGCCGACAACAACGAGGCGTGATCCAAAGCCCCCTCATAGCGCTTGCCATTGATAAAGAATGTCGGCGTCCCGGCAACGCCGCTGCGCATGCCTCCCATGAAGTCGCGCTTGACTCTCGGCCGGAAACGGCGCGCCTCGATATCAGCGGAGAATTGCACCATATCGAGTTTGATTTTCAGCGCGAGCTGATGCAGCAAATCGGTGCCCAATTCGGATTGTTGCTGAAGAATGGCATCGTGCATGTACCAGAATTTTCCCTGGGCGCCGGCCGCCTCCGCCGCCTCCGCGGCATGCTGCGCATAGGGATGCATCTCGAGCAGCGGCATGTGCCGGAAAACGAAGCGCAATTGCGCGCCCATGGCCTTCGCAATCGACTTGATCATGGGATTCATGTCGGCGCAATAAGGGCATTGATAGTCACCGTACTCAACCAACGTGACCGGCGCATCCTCCGGACCCAGCGCATGGTCGCTTTTGCTGACGGCAACCGAGAGATTCATTGGAGCAGGGACTCGCAGTCGGCATCCTTCGCCTTGCCAGGATCCATCAGCACCAGTTTGGAATCGTGCGCCTGAATTCCGACCGACGGAGACTTGAGCGTGCCGTGAATCACAATCGGCGAGCGCAATTGAAAAAATCGCACATGCTTGGGATAGCCGCGCAAAATCAGGTCCAAAGTCTCGGTCTCCAGACGGATAAATCCTTCGCCCGCGATCAGCACCGGCTCGGTGTCGAGCACGAAATTCTTTGCCGTCAGCGTGCCATCATGCGCCTGAAAACTCGCGATCCCGCAACGCACCTGCACCTCTTTTTTGTCTTTCGCGAGCAGCAATCCTAATCCTCTGAGGTCGATGCCCGTGAGCTCGGCCAGAGAATCTCGCAGCTTGCCGCTGGGCAAACTTGCCACCACGGTGCCATCGGCGCTGGCAGCCGCATCATGCAGAGATTTTCCCTGGCCCGTGAGGTTAATTCTCACCGCCAACGACCCCTCGATGGCCGGTGGTCCAGGGTCTTTGCGCGGATATTGTCCCAGTTGCATATCATTGATTCTAGCTTCTAAGTGCACGGCCGGAATCTCTTTCCGCGCGTCGATCTTGATTTCAGCGCTCAAGCGGCCGCCCATTATTTGCGCAGACACCGGAGTGATCGTCAGTTCGCCGTGATCGTTCGTCAATGTCACGGCGAGATCGCTCAAGATCGTGCGCCCCGCTTCCACGCGTACCGCACGAAATTGCACCGCTGCCTTGCCCCGAAGCAGTGCGGCCGGATCAGGCGCCGCACGGGACAGCAATTGGTTCGATGCAGGTTCCGGATCGCGGCCGGCCGCGCGCAGACCGAAATCGGCGAGACGCAAGAATTGCGAGTTCAAATCCGCATCAACATTCAACTGCCCCTTGGCCGAGTCGATTGACGCCGATCCATGCAAATCGCTCTGCCCGCTCTTGACCGTCAAGTCGGTGAAGGAGGAGGTGTAGCCGCGCCGCGCCAGACTTCCGGAAAGATGGTAACTGCCGGTGTCGATCAATTTCGTGCCGGTCAGGTAGAACATGTCCCTAAGGTCGGCGCCCGAAGCCTCGAAGGTCGCGTCATAGGTACGCAGGTCGAATCCTTGGTGCAAGAAGCCTTTGGCCACCAGATGCGAACCGCTGGAGTGCTCGCTGAATTTGAAGGCGTAGTGCCGGCCGCGACTTGCGGTACGCAGCGCATCGCCGGTGATCTCGAAGTTGACGGGCCTGCCATTCAGCTGCCCCTTCCCCTCGATGCGAAGCGGCTGCTCACCCTGCGGACCGTCGGCATCGCGCGCGGAGACCGTACCGTCGAATTGCCGGTGTCTTTGCGCATCCTCCAAAAGCACGTGCGCGTCCATCATGGACAAGGAGCGGATGATGATCAGAGCCCGGGGAGCGTTTTGATCCGGATTCCTGAGTTGCCAGTTGGCGTGGCCCGTGATATCGCGAAACAGATGCAGCGTGGCGTCCTCGATCTGCAGCCGATCGATGATCAGCGCCTGTCCCAGGCGCGGCGCGGCAAACACCACGGTGATCTTGCCGACTTCCGCTGTATTGCCCTGAGACGCCCACGGCGGGCTGCCGATGGTGACGCGTTCGGCCACCAGGCGCGGATTACGGGAGAAAATATGCACTCTCAAGGGCCCGTCCACGCGTATGGGCCGGTCTGAGTGTGCCGCAAGTGCTTTGAGCAGCGGACCGCGAAGATAACCGGCGTCCAACGCAAGAGCCGTCAACACCACCAGAACGGCGAGCGCGAGAAGCGTGCCGCCGGCCCAGATCAAGCCGCGGCGGAGTCTATGAGAGACATTCATGGGATATTAACGCACGAATGAGCGCCTTTAAGACCACCTTGGGGCCGCATGAATAAGGGCGGAAAGCCGCGTCCTGGCGTGGGAAATTCGCCATACAACCCTGGTCATTCCCCCACATTCGGTGGCATAATGACACCGAAACGTAGACATAAGCGTGCTCACTAGGCGCGCGCACACCATGGCGAACCACAGGGGAAGGTTAACGACTATGAAGAAGACACGTACATCTGCCGCAGCAGCGGCATTGATTGCGGTCGCAGGCCTAAGCTACGCGGGCTTAAGCAGCGCGGCGGCAGCTCCGGCTGCGAAAGCAGCTGCTGAAGTTGTGTTGCCGGTTACGGTCGATGACTTCCGGCTCCCAGACCAAAACATGCATTCGCATGAGTTGCGTCAACTCGGAGACGCCAGCGCAGTGGTGCTCATCACGCAGGAGAACAACTGTCCGGTCAGCCGCAATACCAGCGCCGCCGTCAAAGCGTTGCAGGATCAATATTCGGCCAAGGGCGTCGAGATTTTCATGCTGAACTCCACGCCGTCGGACAAGCGCGACGCGATCGTCGCGGAGGCGCAAGCCTACGGTTACAACCTGCCGATCCTCATGGACACTAATCAACTGGTGGGTGAGCAGCTGGGTGTGACCCGGACCGCCGAAGCCATCGTCATCGATCCGAAGACCTGGAAAATCGTCTACCGCGGTCCGATCGACGACAAGGTCACCTACGAGCGCCAGAAGGCCGCCGCGGATCACACGTGGGCAAAGGACGCGCTGGACTCCATGCTCGCCGGCAAGCCGGTTGCGGTCGCCCGGGTCGAACCGGTCGGATGCATCGTCGACTTCCCAGAGCGCGCGAAAATTGCCACCAGCAATGTGACGTACGTGAAGAACATTGCGCCGATGTTCGAGGACAAGTGCGTTTCGTGCCATGAGCCCGGCGGCATCGGCCCGATGCCCTTTACGAAATTCGAAGAGATTGCGCCGTTCGCGCCGATGATCCGCGAAATGATCCGCACGCAGCGCATGCCACCGTGGCGCGCTGATCCCAGCGTTGGGCATTTCCTCGGCGATCGCAGCTTGTCGGCCGCGCAAATCAAGACGCTGGTGCATTGGGTTGAAGCCGGCGCGCCGCGCGGCACCGGATCCGATCCTCTGGCGGCGAAGACGTTCGTCGCACCGGAATGGCCTTTGGGCAAACCGGACTTGGTGCTGGATATTCCCGCCTACACCATTCCGGCGAATGGCATCGTCGACTATCAACGTCCCTACGTCGTCAATCCGCTGAAGGAAGGAAAGTGGTTGCGCGCCTCGACCATCAAGGTCGTGAATCGCCAAACCGTACACCACATTCTGACCGGCTACCTGGCGGAAGTGCCGGGACCCGGACAAGTCGCGAATGAGAGCAAGTGGGGAACTTCGCTGGGCGGTTATGCAGTCGGTGCGGAGTCCTTCGTCGAGCCGAAGGACACCGGTGCATATTTGCCCCCCGGAGGCGCCGTCGGCTTCCAGGTTCACTACACGCCGTATGGCCAGCAAGTCACCGAGCACTCGCAGATCGCGCTGTATTTCTACGATAAGAAGCCGAAGTACGTGATGCGCAATTCGGTCGTCTTGAACGCGAACCTCGTGATTCCTGCGAACCAGGAAAGCGTCGAGCGGCAGGCGTACATCGACGTCCCCAAGGACATGCTGTTGTTCAGTGCGTTCCCGCACGCCCACTACCGCGGCGCGTCCTCGCAGTTCTTTGTGATCGACCCGAGCGGCAAGAAAACCCTGCTGGTCTCCTTGCCGCATTACGACTTCAACTGGCAGCGCGAGTACAACTTCGTTGAACCGGTCAAGGTTGCGGCCGGATCGAAACTGCTGGCCGTCTACACCTACGACAACTCTGTGAGAAATCCGGCGAATCCGGATCACAATCGAGTGGTGCCGTGGGGCGATCAGTCCTTCGATGAAATGCTCTACACCGCATTCCACTTCGAGTGGGTCGGCGAGACCTCCGACAAGATGGATCAGTACGCCGCGTACGACAAGGAGCTGAATGACAATCGCCTGTTCGGCATGCTGGACACCAAAATGAACGGCAAGCTGGACATGTCGGAAATGACCGGACCGATCGGCAAGCAGTTCGCGGATTCCTTCGCCAAGATCGACACCGATCATGACGGGTTCATCGAGCCCAATGAATTGGCGGCGGCTCAGGCCAATGCGCAAAAGCGTCGCCAGCAGGCGTCGCAGCCGCAAGGACAGCCCGCACCCGCAGCGCCTGCGGCGGCACCCGAGAAGAGCGGAGGCGGCCAGTAGCACCCTCGTGGCGGCCCGTGTTGTCGAATGATTCGCTGAAGGGAATCGCAGCACGGGCCGCCTCAATCATGTCGATTGCGGCGGCCTGCATCGGCCTGGGTGGATTGGCGCAAGGCACGGGACTTGGCCGCGTCGATGTCGGTGCGCAGGCGCCGCAGTTCACAGCGAAGGGCGCCGATGGCAAGCAGCACAGCTTGCGCGACTATGCGGGCAAACTGGTGGTCCTGGAATGGACCAACCCCGTCTGCCCTTTCACGGCCGTCAAGTACAAAAGCGGAACAATGCAGGCCCTACAGCGTTACGCAGCCTCACGGCAAATCGTCTGGCTTTCCATCGATACGGCCGCACCCGACAAGGCGGGATATCTCACGCCGCCGGCAGCGCGTGCACGCATCGCGCAAACGCACGCCACGGTCACTGCCTTCTTGTTCGATGTCGACGGCAACATCGCGCGCAGCTATGGCGCCAAGACCACGCCGAGCTTTTTCGTGGTCAATCGCGACGGCAAGCTTGCATATGAAGGCGCCATGGACGATCAAGTTTTCGCGGACGACACTGCGGGACACGAATACGTGAAATCCGCGCTGGACGACTTGGTGGCCGGACGGCGCGTACAAAAAACCGAAACCCAGCCGCAGGGCTGCGCCGTAGAATATTAGCGCGATGCGACTGGTCAGCAAAAGCGCCGCATCCGCGCGCCTCGAGACGGCGGCGAAGTCGCGCCGCGAGCAGCTGCTTGACCAAGCGGCGCGGGAGCTGAATTCCAAAGGCATCTCGATGACCTCCTTGACGGACGTCGCCGACAAGCTCGGCTTCTCGCGCGCGTCGCTGTACTACTATGTCGAGGATCGGGAGGACCTGATGTTTCAGGTCTATTTGCGCTCCGCCGAGATCATGGCGCGGCGGCTGGAAGAGGCCGCCCAGTCCGGCAGCGGTACGCTGCAAGTGCTCGGCAACTTCATCTCGAGCACGTTGGACCCGGCGGAGCCGGAGCTGGCTGCCTTGAGCGAAGTTGGATTGCTCGACCAGGCGGCGCGTGAAACGGTGTTGGGAATATTCGAGGCGGTCGTCGCGCGGCTCGCCAGCCTGCTCGAAACGGGAGCCAAGTCTGGGCGCATTCGTTGCTGCGATTTTGAAATCGTGGCGCGCACGATTATCAGCATCATTCACTCGATTCCGCTCAACTCGCCGCTGGCGGAGGCCCTGCGCGTCAGCCGCCGCGACATCATTGCCGCGGCCAAGGACATCATGGCGAACGGCTGGGGCGCCGATCGCGCGCGCGAGGTCAATCCGCCGCCCATCGATTTCGCCCCGCTGCTGAGCCAATCGGCGGACTTATTCGACCGCGAAGCGCAGTTCGATGCGAAACGCGAAAAGATTCTCGCGGCCGCCTCGCAGCTGTTCAATCGCCGCGGCGTCGACACGACCTCGCTCGACGATATCGCGGCCGCGGTGGGCGCGACCAAGCGAACGCTCTATCACTACGTGGGCGATAAGCAAACCATCCTCTCGGCTTGCTACGCCCGCACACATCGGATTTTTTCCTTCATCCGCGAGCAAGCTGCGGCACAGGGAGGCCCCGCGATCGATACGCTGATTGCGGTGCTGCGCGCCAATTCAATCTCGCACCAGCGCGACGACATCGAGCCGCTGCGTTCCTCGACTGGCTACGACTCGTTGAGCGAGGCGGAGAAGATCCTCGCGACGGAACGCGGCAGAGAATTGGTGCAGGCTTACCGCGCCCTGTGCCGGGAGGCGCACAACGAGCGCTCGATGCGCGACGTAAACCGCGATTGCCTGTTGCTGTTCATGCGCGGCGCCGGCAGCTGGCTCGCCAAGGGTCTGGTTCGCGGCGATGACCAGCGCAAGGCGCAGATTGCCGCAGAGATCGCCGATTTATTGCGCCTCGGCTTAAACCCTATTTAGATCATTTCGCGCTGATGACGATGAGTTCGAGCGCCGGGGGTGGCAGCGCGGCCTGCAGCTCGATGCTCGGACCGGACTCGATGCGCTGATCCAGCAGCGCAAAGTTGCTCGAGTCGTCGAGTCGATAACGCTTCACCTGATACTTTCCTGACGCCGGCAGGCTGACCGTGACGTCATAGCCGCCATTGTTGGAATATTGCAGCGTGCGGCGCTCCGGAAGCGAGGTGTCCCAGTTGTTGCGGGGATGCAAGTATTTCGAAGCGACCTGATAATTGCTGATGAGGATTTGCACGAGGCGGTTGTCTTTGGACCGGCCGGCCACGACGGCAAATCCCGAATCGTCGCCGCCGGTGGTTCGAATCAGCAACGGCGTGCTCTTCAGCGTCCCAAAAGCGCCCAGCGCAGATCCAACCGCATCCGCTGCACCGCTACTTAAGCGAACTGACGCCGCGTTGCGACGATAGGTCTGCGCATCGATGGGACCCCCCAACATATAGATCAGCGAGCTCGCCGCGAATGCTGCCTGTGCGGCGTTGTCCGCATCCTCCTCGGCCGGGTCCGCATTCCACTCGTCCAAGATATTCTTGGCGGAGCCGAAGCCGCGCGCATCCAGCATGGTGCGCAGTTGCCTCGCAATCGTCACAAAGACATTGGGATCGTTCGAGTCCACGGCATAAAAATGCCAGGAGAAGAAATCGAGCGGCAGGCGATTCGAGCGCACGAAGTCGATGAATTTCTCGCGATAGTCGCCGGCGATCAAGGGCTTGGAAATCGCTGGGCCGCCGATCAACGCGTCCGGGTCGGCCGCTTGAATGGCTCGCGCGGTCTTCTCGTACAAATAGTAGTAGTCAGCCGCAGAGCCGGCCCAAGACTGCTTGGAGTCCGGTGCGTTCCAAATCTCCCAATAGCGAATGCCGTACCGAAAGCCCTTGGCCCACGCCGCGTTGTAATGCAGCACAACATGCCGCACGATCTGCGCCCACTTATCGAGGTCCGGCGGCGGCTCGCCGCCGGCGTTCGCGCTGCGCCCGATTCGAAATAGCGGCTCGGCGCCGCTTGACCTGATGGACCCCACCAACCGATCGGAAGCCGCAAAGTTGTAGCTTTTGGGATTTTCCACATCGGCGCTCATGTCGGGGAAAATTGCGTCGATATCGCCGGCGCCAGCCGCATCGGGAATGCGCACCAGGTCGATGTGCGCGGTGCGATAGAACGCCGCGCCCTGCGCATCCTCGGCCTGCACGCCATTCAACGGACGCAATGCGCCCACCGTCACGGTGGCATCAATGGAGAGTTGGCGCGCCGCGGACTCATCGCCCCACGCGCGCACGGCGCCGGCCGCGAGACCCAACGCCAGCAGAGCCGCCGAGATCGCGTTGATCTGCAAGTTCTTGGCTTCGCTACACCGGCACCAGCGCCAGCACCCGCAGCGGACTGCCTGAACCGTTCACAATTTTGAGCGGCGGCGCAATGACCACGGCGCCCGTCGGCGGCAGCTGATCCAAGTTGGTCAGGCTCGCGAGCCCAAAGCGATTGGCGCCGTGCATGATGGTATGGCAGGGAAACATCGGATTGAAGGTGTGCGCCTGGCCGGCGTCGGTACCGACCGTCTCCACGCCCACTCCCAGGATGTCGCGTTCGCGCGCAAGGAACGGCACGCATTCCGGATGGAAGCCAGGCGTGTGCGAACCATCGGCGCTGAAATTGAGGAAGGAGTCGCCCGGACGCTTCGACCAGTCGGTGCGAATGAGCACCCACGCGCGGCTCGGGATGCGGCCATGCTGGCTTTCCCATTGCTCCACCAAGCTCTGCGTGAGCAGAAAATCCGCGCTGCTGCGCACCTGCGGGGAGACGTCGATGACACAGGCGGGACCGATAAAGCGCTCCACCGGGATATTGTGGGTCGCGTTGTCCGGATAGTCCTTGCCCGTCACCCAATGAATTGGCGCATCGAAGTGGGTGCCCGTGTGCTCGCCGCAGCTGATGTTGTTCCAATACCATGCCGGACCGCGCGAGTCGTAACGCGAGATTTCCTCCAGGGCAAACGGTTTGGAGGGGGCAAATTGTTCGGGCAGGCGAATCGTTTGCGTCGCCGCCTCCAGCGGCACCGTCAAGTCGACGACGCGAATGCCGCCGCGCAGGATGCCGTCAACCAGGGTCGAAAGGGTCTGTGAGTGGGTGGCCATGGTGCTCTAATAATTGATGGAGGGGTTGTCCCCGGGATAGATGACCCCGACGATATCAAATCCGCCGGGTGTTGTGCATTGAACCGAATGCAGCTGCTTGCGCGGCAAAAACAGCACATCTCCCGCCGACACGGGGGTCTTGGTCCGCTCGGTCCAGACGACACCCTCTCCATTGAGAAAAATCAGCGCCTCTTCGTACAAATGCCGGTGCGGCTCGGCTTTGGACAGCGGAATGTTGCCGATGAACTGCGTGACCACCGTCGATCCATGCTCGCGATTGACCAGCATTTGATAGTAGCGCTCGGCCATCTTGTGCCGCTGCGAGGGGTCGATCGAGGCGATGCGGTCTGGAAACTGCGCCTCAAAAATCGCCGGCATGGCGTCAATCAGTACCAAGTCCTCGCTGCCGGGCCCATTGGAAACGAAGAATTTCAGCGGCGCCGTGGATTTGTTATGCACGCGATAGGCTTCCGCGGGACGCACATAGACGCCCGTGAGCGGTTCCACGGCGAAGCGTCGATTACCAATCTCAATGTCGCCGCTGCCCTCGATCACGAACAGCACGGTATGGCGCCCGTCAGCCGCGATCACCGGCGAGCTGCCGCCCGCGACCTGCGCATAGAACTGCGATTGAAATAAGGCGCCAAGCGCCGGCGTGACCACTTGGCAGTAGCGCATCGCGCCGCGCTCGATCAAGGATGCCCGCGCGGTCGAGAAGACATAGCACTGTCCATCGAGCTGAACAATCGGACCGGACCCCGCCACGACCTGCGCCACGGCACGATTTTCAGGGCTATTCGGGTCGTCGGTAAGATAACCGCCCGGCAGGTTGCTGTGGGCGCCATCGCAGAAGGGGCCGGTGCCGGTTTGCTTGCAGCCGCAGAAAATCACGTCTTCGTCGCGTTCGGCCTTGAAGACCACGGGTGAGAATTCGGTTCCGGCATGGGATCCATCGCAAAACGGCTGGGACTTGGAGCGCCCGCAGGCGCACCACAGATAGCGTTTGCCTGCCTTGACCTCGTAGTAGTAGCCCTTGCGATTGGCGATCAGCGGCGCTGTCTTGGTGCCACTCATGGTGTTTCCCGCATCACGCCGTCCGCGCCCCGGCGCAGCGCATGCGCGTGGGTCGGCAACGGCGCACCCGGCTTTTCCGCGATCGTCACGCCGAACGGCCAACTTGCCGGGGCGATGGCGATGTAGCGCGCAAATCCACCGGTACCACCCTCGAACTTGGCGAAGCCAATCGTGATGAGCGCGCCGGCTTCCGGAACTTGATCGAGATTTGCGACGCCTTCAGCCTGAGCGAAGTTATGCTGCAGCAGCCACTTCTCTGCCACGAACTCCGGAGCGGTATTGTCGGTATCCAAGGGTTCATGCCCGTGCATAAGAATGTGCCGCTCCAAGTGTAGATATTTTAGCGCAGCCAAGCTTACGCCAGGGAACGGCGGCGCCGTGAAACGCTTTGGATCATTCCACTTTTTCGACCAGTCGGAGCGAATCATCACCACCGATCCTGCCGGAACCGGTCCGTGGCGGCGTTCCCATTCCTTGATATCGACAACGGCGGCCTGGTAGCCCGCATCCAAGGCGACTTTGGGTGCAATATTGATCACGACCAACGGACGCAGCGCCACGGTGGGCGGAATATCGCTGATGGTCGCGCCGTGTTCGTTCTCATGCGCCGGCGGCCCGAATTGCGTACCGATGTGATCCATGGGCAGCTCATAGGCGGTGATGGCCACGCCGTGCTTTTCGTAGCTGAAGGGCTCGCCCTTCTCGATCACTCCGGGTATGGACACGCCCGCCCGCGTCGGCCCCACACTGAAGTCGACAAAACCCTCACCGAGCGGGCCGCCGGGCGCGATGGCGTGGGTTAGGTCGATGTACTTGGCGTGGCGGAGCGTGGCGCTGTAGAAATCCCAGAGCGGCAGTCCTTTGCCGCTTGGGTCCGCGATCGCCAATCCTGCACAGCCAGCCGCCAGTGCCACGGCGCTTAAGCATGCAACGACCCGGCGCATGCTGCCCTCCTTCGCTAGAATTTGCGCGTTGCGGTCAAGCCGATGGTCCGCGGACGCACCGTCAGCAACGCGTCGGGATCCTGCGAGGAATTGATCGCGGAGACTTCGGCACGTTTATTGGTCAGATTGCGGGCAAAGGCCGTGACGCTCCACGGACCGTTGATCACACCGGCCCGCAGATTGAACAGAGTATAGGACGCCAATGGAATGTTGAACTCGGTGTTGGACGCAAAATACGCGTTCACCGCGCCGCGATAAGTCGCATCCGCCGCAACCATCCCCTGCCAGGTGCCGGTAATGGGCGCCGTATAGTTCACTCCTAAGTTGAGCTGGAACTTCGGAACGTTGGGAATCGAATCGCCCGTTCTGCCCAGGGTTGGATTCAGCGCATATTGCGCCGGGTCCGCGCCCTCCGTGAGAAAGGCGTCTTGATACGAGCCGGCAAAACTGGCCGACAGATACTGCAAGGGATGGGCGGTGAACTCGAATTCCACGCCCTTGACGTGCGCGGTACCCGCATTGCCCTGATAAACAAATGCGCCGTCAGCGGTGGTTTCCTGAACCTGAATGTTGTCCCACTTGATGAAGTAGATGTCGGCCTGATAGTCGAACAGGCCGCCAAACAGACGCCCCTTGGCGCCCAACTCGTAGTTGGTCAACGAGTCGGGCGAGTACGCCGAAGGAATCGGTTCGAACGGTTCGCTGACCGCGTTCAAACCGCCGCTGCGAAAGCCGGTCGATACCGTCGCGTACGCCAACAGTTCCTCGTTGAACTTGTAGCTGGTGTTGATCTTCCAGGTGACCTTGTTGAAGGTTTCCTCCGGATCGACAATAGGCACCAAATTGGGCGCGCCCGGAAAGCCGCCGAAGGGATGGGTCTGGGTCTGCACGCCGTTCAAAGTCTCGGTGAAGTAACGCACGCCCGCGACTGCGCTCCATGCGTCGGTGATTTTCCAGGTCGCCTCGCCGAAACCCGCATATTGAGTGTCGCTGCGCGTGTCGGTGCGGCCGAAGAAAGTGTTGCCCACACCGGGGAAATTCAACGCATCGTCGGCGTTCGACGAGCTGAAGGGACCGGTCACCAAACCATTGGCGCCGGTGGCGATGACTTGTACGGCCAGATCCTGGCTCTCGTGCTCGCGGTACACGCCCGCCACGAAGTTGACGGGAGAATTCAGATCGCTGGCAAAGCGCAGTTCGCTGGAATTGACTTTGCGCGTGCGCGGCTCGAGCGTTTCGGCCGGAACCGGAACATCAAACGACACCAGAACCGGTGTCGAGTCGAATGTGAAATCAGTGGTGCGGTTGTACTGGTTGGTGGTGCCTGTCACCGTGCCAATGCCGGTGTTGTATTCCACCGTCAGACCAAACACCGAGAGATGGTCGTTCCAGGGACTCAACGTGACGTCGGTATTGCACAGGTCGCAACCCTGGATCGGCGGGATGGGTCCACCGCTAAACGCCGCGACCCCGGCCGGGGTGTAGCGCGATGAACCGTTCGAGGATTCGGTTTGCGTGGTGTAGTTCGCATCGATGGTCAGATTGTCATTCGGGTGGAAGCGCACGATGGCCCGTCCGCCGCCGACATCGTCGTCGTTGACGCCCTTGACGAATCCGAGGCCTTGGACCGGCAGGGTCTGAAAATTCGGCGCAGTCGCTGTGCCGATGTTCGTGACGCCCGTGACGCCCTCGCCCACCCGGTGCTGATCGATGTAACCGCTGTCGTAGAGCTTCCATCCGACCATGCGCAGAGCAAGTACGCCATCGATGATCGGCAGATTGACCTCGCCATTGATGTTGTAGTTGCCGCTGGCGTGCTGGGTCTCCGAGCCTTCCGTCGTCAAATAGCCGCCGAGAGTGTTGAGATCGGGAGAATTGGGGATGAAGCGAATCGTACCGCTCATGGAACTCGCGCCGTACAACGTACCCTGGGGCCCGCGCAACACCTCAACGCGATTCATGTCGTACAGACGGATGTCGGATTCGAAGCCGCCGCCGTCATCGGCATTCGAGCCGCTGATCACTGCTTCGCCGTAGTACACACCGGTCGTCGCATCGCCGGTGGAGTTGATGCCGCGGATGACGTATTTCTTGTCGCCTGGGCCTAAATCTTGAATCGAGAGGCCAGGAACCTCTCCTGCAATGCTCATGATTCCCGACGCACTGATGTTCTGCAATGACTCGCCGCTGATGGCTTGGATCGATGCCGGGATATCGAGGACCTTCTGGGCATTGAGCTTGTTGGCGGTGACGACGATTTCCTCGAGGCCGGTGGAACTCGCGGCAACCGTTTGGGCCGGCGACGAGAGCGGTGCGGCCAATGTGGCGGCGATGCCTACGCAAGCGGCAAATCGCCGGCCTGCAACCCCTAGCTTGACGGTCAGACGCCGTCCGATTGTTATATTCATCGCAGATTCTCCCGTTATTGAGCCGTCACAATATGAGTTATCATATGAAATATCAAATAAAGACCGCCTGTTGCGTGTCACCCACAAAATCTGCTCCATATGAGCGCAGGGGATTGCAAGGCACGCGCCAAAGAGGCGCACGCAGTCTCGGTACGTCTGCCGGTCAGGCTAGGACCGGCCCCGCATGTTGCGGCTCAGGCGACGGATCAGATTGAAGGCCGCCTCGGTGCCCGACGGAGAAAAGCCTTCCAACAGGCGCTGCTCGCGCCGCCGCACGACGATATTCAGCGAATTGAAGAGCGCCCGGCCTTTGTCCGTGAGATACACCTCAACGCAGCGCGCGTCTTCCCGCCGCAGGACTCGGCGGACGGTGTTTTCCTTTTCCATGCGCATCAGAGCGCGGCTGAGCGCCGACTGCTGCACCATTGCGCGATCGATGATCTCATTGATGGTGATCCCATCACCCATGGCGAGCACCGCCAGGATGCGCCAGCGGGTGACGTTGATCCCCTCACGCCGCAGTTTTTCGATCAGGTCCGCGTTGAGTTGATAGGCCAGTTTCGCGATCAGATGCGGCAAGAAATCGTCGAACAGCGCTTGATCCGAGGATTTTGGCGCTGCGTTTAGGCTGGCCGCGGCGGTTTTTTTTCTGGTTCGCGCCATGCTCTTAGAAGGGACTCCGACCTGCGAGGATAGCGCTTAATTTTTCAGCGTCGATGTTACCACCCGAGACGATGCAGACAACATTGCCTTTGGGCGCCTGTGCGCCCAGGGCCGCCGTTGCACCTAACGCCCCGGCGAGCGACACGGCGCCGGCCGCCTCCGCGATGACGTGGTGCCGCCCGGCGAGCAGACGTATCGCCGCGGCAATCTGTTCGAATGACGCGCACACCGAGGCATCCGTCACTGCACGCAGCAGCGGCCACATTTCCGCGAGCACCGTGGTGCTGCCCATGCCGTCGACGAAACTCTGCCGGTGGGGAACCGTCACCGGCCCACCCTGCTGCAAGGCGGCCGCGGCCGGCTGGGCGGCTTCCGATTCCGCCACAATCATTCGCGCCGTCGGGCGCAGGCGCCGCATCACCGAACCGACCCCGCAAATCAAACCGCCGCCGCCGAAGGGTACGACCACCGCATCGCAGCCCGGCAGATCCTCGAGGATCTCCGCGCCAATCGTCGCATTGCCCGCCAGCACGCCGGCTTCGGCGACCGGATGGACGAAGACTCCTTCTTCGCCGGCGCAAGCACGGCTGGTGAGAACCGTCCACCATTCGTCGAATGGGCGCCGAATGACCTTGGCGCCGAGCTCGACCAGTGCTTTGACCTTGGTTTCGGCGGCGGCGCTCGGAACAACCACCGTTACCGGCACGCCCATGGCGCGCGCTGCAAAGCTAAGACCCTGTCCGAAGTTGCCGGCGCTCGCGGTCAAGACGCCGCGCTGCAGTCGCGCCGCATCCATGGTCTTCAACACATTGACCGCCGCCCGGATTTTGAACGAACCCCAGGGCTGCAGATTCTCCAGCTTGAGAAAGATGTTGGCGCCCGGCAGATCGGTGTTCAGCCGCAGGAGCGGCGTTCGCAGCGCAAAGGGGCGAATATTGTCGCGCGCGGCGGCGACCTGCGCCGCGCTGGGCAGCGACAACACGCTAGAAGTCAATGATCTGCCCAACGCCGGCCGCGCGTGCCTTCTGAAGGACGTGATGCGCCGCCGCCAGGTCTTGCGGCGCGATGCCGAGGGACTTGTACAGCGTCATATCCAGGGGTGAGCAGCGGCCGGCCTTCGAGCCGTTGGCCACCTCGCCGATCTCGCCCAAGATATGTTCCGCCGTGATGGCGCCGGCCCGCAGCGCGCGCAAATACTCGCCGCCCTCGTTCACCGTGGAGTTGCGGCAGTCGACGAAGAACCGGGTTTTAACAACCGCCGGAATATCGATTTCCGCGGCCGCGGCGATGCTCGACCCGACGACGTTGAGGTGCACTCCCGGGGTTAGCCAGTCGCCCTGCAGGATCGGTTCACGCGCCTTGGTCGTGGTGCAAATAATGTCCGCTCCGGCAATCGCTTCGCGAACCGTGGCAGAGGTTTCGACAGTGATTCGATGTCTTGCCCCTTCCGCTCCTGCGAACAGCTTCGCCTTGGCGGCATCGCGTGCCCACACGCGAATCCGCCGCAGCGGCCGCACGTTGAGCATCGCCTCAAGATGGCTGCGGGCCTGCTCGCCGGCGCCCAGCAGGGCCAGGTCTCCGGCTTGCTCCTGAGCCAACAATCGTGTGGCAAGCCCGCTCGCGGCCGCGGTACGAATTGCGGTGATTTCTGCCGCATCGAGCAGCGCGACCGGCTGACCGTGATCCGCCTCGAACAGCAGCACCAAGCCCAGATGCGACGAATATTGCGGCGGCTTGTTGCGCGGAATCAGGCTCACGAGCTTGACGCCGAAACACTCCGGGTCTGCCAGATATCCCGGCATCATTCCCATCATGCCGCGATCGCCGGGCATCACGAGGATCGATCGCAGCGGCAACACCACCCGCCCCTCCGAGACGGCGATCATGGTCCGCTGCATCAGATCGATGCACTCCGCCATCGGCAGCAATTGGCGCACCTCGGCGCCGCGCAAAACGCGAATTTCCATCAGGTGCCTGTCTGAATCGTCCGAGGCCGGAGGGAACCGCGCAGCTCTTGCATTGCCGCTATGAAAGACTCGACATCGTCGTCATTGTTGTAAAAGTGAAAGCTGGCGCGGACATTGTCGTCGCGATAGGACGTCACGATGTCGTGCTTCATCAATTCCGCCTGCAGCCGTGCGGCGTCGCTCGACGGCACGGCAACGGTGGCGCCGCGCCGCGCATCCTGGACCGGCGTGATGCTCGGCCAGCCGATCTCTTCCAGCCTTTCCATGCAACGGCGAGTCAGCGCAAAGTTGCGCTTTTCGATCGCCGGCGTACCGACCTTGAGCAGCAGTTTAAGACCCGCCTCGGCAGCGTAGCAGTTGACGACCGGCGGCGTCCCGGCTTCGAAGCGGCGCGCGTTGGGCGCCGGACGATTCGCGGTGATGTCCATGGCGGTGATGTCTGCCTGAGCAAACCAGCCGCTGTTGGTCGGCACCAGCGAGCGCACGCAAGAGTCCTTTGCATACAGGAAGCCGATCCCGGCGGTACCCAACAAGTACTTGAGCATGCCTCCCGCCGCGAAGTCGACGTCCAGGGCCTTGACATCGATATCGAGCGAACCCACCGACTGATAGCAATCGAGCAGCACCATGGCACCCTTGGCTCGCGCGAGGCGCACGATGCCGGGAATATCGAGTTTCGCGCCGTTGCGGAAACACACATGGGTGATCGCCACGAGTTTCGTTTGTTCGTCGATCGCCTTTGCGAACATTTCCGCCGGGATATAGCCGTCGGCGGCGCGCGGCACATGAACGACTTTCGCGCCACGAGGCTCTTGCGCGTGCCAGATCTGCGCATTGGTGGGAAACTCGAAGTCGCTGACCACGACCTTGTTGCGAGGGCCGGTGAAGTTAATCGCGCTCGCCAGGGCATTCAATCCGGCAGAGACCGATGCGGTCACGGCGATCTCATCGGGCGAGGCGTGCAGCAGCGTCGCGGTCAAATTGCGCACCGACTCGTTCTTCATTACCCAAACGTCCCAGTTCGCGCCGACCAGCAACCGATCTTCCATGTAGGCGTTGAATGCCGCTCTTACCTCGTTCGCAAGTGCGCAATACGAACCGCTGTTAAGATAGGTCTTTCGCTGCAGTACGGGGAATTCCTTGCGCAGCGCCTCGAAATTTTGTTCCATGTTTGACGGTTCCTGTCGCAAGAAATCGAAGCGAATTATATGCACAGTCATATAAACATGCAATTATGAGAAACGGGTGCGCCGCAGCGTGGTATCGCGAGGACATTGCTTGTTTGACGAAGTAAAACCGGTTGACATGGCGCAGATCGACGCCGCTCGGACTCGAATTGAAGGCTTGAGCATGATCTCCCCGCTGGTTGCCTGCGATATCGCACCGCCGGGTAAAACCATTCGATTGAAGCTGGAAAATCTTCAGCCGATCGGTTCATTCAAAATTCGGCCGATCGCGAACGCGGTCCTCTGCCGACCGCGCACGGAATTGAATGCCGGCATCTACACCACCAGCTCGGGCAACAGCGCGCTTGGGGTGGCCTGGATGGCGCGCCGCTTAAAAATCAGCGCCACCGCCGTGGTCCCCGCCAATGCACCGGAGGCGAAGCTGGAAAAGCTGCGTCGTTTCGGCGCGAAGATCGAGGTTCGCGCCAACGATGTTTGGTGGCGCGCAATCGAAGCCGGCACGCTCGACGATCAAGAAGGCACCTACATCGACGCGGTGCGGGATCCCGCCTCCCTCGCCGGCGATGCCACGATTGGCGTCGAAATTCTCGAACAGTGGCCCGATGTCGAGGCAATCCTCGTTCCCTTCGGCGGCGGCGGCCTTGCGTCCGGCATCGCCTGCGCCGTTCGCGCGCTGCGGCCCGACGTAAAGATAATCGCCTGCGAACTGGCCAGCGCGCAGCCGTTGCGATCGGCTTTCAAAGCCGGCGTCCCGACACCCACCGCGCACGACGCGGGTTTCGTCAGTGGCGTGGGCTACGGATCCGTGCTGCCCGAAATGTGGCCACTGCTGCGGACGATGATCGATGAAGTGCTCACCGTTCCGCTCGCCCAGGTCGCGCAGACAATCAAGCTGCTCGCTGAAAACAACCGCATCGTGGCCGAAGGCGCCGGCGCGCTGTCCGTCGCTGCCGCGCTGGCGGCACAGTATTCGCAATCCAAGGTGTGCGCCGTCATATCCGGCGGCAATATCGATAGCAACGTGTTCGCCACGATCCTACGCGGTGAAATGCCCTTTCTCACGCCCCCTGCCGGGCTCGCCGCGCCTTCGTGAGAAAATAGCCCACTGTCAGCAGCGCCAGCCAGGGAATGCCTACGATCCATGAGATCTGCCAGGTCTCGCGGTCCAACCCCATGGTGACCAATACCGCGCACAGCAGCAGCAGTCCGGCAATTTGCACCACGGGAAAACCCGGCGTGCGAACCGGCAAGTCGGCCAATTTGTGCCTCCGTCGAAAGCTCAAATGACTCAGGAGAATGATGATCCACACGATCATCGCGTCGAACAGCGCGACGCCGAACAGGTAGTTGTATGCGAGCGGCGTCAGCTTCGAGAGCGCCGCAGCCGACAGGATGCAGGCGCCGGAGACTAAAATGGCCGTGATCGGCGTGCCGTTTTTGCCAAGCTTGCCTAAGAACCCCGGCGCAAATCCGCCGCGCGACAAGGAGAACAGCATCCGCGAGCAGAGATAGACGTTGGTATTCATGCTCGACAGCGCGGCGCTCAACACCACGAAGTTCATGATGCCGGCCGCATGGCGAATACCCGAGTGGGCGAAGATGCGCACGAATGGACTCTGTGTGACGACCGTTGCGCCCGTTTCGGTCCAGGGAACAAAGGTGACGACGATGGTGAGCGCAAGGATGTAGAACAGAAATAATCGCAATGCCATGGAGCGCAGCGCGGCGGGGATGGTACGCACCGGATCCTTGGCCTCTCCGGAAGTGACGGCGATGACTTCGATGCCATTGAACGACAGGATTCCGAGGATCACCGCCATCCAGACACCGCCGAATCCGTGCGGCATGAAACCGCCTGGAAGTCCGGTCAGATTGTGGAAACCGACCGGCTTCGTCCACAGCCCAAAGATTGTCGCGATCCCCAAAATGATGAAGATGACGATCGCCACCACTTTGATGAGCGCAAACCAATATTCAATGGAACCAAAATTATGCACTGAGCGCGAATTGAAGTAGAGCAGCACCAGGGCAAATCCCACCGACCACAGCCAGACCGGCGTGCCCGGGAAATAAAAGGTCATGTAGACACCTGCCGCCACCGCCTCGGCGCCGACGGCGATCACCTGCGCCATCCAGTAGGAGTAGCGTGCGATGATTCCAGCCCAGGGGTTTAAATAAATCTCCGCGTAGGTGCCAAAAGAACCCGCGGTCGGATGCATTACCGCCATCTCTGACAGGCTGAAGACGATCGCCACCGCGGCGATCGCCGCGATCGCATAACTGACTATCACCGCCGGCCCCGCATAACCGATCGCAACACCGCTGCCCATGAATAGGCCCGTGCCGATCGCGCCGCCGAGACCGATCATGATGAGCTGAGGCCGGCTCAGCTCTTTATGGAGGCCCGCCTCGCGGCTGGCGATCGCGGACGCGTCCAATCGCTCCCTCGCTTGCGGTGATATATTCAAAGTCATATAGAGTCTAGCACGCGAGATTGACCGTAAATTTCGCCGGCACAACTCCAGTCGGGCTTTCAGACTGCGTAGTGATGGAGAGCGGCCCGAGCAATCCCCAGGTAGCGTGAGAAGACTCGAGGCCCTGTTCTCTTCGGGCCCTCGAGTCTTCTCGCGCTACCTAGGCGGCCTGATTGCGGCCCGATTTCTTCGCGAACTGCAGCTGCTGCTGCGCTCTTTGCAGAAGATCAGAGGGGCTGTCGGAAGCGCCCGGGGTGCTGGCGCATACGCCCACGCTAATACTGATATAGCGCAGCACCGCTGAACGCGGATGATGAATCCGCAAATCGCGCACCCGTTCAGCCATGAGCTGGCCGACGCGCAAGGCTTGCTCGATCGACAGGCCGGGCGCAAACGCAATCAGGCTGCCGCCGTCGATGCGCGCCGTGACATCGCTCGAGCGGCGCAAGCAGCCTGACACGATGTGCGCAACGCGACGGATGGTTGAATCGCCCGCGGCGCGCCCGAAGGTGGTGTTGTAAAGATCCAAAGCGTCGATATCGACCGCGAACACCGCGATACTGCGCTGTTCGCGATGCGCGACGGCCCAATCGCGCTTCAGTAATTCTTCGAGGTAGGGCAGCGTATAAAGACCCGTCAAGCGGTCGTCGCGCACCGCGACCGCGGTCGGTTGATGAGCACCGCTCAAGCTGTCCTTGGCGACCTTGGGATCGATGCGCAGGCGCTCGCCGGCATCGCGGTGATGGCCCGCATAATGCGTAACGCAACCGTCCGGGTGGCGCAGCGGCATTACTGTCATTTCATTCCAAAAGAGGCTGCCGTCCTTGCGATAGTTGCGCAACAGCACTCGGCAGGTTTCTCCGCGGCTCATGGCATCGCGCAGCCGATGGCGCCCATCCTGTTCTCGATCATCGGCTTGCAGTAAACGCAGATTTCGCCCAATCAACTCCGCCGCCGAATATCCGGTCAGCGCCTCGAAGGCGGGATTGACGTAGATCACCGGGTGATCCGCGCCTTGCGCATCGATCAACACCACGCCCTCGGGTGAGCTCTCGACCAGGCGCCGATACAGTCCCTGATCAAACTCCGTCATGATTGCCCTCCGTCAGCACCAGGGGAGGTGTTGCCGAGAGGTTTGCGATCATCATTACCGTCTGCTGCCACTGCCGGTCCGCTCCAAGATTTACCGGGGCCTCACCCCGCGCCCGCATTCGAACCACCCGGGCCTGAGAGGCCGGCGAGCCCAAATCCGGCCCGAAGTGATTGAGCACAGACTTTACCGCTTGTCTATCGTTGCAAATGGGGAGGACGTCGCAACCTGCAGCAAATGCCAGCTCCGCCCGCTCTATTACGCCTCCAAAGGCGGCGGCGCCGGCCATGGTCAGATCGTCGGCGAAGACGCAGCCATGGAACCCCAAGTCCCCGCGCAGCACACCGGATATCCAGCGCTGGGAGAGGCTGGCCGGCAGGGGGTCCACCGCCGGAAACACCACGTGGGCTCCCATGACCCCGGCCACATTGTTCGCGATCAGCAGCCGATAAGGCCGAATATCCGGCTCCAAATCCACGAAATTGCGGCGGTCGATGGGCAACGCCACATGGGAATCGGCAAACACCGCGCCATGCCCTGGAAAATGCTTGGCCGTCGCAGCCATGCCGGCCTCTCGCATACCCGACATATAGGCTACGGCCAGGGCCGCCACCGCATCCGGGTCCCGGTGGAAGGCTCGATCGCCGATGATTTCGCTCACGCCATAGTCCAGGTCGACGCAGGGCGCAAAGCTGAAATCAACACCCACGGCCCTAAGTTCGCTGGCCATCAACCAGCCGGCAGCTTGGGCCAAAGACAGCCCCTCGCGGCGATCCTCATCATAGCGGCGGCCCAAGGAGCGGGCGGGCGGCAGGCGCGTAAAGCCATCGCGGAAGCGCTGCACCCGCCCTCCCTCATGGTCAACCGCGACCAATAGGGAGGGGGTGCGCACGGCGCGGATAGCCGCCGTCAGGCTGGAAACTTGCGCCGCGTCACGATAATTGCGGCTGAACAGAATGACGCTGCCCACCAAGGGGTGCGACAGCACCTGGACGTCGTCCGGCGTCAGCTCGGTCCCGGCGATATCGACCATCAAGGGACCCAAGCTCATGGGCGCTTCTCGAATACTGCAATCGACTCGACGTGTGTGGTATGCGGAAACATGTCCATCACCCCCGCTGCGGACAGCTCAAACCCGTGCTCGGCGACCAGAATCTGCGCATCGCGCGCGAGACTGCCCGGATGACAGGAAATATACACGACCCGCCGCGGACCCCAGCGAGGCATGCAACTGAGGAGCTCCGCGGCGCCGGCGCGCGGCGGGTCCAGCAGCACCAGATCATAGTGCTCGTTTGCCCAGGCGCCAAAGCTCTTCGGTTCGAATAGATTCTCGCGCGCCAGCCTTAAGTTGCCGATGCCATTGCGCACGGCGTTGGCGCCCGCCTTGGACACCAGCGAGGCATCGCCCTCCACGCCCGTAACCTGCCGGGTGCGACGCGCCAACGGCAAGCTGAAATTTCCCAATCCGCAGAACAGATCGAGCGCGGCATCGCCCGCCTGCGGCTGCAACAGCGTCATCGCCGCATCGACCATGGATGAATTGATGTCGCGGTTCACCTGAATGAAATCGACCGGTCCAAACTCTATCACCACGCTGCCGCCGTCCACCGCGTAGTCGAGCGGCGGGTAGTCATCACGCAACGGCCGCACGGTGTCGAGGCCGCCCGGTTGCAAAAAGATCTGCAGCCCACGCTGCGCGCCGAACGCGGCAAGTTTTTCCAGATCCGCGGCTCCGGGGGATTCCAGCACCCGAAACACCAGCGCGGTCGCCTGATCCCCTGCCGCCACTTCGACTTGCGGCATTTTCTCGCGAATCGTCAGGGTCTCGGTCAGCGCCGCCAATTCGGCAGGCAGACTCGCGAGCGGCGCGAGCAACACTTCGCAACGCTGGATATCGGCAATATAGGGCTTTTCTCGTTCGCGAAACCCCGCCAGCACGCGGCCTTTCTTGTGCACATACTTGATCCCTAAGCGCGCACGCCGGCGATACGCCCACTCCGGTCCGCGCAGAGGTTCAAGGACCCGCTGAGGTTGCACATTGCCGATGCGCTGCAAATTCTCGAGCAGTTGGCGCTCTTTGGCGGCGAGCTGCGCGGCCGGCGCAAGATGCTGCAAGGAGCAACCGCCGCAAATACCGAAGTGAGCGCAACGCGGAACGGCACGCTCGGGTGATGCAACCAGAACGTCGACCAGGCCTGCTTCGTCCATGTGCCGGCGGCGCTTGTGCACACGAAAACGCACGCGCTCCGAGGGCAGCGCGCCCTCGATGAACACGGCCTTGCCCTCGACGCGCGCGACGCCGCGGCCATCGTGCGCCAGATCGACGATATCGCCTTCCTGAACCAGACTTGAGCTTAGGTCTCGGGCCACGCTGCCGCGAATTCTTTGAGGTGCGCCGCGCCCGACTCGGCCAGCAGCTTGCGTACGCGCGCCAGCTCGTGCGCGTGTTCCGCTGCGTTCAAGTGTCCGCGGATCAGCTGGAATCTCAAGTAGATGAGATAGGTATTCAGCACGTCGGTTTCGCAGTAGTCGCGGATCCGGGCCAGCCCACCCTGCAAATAGGCGCCCCACACCTCGGAGCCATGCATTCCGAGTTTTCCGGGGAGGCCCAGCAAGGTGGCGATGTCTTGGAGGCTCGCGCGACCGCGGCCTTGGAAGCCCGAGAGGATGTCCATCAAATCCATGTGCCGCCAGTGAAAGCGGCTCAGGTAATTGCTGTACCGGAAACTCTGATCGGTATCCCCCAACTCCCAGTAGCGCGCGGCGGCCACACTGTGCAGCAGACTTCGATAGTGCAGCACCGGCAGATCGAAGCCGGCGCCGTTCCAGGAGACCAAATCCGGCGTGAACTTGTCCAGCCCGTCGAAAAACCGCTCGATGAGATCCTTCTCCGATGAGGACTCATCGCCCAGGCTCCACACCTTGAGCGATTCTCGAGAGCGCATGACCACCGATATCGCAACGATGCGCTGCTGCTCATGCGACAGAAATTCGCTGCCGGTCTCCTGTCGACGCTTGGTGAACATGATCTGCGCCACGTGCTCGTCGGACAACTCGGAGAGCCCATACAGCCGCCGGCCCAGATCCGTATCGGGGACCGTCTCGATATCGAACACCAACGTGTTCAAGTTGCGCTACGCCGCATGAGAACGGCGACCGCCACCACCAATCCGGCTTCGTCGGTCAAGGTCACGTGACCCTCGCCTATTCCCAGACTATCGCGAACCTTGGCGCCGCGTTCGGAATAAACCACTTCCGGCTTGCCCCACGAGTTTTGCACGATGCCGACGTCGCGAATCCACACGCCATGCGCAAATCCCGTGCCCATGCCTTTGACGATGGCTTCCTTGGCTGCGAAACGCATGGCCAGAAAACGTACGGGACGCGCCGTGCGCTCGAGCTGCGCGCGCTCCGCGGGCAACAGCAAATGGCGGACAAAGCGTTCGCCGTGTTTTTGGAACACCCGCTCGACCCGGTCAACTTGCAGAACGTCGATGCCGATTCCAAAAATCATGTTCTTAGAAACCTGCTCGCGCGCGGCGCATCAGTTCCTTCATATCGCGTACCGCCTTGGCCAGCCCATCGATGATTGAACGCGCCACGATCGAGTGCCCGATGTTGAGCTCGATGATTTCGGGGATCGCCGCGATGGGCTCGACATTGTGATAGTTGAGCCCATGACCGGCATTGACCGTCAGCCCGAGCGAGGCGGCGAACTTCGCCGCGTTTCGCAGCCGTTCAAATTCGCGGGCGCGCGCCCCTCCGGCCGCTTCCGCATACGCGCCGGTATGCAGTTCGATGACTGGAGCGCCGACACGGCGGGCCGATTCGATCTGCGCCTCGTCGGGATCGATGAACAAAGATACGCGGATCGCCGCGCCGGCGAGCGCGGCCACCGCGTCCTGCAAGCGCGCGCTCTGGCCTGAGACATTCAGGCCCCCTTCGGTGGTGACTTCCTGGCGTGACTCCGGCACGAGGCAAACATCTTGCGGTTTCACGTTTTGCGCAATGCGGACCATTTCGTCCGTCACCGCCATTTCAAGATTCATGCGGGTCTGCAGCGCTTCGCGCATCGCCGTGACGTCGCGATCCTGAATATGGCGGCGGTCCTCGCGCAGGTGCAGCGTGATGCTGTCGGCGCCGGCTTCCTCGGCGAGCAGGGCCGCGTACAAGGGGTCCGGATAGCGGGCGCGGCGTGCCTGGCGCAACGTCGCCACATGATCGATGTTGACGCCCAACGCGATGCTGCCGTGGACTTTAAGTTCGTTCACGGACCCTCCCGGGAGCCTGTCTGGGTATTGCGCGTGAGTTCCTGGCGCAGCGGCTCCCGGGGGCGCAGCGCCAGCATGACCTCGCGAGATTTTAAAGCGCGGCCGTCGAGACACACATCGATGGCGGCGCGCAACAGACGCTTGGCGTCGCGCAGTGAGCGGGCATCCTCGAAACTCTCTGACTGCAGATCCGTGAGCGACTGGCCGTAAACGGCGCCGGGAGCTTCCGCCACGCACAATTGCGGGCCGCTTTGCAGGGCAAATCGATAATACTTATCCTGCTGCACCGGGATACCATCGCCGGTCTGGGTCAATTCCAATCCGTAGCCCAACTCATTCAGCAGGCGTTTTTCGAAACGGCGCAGCGCCCGCTCTTCGACCTCACCGTCGCACAGCGCTTGCACGCAGGAGGCGTACGAGAAGAAAATCTCCGGATGCGGATCGCGGCGCTCGGTCAGTTTCAACAGCAACTCGTTCAAATAGAAGCCGCTCATGAGCCGTTCGGGTGCGAGACGGGTCATCTGCCCGTCGCTCTCCGCGCCGACCAACGCACATGCCTCCGAGGTGCCCGACCAGGAAACCAGCAATCTTTGAAAAGGCCGCAATACGCCTTTCAGCGCCGATTTCGGACCGTTGGCGCCGCGTGCGAACAGGGTGAGCCGTCCATGCTCAGCGGTGAACACCTCCACGATTCGGCTGGTGTCCCGATAGGCGTACTGGTGCAATACGTAGGCTGGCGCCAGCCATACGCGCCGCCCGGATGGCCGGCCCGTGCTCTTCACAACGTGTCGTACCCAAATTGGCGCAATGCCATTTCGCTGTCGGCCCAATTTTCCTTGACCTTGACCCAAAGCTCCAGATGCACGGAGCGTTGCCACAGGTCATTGAGCTCGATGCGCGCCAAGCGGCCGATTTCCTTCAAGCGCTCGCCGCCCTGACCGATCACGATGGCCTTCTGTCCGGCGCGCTCAACCCAAATGACCGCGTTGATCATAATTCGATTGTCTTCATCCGCAAAGCGCTCGATTTGCACATTGATGCCGTAGGGCAGTTCCTCGCGCAGCTTCAAAGTCAGCTTTTCGCGCACGATTTCCGCGGCGTGAAACGGCTCGTCGCGATCCGTCACGACGTCCGGGGCGAACAGCGGCGGGGACACCGGCAGGCGCGAACCGACCAGATCGACCAGGCGATTGAGATTGTCCGACTGCAGCGCCGAAACCGGAATGATGCCCGAGGCGGGTACGCGCGTGCTCATCTCTTCGAGGAAGGGCAGCATCTGATCCTTGGGAAAAACGCGATCGACTTTGTTGACGACCAAAAACAGCGGCTGCTTCAAGCCGCGCACCCGCTCCCACACCCACTCGTCTTCCTCGGTGAAGCGCATCGCTTCAATCACGAACAAGACCACATCGGCATCCTGCGAAGAGGAGATCGCGACGCGATTCATATATTGATTCATGACCCGGCGCGTCGATTCGTGCAGCCCCGGCGTATCAACCAAAACCAGTTGCGCCTCGGGGCGATTGACCAGACCCAAAATTCGGTGCCGCGTGGTCTGCGGTTTGGCCGTCACGATGGTTACCTTGCGGCCCACCAGTGCATTGACCAGGGTCGATTTGCCGACATTGGGGCGGCCAACAATGGCAACATGCCCGGCGCGAAAATTAGGTTCGCTCATAGACTGCGTATTTCAGCGGGCAGCAGTTCGATGACTTTCGCCGCGGCCAATTGCTCCGCGCGGCGCCGGCTACCGCCCTCGGCCCTGGCGCCGATGCCCAGCACCGGAACCTCGCACATCACTGTAAAAGTTTGCTCATGAGGATCTCCCGCCACCGCGGTCAGGGTATAGACCGGCAATGCCAGACCCCGCGCTTGCATGAGCTCCTGCAAACGCGTCTTCGGATCCTTCAAGGTTCCCGCCGCCGGCAACTCGGCCATCTTCGCGGCGACCAGGCGCGTCACCGCGGCCGCCGCCGCCTCGTAGCCGCCGTCCAGAAATATGGCGCCCAGCATCGCCTCCAAG
>Ga0209330_1000164_pt1 | contig 32562 bp, 29 predicted proteins | sample JacPinW_OM2H0_O3_FD_187969 | JGI IMG/M metagenome (GOLD analysis project Ga0209330, IMG submission 187969) | Forest soil microbial communities from Algoma, Ontario, Canada - Jack Pine, Ontario site 1_JW_OM2H0_O3 (SPAdes) (version 2) | ecosystem: Environmental > Terrestrial > Soil > Boreal... | reverse complement strand
CGCGGAAACCCCCATGCCGGCCTGCGGCTTGCCGTCCGCGCTCAAGGCACATCCGGCTTCGATGGCGATGTCTTCGAACGTTCCATTCTTCTTGTTGTGATAGAGAGCGCTGGCAGTCGAGTCATTGGCCACATAAATATCAGGCCAACCGTCATTATCAAAATCGGCAGTGAGCACGCCCAATCCATAAGTCCCGTTCGCGCGAAAGATTCCAGCGGCTTCGGAAACGTCGGTAAATGTGCCGTCGCCATTGTTGTGGTAAAGAATATTTTTCCCGCCCTGCAGACCTGGCGGACCGCACGCTACCAGCACACCTTTATAAAGGCACGGCCCCGATTCCGGCACGGGCGCTGTGGCCAGGTCCATGTCGATGTAATTGGCAACGAAAAGGTCGAGGCGGCCATCGCGATCGTAATCGACAAAAGAACAGCCGGTGTTCCAACGCGTGCCCCTGCCCGCCACGCCCGCCTTCTGGCTCACGTCGGTGAAAGTCCCGTCACCATTGTTGTGATACAAAACATTTTTGCCGTAATAAGTTACGAACAGATCCTCCCACCCGTCGTTGTCGTAGTCGCCGATGCAAACCCCTTGGCCCCAGCCCGAGTGCCCTACTCCCGCCTTGGCGGTTACGTCGGTGAACGTGCCATCGCGATTGTTACGGAAAAGATGCGAAGTGGGTTCGCTGCCCGGGGGAAAGCCTTCGAGCCGCGAGCCATTTACCAGGAAAATATCGAGCCAGCCGTCGTTGTCATAATCATAAAAAGCAACCCCGCAGCCGGTCGTTTCCAGTAGATACTTATTTTTGTGTTCCCCACCGAAAATCGTCTTCACGTTGAGCCCGGATTCGCGAGCCACATTCAGAAAAGTCACGCCCACATCACTGCTTTCGGAAGGAGCTGTTTTGGAATCCGTCGTTTCCTCCACCCCGGAAATGATCCGCAACCAGCGAGGACTCGCTAGGCCAAGAACGTTTTCCAGCGGAAGAACGATGCTCGATCGGCTGAGCGATTTCAGGAATACGCGACGTGAAGAAGACAAGAGGTTGGCACCCGCCCGACCCGGATCGTGCTAGAATTCGCCCCTAATTCTTATATTCAGTGAAATCGGACTTTGCAAGCTCCGAAGGACGGCATGTCCTGACCCGATCGCATTCTTGGTGGCCCAATCCGTTTGAGGCTCTGCGGCACGCGCTTCGCGGCCATGCTAAGACGCCTGCGTTTCTGTCGTTAGCATTCATGTTCCTGCTGGTTCCGTTTGCCGCTGCTCAAGCGCCGGAGATCGCACTGTCGCGATCGGTTCGCGCCTGGGAGTTTCTTCCCGTCGTTGGCACCCGCGCCGGCTTGTTCGGCAACGAATCCGGCAGGCTCGAGGCTTGGGTTTATCCGCTGAAACTTTTTCGCGATTTTCATCTGACCTTTCATGTGTCAGACCGCGCTCTCCCCGCCGAAAATCTCGCCCGAACGCTAACCGTCACTCCCACGTCGGCGACGTTGGTTTATGTCGGCGATTCGTTTCGCGTTCGCGAGACGCTGTTCGTTCCGGTGCACGAACCAGGTGCTGTCATTCTCTTGGACGTTGAAACCAATCAGCCTCTCGAAATAGCGGCTGGCTTTGTCGGTGACTTTGCGCTGGAATGGCCCGCGGCCATCGGCGGCACGTTTGAAGACTGGGACGCACCTCATCACGCAATCGTTTTTGGTGAGGAGACGAAAAAGTTTGTGGCGCTGGTAGGCTCTCCGACGGCTGACGATGCGCATCTTGCCTACGACACTAACTACTCATCGTCGAATGAAACCTCATTTCGCCTGGGCATTACGCAACGCGGAAAAGAAAGAAAGATGCTCGTAATCGCGGCTTCCGTCGCAGGCCGCGATGAGGCTGTGAAAACCTACCAGCACCTGACGACTTCCTATGCTGATCTGCTGCGGGATTCTGCAGACTACTACCGGAACTATTTGTCGCATACCGTGAACCTTGAACTACCCGACGCCGCCCTGCAGCAGGCCTACGATTGGGCACGCATCAGCATGATTCAAGGGCTCGTGACTAACCCTTATCTGGGCGCGGGACTGGTTGCCGGATATCGAACCTCGGGTGTGAGTCAGCGTCCGGGATTTGCCTGGTTCTTCGGCCGCGACTCGCTGTGGACCTCATTCGCCCTCAACGCGGCGGGAGGCTACGGCACCACCCGCACCGCTATTGAGTTCATCGGCAAGTATCAGCGCGACGACGGCAAGATTCCGCACGAGATTGCGCAAGGCGCCAGTTTCGTTTCATGGTTCAAAGATTTTCCCTATCCCTATGCTTCGGCGGACGCGACGCCACTGTTCATCATTGCGATCAGCGATTATGTTACGCAGAGCGGTGATGTGGCATTTGCCCGCGAAACCTGGGACCGGGTCTGGAAGGCTTATCAGTTTCTACAGTCCACTTACAATGAGGCGGGGTTCCCGCGGAACTACGGCATTGGACATGGCTGGGTGGAAGGCGGCCCGCTGCTTCCCGTGTCGACGGAGTACTACCAGAGCGCACTCGGAACCGAGGCGCTGCGCGCGCTTTCTCATTTGGCGGGTGTACTCGGCAGAGCTGACCTCCAGAAAACTCTGGCCACGGAGTTCCAGAGCAGGCAGTCGGCGCTCGATCAGGCGTTTTGGTCTCCCGAAAAAAAGATGTATGCCTTCGCGCTGGATAAAAACAATCGACGTATGGACGAACCCAGTGTGCTTGCCGCCGTACCCATGTGGTTCGAATTGCCCGACCCCACTCATGCTGAAGAAATGATCACCCGACTCGCGGACGCCGATCAGGAAACGGACTGGGGCATGCGGATCATCTCTTCCCATTCGAAACTCTACGATCCGTCGGGCTACCATTACGGATCGGTGTGGCCGCTGTTCACCGGATGGGCTTCGGTGGGCGAATACCGGTATCATCGCCCATGGTCCGCGTATTCGAATCTTCGCGCAAACGCTTTGCTGACGCTGGATGGATCTCTCGGTCACGACACCGAGGTTTTGTCTGGGGATTATTACCAGTCGTTCTCCACCAGTTCGCCGCATCAGATTTGGTCCGCTGCAATGGTTGTAAGTCCAATTTTGCGAGGACTATTTGGTCTGCACACCGATGCGCCGAATCACCAGATTACGCTGGCTCCCCATGTTCCCGCAGACTGGACGTCGTATGCGATCCGCCAGGTTGAACTGGGAACGGTCGGCGTCGATTTTAAATTTCATAAGATTCCCGATAGCATTGTTCTCGATATAACCCGCACCGGGGAAGGAGATTGCTGGGTCGAGTTCTCGCCCGCTTTCAGTCTGCGCACGCAAATTGCTTCGGTCGAAATGAACGGCCAGCCTCTACCCTTCCAGCTCCAGCCGAACGGCGAGGACCAGCACGTGTCATTGCGATTTCCTGTTAAAGCGAGTGCGAACCAGGTGATTATCCACACTAAACAAGATTTTGGACTGTCGTTGAACAATGACCTTCCTGAGCTCGGGGGCACGAGCCACTCCCTGCGAGTCATTTCGGAGTCGTGGAACCGAGCGCGGGACCTGTTAAGAGTTGAGACCTCGGGAGTGCCTGGAAGCACGTACGAACTAGGGGTCTGGAATCTCTCGCAGATCAGTTCGGTCGAAAACGGAACGCTCACTCAACCGGGTAGGATTCGTATCGAAATGCCAAACAACAATAATAATGATAAGGATCAAGAAGAATATGTGCACCGAGTCCTGCTCATCCATTTCGCCCCGCCTTAGAATTTACGAAATAATCGAGCTAAGGACTTAAGCTCGTTGCACGCTTGAAATCCAACGCGCACGATTGGTTGGACGACTACGATTTCGAATGGAGACCATACTCATGAAGCACCCCGTGCCATCGATAGCAATCTTGTTGGTTTTGTTCTGTATTTCATGGCTGTCAGCTTCCTCGCAGACATCCTCCCAGCCTGTGGAGGCGGAAGGCCATCAATGGTGGCAGCACGCTGTCTTCTACGAGATTTATCCTCGCAGCTTCGCGGATAGTAATAATGACGGCATCGGCGATCTGCAAGGAATCACGTCCAAGCTGGATTACTTGAAAGATCTGGGCGTCGATGCGATTTGGATTTCCCCCTGCTTCCCCTCCCCGCAGGTCGACTTCGGCTACGACGTTTCCGATTACGAAAACATAGATCCAATGTATGGAACTCTGGCTGACTTCGATATGCTCACCAGTGAGGCCAAGAAACGAGGCATTCGTGTGATTCTCGACTTCGTGGTCAACCACACCTCGGATCAGCACCAGTGGTTTTTGGATTCGAAATCATCGCGCACCTCTGCGCATCGTGATTGGTATATCTGGCGGGACGGCAAGGGACCGGGACAGCCTCCCAACAATTGGGTCTCGACCTTTGGAGGGTCGGCCTGGAAATTCGATCCTACGACAAATCAGTACTACTATCATTACTTCTATGCCGAGCAACCCGATCTGAATTGGCGTAATCCCGCCGTTAAAGATGCAATGTTCGATGTGACCCGCTGGTGGTACAAGCGTGGTGTGGCCGGATTCAGGCTGGATGCGGTCGATACTCTGTTTGAAGATCCGACTCTGAGAGATAATCCCATCCAAAAACCGGGAAAGAACGCCTTCGGAGATCCGTTCGAAGAAAAAATATACAACACCAAGTTGCCCGAGGTGCACGATGTCTTGCGCGGATTGCGTCAGGTTGCGGACGAACACAATGCCGTACTCATCGGGGAAACATGGACGGCGGATGTTGCCGAACTCAACCAGTACTACGGGAAAGGTAATAATGAATTGCAGTTGCCCATGGATTTTCTTTTCACCATGGTCAACAAGTTGTCGCCCGCGGAGTTCCGTAAGCAAATAGCTGCCGTAGACGCCGCATCGGGATGGCCGACTTTCGTGATCAGTAACCACGACATCGTGCGTTCCTACGATAGGTATGGCGATGGCAAGCACAACGACCAGATCGCGAAGCTGATGGCGGCGCTTTATCTCACGCTGCGCGGTACGCCGATCATGTATTACGGAGAAGAGATCGGAATGAAGACGACTCCGCCCACCCGCCAGGAAGATGTAAAAGATCCGATTGGCCGCACGGGCTGGCCCAAGGAAAAAGGTCGCGACGGCGAACGCACTCCCATGCAGTGGAATAGCAGCGAGAATGCGGGCTTTACCAAAGGAACGCCGTGGCTTCCTGTTCCTCCGACATACAAGACACACAACGTGGCGGACGAATCGAAAAATTCCGATTCAGTGCTGGAGTTCTACAAGAAGGTGCTTAAGCTGCGCCACACGAATCAGGCCCTGCTCGAGGGAAGTTACAAAGCGATCAACGAAGATGATGCGAACATACTTTCGTATTCGCGAACGTATAAGGACCAGACGGTCGTGGTGGTCTTGAATATGTCGGACTCGCCGCAGAAGCTGAATCTCGATCTGAAGCGCAATGGCTTCGCATCGGCGAATAGTCTCCTGTCCACTGCCAAGTCAACCGCCAAGGGCGAGGAAGTTCGCCTCGAGCCTTATGGAATTTTCGTCGGTCAGCTTGTCAAATAGCAACGACCGCTAGAAACGACCAACGAGCAGATCTTGCGGCGCATAGCGACTTGCCCAGCACAAACTCGGTGACGTTCACGCGACTGCTTTCCGGCGCCCGACGTACCAGGGCGCGCTGACCGTGAAGATACGTTCATTGCCCCGCGCGAGCAGCACCCACTCCAGCATCCGGCCGCGCTGATTATGGAGAAAGTACTCGTACCATTTGTCCTCCACTAATTCCGGTATGACGACCACAATGCTGCGGTCCGGGTGTCTCTTCGAAAGATCCAGGACGAACTGAACGAAGGGAATAATTACAAAGCGGTAGGGCGAAGGCAAAACTTGCAGCTGGGGCGGTTCCTTGCCCGCCGCATGGAACGGCTTCGCCACGTATTGTTCCCAATCGTCTTCCAGCAATTCCGAATGTTCGTTGGGCTCAACGTGCACGGCGATCACTTCCGGAGATAGCCGGGCGGCAAATTGGATTCCCTGGCAGGTAATCGTGCTCCAGCGGTCGATGGCAATGACGGCAATCGGATTCTGGTTCAGACTGGCCACATTGACGGGATCCTTACTGCTGGTAAGCATTTTCACGAGGTGATAATGGCGGCGGACAAGGACGAAGCACACAATCGTCAAGGGAATAAAGAGCAACGTAATCCAGGCGCCTTCCACGAACTTCGCGACCAGCACCACGCCAGTCGTAATTCCGGTGACGGTGGCACCCAATCCGTTCACAAACGCACTCTTCAACCAGTGCGGGCCGCGATTTTTCCGCCAATGCACAACCATGCCTGCTTGCGAGAGAGTGAAAGCTAAGAACGCGCCCACGGCGTAGAGTGGGATAAGCCGGTCTGTAATCCCTCCGAAAAGAAGCAGCACGCCACCGCACAGCAGGGCAAGCACAACGATGCCGTAGGTATATACGAGACGCCTGCCCCGGTATCCGAAGACGTGCGGCAGATAATTGTTTTGCGCGATGGCGCGGCAGAGCCGCGGAAAATCGGCGAAGGCCGTATTCGCGGACAAAGACAGCACAACCAGGATTGAGCCGATGGTCAGATAGTAAAAAAATCCCTTGCCAAAAACCGCGGCGGTCAGCATGGAGAGAACGCTCTGGTAGCCGGGTTGGCCCGGGTCGGTTGCGGCAATTCCGTACGTCTTAACCAGATAAGAAATTCCCGCCAGCAGTACCGCCAGAAGAAAAATAATTACGGTTAGCGTCAGTTGCGCATTTTTTACCGTGGACTCTCGAAAAGCCTTAACACCGTTGCTGACAGCTTCCACGCCAGTGAGCGCCGTGCAGCCACTGGCAAAAACCTTCAGCAGCAGCCAGTAACTAACCGCTTCCGTCATGGCCGGGGGCGGAGGAGGAGCGACTACCGGGGTTGGATGTCCGCCACTGAGAAGCACTCGGAGCACGCCCGCGCCGATGGTGATTAGAAGGGTGCCAACAAACAGGTAGGTAGGAACCGCGAAAACAGTCCCCGCCTCTCGAACGCCACGAAGATTAAGGATGGTGATAACCAGCAGAATGCCTAAGCAAAGAGAAACCGTGTGCGGCAGCAATGACGGAACAGCCGAGATCAGAGCCCCCACTCCCGCCGAGATGCCTACTGCCGCCGTGAGGATGTAGTCAGCAAGCAGCGCCGCCGCCGCGAGCAGTCCGGCAGGCGCTCCCAGATTGAAGCGAGCCACCGTGTAAGAGCCGCCGCCAGAAGGGTAAGCCGCGATCGTCTGGCGATAAGAAAAGTACACGATGACAAGCAACGTGATGATCGCCGCGCTGATGGGAACTATATAACGAACGCCGAGAAGGCCCAGCGGAAGCAGAAGGCTGAGCGCCGCTTCGGGTCCATACGCGGCCGAACTCAGACCGTCGAGACCAAAGATCGGGACGCCCTGCGCCGGACCGATCTGCTCCGCCCGTTCGTCACTGGTCTTGATGGGCTTGCCGACAACGAGATCAAGAATATTCATGCGGGTCTCACAGATTCACTCCAAAGCCGAGCTAGTTTAGCAAGGACTAGGACAAAATGGCTTGCAGCGTAGGGATCGAATGTTTCTCCGGTCAGGCGATCACCCTATTTTGAAGATAGCGGTATTCGATAACAATCTACTGGTTCGATCGAGGGTCTGAATATGAACCGCAAAACAATTTCTCAGCAGCCTGACCAGCAACGTTGGAAGCAGCTTTTCGAGGGCTCCTTGAATCGGCTGAACGGCCGCGATGTCCCGCTTTCCCAACAGCCCATCCTCCGGCCCAAGCAGGATGGCGGGAATACTACCGTCCGTGAACCTTCCAAGGCTGCCATAGAAGCGGCCGCGAGTTCACTTGCAGCGCTGTGGCAGATCTCAACCCCGAAGCGCCACAGTCTATAAGACAAAAGACCCTACGACAAATGAATTCCCACCCGACGGGTGGGCAACGATATAGAGAAGTGACCGGGGAGTCCTGCTCGATTAGGCACCGCTTGCTGCCCGTGCTGAGCACAACAACTCGAGGGTGCCAGTTGGCGGTTGTCGCGCATGCCAGGTGGCCCACCGGCGGATGTCCGGATCTACTCGGCGGCCTTGGCTGCCAATGTTCCCGCAGCCGCAATGTTCTGCAGAAGTTCCAGCGGCACCCAGTGCCGCTCCCGCAGATACTCTGGGCTGTTATAAGAAATCCAGGCTTTCCCCTGGCTATCTTCCCAAACCAGAATCTTCAGCGGAAGATCGATGGCAATGGTAGGAGCGGCCAGCATTACAGGAGTACCGGCCTTGGGACTCCCAAAGATCAGCAGCTTGGTGGGGCGCATTTTCATCCCCACTTTTTCCGCCTCTCCGCTGTGGTCGATCAGAGCGAATAGTGTGACTCCCTTCGCTGATAGAATCCCCTTCAGTCGTTCAACCGTCTGGTCTACCGTGTGGTTGCTCGGGGTATCGATGATCCCCTTCTCTTTACCGAGCGTCATCGTTTCTCTCCTTACAGAACACCGACAAAATCAAATATATTGCCCTTTCCGGTTGGCGATTCAGGGTTTGCTGCGACTCCAAAACATCCCGTCTTGACAATAGTCGTTGAAACATGTATTTTTTATTATATGAAGAAAACAACTCAGCCCGAGAACGATCGACGGCGCCCAGGTCCTGAGGAGGCTGCCTTCCTGGACCTCCTCCGCACGACCGACATGCTATCTCGCGGCCTGATCACAGTTCTAAAGACGGAGGATATCTCGTCGACGCAATACAACGTGCTCCGCATCCTGCGCGGATCACCCGAAGGCCTGCCCTGTGGCGAGATTGCCAACCGAATGATAACGCGGGATCCGGACATTACCCGCCTTCTTGATCGCCTGGAAAAGCGCGGCCTGATCTCTCGCTGCCGACAGACCAAGGATCGACGAATGGTGATGGTCCGCATTATGCCCGAGGGGCTCACGCTCCTGGCCCGCCTCGATGAACCGGTGCAGGAAGGCCATCGAAGACAGCTGGGCCACCTGGGAGCCGACCGGCTTCTGGCGCTCACCGAGCTGCTGCACGCCGCACGCGCCAATGTCAGCTAGTTCTGGTAAGATAACATGTGTTGCAACGATTATCGTCATAACGCATCTAAGACTAGGGAGGAAAGGATAACCACCATGAGCACACAAGCTACACCGCAAGCTGCCACGACCACCACCTGGAACATCGATCCGGCTCACTCCGTTGCCGAGTTCAAGGTCAAGCACATGATGATCTCCAACGTAAAAGGGCAATTTCCCAAGGTCACGGGAACTTTGACGCTTGACGAATCTGATCTGACAAAATCTCGAGTTGAGGCCGTGATCGAAGCAGGATCGATCGAAACGCGCGACGCCCAGCGTGATACGCATCTGAAGAGCGCCGACTTTTTCGACGTTGAGAAGTTCCCTACCCTGACGCTTAAGTCCACGCGCATCAGTCTTGTCCGCGACGGAGAACTAGCCGTAGAGGGCGACCTGACCATTCATGGGGTTACGCGCAAAGTGGTCTTTTCGGTTGAAGGCCCGACCCCGCCTGCGAAGGATCCTTGGGGCAATACGCGAGTTGCGGTATCGGCAACCACAAAGATCAGCCGTAAGGACTTCGGTCTGACCTGGAACGCTGCGCTCGAAACCGGTGGCATCCTGGTTGGTGATGAGGTTACGATCACGCTCGACGTGCAATTCATAAAGGGTTGAAATGTTCACAGCCGCCAGGCACGAATCCGGCAGGCTGCTGAAAAACTCGGACCACCTCGGTTTTACGAAGGGCGCGGCTTCGAGCCGCGCCGAAAGCGCCGCATAAAATCAACTGCGGTTTTAGCGGCGAGGTGGCATTCGGACATCGAAATGACTTTTTCAGCAGCCTGCGAGAGAGCTCACTGGCAGTAGAAAGGAAATTTTATGTCACTCCGCCCCGTTAAACAGATCATTGAAACGACGCCTACAATCGAGGGCGCTGGCGTGAAGCTGCAGCGCGCCTTCGGCTTCGGTAAAACCAGGGAATTCGATCCCTTCTTGCTGCTCGATGATTTTCGGAATGAGGACCCGAAAGATTACCTGAAGGGATTCCCCTGGCATCCGCATCGCGGGATCGAAACGATCACCTATGTACTTGCGGGTTCAGTCGAACACGGCGATAGCCTGGGCAATAAGGGTGAGATGACTGCGGGCGACGTCCAGTGGATGACCGCCGGCAGCGGCATTCTCCACCAGGAGATGCCCAAGGGCGATCAGCAGGGCCGCATGCACGGGTTTCAGTTGTGGTCCAACCTGCCTTCCTCGCTGAAGATGACGGACCCGCGCTATCAGGACATTCCGGCAAGCTCGATCCCTGAGGTCACCGACGATGACGGCACTCGCGTGCGCATCATCTGCGGGGAGTTCTGGGGCAAGAGGGGTCCGGTCGAAGGGGTTGCCGCCGACCCGAACTACCTCGATGTCTCGGTTGCTCCGCGCCAGCGCAAACGGCTCAAGGTCGAAACTACGCGTAACGCCTTTGCCTATGTGTTCGCGGGCTCCGGCTCATTTCGCGACTCTTCGAATCCGCGCGCTGTCCTGACGGAGCAGGCCGCCAGCCCAGACGCTCCGGCCAAATACGACGTCAGCAATCACTCGCTGGTGCTGTTTGATCGTGGAGATGAGATCGTAGTGCAAGCCGGCGACGAGGGCATTCGATTCCTGTTGGTCTCGGGCAAACCGATCGAAGAACCGGTTGCGTGGTATGGCCCCATCGTTATGAACACCCAGGACCAGCTCAAACGGGCGGTCGCCGAGTTACAGGACGGCACTTTCATCAAGCGCCGTCGATCGGGCTAGACCTGCTTCGGCGCAGCCTTGGCCGCAAGGCGTGGCCTCCGGCGCACCAATAGTCTGCCGGAGACCACCGTGCCGCGGAAGCAATACAATTTAAGTCGACAGTAAGCCATCCATCCTTAAGCAGTTTTCAACAACCGAATTAACCTTACAACCATTTCTGAGCCGAGGGTTAGTATCGCTAATTGAATTCTAAATTGATATAAATGGATTCGCGCCCGACGTACGGCTAGAAGATACTTCTTTACCTGCTCGCGTTGTGGCTTCACTGCCAACTCCTTCGCGAGACGAACGGCTAATTAAGACCAATAGTGCCCAATATCGAACAGCTAATCAGACCAATAGTGTCTAGTATCATTGTGCTGAAAATCACGGATAAACGGAGATTCTCGGATGAGGTCGGTACGTCACGTGACTCTAAGTATGGCATTGCATATGATTCTGGGCGCGGCGTGCTTTGCCCAGCATCACACGCAAACGAATATTATTTCCAACTCGGCAGGAGTCGCTCCTGTCACCGTTTCTGAGTTAACCACACCTAGTACCTCTACAATCACCGTGTCTCCGAAGCGTGCCGCGGTCACGGTGACTACCCAGACCGAGCAGTTCACTGCCTCGAATAGAGCTGTCACTTGGAGCGTGGACAGCGTGGTGGGCGGAGATGCAACTGTGGGGACGATCACCTCCAGTGGCTTTTATACTCCGCCCGCCACCCCAGGAACTCATACCGTCACAGCGACCAGCGCCACTTCCGCGGGCTCTGCCACTATCGCCGTTACCAACCTGGCGGCCGTCCTCACCTACCACAACGACGCGGCGCGCGACGGGATCAATGTGCATGAGTATGCATTGACGCCGACAACCGTGACCACCGCGACATTCGGCAAACTATTTGCCTGCGCGGTGGATGGCGCAGTTTATACGCAGCCGCTGTGGATGCGCGGGATGAGCATCGGCGGCGGGATTCACAACGTAATCTTTGTGGCCACGCAACACGACAGCGCCTACGCTTTCGACGCCGACGCCAAGCCCTGCGTGACTTACTGGCATGTCCACTTGCTGGACACGTTGCACGGGGGCACGGCACACGAGAAGCCGGTTACCTGGAATGACGTGGGCCACTGCTTCGGGGATGTCTATCCCGAGATCGGGGTGACGGGCACGCCGGTGATCGATTCCATCACGAAGACGATCTACATGGTCAGCGCGTCCGAAGCGAACCGCACCGGTCCGCCAAACTGTTCGGGCTCACTCGCGGAGTTTTATCACCGACTGCACGCCCTGGATCTGGCCACGGGAAGCGAGAAATTTAGTGCACCCGTCACCATTGCCGCCTCTGTGCCTGGAACGGGTGACGGATCGTCAGGCGGCATGGTGAGCTTCGACTCTCAGCTGCACCACCAGCGATCCGGTTTGGCCGAAGTCGGCGGAAAGATATTTGTGGTCTTCGCCGCACACGAGGATGCAACTCCTTATCACGGCTGGGTCATCGGCTACAAAGCCTCGGACGTGCAGCAGCAAGTCGCAGTTTTCAACACCACGCCGAACGGACTAAACGGATCCGATGGCGGCATCTGGGCCGGGGGCGGGGCCCCTGCGTCCGATAGCAGCGGAGACTTGTACGTTACGACCGGGAACGGAGTTTTTGATGAAGCTCCGCCGCCGCCGGATAACGACTACGGAGACAGCATCCTGAGGCTGCACTCGGCGAATGGGAGCACGCCCAATGGGATAAATTTGAAGGTAGCTGGCTGGTTCACGCCCGATGACCAGTCGAAGCTCGCGCAAACGGATGGGGATCTGGGTGCGGGCGCAGCCGTCCTTCTGCCCGATCAAACTTCGGGGGCTGGCCCTAAGCATCTGCTGGTGCAGACGGGCAAAGAGGGAGTTGTTTATCTGATCGATCGCGACAATATGGGCGAATTCAATCCTACAAACAACGATCAGATCGTGCAGAGTTTCCTGGGACCCTCAAACGGCTTATGGGGCACTCCTGCGCTCTGGCAGAACAATCTATATGTCGGGGGAAATAGCGAATCTCTGAAACAGTTCACATTCGATCCGGCCACGGAATTGTTCAACTCCTCAGTCGCCTCGCTCTCCGCGCAGGCCTTCAACTTTCCCGGCACCACTCCATCTGTCTCTTCGCAGGGGTCGTCTCATGGCATTGTGTGGACCATTGACGCCAGCCTCTACGGTTACGCCAACCCGAACCTCGGAATCAACTGCGCCATTGTGCCCGTGCCCGCAGCCTGTACGGGGCCTGCGGTCTTGCATGCCTACGATGCGACCAATCTCACGGTGGAATACTGGAACAGCTCGATGGCGGTGAACAATCGGGACCGCGCGGGCAATGCCGTGAAATTCGTGCCTCCAACGGTGGCCAACGGCAAAGTCTACGTCGCCACGCGAACTGGGATCTCTGTGTACGGGCTGCTTCCAGACTAACGAGATACCCTATTCGTCGGATCCGTTTAGACGCCCAAAAAACGGGAGCATGAATCGCCGATTGGCGTCCGGTCATCGAAAATAGAGACCAGGGATCTCTGCCATGCAAAATCATTTAGAAAAGCTGGAAGAAGAGGTTTCAACATGGCCGCATGTATCCGTTCATGCGCACCGTTCTGGAGGACGCGAATTCCTCTTCGACCAGTCTGAAATTGGACGCGTGCATAATGGCGGGATCATAGACATACCCTTCCCCCGCTCGGTACGTCATCTGCTCTTGGCAGAAGGTCTTGCTGAGGAGCATCCCTGGGTTCAGTACTCAGGTTGGATCACCTTTCGATTGCGCAGTGAAAGTGAAGAAACTCTGAGACATGCTCGGTGGCTCATGCGGCTGTCATATCTCCGCTACGCGCTGAAGACGGCCAGCCAGCCTCGGAAGCTATTTGAGGAGGAAAAGCGAACAACTGCGCGTGAGCCCTGAGTTCAAGCGGTTGCTCGAACCGTTCGTGCCTAAGACTGCAAACCACGTTTCTGTGGAACCGCTCGCGGCATAGTTCGATTCTCATAGTCGATTCTCAAGGAGTTCAGATGGAACACACTATTTCTACGAAAGACCTGAAAGCTAAGCTGGATCGCAACGAGAGCATCAAGGTAGTTGAGACCCTCGCACCTGAGCGTTACCGGGAAGCGCACCTACCCGGAGCGTTGAATATTCCCCCAGAAAGAATTAAGGAACTCGCGCCGCAGCTGTTGCCCAACAAGGACGTTGAGATTGTCACCTACTGCTCAAACAGTCATTGACACGCCAGCGAATACGCCGCCCGTGAATTGGCGGCCATGGGCTACACGAATGTCGCACACTATCCCGATGGAAAGCAGGGATGGATCCAAGCGGGGCTCCCTGTGGAGAAAGCTGCTTAGAGAGTCGCTCGATTCAAAAATCTGATGCCATGGGAGCGAATCGGGCATGTTCCGCGACGAGAGCTCGCCCCGCGTTGCCTTTAAGACCCGCGTTGAAGAGCTTGTCAGGATCTGGGAGGCTCGCCCCGTGGGAAAAGGTAAGCTTCACCTTGTCTTTGTCTTTGTGGGCGTTGCCGACCGCGATCATTCCGTCGTGAGGCCACAACGGACCTCCCGTCCACTTCGATTGCTCTACTATCTCCCGGTCGGCCTCAAGGATGCTGTTGCGGATGCTGGCGAACGTTTTGCCACGCCAGTCTGTGAGTTTAGCAATCAGTTGGTCGATTAATGCAAGGCAGGTGAGCGAGGGTTCCATTTCCACTTAGGTTCGGGTCGCCCAAACCGATGTCAATTGACTCACTCTGGCTCCGCAAACCGGCGGCTTTCGACGCGACCTAAACTTCGTAGCGAACAAATGGCGAAAGATGTTAGGATGTTGCCGTGGACGAAGGCCACAAACGAGTTCTCGGAATCATGGCTGCAATTCTGGCCGCCCCGAAACTGGCCCAGTGCGGCCGTACCGGACGCAACTCGTGAACCCTCTCCAAGCCCCCAGTCTCCTGCAGCTTCGCCGCTACGCGGTCGAGCGCAGCCTTTTCAAGGCCACCAGCCTGCCTCGGGCCATTGCGCGCCTGGGCTTTGTCCAGGCCGACCCGATGCGGGCGCCCGCTCGTGCCCAGGATCTGATCCTCGCGCAGCGCGTTAAGGACTATCGCGCCGGCGATCTGGAGCGCCGCTACCCGCGCCTGGCAATCGAAGAGGCCTTCTTCTTCAACTACGGTTTCCTGTCTCGCGAGACCGTGGCCCTGATGCATCCGCGCGGGTCACCGCGCGCCTGGGACGCCATGATGCAGGCGCGCGCCCAGGATGTGCTGGCCTTTGTGCGCCAGCATGGTGGCACCCGCCCCAAGGACGTGCAGGCGCATTTCGCCCATGGCCGCATCAAGCGCTGGGGCGGCGACCTGAATGTCAGCACGCATCTGCTGGAGGGCCTGCACTATCGCGGTCTGCTGCGCGTGGCGCGGCGCGAGGCCGGCACCCGGGTCTACCAGGCGATCGAGCACCCTCCGCAGGACGACAGCCCCGAGGTCCGGCTCGCGCGCGCCGGCCACTTGCTGGACCTGGTAGTGCAGCTCTACGCGCCGCTGCCTGCGGCCAGCCTGGGCTATCTGTGCGGACTGCTGCGCTATGGAGTGCCGCACCTGGCCGCCGAGTCGCGGCAGGTCCAAGAGCACGCCAAATCCCGCTATGCCCACGCCCAGGTCGACGGCCTGCTGTGGTTCTGGCCGCAGGGCGAGAAGCCCGTGGCCGCCCGGCACGCGGCCGACGACAGGCTGCGCTTCCTCGCGCCCTTCGACCCCGTGGTCTGGGACCGACGCCGCTTCCAGTTGTTCTGGGGCTGGGAATACAAACTGGAGGCCTATGTGCCGGCCCACAAGCGCCGCATGGGCCATTACGCCATGCCCATGCTATGGGGCGAGCAAATACCGGGCTGGGCCAATCTGAAGGTGGTCGATGGCCGGCTGCAGCACGAGCTGGGCTTCGCCGGACCGCGTCCACGCGGCAGCGCCTTTCAGCTGGCGCTGGACGAGGCATTGCAGCTGATGCAGGAGTTTCTGGACCTCTAGTTCTCTCGCCGATGTGCAGGATGCAGTTTATGATTTTGTTCAGGGACACAAGGCTGCCAGTCTGCGAAGCTCGAACTGTCTTGATAAGTAATTGACATGGATATTCGGCCCCTCCTTAGAGGGAGGGCTGGCCTTTCCCTTCCATCAAACCAACTGAGGCTGCCCACCCTCTGCGAATTTCAGACGGTGGGAGACGATGCCCTCAAACTCTTGAGATTTTGACTTTGTCCTGGGCGCGCCCGGTGTAACGCAGTCGGATAGAAAAACCTGCACGATGCAGGCCGCAGAGGTTCCCACCCTCTGAAAAGCGCAGAGGATCGGGCAGCCTCATGGAGAATTAAGTCGAGAAAGGTCAAAGGCCAAGGATGGCCAGCCCCCGAGTGGAAGCCTCTTCTGGTTCGATAGCAGGTTCGGAAAGATGATGGCAACCCGCCGGTGCCCATGCTGACTTCGCGGAAATAGTCCGATCCCAGCCTCACTCTTGTTTTGCGACGTTTAGGGCGAGGGCTTTGACTTCCGTTCAGCACGTGGCCGGAGCGGGCAGACGCGGCCTGTTTTTTGATGCAGGGGAAATAACGGTGCGTGCTCCAGCCCCGTCGAAACATGTAACATGAGTCTGTAAGTTGGCTATTCCGCCTTTTAAGCGGCGGAGGCTTTAAAGGAATGCACAGGTTCTTCCCGCCAGCGATACAGCCTCGTCAAGGGCAATTACAGGCCTTAGAGACCATCCAGAATGCTTTCGACGATGGAAAGAAAGTTTTCGTACTTGAAGGGCCTACTGGATTCGGTAAGTCTGCGGTAGCTAAAGCCGTGCTAAATCTATGCGGAAAAGGATTCATTACTTCTCCCCTCAATACGTTAGTGCGGCAATACTCAGAAGATGACGATCTGGGGTTAACGGAGGTACGTGGTCAGTCTACATACTCGTGCAGAGCGTTTAACGGACTGAACTGCGAAAAAGCCGGCGATTCCTTTCAGGACCACGGCGCGAGGTGCATCGACTATGTACCGGCACGTGATGCATTCTGGACCGCACAGCACAGCGTTACCAACGTCCATTTTCTGTCATACGCACCCCCTATCGATGGCGCTGTTTACCCTCGCGATGTCTTGGTTATCGATGAGGCCCACAATCTGGAAAGCATAGTCACGAGCATGGTCGGTCGGACGATTACTGCGGAGGACGTGAGGGCGATCAACGCCCAGATGTTCGATTTGCCCGGTGAGGAGAAAGAGCTTCTCAATCTAAAAAAGGCGGCCGACTGGCTGAGATATTTCGAGAGTGCTATTGCGTACGCACTAACTGATATCTCCGATGGAGAAGAGAAACGCAATTACGAAAGCCTGAGGCAGGGGATTAATTTCACATTAAACTGCGGCGACTGGATTACTTGGAAAGAGAAAGAGAACCTAATCATAGCCCCGATGTCCGCAAAACAAGCCGTAAGGTCTCTGTTTCGCTGCGCCAGCCACATTTTGTTCATGTCTGCAACCATGGGCGACATTCCATTATTCCTTCACAATCTTGGCATCAGCCAGAAAGATACCGTCGTTTATCGCGCTAGTTGCGAATTCCCGCCAGAAAACAGAAGGATTATCTACCGCAATCGTGGGTCGATGAGCAAGAAATGTAAGCAACCCGGACTCCCCCAGATGCTGCAGGAATGCTCACTTATTCTGAGAAATCGCCCTGACGAGCGCGGGATCATCCACTGTCACAGCCGAGAACTCCAGCAAGTAGTTTCGCAGCACTTGGCGAAGGAATTCGGAAGCCGCATTTTGACACACGGGAGTGGAGTAGACCGTGATGGCGGGGTCAGGCGACTGAAGGACAGTAGAAACGGAGTTCTCTGTTCTGTCGCTATGACGGAAGGACTGGACCTGCGGGACGATGAAGCAAGGTTCTGCATCTTCGCCAAGATACCGTGGCCCAACTTGTCAGATCCCTTCATTGCCGAACGCCGGAAACGCTCCCAAGAATGGTACGAAAACATAACGGCCCTTTCGATTATCCAAGGAAGCGGACGAGTTGTCCGGAGCCTGACCGACCATGCCGACACATTTATTTTCGATAGCTCCTTTCAGCGATTGCTGCCTAGGTTTCCCGCCTGGTGGCGAGCTGCGATTGTGACGGATAGCACTGCCTGCTGACCTTGCAGGTTGCGGAAAAACCCAGTTCGAGTGGAATGAATCAGCAGCTATAAAGCGGCGTGCGTGTGGTGTTCGTCATCGCCGGGCGTGGATACTTCTGATCAGCTGCGGACCCAGTGTTCCACCTCCACGTCGCGTCGATGCCTTTTAGGCTCGAAGGGTGCTAGCCGAAGTTCGTCACGAAGTAGTCGTGAAACCACCTAAGTCTTTCAAAATCAGTTTAGGTTGTCGCGCAGTCTGCACTACATTTTGAAAGTGATTTCAGCCGGTCCGGCAAACTGAGACCGAGCTGGTGCGGCAGAGATTTCTGTTCGGTCGTGGGTCGCTATCCGGCACAGGCGGATCTCTCGTCCATCGGTCGTGGTCGGGTCACGCCGAGGGATTTTGGCCACAGTTTCGTGAAGTTGCCTGTTTTTTGGAGGCCGGTTTTGCGGAGGACCTGGTTCCTGTATTGCTGCCGGCATGATTACGGCACAATGGTACTGGCAATACCGAAATCTGTGAGCTGCGCTGCAGCATCAACATCCGGAACTTGAACTCGTGCGGGTACCTCAATCACGAAATAGAAGCGGCGCTACAGACGGATGGACGGCAAGAACCTCTGCACTCCTCACCCCGCCCAACCGCGCAAGAACTTCCCACCATGCTCTCCCGGCCCACGAACCACCCTGACGAAAGAATGGTTTTCGCCGAAGCGAAAACCATTTACCGTCGAAGCTTCCCCCTCGTCCGCTCAGCCGCGAACGAGATGTTCCCTTAGAGCAATTCCGGGATCGTCGTTTCCATGGTGACGCGAGTCCCCGTGATCGTTCCTATGATGAAGGCAGTCGTCTTCCCTGTGGAGTCGGTAGCTCTCAGCGCAAACGTGCCGCTGAGAGAGTTTCCGTCCGCCGACACAGTAACCGCTTCGACGAGCCGGGTCGGCCCGACTGGATTGCCCGCGTTAGTGGTATCGTTGCCGGCCCAGGCGAAGTGATTTACTCTGTATTGGTTCGGCCTGACTTTCTTCCAAATGCCCATGCAGAAATTCCCATCCTGAGGCGGCCGTCCCGAGTTCATGATCTCCGTGCCATCTCCATGCCAGACGATAATGGCATTGTCGATTGGAGTGCCGTTCGGTGGTCCTTCACTGTTGCCCTCGGCAGTGAACATCACATGCCACATCCCCACGATTGGCTCTACCGTGTCGGCAGCTTGAGTCAGTACCGCCGTCGGATCGCCCACCCGCCAGGCCTGCTTATGAAGCTTCGCCGTCGGAGTGTCACACTGCGCGGCGGCCATTGCGGTCAAAAAGGCTCCTATCAAAACGAAGCCCAGACCTGCGCGGAGCATCTTGGAAATTTTCATAAATCATCTCCTTGTAATTTTTGTTCGCAGAGTTCGCTGGAAGAGGACTTCTTCGAACTCCGGGCCGCATCCTGTCGCGGATGCCCAAAAATCACAAGGACGGCAAGGTAAAGATTGGGTGAAGAAACCTGAAGCCTTAACCAATTGACGCCAAAAGCCCTTACCCACGCGGCCCCGGCGATGCTATAGTCTTGTGCGTCAGTTCTCGGGCGGTATGTCTGAGTCGCAGTACAGATTCGCCGAATTTCGGCTCGATTGCGCCAGCTTCGAGTTACGCCGCCAGGGGCGCGCCCAGAAAAGCGAGCGCGTTTCTCTCGAGCGCATCCCCATGGAGCTGCTGATCCTTCTTCTGGAGCGGCAAGGTAACCTCGTCACCCGGCAGGAAATCGTCGACCGTCTCTGGGGCAAGGATGTCTTTGTCGATACCGAACACGGCATCAATACCGCCATCCGCAAAATCCGCCAGGCGCTGAGAGACGACCCCGAGCAACCCCGCTTCATCCTGACCGTCAGCGGCAAAGGCTACCGTTTCGTGGCCGGAGAGAACGGCAACCGCCAGTCCGCCGCCTCATCGGAAACTCCGACGGAGATACCGGAACGAGAGCCTCTCCCATCCGGCTCAGACGTACCGGACCGCGGACTGGTTGCGGCAGTCATGCCAGCGGTTCAAAGCAGCCGAGCCAAACTTGCCATCGTCATCGCCATCTGCGTCGTCGCTATTCCGATCTTCATTCTGCGCGATCTTATTTTCCACAGCCGTCAAGCGGCACTGATCCACTCGATCGCCGTGCTCCCGCTCAATAATCTTTCGGGCGACCCTGGTCAAGAATACTTCGCCGACGGCATGACCGACGAACTCATCACCGCACTGGCAAAGAATTACAGCCTCCGCGTGGTCTCGCGCACGTCGGCGATGCAATACAAGGGAGTCAACCGTCCTCTTTCCGACGTCGCCCGCGAACTCAACGTCGACGGCATCCTCGAAGGCTCCATCGAGCGCACGGCCAGCCGCGTGCACATGACCGTCCAGTTGATCTACGCGCCTACTGATTCCCACGTCTGGGCCGAAAGCTACGACCGCGATCTCGATCAGGCCTACTCACTTCCGGAAGAGCTTTCCCAGATCGTTGCCAAAGAAGTGAAAGCCGCGACCTCGCCCACGCCGACGCCTCGCTACATCAACCCCGAAGCCCACGACGCCTACCTGCGCGGCCGCTACTACTGGTTCGGAGTTGACATAGATCAAAGCCAGCAAGCCTTCGAGAAGGCGATCCAACTGCAACCCGATTACGCCGCAGCGTGGAGCGGGCTCGCCGATGCCTATGGCCTCCGCGCCGTCTATAGCTTGGGCCCGGGTTCCGATGCGATGACCAAAATGGAGAGCGCCGTGCGGAAGGCCATAGAACTCGATGATTCTTCCGGCGAGGCGCATAACTCGCTCTCCGGCTGGTATTTCTTCTTTGCCTGGGACCCGCAACGCGCCCTCGCTGAGGCCGACCGGGCTCTTGCGCTCAATTTCACGCAGGCGCATTTCTTACGCGCCCACGCACTGATCGCGCTGCATCGCACCGACGAAGCGATCCAGGAGGAGAAGCGTTTTGTCGAACTCGATCCGTTGGTTTTTCCCTGGGCACTCGGTTTGGCCTATCTGAACCTTGGCCAGATCGACAATGCCATCGCCGAACTCCGTGTGCGGACGCAGGTGCAACCGAACGACTTCTTCTCGCATTATGCGTTGGCGGAAGCATACTGGCTCAAGGGCATGTGGCCGGACTTCGCACAACAGATTGAAAAAGAAATTGCTCTGACCGAAAGTCCGGAAAAGGCTGCTGAAATTCGTCAGGCCTATGAACGCGGCGGCTACAAAGCTGTTAGTCAGAAGCGGCTTGAATTTCTACAGGCCCGTTCTCGCAAGATGTACACTTCCCCAATCGACTTCGCCTATCAGTATGCGTTTCTCAACGACAAAGAACAGACGCTGAAATCTCTGGAAGACTCGTTCCGCGACCGCTCTCCAGGAATGGCATTCCTGCAAAATGAACCACTCTTCAACTTTGTCCACGACGATCCGCGTTATAAGGCTCTGGTAAAGAAAATGGGGATCCTTCCCATTTCATGACCGCAACTGAACTTCCCTTCCGCCGTTGGCAGCGTCAAATCGCCATCCGACGGCGGCTTGTTCTATGTCAAAATAATGAGCCGCAAATAGGGAGAGGATCTTGGCCGCGAGAATTCTCATGGTTCTTAGTGCGAGCATTATCTTTACGCTTGGAGTCGTCCACCTCGTCTATACGTTCTGGGGGCCAAAGCTCACGCCCCGTGACCCAGCGCTCGAAATCAGCATGAGCCAGATTTCACCTGTCATTACGAAAGAAACAACCATATGGCGGTGCTGGGTGGGCTTCAATGCCAGCCACAGCATGGGCCTTATGTTGTTCGGCTTGGTTTTCGGTTTTCTCGCATTGGCTCACGACCAACTCCTCTTTCAGTCACCGTTCCTGCTCGTTGTCGGGCTGGCAATGCTTGGTGGTTTTGTTGTGCTCTGCAAGGTTTATTTTTTCAGTGCGCCTCTCACAGGCGTCTGCATTTCTTTGGCGTGCTATATCGCCAGCATTGCGCTATCGCGGGCCTAACAAAGCGCTCCAGTCGACCCACAATCTCCGCTTCGCGACGGGTTGCGGTCGACTGAGCCTGCGCCGTAAGTAGCTGATTTACGTTCAAATGCTATCGTCTCCTGGGCGAGGAGCCTTCTGTGTGTCTCACTCCTTGGCTCCGATGGCGCGAACAGACTTGTAAACCAGCTTCCCAGCGACCTTTTCAGGCCCCTCAATCGCAGCCGTAGCGATTTCTGGATACAACTGCGTGTACCTTTCCCTGACCTGTTCAGGGGTGATTGTTGGCGCAGTGTCAGGCAGCTTGACTTCGGTGTAGAGAATTCTCATTCGAGGCGATGTACTTCCATGACTGCTCCCTTCGGGGATGGAAGTTTTCAGAATCAGTGACACTCATGTCGTGGTTTTTGAAAATGCGTGCCGCTGGCCGGCTTATTTTTCTTTTCGCGTCAGGCGGATCGCAGCCAACGAATTGAGTCCCGGCGGCCTGTAGTCGGAACCCGCCGTACCCACCGACAGTCTATATGTCCCAGATGCACTTACCGTTCTGAAAGAATGAGATCATCCCGTCTTCGCTGATTTTGAGCACACTTCCAAATCGCGAAGCAGAGATGGCAGCTGTAGTACGGCCGCCTTCAATGTTGTCGGGATGCAGGTCAGCCAAGTCCGGATGGCGTAGTATGGCACCGAACGCCAAGAGATTGGAATCGCGGTCCAGCACAATTCCACCATCGATCCGCGCTACGGTCTCGAGAACTGCGCTTGGGACATCGAGCACTCGCTTCTGATGCAACAAGTAATGGAGCTGGTCTTTCGTACCGGCGACAGGGTGTTCGCCACGATCAGGCAACGGCGAAAGCAGATCAGTCCTTGACACCAGTTTCCGGGCCGTGTTGGGATCATCGAGGACAACCAAGAGTCCACCGCGACGGTCTTCCGCCAAGTTAAGGGCCGCGCCAAACAACCGCTCCGCAAGTCCGACATTCCCAACCGCCTCGGTCCAGAGAACATATTTTCGCTCGGAGTCTGTGAGTCTCCATCGGCTGTCCCGGAAATGGAAAACCTGCGCACCATTGGCAAAAATCTTCATTTCCCCATTGGGCGTGAGAATCATGCAGACATGTCCGCCGCACAGCGTCGCCCGGCTATGGGTTTGATACCGCGCGGGACTGGGAACGGGAGGCTTGGTACCTGAAAGAGGCTGCGCCCACTGTTCAACATCAACGATTTCCACCAGGAACCCATTCTGATCAACCAGAGCGAGAGTCTGCAGCCCATCACAGAGGCGGTAGAAGCTACGGATCGAGGTCAGCGCCGGAGAGTAACGCAAAGCACCCAAGGGCGTGACCGGCAGTTCGTGGCAAGGATCGGGGTCTTTGCCGAAGAGCAACGCACCCGTCGAGATACGCCGGTTTTCGTAGGTGCTGAGGGAACTCGTGCGAAGGACCTCGATGGCGTCCTCGACGCGATCCGGCCCCCTCCACGCTTTCTGCTGGTACGGGGCGCCGTCGATGTAGCCGGAAACGTATCGATCTTCGGCCAGACCTCGAAAGAGCTCGAATCTCTGCTCAACACGGGTCGTGTCAACGATCATCTGGTATCGCGAGTCCAAGACCGCGCCGATACTCGTCAGCAACTTAAACTCCGCGTCGGAGAAAGGTTCATCCCGCATGAGGGAATATCTCGATCCGAGCCAATTCAAGATCAGTGACGTCCCCCCGGAAGTCGATGTGATTCGATGTTCACCTGGATCGGGGTCAGGCTCAACCAACTCGAACTTCGCCGAGGGGAAAAAATAGCCGATCCCGCCTTCCACCAACTTTCCATACAGTCCATCGATGAAAGGAGCTGGCTGTGTCTGTTCGGGCATCGTGTCCTATGGTCCGTCTCAAGAAGAAATCTTCTGGTTGAGATGATGGCAAGGCCGAGAAGGGCTCACGAATGAGTAAACGTTTTGGACGTTGGACGGGTGTCAGCTGCTGTTTCTTCGGTTGCATGTCGAACAGGCTGCCCGTACTCGCATCGGCCCCCACAGGTGCAATTGCGGGAGCTGATACCTCAACTGATTCGAGACAAGATTGCGAGTCATCCGATTTCTCGTTAGTCTCAGCCCTGCCTGCGCTCGCGCCGAACCAGGACTTGCGCTCTTGTCGGATCCACCGTGGGATTTCAAGTTCGTTGATTTCTTGGCCGCCTCCATTGTTCTTTTGGCGGCAGCGTCCATTGGTTCTTCGCACTCCTCAAAGTTGGGGAAAAACCGGGGTGAGCCTCCACAAACTTCACGAACTGGCTCGGCGGTTGTTCGTCGAGATCTTGGGGAGTGCCCGTAACACCCAACGGAGTGGTCAGCGCGGCATCATCATCCCGCTGATCGGCTTCCTTCGTCGCTCACACGCGACAGGGTGAGAATCACTATTCGTTGCCCTAGTAGCGGCATCAATTCTTGAAACATGGATTTACTCCTTAGGAGTAAAAGGCGGTGAGACGTTTGGGTTATGCAGGGAGTTTGAGAGACGGATGTCCCAATTAAAGGATGGGGATCCCTCAGGTGCTTGCCTGTAATCGAGCATTCCAACTCGCTCCAGCTTCCTCGCCTGCCACAACCGGAGTCCAATCAGCCGCGTACTCGATGGGAAGATGGCACTTTACGGAATCGCTGGTCGCCAAACGGCACAGCTTGTCGTCATGTGATGCTGAGTACTACACTTCCAACCGCGCGCGAAAACCCGACTCGATTGTCCCAGAACTCACACAGCGCAAGTTTCCCGATGACGCGCCACTCTGTTGTAGTGGCTGCGCAAAGCAACGACCCCGCCACACGATCGTGGGCGATCGGAGTTATAGCCGCTGCGTACTGGAGGCCTGTCTACAAATACGTGCGCATGAAGTGGAACATCGCTCCGGAAGACGCTGCCGACTTCACGCAGGAGTTCTTCACCCGTCTTCTAGAGAAGGAATTCCTCGATTCTTACGACAGCGCTAGAGGACGCCTGCGCACTTTTCTACGCACGTGTGCTGACCGGCTTTTCATGAATCAGACACGGGACTCCAAGCGGCTGAAACGCGGGGTTGGCAGTGCACATCTGTGTCTCGACTTCATGGAGGCTGAGCAGGAAGTCGCGGCCGAGCTGCTGTCCGGATCCCCGGAGGACAGCTTCGACAAGGAGTGGGTCCGCAGTATTTTTGTGCTCGGTTTGGCGAGGCTTCAGGCTAGCTGCGCGTCGGGTGGCAAACTGATCCACTTCGAGTTGTTCGAGCGCTACGATCTTGAGGAAGCTGATCCCAAACCTTCCTACGCGCAACTCGCCACCGAGTTCGGACTCTCTACCACCGATGTGACCAACTACCTCGCCTTTGCCCGGCGGGAGTTCCGGCGCTGCGTCCTCGACCAACTGCGGGAGATGACCTCTAGCGAAGAGGAATTTCGCCGCGAAGCCCAAGTGCTGCTCGGAATGAAGGTTACATGAAGAATCTGTCGGACAGGGTGGTAGCCAGGCTACAGGCCGAAATGCAGCTGCCCGATCTCAGTGGGACTCGCTACAACCTCGTGCGATTTGTGGCCTCTGGCGGCATGGGTAGTGTGTGGCTGGCCGAGGACACGGTGCTGAAGCGCCGGGTGGCGTTGAAAGTGCTTGATCTTGCAGCGCCGGGGGGCGATCTCGACGTGCGCCTTTTCAGGGAGGCGCGCATTCTAGCCAGCCTGGAGCATCCCGGCATAGCTCCCGTGCATGACGCGGGTACTCTCGCGGACGGTCGCGCCTTCTGTTGCATGAAGTATGTCGAGGGACAGACCCTCGCGGAGCACATCGCCACTCTGGACCTCCGGGATCGGCTTCGGGTGCTGGAACGCATTGCCGAGCCCCTCGATTTTGCCCACGCCCGCGGCTTCATTCATCGCGACCTGAAACCCGACAACGTTATGATTGGCGCCTTTGGCGAGGTGCTGGTGATGGACTGGGGGCTCGCGAAAGTCGGCCTCACCAGTCCGGCAGGCGAGGAAACGGAGATCGCTACAGCGGTGCAGCCGACGCACAACGGGTTGGGGGTGACCGGTCAAGGCAGCGTCCTCGGTACGCGGGGTTACATGTCGCCCGAACAGGCGCGCGGTGATGTTGAGATAGACCGCCGCACCGACATCTTCTCGCTCGGTGCAATCTTGACGTTCATGCTGACGGGATCGGCACCGGCAGACTTGCCTGCGGCTTTCGGTAGCGTGCCTCGTCCACTGCGAGCAATCTGCGAGAAAGCAATGGCTCTCGATCCTAACGCGCGCTACCGGTCTGCACGGGAGATGACCGCCGATATCACGCACTATCTGAATGGCGAGCCGGTCAGCGCCTACCCGGAAGGCTTGGTCGAACGTTCAGGTCGGGTTTTCGCCCGGCATCGCACCGCGGTAGTCCTGGTTGCGGTGTATCTGATCATGCGCGTTCTGTTTATTTTGTTTGCGCGCCGTTAAAGAAACTTAGAAAAACGGGTAATACCACAATAGAGGAGAGGAGGATGACTATGAACAAGGTTCTTTTGGGACTACTGTTGGGAGCAATTCTAGGTGCTATCGACGGAATGACGGCCTGGTTCACGCCGGAGGCGCGGGCGGAGATCGCTGGCATTGTTATCGGGTCCACAATTAAGGGCATAATCGCCGGTATCCTCATTGGGGTGTTCGCCCGCAAGGTGCATTCGCTGGCGCTGGGCATTGTGTTTGGTCTCGGCGTCGGACTGCTCCTGGCATTCATCGTCGCTCAGATGCAACACGGTTATTATTTCCAGATCATGCTACCCGGAGGCATGGTGGGCCTCATCGTGGGCTACGCGACACAGCGGTACGGGCATGGGCCAAAACTCCAACAGACATAAGGCGGCGGTTGAAGGGGCCCGGCGGGGCACAACAAGAGATTCTGCAGATTCGTGATTCGCAAATGAATCGTCGTCACTGGCGGGGGAGGCAAGACATGAAAGGTCTGGCACTTTATCGGATTGCAGCCGTCCTTCTGCTGCTTTTTGACGCCGGACACACATCTGGTTTCCCCTGGTCCGATCCCAAGTGGGAAGTGGATCTTCGTTCCGTGCGTTCAACTCACTTTTACATTATTGGGTTTAGCCGGACTTATTGAGATTTTTATCCGCCTGGCAGCGTAAAACTCCGCCCTTCAGAGCGGAGATATAAGCCGTATATAGTTGTCCTCTTGGTACGTCTTGGTACGCTGCCGGCTAGGCAACTTCCCGGCAGATTTGCCATTCGTAATTTAACTGGACCTGAGGCCTAAGCAGATAAAGGGCTGCTGTGATGAGGTTAGTCCCCGTCTAAAAACCAGACGCGTGGAGTCGGTGCGACCCTTCAGGCGCTCACGTAAGGGTTGTAATCCTAAGCGTAGCCTGAGAATCTCCGCCCTCTAGGCGGAGAGGTTCAAGTTGGGTTTCGGACTCTTTGTCAGCGTGTTTCTTCTACTCGAGGCAGTATCGGCGTGGCACTTAGGCAGCCTCCCGCCAGAATCTTCGGCGCTCATGCGCGGTACTGCATGGCCGTTCGCCCTTTGCTTTGGCGCCATCACGGTTTTGAGCTGGAAATACTTTTTTATTATTCCCATCGTTTTCTCAACCGTGACTACACTGTGCCTGATTGCTGCGGCATGGCGTTCAGCGAAGCCAATCCCAAGCCGTTAGGTGCGTGCCGGGCGGGTGTCCGTGCGGGCAATACGAAAGTTACTGGTTCTTACTGGTTCGTCCTCCGGATCAGCACCTTGAAACGCCGCCTGTCGGTGAAAGAGGATAAAACCCGAGCTTGTGAACATGAGCACGCATAGAAACGCCTCTCCAGGTTGGCGCGTTCCGCTAGTACATTGGCGCGTTTTGCTAGTGAACTCAGGAGCCCCGGGTGAATAGAATGGAATCAACACGGAAGGAGAATTCGATTCATGAACGGAACGACTTCAACCATCGCCCCTCAGGAAGGACAGCTGTCGACACCGGCGAAGACCCATTCGGCCAAAGCCTATGCGGCCAAAAGCGCGAGCTCGGGCCTCGCACCAACATCGATTCAGCGTCGTGGCCCGCGACCCCAGGATGTCGAAATCGAAATCCTGTATTGCGGCGTGTGTCATTCCGATCTGCATCAAGTGCGCGACGAGTGGCACGCGTTTATGCCCACGGTTTACCCCTGTGTGCCGGGACACGAGATGGTGGGTCGCGTCACCCGAATCGGCAGCGCCGTCAAGAAATTCAAAGAGGGTGATTTCGCCGCTGTCGGTTGCATGGTCAACTCCTGCGGCGTCTGCCCGAACTGCCGCGAAGGCCTCGAACAATACTGCGACAACGGGTTCACACTTACCTACAACGGCGAAGACAAGATCCTGGGCGGCGTCACCTATGGCGGCTACTCAGACAGCATTGTTGTCGATGAGGCGTTCGTGCTGCGCGTGTCACCCAAGGTGGACCTCGCTGCCACGGCGCCGCTGCTCTGCGCAGGAATCACCACGTATTCCCCGATGCGGCACTGGAATGTTCAGAAAGGCCAGAAAGTGGGAATCGTTGGCCTGGGCGGTCTGGGTCACATGGGCGTGAAATTCGCGAACGCCTTCGGCGCGCACACGGTGTTGTTCACTACTTCGCCGAACAAGTCGGCAGACGCGAAGCGGATGGGCGCGGATGAAATTGTCATCTCGAAGAACGAAGCTGAAATGCAAAAACACGTCAACAGTTTCGACTTCATTCTGGATACTGTTTCCGCCGAGCACGACTTGAATGTTTACCTCAACCTGCTCAAGCGCGACGGCACCATGACGTTGGTGGGAGCGCCGCCCCAACCGCCGGAAGTTCAGATTTTCGGTCTGCTGATGAAGCGCCGTCAGCTGGCGGGCTCAGGAATCGGCGGGATCCGCGAAACCCAGGAGATGCTCGACTTTTGTGCCGAGAGCGGCATCACCGCCGATGTCGAACTGATCCCGATTCAGCAGATCAATGAGGCTTACAAACGGCTGTTGAAAAGCGACGTGAAGTATCGCTTTGTCATCGATATGGCATCGCTTCGATAACTCGGAACGCTCGCAGGAGAAACCATGCAAAAGCGCAAACTCGGAAAAAACAACCTGGTAGTTTCGGCTCTCGGCTTGGGCTGCATGGGATTGAGCTCCGGCTTCGGTCCTCCAGTCGAAAAGCAATACGGCATCTCACTCATCCGCGCTGCTTTCGAAAGAGGTGTCACATTCTTCGATACCGCCGAAGCTTACGGCCCGTTCGCCAACGAAGAACTGGTCGGCGAGGCCCTCGCTCCCTTCCGTGATCAAGTCGTGATCGCCACCAAGTTCGGATTCAAAATCGATCCCAAAGCCGAGCGGCCTCTGGCTGGAGTCGATAGCCGGCCCGAGCACATCCGCGAGGTCGCCGAGGTCTCACTGAAACGACTCAAGACCGATATCATCGACCTCTTCTATCAGCACCGCGTCGACCCCAACGTGCCGATTGAGGATGTCGCCGGAACCGTGAAGGACCTCATTCAGCAAGGCAAGGTCAGGCACTTCGGCCTTTCCGAAGCAGGCGTCCAGACGATTCGTCGCGCGCACAAAGTCCAGCCCGTGACGGCGCTCCAGAGCGAATACTCGCTTTGGTGGAGAGAGCCGGAGGCTGAAATCATCCCGACGCTCGAAGAACTCGGCATCGGATTCGTTCCCTTTAGCCCTCTCGGCAAAGGCTTCCTTACCGGTGCGATCAATGAAGGCACGAAATTCGACAAAAATGACTTCCGCAACATCGTTCCTCGCTTCACGCCGGAGAATCGCAAGGCCAATCAGGCTCTGGTCGACGTGCTCAGCAGATTCGCACAACAGAAGAAGGCCACGCCCGCGCAGATCGCGCTCGCCTGGCTCCTCGCGCAAGAACCTTGGATCATTCCCATCCCGGGCACGACGAAGCTCCAGCGTCTCGAGGAGAACATCGCCTCGGCGTCGATCGAACTTACACGCGACGATCTCCGTCAGATCGACAACGTCTCATCAAAGATCCCGGTGCACGGCGAACGCTATCCGGAAAGCTTCCAGAAACTGGTCAATCGCTAATGTGCCGCGCGCGGCGAACGCCACGCAAGATGTCAAATGAGAGACACAAAATGGAAATCAAACGAGTTGGCTCTCAATCTCCGGCAAGGGACCCTCAGATTGGTTCACCGGCACTGTGCGGATCGATCCGCTTTTTCAGGCGCCTGACCCGGCATTGGTGCAAGGTGCGAGCGTAACTTTCGAGCCCGGCGCCCGCACCGCCTGGCATACGCATCCGCTTGGTCAGGTTCTCTTCGTCGCTGCTGGTTGCGGCTGGACGCAGCACTGGGAAGGCGCGGTCGAGCAGATCCGTCCCGTCGACATCGTCTGTTTCTCGCCCGGCGAGAAACATTCGCGCGGAGCCACGCGTACCGGCGCCGTGACCCATATCGCGATTCCGGAAAAGAAAGACGGCAAGCTAGTTGACTGGATGGAACATGTGAGCGACGGAGCGTACAAGAAAGGGTCAGGAGCCGAGTAACAATTCCGAAGTTAATCTCAAAACAGCATCGTGAACCGATTTCGAATTTCCAGTACGCTCGCGCGAAGGCTCGATGATCGAGGGCTCTCCCCATCGACGGTTTTGTGCGCTGCAGGCCTGCCCATCGGCTTGTTCAGCCAGGACAAGATCCTTCTCACCACCGAGGAATTCTTTGCTCTCTACCGCGGAATTGCTGAAGTCAGTCGTGATCCGGCAATCGGACTCAACCTCGGAATCGAAGATCGCATGGAGCGCTACGATCCGATCGCGATCGCCGCCGTTTGCACCCGGTCTTTCCGTGATGCCATCGACCGCATTGGTCGATACAAGCAGCTGACCTGCCCCGAGAAAATTGTTTTGGTCGGGCGCGGCAACGAGTCCGCAGTGCATTTCACCTGGCTATTGGCCCACGAGGAAGAGCCGGCGCTGCTGGTCGATGTCTGTTTCGCCTGGATCCTGTCCATTGCCCGGCGCGGGACCGGTCGGTCGATTCACCCGAAACGCGTCGAATTGCAGCGGCCGGAGACAGATCGGGCGATCTATGAAAAGCACTTTCAATGCCCGGTCACATTCCGAGCCGCTAGGAACGTCCTCGTTTTCAATAAGGCCGACATGGATGCCGCGTTTCTTACCTACAACGCCGATCTGCTGGCTGCGGTGGCGCCGCAACTGGAGGCTGAGTTGAAGCAGCAATTGATGGAAGAGAACTTTCGCGAGCAGGTGAAAGGCACTCTGAAACGTCAGCTTGCCGGCGAGCGGCCGGCAATCGAGCACGTGGCGCGAGAGTTACGTTTGAGCAAGCGCACTTTGCAGCGACGTCTTACTGAGGACGGAATCACGTTCCAGCAGTTGATGGAAGAGGCCCGCCGCGAACTGGCCCGGCACTATCTGCTTCACTCTTCGCTCGAACTGAATGAAACCGCTTATCTGCTAGGGTACGAGGACGCCAATTCCTTCTTCCGCGCCTTCCATGAATGGGAAGCCACTTCGCCGGGAGAGTGGCGAACCGTGCATATGGCTCCCGATTAGCGAGCCCGCAGTATCAAACCTCGCTAAAGCTCTTCAATAATCGGTCCGGCAGAAGCAACGTGGTCACCGAGCGATTCCTTCGGTGATAACCCAGAGCTTCTTTTGTTTCTGTGATCTGATAGCTGCTCATCAGGCGGAAACCATATTTGCGACTCGATTCGTTTTCCGCCTCGCCCTCGACCAATACATCGTTGACCAGGGGCAGAGCATTACGGCAATCTCGATGGCTTGCCTCAAGAGATTGAGTCGGTCATCTTCTCCCGGCCAAACAAGAGATTCCAGCCGCGCAACTCCATCCTGATTGTGCAGATCAATAAGTTCAAGTCGAGCCCAGCTCTCCACAGGCCTTGCACATTTTGGTTTGGAAGAGGCGTCTTCGCATTCGTTGTGCACGAGAAGAGAGGTGGAATCGCTCCAACTCCTGAAGATGGCGCTATAAAAATGCTGTCGTTGTATTTGTAGCTGTATAGATCAGGAAGCAAGCACAAACCAGCAGATGCTCCAATTTCGAGAAGAGCAAGCGGCTGGCAGCAAGGCGAAATAACGGAAGCAGTGTCGCACAACGGGCAGGTTCGTTCGTCTGTGTGCGTCGGTTTAGCATAATTTGCCGAATTTGTTCACGATTGACATTTCGCCAGTAACGGAAATCTTTCCGGCTATCCGACAGCGCACGTGCTCGCCCTCCTCGGTCTCGCGCTACCGCAGCGGCCTCAAAGTTGTGTTCGGAAACTCGAGGGTCCCAAAATTGAAGTCCGTTCGATCCCCTGCCTTCTTGCCCGGTGCGGGTATCAGTCTGGCCGTAAGAGGCTTGTGCCACTTAAAAGCAAGACTCGCCAGATCACCAATGATTCTCCCCAATTGCTCTTGCGAAACATCTCCGGGCAATGGGATTGTGTCGAATCCGGTGCCGCAAACCGCCGAGTAAGCCAGCAGAGAATCTAGGTCGAAAGTGCCTTCGCTCCACCTCTTGGCGAGCACCGGGTCTTCCAGTATCGGCAACATGAGCCCGGAGAAGCCCACGCGTTTGAC
>Ga0209330_1000163_pt1 | contig 32617 bp, 19 predicted proteins | sample JacPinW_OM2H0_O3_FD_187969 | JGI IMG/M metagenome (GOLD analysis project Ga0209330, IMG submission 187969) | Forest soil microbial communities from Algoma, Ontario, Canada - Jack Pine, Ontario site 1_JW_OM2H0_O3 (SPAdes) (version 2) | ecosystem: Environmental > Terrestrial > Soil > Boreal... | reverse complement strand
CGCCACAACGATTGCAGTGTAAATGAAAATCTGGTCGGCAAATCCGCCTCGAATCATCTCAAGCCAGGAATGAAGGGAGCGCGACGCATACTTCTGCAGAGCGTCGTCGTAAGGAGGAACAAGCACCCAGAGAATGCTCGTATGAAGCACGACAAAGGGCGCCGCGCCCAGGCTCCAGAGCAGAACGTAGCGAAAGCGACTCTTCGAAAAACTAATGTAATTCCCAACCAGATAAAAAATCGGCGGCGTCCAAAATGCTAAGGCAAAACCTCGAAGCGCCACCTCCACCAGTAGGTCGACCAACGAGGACCAGAGATTTTGTCGATTGAGTGGTCTGTACTGCAGGCCCATTAGCAGAGCGAACCCGCACCAAAAGGCGATCGACATCAGGTAGGCTCGCGCGATTCCACGGAGGCGGGGCGCCTGCATGCCGCCATTCTACTCCGCACCCTTCGGCTCGAGATGCAAAAACGCAGAACAAAAACGTTGCCCATTCGGGGGGACTCGCCGACTCGATTATCGTACGGTTTTCGGTAGAACTTCTCATGCTGAATTTGCATTTTCATAGGCGAGCCGGCGATTCTATCGACACGTGAACAATCGCTCATCCACACCCGAATCTTGACCACGTATGTCTGTTGCTGGTCTTTGTAGAGTCGAACCTGATTTCTTCCGTTTCGTAATTCTGCTTGAAACTCGAGCATTGCGTGTCGTCGACGGCAGGATGGATGCACATAGTCGCTCAGGGAAAACCATGGCGATGCTCCGAACCTCAGACTTGCCTTCTCGCCTTTCGGGAAGGGATGAACAGGTATTTGCGTCGGCCTTCCCTTCCGGGCCTGGTGTCGGTCCTGTTTCCTAGATGAGCATCCAATGTCTCTTCGCCTTCGCCATTGCGTGGAATGTCCCAAGTGCCACACCTGCTATCTGATTGGCTTCAGCCCGTATAGGAACGGGGCTTATCTCACTCCCTTTGGTGCATGCTCTCGTGAAGAATACAATCTTTATTGCTTCTGCGACGGAGCCCAGGTGCCGAGCCGCTCGAGATGGTGCGAAGTGAAAGCCTGCGAAGTTTCGAAAGCAGCTCATGATCGCGGCTACGGCACACTCGACGAAATTTGGCCCATAAACCGTCAGCTGCGAAATAAGCGGTGGTTCGACATTACCAAATATGTCCATGGCTAGGCTAGCCGGCTCGGCGCTGTTCCGTTCGCCCATACATCGCGGCGGCGAAGAGAAAAGTTGTGGGTCAGTCGACACTCGCTCCGGTTGCATGATCTACTCATTCCACGAATGCATTTCAGTGGGCTGCACGACTCATGCTCGCAAATTCCCCCCCGGCTGAAGTCACCTAGGCTGATGCAAAAAACGATCATTGTCCGTTAGACTGAGGGTTCGCCCGAGGACAAGCACTTGGACCAATTCACTTGGCGTCCGCATCGTCAAATTCTTCTATTTCTTTTTGTACTTGCCACCTCAGCAGTTGCTCAGACCGTTCCGTCAGAACTGCTCAATGGGCTTAAATGGCGCTTAATTGGCCCGTTCAGAGGCGGCCGAGCGGTTGCTGTGGCCGGAGTGCCCGGCGACTCAACTACTTTTTATTTCGGCGCGGTCAATGGCGGCATCTGGAAAACCAGCGATGCTGGTGTCGTGTGGACACCAATTTTCGATGGCCAACCCGTCGCATCGATTGGCGCACTCGCGGTTGCACCGTCGGATAGCAAGACGATTTATGCCGGAACCGGCGAGTCCGACATTCGCTCTTCTCTCTCCTTCGGCAACGGCGTGTATAAGTCTGTCGATGGCGGTCAAACCTGGCTTCACATTGGACTGGAGGACACGCGCCATATCAGCCGGATCGTAGTCGACCCGCAGAACCCTGATCTCGTCTATGTGGGCGCTCTGGGACATGTCTATGGTCCCAACGAGCAACGTGGCGTTTACCGATCCACCGATGGCGGAAAGCATTGGACCAAGGTTCTCGATCAGGGTCCAGAAATCGGCGCTTCCGATCTGGCAATTTGTTCCGGTCATCCGCAGCTTTTGTTTGCCGGCATGTGGCACACCTGGCGTCCTCCGTGGAGCAGCTATGCTCCGATCGATCGGCCCGGTGGCGGTCTTTACCGTTCTCAGGACGCGGGCAAAACCTGGTCTCGACTCAGCGGAACTGGGCTGCCGGAAGGTGATTGGGGACGTGTTGGGGTCGACGTCGCGCCCGATGGCAAACGTGTGTACGCCCTCATTCAAGCCAAGCAGGCGGGCCTCTATCGCTCCGATGACGGGGGCAATACCTGGACGCTTGCCAACAACGACCCCCGGCTCACTAGTCGTGCATGGTATTTCAACAGCATCACGATCGACCCGAACAATCCCGATGTGGTCTATATCCCGAATGTTGCTCTGTACCGCTCGGAAGACGGGGGAAAGACGATTTCAATCGTTCGCGGCGCGCCCGGCGGGGATGACTATCACCAGATCTGGGTAGATCCCAGGAACTCTTCCAACCTGGTTCTCGGAACGGACCAAGGCACCACCATAAGTCTCGATCGCGGACGCAGCTGGAGTAGCTGGTACAACCAGCCCACGGCACAGCTCTACCACGTCACCACCGACAACCGGTTTCCCTACGCGGTTTACGGGACGCAGCAGGATAGCGGGAGCGCCGCTGTTCTGAGCCGCACCGATCACGGCCAGATCACGCCGCGAGACTGGTTCCCAGCCGGTCCGAGCGAGAGCGGATACATGGCGCTCGATCCCAAGGATCCCAATATCATCTATCTGGGCGCGAGTTATGGTGGCGTCGCGCGCTTCGATCGCCGGACAGGTTTGAGCCAGGATGTCACTCCATGGCCGGTGTCAATCTTCGATTCGGAGATCGATCAACGCAAATATCGTGCACCTTGGTCTCCGGTGCTTGTGTTTTCTCAGGTTGATCCGGAGGCGCTGTTTCTGGGCACGCAGTACGTGATGAAAACCCGCGACGGAGGTCTTCACTGGGAAACCATCAGCCCCGACCTCACCGGCTCAACCGCAGTTTCAGCCGAAAAGAAAGCGAGTGGTGCGCCCACCGTCGAGAATGCCAAGCAGAGAGGCTTTGGGGTCGTCGCCACCATCGCACCCTCTCCGCTAGACGGTAAATTGATTTGGGCGGGAAGCGATACCGGTCTGATTCAGCTGACCCGCGATGGGGGGAAAAGCTGGAAAAATATTACGCCTAAGGGACTCGGCGACTGGAGCGAGATCTCGCTGATTGAAGCTTCGCACTTTGACCCCGCCGTTGCGTATGCTGCGGTTGATCGCAGCCGGGTCGATGATCCGGCGGCGCTGCTCTACCGCACCCGCGATTATGGCGCAACCTGGCAGCCGATCACCGCAGGCATTTCCGCCCCCGCTTTCTTGCGCGCAATCCGCGAAGATCCTCAAAGCAGAGGTTTACTTTTCGCCGGAACCGAGCTTGGGGTAAACGTTTCTTTTGATGACGGCGATCATTGGCAGTCCTTGCAATTGAATCTGCCGGTCAGCTCGGTGCGGGATCTCACGATTCATGGCGATGACCTGGTGATTGCTACGCATGGACGTTCCTTCTGGATTCTCGACAACATTACGCCATTGCGCCAGGCATCCGACGCCCGCAAGGCGAAGACGGCATTCCTTTACCACCCCGCTGCTGCCATCCGTGTGGACAATGATGATTTTGTCGGTACGCCGCTGCCCCCCGAGGAGCCCACAGCACAAAATCCGCCGAATGGCGCCTCCATCGACTATTTCCTGAAGTCTGCGGCGAGCAGCGTGACGCTTGAGTTTTTCGACGCGCAACACAACCTCGTGCGCAGGTTCTCTTCGGAAGATCAAAACCCAGGGAAGCATTCGTCCATTCCCGTGGCCGAGCGCTGGTTCCCCCAGCCGGAAATCCTGGCGAAAACTCCGGGCATGCACCGCTTCACGTGGGATCTTATGTGGGGTAGTTCGGGCGGACCGGTCGCCGATGACGACGCTGCGTTCCAAAACCCCAGCGGTCCGAAGGCCGTCCCAGGGATCTATCAGGTCCGCCTAACGATTGATGGACAATTTCAGAGCCAACCGCTGGAAGTCGAAATGGACCCGCGCTCGGCCGCCACTCCTGAGGTTCTCTTGCAACAGTTGCAGCTCGGGAACCAGATTTTTGCCGAAACCGTGGAAGCGCGTCGCGCGCTAGCGGAGATCGCCTCCGTCCAGAAACAGATTTCGGAAGTCCAGCCGAAGCTCGAGGAAAAGAACCCGGAACTCAAGTCAGCGCTGGCGGAGATCCAATCTGGAATGACCAAAATTGTTACAAGGAAAGACAGCGATCCACAGGCCACCGCTGGACTGCAGGAAGCATACAAGGACCTTCGATCAGCGCTGCAAGTCGTCGAACGGGGCGAGCGTGCTGTGCCCTCGCAGGCAGTCGCCGTCTACAAAGAATCTAGCCTAGAAGTAAAAAAGTGCATTGAGGAGTGGGCCAGTTTCAAGCAGACGAGGTTAGCTCTGCTTAACCAGCAACTGCGCGAAAAAAGTCTTCCCCCTATCGCGATTTCTCAAATTGAGGAAGAGGTTGAAAGCCTGACGTCGCGCTAGGTTTGCTGCGATTTGACGCGAGTTGTGGAACGCACGACAGAGGCGTTTTCTGCGATATCATTCACAGCACGCATTTGCTACAGCTTCGGTTGTCGGAATATAGCAGTACTGTCCTATTGGACGGTCGGGTTCTCATCTTCCGGCGCGCCGTGCCGGCGTAGCAACTGCGGCAGGTTCTGCGAGAAAGCCGAACGGGGCAGGACCATGTCGCAACCCACTTCGTGCGCCTTCTGCTTCAGATCGCCCTGCACGTGAGAGAGAAATCCGATGATGGAGGTTCCCTTCTTGAGCTTGCTCTTCAATTTCGGAATCAGGGTGAGCGGCTTGGCGTTGGCGTTGTTAAGGTCGAAGATAATGAGCGATGGCTTCTCGTCGCCATTCTGCTGCATGCGTTCGGCGAGGTCTTTGTCGTTCTTGGCAAACTCGACCTTAACGTTGAGTTTGCGGGCCGTCTCCTGAATCTTGGCGGCGAAGAAGAGGTCGTCGACGAAGGCAAAGATCCGCGAGGTGGAATCCTCGCGCAATGCGGGCAAAGGCTCAGGATCGGCAGGGGCAAAGGGCGCGGCAAAACCCGGTCGAGGGCGACGCGCTCCCTGACCGTTGTTGCCATTGCCCGCCAATGCGGCGCGATAGCTGTGATCCATGGGAGCGGTGTAGATGCCGTCCTGATTGTGGCGCGATTGGCTGGGGCCGGCGGGGCGAGCCCCGCGGGCATTGTTGGGACGGCGTCCTCGACGCCGTCGATTTCTGCCTCCTCCGCCACCGGAGGGTCTTCCTGGTCCTGCGTTCATAGTCCTCTCAAAGCTGCTTTGCCGGGTGTTAGACCCGGTGCAGTGTTGCAAAAGCTCAACTGTTTTAGATTCCCCAACTACAGGCTCTGTAATTCAGGTTCTGCAATTCAGGTTCCCCATTTGGTTGCGGCAGGCTCAGGCAATGTTGGCACAAGGCCGGCGCACCAGCAACTCTAACTACCCAGGCTTCCCCGGCTGGGCAATGTCCGTCACTCAGCACATTCCATGTGGAACTGCGGGTTGGGCGGGAACGCGATCGTCGACAGAATCTTTATCAACCACATCTGGTGAAGCAAACTCGTATTGGCGAAAATATAAAAATGTCTGCGTATCGGTTATCCGTTGTCGGATCCGTCGCGCCGCCGGGAACGGCCTGGGACGCGGAAGGCCTACGCGGGAACGAGGCCAATAAGAACAAATTAATGGTACTCGTCCGGGTGCAAGCACGCAAGTGGCAAAGTGGACGGGTTTTGCACAAGAGGACATCGCCGGTAGTTTCGAGCAGCTTCGGGTCTCCGGCTTCGAATGGGGAGGCTCTGGCGCCCCTGGAGACTTCGCGGACCCACTGTTGGGCCGGCCAGCACACTTGAAGGCGCTGGCAGGCAGTCGTCACTTCGGCATCGACGGGAACTGTCTTTATAATCTCGATCACGGTGGAGTGCGATGGCAGCAGCGTAACCAGCCCGCCCATCAGAGTTTCCCGCATACAGTTCAAAAAGGCGCGGCGGCCGTCGCATAGAACGTCGAGGCCCAGCAGCAGCGAACGATTCAGCGGGGAGCGAGACGCAGCATCGGGATCGCCTCCATGAAAAGTGTTTCCCATGTCGTCCCGATAGAGCAGTTCATAGCCGAGGAGCTTTTCGTCACGATCAACAATCGGTTGCCGAGGAACTGGGCGCAGGTTAATGCATTTGGGGCCCTCAAAAGCGCGAGCGGACGCAGCAGACGAATTCGGCACATTCAGTACATCGGCAGGACGAGCGGAAAACTCCAGCGTTGCCTTGAGGCCAAACCAAATTTGAGACCGAACCATGACGCGATCAGAGGAGCACAACTCAATGGCTCCTGGATCCGAAAACCGATTCCGCTACTTCGCGTCGCCGACTTGTTCCCTCTTCTCGTCATACACGCCGAACTTCTTGGCTACCGGCTTCAGGGTGGGGTAGAACTGAACGAAGGTATGCTCGACGGCGGCATGCGCCTCATGACAGGACCAACAGCCGTTTCCCTTGGGCATGGCTTCCGAGGTCTTGCCCTCTGCGTCAAAGCCGAAGTAAGCCCACTTTTCCGGGAAGCGACTGGAATCCTTCACTTCGACCGCGAGGCCCATCAAGTCCGTCTGGAAATGTCCAGTCTTATTGATCGAGCCTTTGCTTTGCGCGTCCCTTTCGTCGATGACGAACATGGTCTGCTCGGGCCACTTGCCCGAAGTCATGAACGCCTGATAAGCCCATCGTGGCACGAAGACGTTGGTGAACATCTCATGGCTGCCCGGTTCGGGACTGTAGTTCATGCCGTAGCCCGCGGAGAGGAACATCCACTCGCGATAAGTGTCGGGACGAAGCAGTTGGCCCTTGGCGTCGAATTGCGGCTTGTCAGATTTTTCTTCCGGACTTGCTGCCAACAGCGCGAAACACGCAGCGAAAAGCAGGGCGGCAGTGAGAACTGGTTTCATGCGGGCCTCCAGTGATTTCTGAACCAAATTGTAGGCAGCCTCGGGGTGACAGTCTTGGACGAAATAAACTTTCGCGATGGTAACGGTTTCAGTCTGACATAGTCTGAGTAACTACGCCGGAAAGCATCATGTTGGGAAACAACAGTCAAGAAAATAATGGTCCAGGAAGCCTTCTGCGGGGAGGCGAGTTTTGTTCGCCAGTCGAGTCCAGACTCTGTACCGAAGACGTGCTTCTCTCAGAATTGGGCCAGCCCTGCCCGTGCAAGATTCCGCGGCACGAGCACGAATTAGCCTATGTGACGGTGGTACCCCCAGGCGATTATCTGGAAGGAGACCGTGGGCGGCTGGAAGATTTGTGCGCCTTACCGCCGCCTTTAATCCGGCCGGGGTGCAACATGAAACTGTGATCGGGCCCATCAGGAGCATCGTTGTTTACCATCGAACTCCGCGGCCAGCCAGGAGCTGGGCGTGAGATTACCGGCGCAAACAAAATTTGACTGCGGCTCAGGGGCCATGCTGTTGCCCGGACTGCGCATGTAATTTGGCCCTCAAGACGCAGACGTCCGACGCGCTCCTGCTGAAAGCGACGCGCTGGAATTGCTGGCGGCGATCGCGGGTTTCAGCTCTGGGGAGAAAACTTCACCCCGGTGGCTAGGCCGCGTGAACGAACACATGCTCGAAGAATTGTCCGACAAGATTAGGATGTGCGATCTGGCGGACGAGGCGTGGGTGCATCCATCTGGCGCGAGCGTTTCGCCGGACCGAGAGATTGACGCCCGGCGAGCACCTGCAGCGGTTGAGGGTGCGTGCAGCCTGTCGCAAGCTGCGCGAAGCGGAGTATCCTCTGGCCGCGATTGCGATGGAGTGCGGCTTCGCCGATCAAAACCACCTCACCCGCATTTCCAGGAAGTTTCCGAAGACTACGCCAGAACAATTCAGACGAAGCCTCCGCTCGCATTGAAAAGCCCTGACGCTTCCAGAGCAATAGAGGAAAGAAAAAGGCGCCCCGTTGCGGAACGCCTATCCTTTATCCTTTATCCTTCTGTCGCCTAGGGAGTGATGGTCAGGCTCACCGTAAATGAATTGGTGAGAGGGTTCGTGCCGCCGGTGGTCGCAGTCACGGTCACGGCGTAGGTTCCCGGAGTGGTCCCAGAATTTTTCTGGCCGCTGCTGCTTCCGCACGAACTGAGACTCACGGCGGAGAAACCTAGAACCACAACCAGCCCAAGCAGGCGCGCGGTGCGAGTGCGCGATCCTCCCGCGAGAGCGAGACCGAACATGCCGGGAAGCAGCAGGGCGTAGAAGATGCGGCTGCCGCGTCCCCGGGGCGGACGCAAACTCCCCGTCGGGCCTACAGTGGTGATATTCACAGTCAGTGAGGTTGCGCTCGTCGACTGGCTGGGGCTGAAGACGCACTGCGATTGGGATGGCAGCCCGCTGCAACCATAGTTAAGCGGCAGCGCTGTCGTGGAACTGCCGGCGTTGACGAAGCCAGTTTGACTCATGACAGTAATCGACACGGGCACAGTTGTGCCGGCAGCCACAGAGAACGTGGCGGAGCCGCTGGTCGGCGCGATGGTGAACGTCTCGGTCGTAGCCGCCACGCTCAGGCTGACAGTTGTAGTGGTCTGGCCCGAGTTAATGGGAGCGATGGTGATGGTCTGAGGGGCCGAGGGCACGATCATGTTGGCCAGGGTTGAAATGGTCAGTACGGTCGTGGCCGGATTTGTTCCATCGAAGTTGACGCTCGCAGGATTGAAGCTGCAGGTCGCGCCCGTGGGCAGTCCCGCACAACTGTTAGGACTGAAGTTCACCACCATCCCGGTGGAACCTGTGGTCAAGGGCGAGAGCGTAAGCGTACTCGAGGTCGATTGCCCCGCAGGAACGGGAGTTGGACTTAGAGTACCAGCTGTGAACAAAAAGTCCGGTGCATCCAACGCCAATACTAGTTTGTCAGCGTCCACGGAACCCAGGCCAGTAACCAGGTTATAACCGGTCGTTGGATCAGCGTTTGAGGAACTGAACCCGAAAACACCTGCCGTCGGGCAGATCACATTACTGGGAAATCCGCTGGGGGTATTTGGCTGACAGTAAACGTTGTTATCTCCGCTAGCGATTGAGTGAAAAACACTTTTGGTTGGGCGGGCGGCAAGTGCGTAGAGCTGCGGATTAATATTTCCCAGGCCGCCACCACCGAGCGCCTGATTGAGCAAGGCGACGATTCCGGCGAAAACCGGGGACGACACTGACGTGCCACCTACGATCGACTGATTGGTGCCCACGGCGGTAACGATTCCGTTGGCGCACGTACTGCCGGTATTAGTCGGAGCATCTATAGGGGTGCAAAAGATGTAGCCCGGAAAGTTCGCCGAACCGAGAAGCGAGACGTCGGGAACATAGCGGACACCCGCAGGGGCGTTGGGAACCTTCAACCCTTGCTGATACGACGGCTGCGCTAAGCCGCCCCCGGAAGGGCCCGCCCCAGCTCCCAGGCACACGTTGGTTGCGCTTACGTAGAAACAGTTGCTCGCTCCGCCGCCACCCGCCGAAATCCAAATGTCGCTTTGCAGTTGTGCCGCGGTCGCCGAAGCTGTGAGCGGAACCCAACCGGTCACTGCCGGGCTGCCGCCCGTTTTGCAGAAAGTGTCGCCGGAGGCCGGGGAGTGGCAGTACTGGGCCAGCTCTTCGTCGTCGTTCCACGGAAGTTCAGGAATGTAGCTTTGTGCCGTGCCGTCATTGGGACCGAGGGTCGTGCTCCAGAAAGTGGAAGGCGAGGGATAAGAATCGTTCGCGAGCGAGATCTCCGTGCCACCGACGGCCGTAACTTCGGGGCTGCTGGCGGGATAGCTCACAGCCAGCCCGCCTACAGCGGGGCTGAACGGCAGATTGGCATTTGGCGGACTGAAATCGCACCCGGCGGAGCCCTGGTCGCCAGAAGAGTTGAAGATCGTGACGCCCTCGGCGTTACCCTGCTTCAAAAGGGGTTCAAGATTCTCCGCCTGCAGCTCGCAGATTCCGTAACTCATGCTGACGACGGGCGCCACAGGCGGTCCGATGGGAGGATTGATGGCCGCGCTGAGGGCGGTATTAACGCCGGCGCCGTTGGTCGGGTTGCAATTGGAATCGTAGGTGACAGGAGAGTTTACATATACGATTTGCGCTTTCCGGGCAGTGGCTCCGGACCACTCGATGTCGAGGTCCGCTTCGCCCAAGTCTCCGCATGCGTAGGTTGTTCCGGGGTCACTACCCACCAGGTCGTACTGGAAATAGGGAGAGCTGCATGCCGTAATGACACCGTTCGCATTGGTGGTGCAGCCAGTGATCGGGGCAAGATTGAAACCGGAGCGGAACTCAGTGATGTCAGCCAGGTAAACGTCGGTTTGGCCCACGATGGCCAGCTTTTGCCCGGTACCGTCGATCGGAGTGGAGGCGCCATAAAGCGGCGCGATGTCGTAAATCGTAGCAACGTCGTCCGGGGCGAGGAAATTAGGGAAAACGAATTTTCCATCATAGTAGTCGCCGCGAGAATTTCGCACCGCACCCGCACCCCTAAATTGGTTAGCTGGCTTGGGGAGGAAGTTATGCAGGCCCATGACGCTGCTGACAATGCCGTTGAGTGCAACGGGAATCATGAGCGACATCGAGTTGGCGAAATGCTCCTGCCCGTCAGTGTTGTATTTGTGGATCTCGGTCTTAAAGGCACTCTGGACCTGGGAGGCCGTGCCGCTGAATGAGACCGAGTTGCGGCCGCCGCCAACGCTGAGAATCTGGAAACCCTGTGACTTAAGCCACGCAGTGACCTTGTTCATATCGTTCTGACTTAGGCCAAAACGGTCGGCGAATTGTTGCGGTGTAAGCCAGTTGTGATAGTTGGAAGAGCTGCGATCCTGCTGCTGCGCGAGAAGCTGGTCTAAAGCCCTCTGCTGGATCGGCGAGGGAGCCATCAGCAGGGTGACATAGCTTAACGCCAAAGACGGGTCGACGGCACCCATATCGTATTGCGCCTGAGCCTTCGGATGAAGGCTTTTTGCCAGCGGCACGACTTGGCTGGAATCAATGGGACCAGTGATGCGGTCGGACTGCGCGGCGAAGCACAGGGATGAGGCTAGAAGCGGAAGAATAAACTTCCAGGATCGCATTCAATACTCCGTCTGCATTTTTGGTTCGGAATGGTGTGCTTAGCTTAATGGCTTTCTTGCACTCTGATCAAGTATCGCGCACGGAAGGTTGTATGCTTACAAAAAGTTACAAACCCAGCGTAGCAGCATTTGTCGCGCAACGACTGAAGGAATAAGTTTGCAGCGTTCGGAGGGTAGTACCTCTATCCCACCCATGGTCGAGGGGGTTGGAGTCGGCCGTGTCCGTGGACGTTCCATCCGGGAAAATAGCTTGCCGCACCAGTCCAGCTGGCGGCGAAACCTGCATCCGAGCCCATCCCGCGTGCGATCCAAAGTTTCGGGTTAAAATTCAGAACTGAGATCATTTCTGAGAGGACCCATGCGTTCACTTTCCGATTCAGGCAGCCGTATCGCGGCAATGATTTTACTGTCGACCGCGCTCGTACTCGCAGCGGATGTAGACGCTCAGTTTCACAATGCCCCCGCCTCGACCCGGGCCACGAAAAATCCTTACGCAGGCCAGGCTGCCGCAGCTCAGGCGGGAAAAGCGTTATATGCGCGCAATTGTCTCTCCTGCCACGGAAAGATGGGCAAAGGCACGGGCAACGTGCCTTCCTTGGTGGATGGCCGACTCGATTCAGTTCCTTCCGGTGAGGTCTTCTGGTTCATTACCCAGGGCGATAAAGATAATGGTATGCCGTCGTGGGCGGCCTTGCCGGAGAAGCAGCGCTGGCAGATCATCACTTATGTGACGGCGATGGCCGCATCACAAAATTCGCCGGACGCAAATACCCCAGCCCCGGTCGATATGAGCACGTCAAAGCTGAAGGCTCCGCCGCCGGCGACCCCATTTACCGACTTCCGCTACGAGAAGCCTGGGAGCGTGCACAAGATCACAGTGAAGGACCTACCCCAGCCCTATGCGACCGAGTCTGCTGAAAATGCACCCAAACTGGTGGCCCGGCCAGACAATGTTTGGCCAGCTGCACCGGCCGGATTCAAAGTGGAATTGTACGGCTCTGGGTTGGAGAGTCCTCGCACACTGCTCACGGCTGCGAACGGAGATATTTTTCTGGCGGAAAGCGATCCTGGGAGAATACGAGTATTCCGCGGGCTCACAAGCGATGGCAAGCCTGAGCAGTCAGCAATTTTTGCCAGCGGTCTAAAACGTCCCTATGGATTGGCGTTCTATCCTCCTGGACCTGATCCCCAGTGGTTATATGTCGGCAGCACCGCCGAAGTGGTTCGCTTCCCATATCACAACGGTGATCTCAAGGCTAGCGGAACGGCGGAACATATCGCCGATCTACCCGCGCCAGGAGGACACTGGACGCGTGCCGTGGCCTTCTCCCAAGATGGAAAGAAAATGTTTGTCGCGGTCGGTTCGGGATCGAACGTGGATGATCCCGATACTACTCCGCGGGAAAAAAATCGTGCCGACATACTGGTGTGCGATCCGGCGAACTGCCAATTGAGCGTGTATGCCTACGGCATTCGCAACGCCGGAGGAGGGATTGCGATAAATCCTGAGACCGGCGAGTTGTGGTGCTCGGTGAATGAGCGTGACGGACTCGGCGATAACCTTGCCCCCGATTACATCACACATGTGCAGGAAGGTGGATTCTATGGCTGGCCGTGGTGGTACATGGGGGGACACCAGGATCCGCGGCATAAGGGTAAACATCCGGAGTTGAAAGATAAAGTCATTGTGCCGGATGTGCTGCTGCAGGCGCACAACGCTTCACTCGAGTTCACTTTCTATGACGGCAAGCAGTTTCCTGCCGAATACAAGGGAGACATTTTCGCCTCCGAGCACGGCTCCTGGAACAAAGCGGTGCGCGTTGGCTACGAGGTGATTCGCGTGCCCTTGCACCAGCGGGGCGACGCCAGCGGTGAGTATGAAGATTTCCTCACCGGCTTCGTGCTGCCGGATGGCAACGTGTGGGGGCGTCCCGTAGGTGTGACTGTGTCTCCGGATGGTTCGATATTGGTGAGCGACGACGGATCGAACTCGATCTGGAGGGTCAGCTACGGCGGAAAGTAACGGGCTTGCTCCCGGCCGCTCTGGCTTGTGTGACTTGAACCATCGTTTGGCCACTTTTGAACCATCGGTTGGCCGGGAGTACAGAATCGTATAGTTTCCCGACGCGGGAGCTATATCCGCGGTTGCTGAGGGCCAATGGTGCCGCATAAGGAGACGTTGCGGCTGTGGCAAAACTTAAGGAGGGAGCTGATTTGCATCTTTCTTCGTTGGACGGGATTTCTGACGTAGGGTGTAGCGGCCAATAGATCAGCAACCATTTCTGCTGTGTGTAAGTCCTCAGCTAAATCGTGATCCATAATTTCGGCCACTTGCACTCCCCCCAGCCATGACTGGCATCGTGAACAGTGACCCGGACGAGCTTTGGAAGAAAGCACATACTGCGTCCGACCCACCGGGGGCACAGAGAGTCGAGCGATTGCCGGTGATCAGGACAGACAGTGACCACCTGAAGCATCCACAGCAGTGGTTCGTATACCGGGGGCCCCGAAGAACGCCAGCCTTCATAGCAAGAAGAACACCAGGCGCGGGTTGTTCGCAGGAGATGCCGGCAATCAATCACATCGGCCGAGGGCAATGCCGTCAGAAGATCAAGACAACGAACCTGAGTCAATTCTTCGAGCGTAGAGAGTAGTGTGTGTGCTCCGGCCCAAAGTCTTGGACAACGGACAGTCAGGGCAATGTGATCGGGGATTTCGCAGGCGAGGCGCTCTGTCAGCCACCATGGCCTTGTGCATACTGGAACCCGAACTCCCACGTGTGGGGCGAGTACGAGGTTTATCCCACAGCGGCGCAGCAAGTCATTGGGGATAATGCACAGCTATGGCAGCAGGCTACCTGCGTTTTTGAGAGTTCGGCTGCAGATACACTGGGAAGTCTAGGTGAAGGTGCTGGCGACGACACGCTCAAGGGTGGCTCAGACGGGTACTATAATGACGAATCCATTATTAATGGAGCATTTTCCAGCCTAAAGGAGGGAACAGCGACAACGTTTATGGGTATTTACTCTTACGCGAAGTATATGTATATGGCTGGCTACAAGATGGTAGCTGGATGTTCGGATTAGGAATGAGCACCGTGGGGCTTTGGGATCGGTGGAAGGAGAAAGGACTTCCGTCAGGACCCGCGCTGTCGACAATCTTGGTTGTGTCGGTGCGACTGACGGTATGGCCGGGGTTTAAGGCGTTACGATACATCTGCTCAAGAAATACAAACTTGGCTGCTCTTTTCTGGGTGCTGGCGTTTGTATACTTCAGTCTGTGGGTTTGGCTGTGGCTCATGCTCCTCCGAGAGGGGGGCAGGTATAAAGGGATGATCCTCGACATTCTCAGCGTCGGGACACTAATCACGGTTATTGCAGTTCTTCATGACCCAACCCTTGAGCCAGCGCTAGCGCAAGTTCACTTCAGTTGGGGGTTATGGCCGGCGCTGATAGCAATATTTTATCTGATACTTTCACGTTCCATTCAGTCAAAAACTGAGAAGTCCGGCCAAGGCTGAATGCTTACGAGGAAGGTCGGAGGCCGGTGTTTGGCTTTCAGGCCTTGGTGTAACGCACGCCGGCCTCACTGACGAGTTCCTGGACGCGTCGCCCATTAGCGATCGCCTCGCGAACTTCCGGAACCAGTTCTTCGGGCACATAAATCGTGAACCGCTGGCCCCGCTTACGGCCATACAAGGCAAAGCTGGAATGGCCCTTTCCCTTGGCACACGCCGGGCAGTTCTTATGGATGCAGGGGCACTTCCTCAAGCACAAGGGATCCAGCGGCAACCGCCGAAAGCTTTTTGCACCTCGTCATGGAACCATCGAATTGCTCGGGAGTTTCAGTCATGTATATAAGTCATTTTGCTTACATACACCCGCGGGAGCAAGAGATTTTTCGCAATCGGTTCCTTGCAAAGGAAATATCTGTACTTTCGGCCAAACGATGATTCAAAGCCAGAAATTGGCAACGGAGTACGGATCTAAAGGACTTGTGATTGGCAGCGGCCAAAACGATGGTTCAAGTCACAGCTTGACAATCTCTGGCCCGCGGCGCACAATCCTTAAAGGCGAATAAAAAGCGAAAGTGCCTACGGAGCTTCCTGGCTCCGGCGTTCCCTGAAATTTTTTCCGAGGAAATTATGTCTTCCGCAGTGTTTTCCACTTCGGCGGCCCAAAGCCGCCCTTTTGTTTTTGCCAGCGAAAATGAGGCCGAAGTTTGCCCGGAACCACTCGGGGTGGAGCTTTTCAATGAGGCGCGCCCACCGCAGCGAGCCGATAATACTGGGCTTCCCCGCGCCTTTCAAGATTCGAGACTTGCTGGCGTCACTGCGGCTTCGCGGCTGGCAGTGCGCCCTGCGCCAGAAATGGTATCGAGCGGCATCGCCGCCATGGACACGCTTACGGGAGGCCTACCCCGCGGCTGCCTGACGGAAATTTGCGGTCCCGCCTCTTCCGGCCGCAGCACCTTGATGTTGTCCGCGCTGGCGGCAGCCACAGGGCGGCGAGAATTTTGCGCGGTCATCGATGCCAGCGATGCTCTCGATCCCCAGTCTGTGGCGTCTGCAGGAATTGAATTGGACCGGCTGCTCTGGGTGCGTTGCGGAGAGAATTCGCATCACGCCGAGCATCGCCTGGAGCAACTGCTGCGGGTTACAGACCTGCTCCTCGAAAGTGGGGGCTTCGGACTGATCGTGCTCGATCTAGGCGATCTGCCGCCCCAAACGGCGCGCCGCATCCCGCTGACTACATGGTTCCGCTTCCGCCGTGCCGTAGAACATACGCCCACTGTGCTGCTTACAGTTGAGCGGCAGTCCATTGCAGGAAGCTGCTCTTCCTTATTAATCAAGCTGGGATTCATCAAGTTGGGATCGATAAAACTGAACCCTTCAGAAAATCCTGAACACCCAATGAATTCTCAATTTCCGGCACCCACTCACGCGCAATTGCTGACCGGGCTGGAAATCACGGCGGAATTAGTGCGATCGCGCATGGAGCGTAAACCAGTTCGTTCCGCGGAGATTACATTCGCCAGCAAAACCGCCTGGGCGGGATGAAGGAAATCTCTCCATGTCTTAATGAACAATGCCGCAATGACTAAAGATCAATCGCTCAATGGATTTGCGCCGCCATGCCTTACGCCTGCATCTTCGTACCAGTTTTTCCCGTGGCTGCGGTATTTCGCGCCGAGCCGGAACTGCGCGCGCTGGCCGTGGCCATTTTCGAGGGTAAGCCTCCTCTGGAAAAAGTTTTTGCCGTGAATGAAAGCGCTGGCCGCATCGGCATCACTACGGGCATGACAAAGGCTCAGGCAGAACTTTGTTCGGAGTTGACGTTGCGTCCGCGTTCTCCGCTGCAGGAATCTGTAGCGCACGCTGCCCTGCTGGACTGCGCGCAATCGTACTCGCCGTGCGTGGAAGATGCGGCAGCCGATACGGCGATTCTTGATCTGGCCGGCATGGAATCTCTTTTTGGCTCGCTGCCCGAAATTGCCCGTAACCTTTTTCGCCGTGCCGCAGAACTCGGAATCGACGGAAACGTTGCCGTAGCTTCGAATCCCGATGCCGCCATGCTCGCCGCTCGTGGCTTTTCCGGCGTGACCATAATTTCGCCAGGCAGAGAATGTGACACTTTAGGATCTCTTCCCATCGAAGTTTTGTTTGCCAAAGGATGTGAAAGAAAGAGGAAAGACGACAATCAGCAAAAAGAAGCTGGTTTGCTCGAAACTTTGCTGGGAACCTTGGATCGCTGGGGTGTACGTGATTTGCGGGCCTTCGCCGCACTGCCGGCGATCGCTTTGAGCCAGCGCCTGGGACAGGAGGGTCTGCGCCTGCAGCAACTGGCGCGGGGCGCAACATCGCGCACGCTGGTCCCGGTGGAAGCGCTTCCGGTATTTGAAGAAGCAATCGAGTTGGAACATCCCATCGTGCTGCTGGAGCCGCTGGCCTTTCTGCTAAATCGTCTGCTCGAACAAATCTGTGCGCGTTTGGCCTCGCGGGCGCTGAACACGCAGGAATTGCGGCTCACGCTGGAACTGCAGAATCTCACTGGAGGTAATCCTCGACTTGATATTTCCGAGACTTCCAGCGAGAGCGAGGCATCGCATATCGCATCCCAAACTACGGCTCAGCATTTTGTTTCCGGTCGGCAAACTAAATTCTGCAGAACTCTTAGCCTTCCTCTGCCCCTGCTGGATGCCAAACTTTTTCTCAAGCTGCTGCAACTGGATTTGAATGCGCATCCACCGGGCGCGCCCATCATCAAAATTCACCTTGCCGCGGAACCGGCGCGGCCGCGATCGGCTCAAGGAGGTTTGTTTCTGCCTCCCACGCCGGAACCGGAAAAGCTGGAACTCACGCTGGCGCGTATTGCCGCATTGGTCGGTGAGTCTCACGTGGGCTCGCTGGAGTTGCTGGATACCCACCATGCGGAAGGTTTCCGCATGCGGCGTTTTATGCCCGGGGCAACACAAGAAAGAGCTCCGGCGCAGAAAAACCGGCCAGGAAGAACTGAGCCGGTGAAAGATAAATCCGCGGTCGCCGCTCTTCGCATGTTCCGTCCCCCTTTGCGAGCCACAGTGACCCTGGATAACGGGCAACTGGCGCACGTGGTCTGTTCGAAAAAAAAAGAGGCGCAGGGTAATGTTCTCTGGAAGGCCGGCCCCTGGCGCAGTTCCGGCGATTGGTGGGAGCGGGAAGCATGGTCGCGCGACGAATGGGATATTGCTTTGCAGAATGCCGAAGGGATCGCTCTCTATCGCCTGGTGCACGATCTACTCGGCGGAGGATGGTTCGTCGAAGGTACGTATGACTGAAGTCCAAAGCTTTTCACCACAGAGTCACAGAAACACAGAGACACAGAGAAAGCAAAAGAGATACCAGAACATTAAAGATTTTCTCTGTGCTCTGTGGTGAAGAGGTTTTTTTCCTGAGAACTGATGTACATCGAATTTCATGCCCGCTCCGCTTTCAGCTTCCTTGAAGGATCTTCCCTGCCAGAGGATCTGGCAGGTGTCTGTGCCCGGCTCAAGATGCCTGCCATGGCATTGCTTGACACCGACGGCGTCTACGGTGCCCCTCGCTTTCACATGGCGGCAAACAAATTTGAGATCAAGGCGCACATCGGAGCGGAAGTGACAGCAGGTTCATCACCGGGCCACAGAGACACGGAGAAAACCAAAACAAATTCACGATCTTCTGAAAATCAACAATCAACAATTAATTATCAGCCATTTAAGAATTCCTCCGGGTCTCCATGTCTCCGTGGTGAATTCCGCCTGCCTTTGCTCGTTTCCTCCCGCGCGGGCTATCAAAACCTCTGCCGTCTGATCACCAAAATGAAGTTGCGCGCGAAAAAAGGCGAAGGCGCAGTCTGTGAAGAAGAGCTGGAAGAGCACGCCCACGGCCTTGTCTGCCTGACCGGCGGTGCGGACGGTCCACTGGCCGCCGCCTTACAACATGGGGGCATCGATGAAGCCCGCCAGCAAGTCGAGCAACTGGTTGGGCTGTTTGGCCGCGGCAATGTGTATGTAGAGCTACAGCGCCATTTCCATCGGGAAGAAGAAACTCGCAACCGCGCAGCCATGGCAATCGCAAGCTCGCTGAATCTTCCGCTTCTGGCCACCAACGGCGTTTGCTACGCTGCCGCGAAAGATCGCGAACTTTTGGACACATTCACCGCCATCCGCCATCACCGTACATTGTCGACCGCTGGATGTTTGCTGGCGCGCAACTCCGAGCGTCATTTGAAATCTGCGCAAGAGATGCAACAACTCTTCGCCGACCTGCCGGAAGCGCTCGCCAACACTCTCGAACTTTCTTCACGCCTTGAATTCACGCTGAACGATCTCGGCTACGAGTTTCCCCGCTATCCCGTTCCTGACGGGGAGACGATGAATTCTTTTCTGCGGGACCGCGCCTGGAAAGGTTTCCAGCAACGCTATGGCCGCGCTAAGCCTGACATGCAAACCTGCGCCCGTCGGCAGATTGAGCGCGAACTCGCATTGATTGAAAAACTTAAACTCGCGGGATATTTTCTCATCGTGTGGGATCTGGTTCGCTTCTGCCGCGAGCAAGACATTTTGGTGCAAGGCCGCGGATCAGCCGCCAACAGCGCGGTCTGTTATTCACTGGGTATCACCGCTGTCGATCCCATCAGCATGGAACTCCTCTTCGAACGTTTTCTTTCCGAAGAGCGAGGCGAGTGGCCGGACATCGATCTCGACCTGCCCAGCGGCGACGAGCGCGAAAAAGTTATTCAATATCTCTACCGGCGTTATGGCGAACGCGGCGCAGCCATGACAGCGAACGTAATTACTTATCGCAATCGCATGGCGGCGCGCGAAATGGGCAAGGCCCTGGGTTTCGATCCGGAAACGCTCGCCAAAATTTCTGCCGCGGTCGCCACCTGGGAATTTCGCGACGAAAACGATGCCCTCGACCGCCGCTTCCGCGATGCTGGACTCGATCTCAATCATCCGCGTCTGCGCAAGTATTACGAGTTGTGCCTCGCTGTGCAGGATTTGCCCCGCCATCTCGGCCAGCACTCCGGCGGCATGGTCATCTGCCAGGGACAACTCGACTCTGTCGTCCCGCTGGAACCCGCCTCCATGCCCGGCCGCGTCGTGGTGCAATGGGACAAAGAAGATTGCGCCGACATGGGCATCGTCAAAGTTGACCTGCTCGGCTTGGGCATGATGGCGGTGCTCAAAGATTCAATCGAACTTATTCGCAATCACTACGGTGAAGACGTCGATCTGGCGCACCTTCCGGCCGATGACTCTGCTGTCTACTCCACCCTGCAACAGGCCGATACCATAGGCATGTTCCAGGTGGAAAGCCGCGCGCAAATGTCGTGCCTGCCGCGCCTGATGCCGAAACGCTTCTATGACATTGTGGTGCAGGTTGCAATCATCCGGCCGGGACCAATCGTCGGACAAATGGTTAACCCATTCCTCCTGCGTCGCCAGGGACGCGAAGAAGTTTCCTATCCGCATCCTTCGCTTGAACCGGTGCTGGCACGCACATTGGGAGTGCCGCTCTTTCAGGAACAATTGCTGCGCATTGCAATGATCGCAGCCAACTTTACCGGCGGCGAGGCCGAGGATCTGCGCCGTGCCATGGGCTTCAAGCGATCGGAAGCCCGCATGAAGGATATCGAAGCTAAACTGCGTGCCGGCATGACGCGCAACGGAATCTCTCATGATGCGCAGGAACAAATCATTCTTTCCATCACATCTTTCGCGCTCTACGGATTTCCTGAATCGCACGCCGCCAGCTTTGCCCTGATCGCATATGCCAGCGCTTATTTGAAGTGCCACTATCTCGCCGCATTTACCGCTGCCCTGCTCAACAATCAGCCTATGGGTTTTTATTCTCCAGCCACTCTTATCACAGACGCGAAACGGCACGGATTGAAAGTACTGCCGGTGGATGTGATGCGTTCGGAGTGGATGTGCACGCTGGAAGCGGTGCCCGGTACCGAGAACCAAGTACCGAGTAAAACCATTCCTCCTCCAGAGGATTTGCTGGCTACAGAGAACTTTGTCATTCCGATTCCCCAGTGCCCGCGAGGGGCGGAGGAATCTTGTAACTCACGACCGGGTACTAGGTACTCGCAACTCGCTCAGGCCCTGCGACTTGGATTGCGCTACGTCCGCGGCCTGCGGGAAGACGCTGGTCAAGCGCTGGTGCGCGAACGCATGCGTGTTCCGTTCACTTCTATACAGGATCTCGCACACCGGGTTCCAGGACTTCGCAAGGATGAGCTCACTACGCTGGCGGAAATTGGAGCTCTGAATTCAGTAGCCGGCACCGGGCATCGAGTACCGGGAAAGACCTTTCCGGCCTCTGAGCCGTCAACAACGATAGAAACTTTTGTCATTCCGGCCTCCGAGGGCGAGCGAGCAGCGGAGGAATCTCGCAACTCGGTACTCGGCACTCGGCACCCGCAACTCCACCGCCGCGACGCTCTCTGGCAAGTCGGACGTGCCGTGCGCTCCTCCGGCCCGCTGCTCGAGCATCTACCTGAATCTGATTCACCTTCCCCGTTACGTCCCATGGACCAGGAAGAGCGACTGGTTGCCGACTTCCACGGCACCGGCCTCACGGTTGGGCCGCATCCCATGGCTTACCGTCGTGACTGGCTCAAGGCCATGGGCATTCGCCGGGCCAGCGAACTCCGCGATATTCCCAGCGGCAAGCGTCTTCGCATTGGAGGCTGCGTAATCGTCCGCCAGCGCCCGGGAACTGCGAAAGGTTTTGTTTTTCTCAGCCTGGAAGATGAAACCGGAGTGGCCAACGCGATTATCGCTCCCGACCTTTTTCATCAAAACCGTTTGCTGCTGGCCTCAGAGCGGTTTCTTGCAATTGAAGGAATTCTGCAGAATCAGGACAATGTGATCTCAGTGAAAGCCGAGCGGGTACTGCCGCTATTCGTTACCAAGGCCGAAACTGTCTCACACGATTTCCATTGAGCCACGCCTGAAAGTTAAACCTGATCACGAGGATCTGGTCATGGTTCGGGCCGGCTATTCTCCGGAGGGGCCAGCGGCAGCCTGGTGGCGCCGCGCATAATGTCGCGCTCCTGGGGTGAGAATATGCCTCTGAAGCGGTTGGAATCAATAATCTGCTCCCGCTGCTGCGGTGGCATAGCCCGCAGATCACGCACCGCAGTACTCACCATACGCCGACGGTCGGGGGGAAGCTGCTGCATCCGGCCGAACAGATCGCGCACCGCTTGCTTCTGACCCGGCGTAAGATGCTCCCAGGTTTCCATGCGCTTCAGCATGCGCTGCTGCTGTTGTGGCGGAAGACTTGAGAAATGCTGCAGTCGCTGCTGCAACATTTGCTGGCGCTCCGGAGATAAACGGCGGAAGCCGGGATCGTTCTGCAACGCGCGCTGTTGTTCACTGGGAGACAAGCCCTTATAGCGCCGCAGCCAGTCCCCCGAATGCCCTTGCCCCTGGCCGGGGGGATGAGTTTGCGCTGGCGGATGCCCCTGCAGCGGCCGGAAATTATTGCGCGGCGCGTAGTGATTCTGAGCCAGGCAGGGAGCCACAACGCCGGCCACGGCCAGCACGGCCGTTGCCATCCATCGCGTCATGCCATTTCTCAACCGCATTCTTTCCGCCCTCGAATTCGCCTACCTGCATGCATGCTGCTGAGTGATCCGCTCTTACGGATTCGCCACCACATCATGCTGCACCTCAAGATCATCCAGCAAATCGAAGTCGGAATACAGATCGTGATTTTTTTCCAGCGCCTGCAGATCGCTTACCGCTGTCCCGGGCTCCGCTACCTGCCCAGATTCCGCTACCACGTTATTCCCCGGCCCGTAGATTCCGCTGCCCTTCGTAAAAAACAAACCCACGCCAACTCCCAACACCACCGTCAGGGCAGCAGCCAGCACCGGCCGCCGGAACCAGGCCAACCAGCCCGCCTGCGGCTTGGCCATCTCTTCCCGCAGACGCGCCTGCAAACGCACATCGAAATACGGCGAAGGCGCTGGCGCTTTCCATTCATCCAGCAATGCCATCGTCTGCCGAAACTCTTTCATCTTGCCGGCGCACGCGCCGCAGCCCGCCAGATGATCGCTGATCTCCGGCGTCACTTCCATCAAGCCGGAAGCCAAATCCGGCATCACTTCTTTAATTTCCTCACACTTCATAACCCTGTTCCCCTTAGTCATCTTCGCCACTGCTCACTTCACAGAACAAAATACCTCTTTTAAACAAATTCTTTTAACTGTTCCCGCAAGGTCTCGTATGCGCGAAACAACAACGATTTCGTCGCTGACTCGCTCAACTTCAATACCTCGGCGATCTGTTTGTAATCCATCTGTTGGTACTTGTGCATGATCACCGCCAGTTTCTGCCGCTCCGGAAGCGCCTCGACTTTGCTTCGGATCGCCAGCATGCGCTCGCGCCGCACCAGAGCCTCTTCGGCCGTAACCTTAGCATCGGCCACGTCCAATGTGACGCCGGTTTCCTCGTCCGGTTCGTCAAGACTGACGGTCACTTCCGGTCGCTCATGACGCGTATCGCGGGCATGGTTCACGGCCAGATTCGTAGCGATGCGATACAGCCAGGTTGTAAACTTGGCGCTGGCTTCGTAAGTCTGGCGAGAGCGATACACCCGCAGAAAAACTTCCTGGGCCAAATCTTCCGCGGCCGCCGTATTGCGCGCCATACGGTACATAAAACTCACCAGCGGTCGGCGATATTTCTGTACTAGATAGTCGAAGGCGGATTCGTCTCCCGCCTTTACCCGCAACATAACCTCGGCGTCGGTGTAGCCTTCGGCGCCCGCCATCACTGGCTGGAAGCTCCTGGCTGGAGGGGGACCCGTAGCAGCCATCAGCGCGCCTGGCTCCATGGCCGCAGTACTCACACTGGTTCGAACCCTGGCGGAGCCGGAAAGTTGCTCTTTTTCTTGATTCGCCGAAATACCAGAAGTCCCCGCAGGTGAGGAGGATACAGGGGGTCGAGGTGGGCTGGTTTCGTCCGGCATGCAAGGTGACTTTTGGCGGGTGAGGTCGCCGGCAACCTGCACGCCGCCTCAGCCCCCGCCGCCGATAGGCTAACACGCCTCCCAACCCTCTCCAAACCCTACCTTCTGGAACTTCTAGAACGCAGAGTTATACCCCAGAGGCCGAAATCGTCGGTTGTTGATTGACACTTGAGCACCGCACGATGACAATCGGTGCCTATGCGCGATCTGGGTTGCTTGGTTCTGTTGCTCTTTTGCGCGGTTGGTGGATTTTCCCAGAACAATTCCTACCTCTTCGTGTGGGCGGGCGACGACGCTAAGAAAAGCAGCGATTTCCTCGCCGTGCTGGATGCCGATCCCAAGTCTGCGCACTACGCCCAAGTGGTGGCATCCGTCGCCGTTCCCGGTCCTGGTGGAACACCTCATCACACCGAAGCGGAAATGCCCGAGGACGGTTTTCTCCTGGCCAATGCGTTTGAGAGCGGACGCACCATGCTTTTCGACTTGCGTGAGCCTCTGCACCCGTCACTGGCTACATCGTTCGGTGACCTCGACGGTTATATGCACCCGCACACCTACGTACGAATGTCGAACGGCCATGTTCTGGCGACATTCCAATATCATGGCGATCACGGGCCTAAGTCTGACGGCGGCGGCCTCGTTGAGTTCGACGAACGTGGACATCTTATACGCAGCAGCAGCGCCATGGATCCCGCGGCGAAAGGCGAACTCATTCGTCCCTACAGCCTCGTGATCGTCCCGGCGCTCAACCGCGTCGTCACCACCAACACTTCCATGCATTTCAAAAGCGACGGAGAGACGCGCACCGTCCAACTGTGGCGGCTTTCCGACTTGAAGCTTTTGCGCACCCTCGTGCTACCACCTGGGCCGCGCGGTACGGAGCAGCAAGCTCCGGGCGAGCCTCGTCTGCTGGCCGATGGCAGAACCGTACTCATCCACACATTCTGGTGCGGCCTGTACCAGTTGGAAGGCATTGAAACGGAGAAACCCTCCGCTCGGTACTTGAAGACCTTCGACGGCGAGCAGGCTGACGTGCCTTTGCAAATTGGGCATTACTGGATTCAAACTTTGTCCTCAGTGCACGCGATCGCGGCCTATGACATCTCCGATCTAGCTCACATTCGCGAGCTATCGCGGGTCACTCTCAATGAAAAACAAAAACCGCACTGGGCTTCCGCCGATTCCGATGGCCATCGAATTATTTTGAATTCAGGCGAGTACGGAGATCACCGCCTGTTGATGGTAAACTTCGATCCCCAAACCGGTGCCCTTACGCTCGACCCGCGCTTCCGCGATGCCGGAAGCGACCAGCCTGGCGTCAGCATGGACGGCAAGTCGTGGCCGCATGGCTTCCACGGCGATGCCTATCCGCACGGCAGCGTGTTTTCGCGCCCCACGTCGACAGTTCGGACGGCCTCCATACAACCTTAAGTGCGCCAACCAGCTGCTTTGCGAAAAAACGCCTTCGTGTTGGGCGGACTTGAAGGAGTCGATCACCGGCTGAGAATTTCCGCCGACTTTGAATACTTCTGGACAACCCGCCGCAGAGAGCTTGCCCGACTTTTGAAAAAGGCTTTCCAGGAGCGCCTGGTGCCAGCATCGCAGCTGCCGAACCATCGATGAAAACCACCAAGTGAGTCCTGCGAGCGTTGGACGAAGCCAGGCACAGCCCGCGTCAATACCAGCGATCCGATCGGGTGAGCAAGTGATGCAAACTGCTGTGTCTGGCCTTTAGGAATCAGGACCTCGCTAAAATGTGAGCTTCAGTGCAAATTCCAATACTCGCGGAGAACCTAAGCCAAACACTCCCGAACCCAGACCTACCCGCAGGCTGTTAGGCTGTTGCCCGGACGTGCCGTTCACAGTTCCTGCCACCGGCGTTTGAGCCGGAAGGCCAGGCTGACCCGCGAGGCTCAGCACGCCGCTGAGGTTATTCTTAGGGGCATCGAAGTTGGAGAGATTCATCACGTTGAAGAAGCTCACTCCCGGCTGTATTTCCAGTCGCTCTTTGACCTTGTATGTCCAATTCAGGCTAAGGTCGAGGGCTCGTAACCAGGCATTATTCGCCTCGTCGGCGGGCGCGGGGTTGACGACCGGCATCACGGCTCCCATTTGAGTGAGTTCGGTTGAGGTGAACAGTCCTGCGTTAATGAGGGCCTGGCCGGCCGGCGTGGGCGTGCCCGCAAAGCTGTGATTGTAGTTGTTAATGGCGTCGTTGATATTAGCGGCGTTTATGCCGTGCCCGAACGATCCAAGATTTGTGCCCGGAAGAATACCTCCTAACGCGCCATTCGAGCCGTTCGTCAAATAGCCATCGCCGGTTCCGTCCCCGTTAACCGCAGTCACGAACATACCGCCGGGAGTTCCGGTTGAAGCGAGCGTGAGAGTCGTTGGCAGCTCGCTATAAAAATGTCCAATTACGCTGGCCCGGAAGTGAGCCGGCAACTCCATGGTGCCTCCGAAGGAAATCTGGTGAGTACGATCCAGTCCATTGGGGCCGCTGAATTGGTTCGGCTTTGCATAGTTCCATGCACTGTTGACGAAGTCACCATCTTGCGCCTGAGAAGTGTACCTGGAGAGAGCATAAGAGACCTGCAGGTTCAAGGAATGTGCTCCCCTGAACGGATTACGCATGTTCTGCTTCAGGGAAGTTTGCAAACCGTTATAAACCGAGCGTCCGATGGGAAACAGCATCTGGTTTCCCCCGAGAGCGGGCGATCCATTGGCGCCATTTGCAATGCCCCCGAAGGCCGCATTGGGGCAGGGGCCTCCGCCGCAGACTTCATAACCCGAGTCCAACCCGTTCGTGGCAAAATCCACGATGGTGGCTCCACCTCCTGCGGGGTGTAGAGCGGGACAGTTGGCAATGGCGGCGTCAATCGAGCCCGCCCCGCAGGCAGCTAGAGTCGTGTTGATGGCATTCGTAGCGGCCGTCATATTTAGAAAGCGCGCGTCACCAACATGGTTCGTATCTACTGCCAGGAGTGTGTGGGTAGAGATGTTACGGAGATAATCCGCGGTTAACACCATGCCCCGGCGAAGCTCGCGCTGGATGCCGAAATTCATTTGCACCGACCGCGGGGTTCTGTAGTTAGGAGCGAACAGGTTAGTGCCTGTCCCGTTTGGACCGGTATCTTGCAAGGCAGAACCAATAAAAGATCCGTTTGGTCCGGAACCAACCGCCTGAGCGGCAGCCTGATATTGCGATTCGAGTGCCGCAATCTGAGACTGGACCAACCCAATTGGCTGGCCGCAGAAAGTGGGGGTAATCGAAGTTGTGGTGCCGGGTAGATTGAAAGTCGCTGGTTGCCCGCCTCCACAGGCCGGCTGAAAACCCAGAAAAGTGCCATTCGTCAAACGCGCCGGCCGGTCGAAGATAACGTTGTTCCAGATCGAATTCTCATAGAACAACCCAATGCCACCGCGCACCACCGTCTTTCCGTTGTGCGCCGGATCCCAGGCCATGCCGAGCTGAGGCGCAAAATTCTTGTTCGGATTGTTCACTCGATTCCCCAAGCCCGAATAGAACTGATTGTCAAACTGGTCGAGCGCCGCGATTGGCCCCAGATCGTTATCGGTTCTTCCCGTATCTCTCACGTACCGCAACCCGTAGGTCAGAGTTAAATTTGGTTTTATCTTCCACGAATCGCCGATGTACCAGGAAATTCGATTATCAGGTCCCAAGCCTCCACCTGGAAAACCAAACGAACGCTTCTCCGTAGAAAATCCCTGGCCGTTGCCGAGAAGCACATTGGTGGCAGGGTAGTTGAGGGCATTGGCTGCCCCGCCGGGCATGGCGAGGCATGTGCCGGCGCAAGCGGTGGTACTGGCGTTCACCGCGGGCCCGTCGGCGAGAAAGCCAGCAAAACCTCCGCCTTGGATGTGGTTGAAGCCTCCACCGTAACGCAGGATGTGCGCCCCGATCGCTTTGCTGCCGTCGTACTTGATCTGATGATCAGACTGAGGCGTTGACTGCGGCGCCAAAAACCCCTGGCCGGAACAAAACACATCGGGATTTACGCCAGAGCTGTTGAGACAGGCGATGTCAGGACCGATCGCCAGTTCTATCGGTGATGCAGGATTGAAGGGCGTGGTCGCGTTGGTTCCACTCGAGATGTGGTTAAAGAACTTCATATACCCGAAACGCACACTGTGGGTAAACGTTCCGGTGGTGAAGTCCAGCCCCACAACGTGATCGCGAGTATGAGTAGTGTTGTTAAGGGGCTGGAAGGCGATAGCCTCGAACGATGAGACATCGCTGTTCTGGTCGTAGGAAAAGCGGTAAAACGTTTTGTAATTTTTGCTGATCTGGTAATCCAATTTCGCGATTCCCTCGGTTTCACGGAAGGGCGCAGAGAACGCCCCGGAGAGCGATTGAAAGGGAGGCCCCGCCAGCACAGGCTGATCGAAGTCTTGTTTGGTCCGTTCCGCATCTACGAAGAAAAACAATTTATTTTTTATGATTGCGCCGCCGAAGTTACCTCCGAATTGATTTCTCTGGAAAGGTGTATGCGATGCCCCCGGGAGGTTGGCATCGAGCGACTGGTCACGGAAATAATAGTAACCCTGGCCGTGGTAGGCGTTAGTTCCCGACTTAGTCACAACATTCACCGACCCGGACGAGGTTAACTCCGTGGAGAGATCCAACATCGACTCTCCGATTTGGAATTCCTGAATAGCGCCTTGGGGAATGTCTTGAGTGGTCGTTCCCACAGTCTCGTCGCTCGTGTCCACTCCGTCGACCTCGATGCGTGCCGTGCGTCCAAACCGTCCTCCGAAAGAAATCGAAGAAAATCCTTTCTTGGTGGGATCGAAGTTGCCGCCATCTTGAATCTGGATTCCTGGCTCCAATTGGGCCAGGTCGAGGAAGTTCCTCCCGTTGATGGGCAGATTCTCAATCTGCTCGGTGTTAATCACACCCTGCACACCCGCTTGTTCGGTGTCTACCTGCAACTCGGAACCTTGCACCTCGACGATCTGGCTGGCATCGCCCAATTGAAGCTTGAAGTTGCCCGATGCCGTTACTCCCACCTGAACCGGAACGGTTGCGTCGAGGGTTTTGAAACCCTGCCCTTCCACGTGCACGCTATAGTCACCCGGTGTGAGAGCGCCTGATGCGTAGGCGCCTGACGAGGTCGTGGTGACGGTTATTACTTGTCCGGTCGCTTTGTTGGTGATAGTAACCTTCGCTCCTACAACAACCGCACCAGAAGGGTCGGTCACCGATCCTTGAATGCTGCCCGTGGCAACTGTGGTCTGTGCTTGCATCGCAGCCCAGCTCAGCCAAAACAGCGAGACCGCAGTCAGCATTAAGATTCGAGCGCGCTTGCCTGCTTGGCGGGAAAGGGATGCGAGGGGAATCATAAGTGATCCTTTCTGGTCGGAATCTGACAGCGATTGAGCACGCGATTTGCCGCGGAAAGGTTTTCTCGCGACCAGGTTACGAATGCACGTCTGGTTAACACGAAATGCGGGACCTTGCGTACGAGCTAACGAATTCCAGTGAGGGGATCGCCATCGTGACTCCCGAAGGCCTTCCCGATCTACCTCATTTGGTAAGGAAGTACGTCCGCCTCTATGAAAATCGGAAACCAGCTGGCAAGTCACAGGCCTGGGTCGAGCCGGGGTGCCATTTGGGGCTTATTTTAGGCGGCTCGAAGGGTGGTGGCGAGAAGGGCCCACTCAGCCCACTCGACAGGTATTCAGTTGCGAAAAAGGCTGAAGTCGACCACAAGTCGTTGACGACGCTTGCGAATTCTCTGTGCCGGGATCGATACCCTATAAATCGCTACGAATCGTTGCCTTCGGAAGCAGGTTTCCGCTACCCGGGAGGGACTTTCACAGTTGCCCTTAACTTAAAATAAACGATTTTCACGCGGTCACGTCTATCCAGTTGTCAGACAACCCCTAGTGCTTGCGGATGCGCCATGACCCCTGAGCTTGAATCGGCATTGCAAGGCAAAACGGCTAGCTCCCCGCTGCGTGTCATCATTGCCGACGACGAGCGGCTTGCTCGTAGGAAACTGCATATTCTGTTGGAATCAGAACCGGAAGTCCAACTGGTAGCCGAGTGTGAAGACGGCCGGCAGACCATCTCAGCAATCCACACCCACCTTCCAGATCTACTTCTTCTGGATATTCAAATGCCGGATCTCGATGGGTTCCAGGTCTTGAACGAAGTCCCTCCTGGAGAAATGCCTGTAGTCATTTTTACGTCGGCCCATGATCAGTACGCGATTCGCGCCTTTGAAGCGCACGCTCTTGATTACTTACTGAAGCCGTTCGATCAGGAGCGCCTTCATCATGCGATAGAGAGAGCCTGCTCTGAAGTGCGTAAGTCGGGGGATCGCGAGATTACGCATCGCATCATGGATCTCCTATCCAGAGTGAGATCGGAAACCCGCTCCGGACCTGAGCCGGAAGGGCGTTTGGTGATTCGAGCCAAAGGACGGGTTATATTCCTGAATCTGGACGAAATTGACTGGGTTGAAGCTGCGGCGAATTACGTACGCTTGAATGTCGGGAAAGAGCCTTATTTCTTTCGGGAAACTATCAGCCGTATCGCCGAACGGTTGAACCCGAATCTCTTCATCCGCATCCACCGCTCCACCATCGTGAATGTGCGGAAGATTAAGGAATTGATACCCGTCAATAGTGGCGAATATATCGTCGTCCTCAAGACCGGCAAGGAATTGTCCTGCAGCCGCGGTTACCGTGCTGGCCTGCAGAGCGTGATTGACAAGAATTCTTAGGCTCAGACGGAAGCTCCTTCCCGACGCACACATGGAACCGGTCGCGCCGGTCCCTCGCTGCCATTGTCGCACTCAGAAGATGAACCTTATTCCAAGCGTCATCTGGCGGATGCCACCACCGAACTGCTTCGCATTTAGGAAAGCATTGCTGAAAGGCTGTGCATAGCCTGGATTTCCAAGGGCGGTTGTGATACCGGTCGCATTGAAAACATTCCCATTGGTCAAAGTGTAACTGGGATGGTTGAGTACGTTGAACACCTCCGCCCTCAGTTGCAGGTACTTGGTTTCGCCGAAGTAAGTGTTCTTGAAGAGGGAGACATTGAAGGTGCTGAAACCAGGCGTTCGGTAACTGTCTCTTCCAACATTAGATTGCACTCCATTCGCCGCGATGAGGTATCGGTCCTTGGGATTCACCGGTGTATAACCAATTGCCGGGTCGTAACCGAAGGGAGCGCTAGCGTTAGCGTTGCAGCCATTGAACGGGGCAGTCAGGAAAGAGGTTGTGCCCACATATGTGGCGCCGCCAGCCCCTTCGCACACCGGAAAAACATCACCCTGAAAAGGTTCGTTCAGCACGTTGCCAGTCCCGGCTCGATTGAGGATAACCCTGTCTCCCGCGGTATCCACGTTGCCGTTCGAATCGACAACACCGGACTGCAGCGTGACTGGCTGCCCTGACTGGGCGTAGAACACGCTTCCGACCTGATAGCCGTTCAACAAGACTTTGGCAAATGTATTCAACGACTTCGCCTTGGGCAACTGGTATACCAGCGATAACGCGACCTTTTGCGGAACGTCCAATTCCGAATCGGCGCGGTCCGCCGCAAGCTGGTACCCATCCTGCGCCCGGCGTGGATCCAAAGCGCTTGTATTGAATTCGTTTGTGGCGGAGTCGATGGTGTGCGAGTAGGTGTAGTTCGCGTTTATCGAAATCCCGTGACCCGCGCGCTGGGTGAAGCTCACGGAGGCAGCATGATAAATACTATTCCCATAGGGGTCATACTCCGTCACGTTCCCAAAGAAACCGTATTGCTGGTAAATGTCGGGACTTGGCTGAGTCAATCCCGGGACCTGGTTTAGAGTCAGGTTGCCATAGTTACTTTCAAACAGGTTGAAGTTGGTGTCGGTTGGAGTAGCGGCAGTATAGGTTGCCGGAATAGATGAAGCGTTGAGATATGTGGGAAGAGGCGAACCACCGGCATCGAAATAGCTGATGAAGTTCCGGCGGAACTGCACCGGCAACTCCAGCGCGCGCGTACCCACATATCTCACTTCTAGGGTGGCATTGCGATACATTTCATGCTGGACACCGAGGCTCCATGTGAGCACTTTGGGTAAGACGGTGTTATTGGGAAGGTGCGCGCTGGTCAGGTTTCGCGCCGCAGCCTGATCCGCAGGAGGAATGTAGACAGGAGGCAGGCCACCTCCCGCCAAAAAGCCTGTCCCCGTCGAACACCACGAGGGTGTCGGGGTCAAGGTGCAGGCCGATGACGAGTTCAGTTCGCTCTGCAGTTGCGGCGGTAAGGAAATAGAGTCAAAGTTCTGGAACTTCACGTCGTAGTTAATTCCGAACCCACCACGAATCGCCGTTTTTCCGCCGCCCGTTGGGTCATAGGCGAATCCAATACGTGGGGCGAAGTTATTTTTGTCCGTGCTTGGATTTGCAAAGCTGATCAGTCCCGGAACATTCGAGATGGCATTGAGATTCCACTCTTTGTCTCCCACCGGATTGGTCCAGTATTCGTAACGCAGACCCAGGTTTAAGGTAAGTCGGGATGAGACTTTAAAGTCATCCTGGACAAAACCAGCCATTAAGCTCTCCGTTCCCAGAAAGTATCCGGAGCCCGCACCGCGCAAGACCCGTGATGTGGGCACAACATCGTTGATGAAGTCCGCAGTCGTCACGTATTCGTAGTCACCCACGCTGCGCGACAGGAAGAACTGTGGATAGATGAAGTGGTTGTAATCGCCGCCAAACTTGAAGGTGTGTTTGCCGTGCACCCAGGACAGCGTATCTCTGACTTGATAGCTGTTCTGCTTCTGATGCTGATTGTCTGCTACGCCTGTGGTGTTCCCCGTAAATAGGTCTCCGACGGTTATATCCGGCTGGCACGTGACACCGGGGGTACAGGGGTCCAACAAGCCGAGAAAGT
>Ga0209330_1000162_pt1 | contig 32683 bp, 32 predicted proteins | sample JacPinW_OM2H0_O3_FD_187969 | JGI IMG/M metagenome (GOLD analysis project Ga0209330, IMG submission 187969) | Forest soil microbial communities from Algoma, Ontario, Canada - Jack Pine, Ontario site 1_JW_OM2H0_O3 (SPAdes) (version 2) | ecosystem: Environmental > Terrestrial > Soil > Boreal... | reverse complement strand
AAATTCGCAACGCGAAATTCATTCCGATACCAGGGCTTGCTTTACTCGAATTGTACGAACCAATTCCTGCAAGCGCTCACATTCCGCATCGAGCACGCGCTTGCCGAGAGAAGTCAGCCGGTAATAGCGGCGACGCGCGTCGTCCAATTCCGGGGCGGGGCGTTCGTCGGATTCCTCGATTAAGTCCGCCTCGATTAGCCGCTTGATCGATCCATACAATGTGGCCGGCCACAGGCGCACCTTACCGGTTGTGCGGTTCAGAACGTCCTGCATGATTCCATAACCGTGCTGCTCTCCGCCTGCAAGCGACACCAAGATGTGAAACCAGTGGGTCTTGAGCGGAATAAACTTCTGGACATCGATCTGCTTCATGTTGATATATATATCATTCGATATCTATATATGTCAATAGGAATGGGCTACCGCTTGGGGTCGTAGCTGCACAAGGCAAGACTAGTTCTTCTACGTTTATCGGGAATCGAAATGCCTAGATTTCAATGGGACGAGGTGCCAATGCTGACAAACAAAATCGGCCGGTCCGCCTGAAGAATCCACATTCTCAACTGGCCGACGGATCGATTACTTTTTAGACTCGTGCTGCTCGGGTTTGGAGGGTTCTTCGAGACTAGGGGAGGGATCGCTGGGCCCGAGAAGCGCCTCGATGATTCCAACCATCGGAAACGCATCCGTCTTGGATACGACTTTCCGGATACCGGCTTCCAACGCAAGCTTTTCGAGTTCCAGGCTGGCGTGTTGCGTAAACAATACGATGGGGACAGCAGGCGCAATTTCCATCATGCGCCGGGCGGTTTCTATGCCATTTATTCCCGGCATTTGAAAATCCACTATCACGATGTTGGGGCGAGAATCTTTGAACCGTTCCAAAGCGTCGGCGCCATTGGACGCCTCTCCAGAGACTTCCCATTCAGGGTTTGCTTGCAAGACCGTGCGCAGACTTTGCCTAACGAGATCACTGTCGTCCACGATCAGAAAGCGAGTGCGCATCCGGATAGTCCTTTGACTCTTCAGCGCAACTTCACAGCTACTCCGCGTCGATACACTGAATGCGTGCCTGGCTAGACGCCAACAACGGCAGCGCTGTTAACGGGAAACGCCGCGGTGACGGTTGTACCATTTTCAGTCGATTGAATTTCGAGCGAGCCTCCGAGCTCTCGCGCGCGCTCGCGCATTCCGCTGAGGCCTACGCCGTGATTTGTCCCGAAGGACGTGGCAATGCTGCGCTCGACGGGTATTCCTTTGCCTTGGTCGCTGACCTGGAGAGTGAGCGTTTTTTCATTTGAAGGCCACATCTTGATGCATGCTGTCTTACTTCCCGAATGGCGGTAAACATTGGTCAAGCATTCTTGCACTATCCGAAAAATCGAGATTTCGACGTTGGGTGCAAGCCGGCCGATCTCAGGTGCGAGTTCCACGGTGACCTTTACATCACTGCGCTCGGCGAACCCGTCGGCAAACAGTCTTATCGCAGGCAGCAGCCCGATTTCATCGAGCAGAGGGGGATGAAGCAAGTGCGAGATAGTTCGTATTTCCTTAGAAAGTTGCTGGACGATCTCGGTATTTTGATGCAGCGCCTCTCTGGCGGGGGCGGTCAGCTTTTCCGCTTGCAGCAGAGCCAACCCATTGTTCATGGACAAGCTAGCGACTAATTGGCCGACACTATCGTGAAGGTCGCGGGCTATGCGACGGCGCTCTTCGTCCTGCATGGCGATGAGGCGGGCCGAAAGGCTGCGCAGGTCGCGATTCAACATCTCCATCTGGCGAGTCTTGCGATGCAGGTCCGCGAAGACGCTCACCTTTGCGCGCAACAACTCCGGAATGATCGGGACGGAAATATAGTCCACCGCGCCGCGTTGGTAGGCCTTGAGCTGGTCTAAATCCGTGAGATGAATGGCGGAGATGAAGATGATGGCGGTCTTCTGAAACCGAGGGTGTTGGCGAATCATGTCAGCCAGCTCGAAACCGTCGAGTTCCGGCATGCTGACGTCCATTAGAACTACGGCGATCTCGTTCTTCAGCAGTTGGTCGAGGGCTTCTCTTCCCGAATGGGCTTTGAGCAGATTTTCGTCCAATTCTTTGAGTATCACTTCGTAGCTGAGCAGCTTGGCAGGCTGATCATCTACCATGAGAATGTTGACCTTCTGTTCATCGTTCATCGTGTTTTACGGACCTCCGACTACCATTAACCCGGCGACCACAATCGGCAATATGGCACGAACAAAGCCCTATCGATGGAACCACATCCTAAGCGCTGAAAGCAGCTGCTCAGTGTTCACCGGTTTTGCCAAGTACTCTGACGCTCCGGCTTCCATACACTTTTCGCGATCTCCTTTCATGGCTTTGGCCGTTAACGCAACGATCGGTAAGCGGCGGAACGACGGATTCTGCCGGATCACCTGCATTGTTTCGTATCCATCCATTTCCGGCATCATGATGTCCATCAGCACAATCGCAACGTCGGGAGTTGACTCGAGGGTAGCGATTGCTTCGCGACCTGTCCCGGCGGTGAGCACGAACATTCCGCGGCGCTCCAGTACGCTGCTGAGAGCAAAGATGTTTCGCACGTCATCGTCCACGACCAGAACCTTCCTGCCCACCAATGCTTCGTCCGAGTGATGCAATCGCTCGAGCATCTTCTGTTTTTCGGGCGGAAGATCGGTTACTACGCGGTGGAGGAACAACGCCGTTTCATCGAGCAGTCTTTCCGGCGATTCAACGCCCTTCACCACGACACTTCGAGCGAGCATGTGCAGACGGGCATCCTCCTCCGGAGACAAGTCCTTACCCGTAAATACGACCACAGGCAAGTTGCTAAGCGTCGGGTCCTCCCGAAACCGCTCTAAGATCTCGAAGCCTGACATATCCGGCAAGCGCAGGTCGAGCACCACGCAGTCAAACGCCTCTTGATTCACAGCCTCAAGGGCTTCAGAGCCGGTGGCCGCGATTTGGACATCAATGTCTTCATCTCCGAGCAGTTCGCGGATACTGAGCTGCTCGCGCGGGTCGTCTTCCACGACCAAGAGCCGTTTGCGGCGAGGCGCTGTATATTCTTTAATGCGAGCGAATGCGGTCTCCAGCTCGTCCGGCGTAGTTGGTTTGTTGACGTAGGCGAATGCGCCGCTGGCCAAACCGTGCTGGCGGTCTTCGTCCATGGTCAACATTTGGACTGGAATATGACGCATCGCCGGATCTTGCTTGAAGTGGTTTAACACGGTCCATCCCAACATATCCGGCAGGAAAACATCGAGAGAGACAGCAGTAGGATGGAACTCACGAGCAAGTTCCAGAGCTTGCGTGCCCCGAGTGGCAACCAAGACCTTGAAACCTTTATCGCGTGACAAATCGCGAAGCAGCCGGGCGTAGTGGGGATCGTCCTCCACGATCAAGAGGATGGCATCGTCACTTTTCAAATTGTCCCGATCATCGGGAATCTGCTCAGTTGAACGATCCGATGCCCCCAGAGCGGAAGGACGCTGGGACATGGAGATTGCAAACGCCTTAGTGTCGGCGGCGGGAACTGCTGTTGACGGCCCAACGTACGTTTGGGGCAAGTACAGAGTAAAAGTGCTTCCTTTTCCCGTGGCGCTTCGCAGTTGAATCTCGCCCCCAAGCAGCCCGGCGAGTTCACGGCTGATCGCGAGTCCAAGACCAGTTCCGCCGTATTTTCGGCTGGTACTGGCGTCGGCTTGTTGGAACGCCTCAAAGATGAGCCGCTGTTTTTCGACCGGGATGCCAATTCCAGTATCGGAAACCTCGAACGCGACCACAGAGGCTAATTTTCCCAGGACAGGATGGTCTTCACTCCAACCACTCTCGGCGGCGAATACGCGAAGACGGACGCTGCCGTGTTCGGTAAATTTGAATGCGTTGGAAAGAAGATTCTTGAGAACCTGTTGCAGGCGTTTCGAGTCAGTGACCAGACTTCGAGTGAGGTTCGGATCAGTCTCGATTTCAAATCCAAGGTTACGGCCCTCGGCTTCGTGGCGGAAAGGCCGCGCGATCATGTCAAGCAAGCTTCCGAAGAAGACTTCTTCGGCCTGCACCGAAACCGTGCCGGACTCGATCTTGGAGAGGTCTAAGATATCCGTAATCAGATTCAACAAGTCCGTGCCCGCACCATGAATCGTGCGTGCGAATTCAACTTGCTTGGAAGTCAAATTACCGTCAGGGTTGTCCGTAAGCTGCTGGCCCAAGACAAGAATGCTATTGAGAGGCGTGCGTAACTCGTGCGACATGTTGGCCAGGAACTCCGACTTGTATTTAGAGGTGAGGGCCAACTCTTTGGCTTTTTCTTCGACGGCTCTGCGCGCTTGTTCAATTTCCTGATTCTTGCGTTCCACTTCGACGTTCTGCTCGGCGAGCTGCTGAGCTTTTTGCGCAAGCTGTTCGTTCGTTTGCTGCAATTCCGTCTGCTGCGTCTGCAGTTCAGCGGCTAATTGCTGGGATTGTTTGAGCAAACCTTCAGTTTGCATGGTGGCCTCGATGCTGTTGAGCACGATGCCGATACTGGAAGTCAGTTGCTCCAGAAATGCGAGGTGTGAGGCGGTAAATGCGCTAAGGGTCGCTAACTCGATGACGGCTTTCACCCGATCCTCGAAAAGAACGGGCAACACAATTACGTTTCGCGGGACGGCCTCAAACAAACCGGAACGAATGGGAACGGCATGCGAAGGCACATCGGTAATAAGCATGCGCTTCTTTTCGGCCGCACACTGGCCGACGAGGCCGTGGCCCACGTGGAGACGGTCGGGATGTCCATCCTCCCCACCAGCGGCGAAGGCCGACAGCAACGTCATGTTTCCAGACTCTTCTGCTTCCATTTGATAAATCACACCTTGCTGGGCGTTGACGAGCGGAGCCAACTCGGACAATAGCATTCGGCCAACGGTGGCGAGATCACGCTGTCCCTGCAACATACCGGTAAAGCGGGCAAGGTTGGTTTTCAGCCAGTCCTGCTCATTGTTCCGATCGGTAGTAAGGCGGAGATTGTCAATCATGGTGTTGATGTAGTCTTTCAGCTCGGCCACCTCTCCGCTAGCTTCGACCTGGACCGAACGAGTCAAGTCACCCTTCGTAACCGCGGTGGCTACCTCGGCAATAGCGCGAACTTGATTGGTAAGGTTGTCAGCCAAGAGGTTCACATTACCGGTAAGATCCTTCCATGTGCCGGCCGCGCCGGGTACGTTGGCTTGCCCGCCAAGCCGGCCTTCGACGCCCACCTCACGAGCGACGGTCGTTACCTGATCAGCGAAGGTGGCGAGAGTGTCGGTCATGTTGTTGATAGTGTCGGCTAACGCAGCGACTTCACCTTTGGCCTGAACCGTCAGCTTCTTCGTCAGCTCACCATTAGCGACCGCGGTGACCACCTTTACAATTCCGCGGACCTGCTCGGTGAGATTGGCAGCCATTACGTTTACGTTGTCTGTAAGATCTTTCCAAGTGCCAGCAACGCCGGGCACCTGCGCCTGACCTCCAAGCTTGCCGTCCGTGCCAACTTCGCGCGCCACGCGAGTGACCTCGGCGGCGAACGCATTGAGCTGGTCCACCATGGTGTTGATAGTGTTTTTCAATTCCAGGATTTCGCCCTTCACGTCTACCGTGATCTTGCGCGACAAATCGCCGCGCGCCACGGCGGTGGTTACTTCGGCGATGTTGCGTACCTGGGCAGTAAGATTTCCCGCCATGGCGTTCACGGAATCGGTGAGGTCTTTCCACGTTCCGGCGACGCCGGTTACGTTAGCTTGGCCGCCAAGGCGCCCTTCGCTGCCAACTTCGCGCGCTACGCGCGTCACTTCGGCAGCGAATGAACGCAACTGCTCGACCATGGTATTTAGGGTCTCTTTGAGTTGGAGAATTTCTCCGCGCACGTCCACTGTGATCTTGCGTGAAAGGTCGCCGCTGGCGATTGCCGTGGCAACTTCCGCGATGTTACGCACCTGGCCAGTCAAGTTGCTGGCCATGAAATTCACGTTATCAGTGAGGTCCTTCCAAGTGCCGCCCACGCCTGGGACCTGCGCCTGGCCGCCCAACTTTCCTTCAGTGCCGACTTCGCGCGCCACGCGCGTCACTTCACCTGCGAACGCGTTGAGCTGGTCCACCATGGTGTTGATGGTGTTCTTCAACTCGAGGATTTCGCCCTTCACGTCCACGGTGATCTTGCGGGACAAGTCGCCACGCGCCACGGCGGTGGTTACCTCGGCAATGTTGCGCACTTGATCGGTGAGGTTACCTGCCATGGAGTTGACCGAATCCGTCAAGTCCTTCCAGGTTCCTGCTACTCCAGGAACTTTGGCTTGCCCTCCGAGCCTTCCCTCGCTGCCCACTTCGCGGGCCACACGTGTTACTTCGCCGGCGAACGCATTTAGCTGGTCCACCATCGTGTTGATCGTGTCCTTCAGAAGGAGGATCTCGCCGCTTACGTTCACCGTGATTTTCTTCGAAAGGTCGCCGCTGGCGATAGCAGTAGCCACTTCAGCGATGTTACGCACCTGGCCAGTCAAGTTGCTGGCCATGGAGTTAACCGAGTCAGTGAGGTCCTTCCAAGTTCCTGCCACTCCGGGCACCTGAGCCTGGCCGCCGAGTTTGCCGTCCGTGCCGACTTCGCGCGCCACGCGGGTCACTTCAGATGCGAACGCGCGCAACTGATCCACCATCGTGTTCAGAGTGTCTTTGAGTTCAAGGATTTCACCTTTCACGTCCACGGTAATCTTGCGCGACAAGTCGCCGCGCGCGACGGCAGTAGCGACTTCAGCGATGTTGCGGACTTGGCCGGTCAAGTTGCTGGCCATGAAATTCACGTTGTCGGTGAGGTCCTTCCAGGTTCCCGCGCCGGGAACCTGCGCTTGGCCGCCCAACTTTCCTTCGGTGCCCACTTCGCGCGCTACGCGCGTCACTTCACCTGCGAACGCGTTGAGCTGGTCCACCATGGTGTTGATGGTGTTTTTCAATTCTAGGATTTCACCCTTTACGTCTACCGTGATCTTGCGCGACAAATCGCCTAAGGCAACAGCCGTAGTCACTTCGGCAATGTTACGCACTTGGGCAGTCAGGTTGCCGGCCATGGAGTTGACCGAGTCCGTCAAATCTTTCCACGTTCCGGCCACTCCAGGCACGTTGGCCTGACCGCCGAGTCGCCCTTCGCTGCCGACCTCGCGGGCTACACGGGTTACCTCGCCGGCGAAACGATTGAGCTGGTCCACCATGGTGTTGAGCGTTTCTTTGAGTTGGAGAATCTCTCCACGCACGTCCACTGTGATCTTGCGCGAGAGATCACCTTTGGCGATTGCCGTGGCGACTTCCGCGATATTCCGCACCTGGCCGGTCAAGTTGCTGGCCATGAAATTCACGTTATCCGTCAGGTCCTTCCAAGTGCCACCCACGCCGGGAACCTGCGCCTGACCTCCCAACTTGCCTTCGGTGCCGACTTCGCGAGCCACGCGCGTCACTTCACCTGCGAACGCGTTCAGCTGGTCCACCATCGTGTTGATCGTATCTTTGAGCTCGAGAATTTCGCCCTTCACGTCCACTGTGATCTTGCGGGACAGGTCGCCGCGTGCCACGGCCGTGGTGACCTCGGCGATGTTGCGCACTTGAGCTGTCAAGTTTCCGGCCATGGCGTTGACGGAGTCTGTAAGGTCCTTCCACGTTCCGGCTACACCAGGCACCACGGCTTGACCACCGAGTTTGCCGTCCGTGCCGACCTCGCGCGCGACGCGTGTGACTTCAGACGCGAAGGACCGCAACTGATCTACCATCGTATTGATGGCTTCTTTTAGTTGGAGGATTTCGCCCCGAACGTCGACAGTAATTTTTCGCGATAGATCGCCGCTGGCGACCGCGGTGGCCACTTCCGCGATGTTACGTACTTGACCGGTCAAATTGCTCGCCATGGAGTTCACCGAGTCGGTGAGGTCCTTCCATGTGCCGGCAACACCCGGTACCTGTGCCTGACCACCTAACTTTCCGTCGGTGCCAACCTCGCGCGCCACGCGTGTGACTTCCGAAGTGAACACGCCAAGTTGCTGGATCATCGTATTTACGATGGTCGCGGAGCGTAGGAATTCGCCCTCCAACGGACGCCCGTCTACATCTAACTGAACGGTTTGCGTTAGATTGCCCTTCGCGACGGCCGCGATAGCGCGCGTGACCTCCGTTGTAGGTCGAAGGAGGTCGTCAACGAGCGTATTGACCGATATTTCCATTTCGCCCCACGCGGCCTTCGGCAGATCGAATCGCATTCGCTCCCGGGTTCTACCTTCTTTACCGACAACCTTTCCAACACGCTTCAGCTCTTTCGCCATTTGCTGGTTGGCCGTAACAATTTCGTTAAATGTGTCGGCGATCTTCCCAGCCACTCCCGTCCAGTTGCCGGGGAGGCGCACGGAAAAATCGCCGTCACGCATGGTCTGAAGGCTGGATAGCAGTATGCTTAATTCAGCGAAGGAGACTTCAGCACGGCCTTCGCCTTGGCCATTGCTCTTCGAATTTGGCTTGCTTTCCACATCTGCAATTGTTGTAGGTTGGGCTGATCTCTTCATGCTTATCTCCCAAGCACAAGCGCGCGAGGCGCGGAAAAAGCCGCCATTCGCTCGCACTCGTTTACGTAGGGCAAACTAGGATTCCCGCCTAGCCATGTTTCATAGCAAGGACGAACCACTGTCACCTTTTATTACGGGTCTCAATTGGATAGCCGGAATTCATAGCATATGGGCCTGCTTAGGGCCCTACAGTGTTTAATGTATATGTGATCTCCGCGACGTATTCGATACCCAGGTTGGCGTCAGCGATAACGAGATGAGAGGGCAAGGAATCCACTCGGGTATCACGTCACTAGCAGACTGTCAGGTTCGACGGAGCGCCCGGATGTAATTCGGCGACTCGCATGCCTTGAGGTCTTCTGCGCATCGATTTCATTCAAAAAATGAATGTGTGCAATTTAGAACAGATTTCTTCCGAGCCGGGACCCATAACAAATGCTGGGGACTATGACCGCTACAACCGTTTTGCAGTTTACTGGTGTGCGAAACAATCAGTCCGGCAAGAATCGGTTGAACTGGAAAATCACGCCTGTCCTGATGCTGTTTCACGTTGGCGCAGTCGCGGCGCTCTTCTTCTTTTCTTGGAATGCGCTGTTCCTCGCGCTCTTTTTATTCTGGGTGACCGGGGGGCTGGGACTCGGCATATGTTATCACCGGCTGCTAACCCATCGCTCGTTCACTACGCCCAAGTGGTTCGAGTACTTTCTTACGATTTGCGCCGCGACGGCTTTGGAAGGGGGCCCACTGCTGTGGGTGGCCATTCATCGTAAGCATCACCAGTTCGCGGACAAGGAAGGCGATCCGCATTCCCCGCGCGACGGCAAGTGGTGGGCGCATGCAGGCTGGGTCCTCATGGGGAATTCATTGCGTCAGGACGTTGCAACACTCAAGCGCTACGTCCCCGATCTGGCCGGGGACAAGTTTCATGTCTGGCTCACGAAGTACCATCTGTTGCCCATGGCTGTCGTGGGACTCATCTTGTTCGCTATCGGCGGATTCCGCTTTGTACTTTGGGGCACTTTTTTTCGTACGGTGCTGGGACTTCATGCGACGTGGATCGTCAACTCGGTCTCGCATATTTGGGGGTCGCGACGATTTGAGACTCGAGACGCGTCAACCAACAATTGGTGGGTGGCGCTGCTGAGTTTCGGAGACGGCTGGCATAACAACCATCACGCCTACCCGGTTTCGGCCCGACACGGGCTGAAGTGGTATGAAATTGACTTCAACTTTTACACCATATGGATTTTCAAGCGGCTCGGACTTGTCACGCATTTCCATGACGCTCAGCCACCCGCTCGTACGTACGCCAACTGACATTAAGTCCGACACTGCCTCGCCACTGACGTCCCAAAGATGAGTTCGAGGGGCCGATGTCCCGATTTGTCCTTGATTGCGGTTTGTGCCGCTATCCGAGATTGCCGATTACACGTGCCGATCACCTGGGATCCACACCTAGCTTTTCTTGAATCTACAGCGAATCTTTGCGGCGGATTGTGCAAAGTCACTCGCACAAGGCGCGAGCGGCCATAACTTCTGGGATTTTGAACGCGCCGCAGCAAAGCTCCTCCAACATTAGCCTAACCGAGAGCCAAACCGTACTCCACCGGCGCCGCCATTGTCTCCAATCCTCAAGAGGCTGACCGGTCGCATAGCTTCGAAGTCTTTTACGAACCCATAAGTCTTCAGCGCGGTGTCCACTGCGGATGGCTGGTGAACAATCCGTTCACGAAGCCAATTTCGTAGACGAGAAAAAGACCGAACGCGACGCTGATCACGCCCGACGCAACGCGCAATCCCTGATTGAGGCGAGCGAAGCGTTTGTCCGCATAAGCAAACGGGAGAACCATGGCGCCGGTGATGAGCATCATCCCGGCAATCGTGCCGATCCCGAAGACGAGCAAATAAACAATCGCCCATTTCGGATTACGAATCGTGGTAAGGACCAGCAGCGCTACGGCGGCGGAGCCGGCGAGGCCATGTACGAGACCCACCACCAGAGGCCGCACGACTTGATAGAAGCCCAACTGGCCGAAATGACGGTCGAACCAATTCAGCGGCGTTTGCTCGAGCGAGTGAGGATGAGCTTCGGGTTCGTGCTGGTGAGGATGCGTGTGAACGTAATCGTCGTGACTGTGCGGGTGAGAATGGCCTGCGCATGCAATTCCGCGCGCGGGAGTAATGGTGCTGGTGATCCATTGGAGGATACCGGTGAGGTTCAAGACGCCCAGGAGAATGAGCATCAGGCCCACGGAAAACTCCATCGAGAGGCCCATGCGCGCAGGAATTACCCAGCCGAAGAGAATGATTCCACTTCCCACGACCAGGATCGTGAGCGTATGGCCGATTCCCCAAAACACACCAATCAACGCAGCATGGCTGATCTTTCGATAGCGCGAGACGATAGTGGTGACGGCGATGACGTGGTCGGGATCGGTGGCGTGGCGCATCCCGAGAAAGAATCCAAGAGCGATGATGGAGAGCAGGCTGATCATTTTCGTGCGTCTCTTTTGACTCCGCGATCGGGCGCTACGCCCACCAGTTATACATTAGCCGGGGGACGCGACGGCGTGGGCCGCGGCGCGGTGTGAAAGAAGGAACTGCAAAAATTCTTTCATTCCTCCGGCGGACTTTGCCGATACGTTCAAGACCGTCATCCCGGGACGAACCGCCTGAATGCTGCGATTCGCGGCGGCAGCATTAAATTCCGCGGCGGTGGCCAAGTCAATTTTGGTAATCACGGCAACGTCTGCACTGTTGAAAATTGTCGGGTACTTAAGAGGCTTGTCCTCGCCTTCGGTGACGGACATGAGAACCAGCCGAAGATCTTCGGCGAGATCGTAAGAAGACGGACACACGAGATTGCCGACGTTTTCGATGAACAGGAAGTCCAGCTCGTCGAGTCTCCATCCTTCGAGCGCGTTTTGGACCATCGCGGCTTCGAGGTGGCAGACGGTTCCGGTGATGATCTGCTTCACCGGCGCTTGGCTGCGCGCCAGGCGCTCGGCGTCGTTATCCGTGGCGAGATCACCCACCAGCGCGGCGACGCGAAATTGCGGCTGAAGAAGAGCAAGAGTTTTTTCGAGCAGCGCTGTTTTTCCCGCCCCCGGGCTCGACACCAGGCTCACAACGAATACTCCCGCTTCGTGAAAGCGTTGCCGGAGCGCGCGGGCGACGATGTCATTCTGCTTCAGCACATTCTCTCTTACTTCGATCATGCGGGTCTTCGGGCTCACTCTTCCACCTCCAGGCCCACGACGAGGAGTTCTTTGCCATGGACTATTTCGCCTGTCGGAGTTCCGCACTCGGAGCAGCAAAACATCTGGGTCGAGTGAACCGGGCGCTGCGCGTTGCATTGGCGGCAAAAAACTACCACGGGGACTTCTTCCACGATCAACTGAGAACCCTGCAGCGCCGTCTCTTCGCATGCCATTTCATACGAGGAGAGCAGCGCGTCCTTCACGACGCCGGACAAAACGCCCAGGCGAAGATGCACGGCTTTTATCTGCACCCCGCCCCGGCGTTGTGATTCCTCCTGGGCTACATCCACGATGCTCATCGCAATGGAAAGTTCGTGCATAGTCAGTTTACAAAGAAAGCGCGCCCTTCGAGCTCGCGCACGCAACGGAATCGAATCGGCCAAACGAGGCAAGAGCCGCTTGTCCCAGACTGATGCCTCCATCGTTCGCCGGAACTGCGTGGTTGGTCCAAACCTGAAAAGGCGTGGAGTCCAGCATCGATTTCAAATCTTCGAGGAGAAGTTCGTTTTGAAAGACTCCTCCTGAGAGCACGATCGTGTCCGACACGTTGGCGCGGCAGAGCGCTGTCGCAGCATCAAAAAGACCCTTTGCAATTCCTCGCTGAAATGCACGCGCGCATTCGGCGCGATCGCGTCCCAGAAAGCGGTCCCGCGCCAGACCCTTCAGGAGTGGACGGAAGTCGAGTTCCCCATTTGAGAACGGGAATGGATAGGGCGCAACGGGCGCGGAACTCCGAGCCAATTGCTCAAGCCACATCGCGGCCTGCCCTTCAAAACTCATTTCGCGCGTGAAACCGAGCAATGCGGCAGCGGCGTCGAAGAGCCGGCCTGCTGAGGTGGTCGTAAATGTTCGCACTCGCTTGCCGACCAACTCGAACGCGCTCTGGTAGCGCTCGGGAAAATAAAAGGGAGCGCAAGTTACGTCCGGCAAATCGTCGAGTTGCGCGAGGAAACCCGCCGCGGCTTGAACCGGGTGATGAGCCGCCGCGTCGCCGCCAGCGAGAAGTGCGGGTCGCAGATGAGCGATTCGCTCAAAACCCTCGGTGAGGCTGCCGATGAAAAATTCGCCGCCCCAGATGGTGCCGTCGTCGCCGTAACCCGTCCCGTCGAAGCTGACGCCGACGACGCGCTCCTTCCATTCGCCGCGCTCCGCGAGTACGGAGCCCAGATGCGCGCGATGATGCTGGACGCTTCGCTTCTGGCCAGATGATAGCGTGGCCGCGTGCGACGCGGATGCATAATGCGGATGGCAATCATGCACCACGAGCAATTCGTCCCAGCGAACCTGGTACATCGCAACCAAATCTTCGATCGTTTGCTGAAACGATCGGAGCGACTGGAAATGTTCGAGGTCTCCGATGTGCTGGCTTACGAATGCCTGTCCATCCACCACAAGCGTAACCGTGTTCTTTAAGTCGGCGCCGACTGCCAGTATCGGCCGCTTGGAGGGGAAGACAGTCACCGCGTTTGGCGCATAGCCGCGAGCGCAACGGAGTACTGTGGGGCCGAAAGCTCCGGCGCGAACAATCGAGTCGTCCACTCGGCGCGCGATCGGGCGGTCGCCGATTAGGAATGCATCGGCGATAACAGATAGCCGGCCCAGCGCTTCGCTGTCATCGTAAGCAATCGGTTCGCTTGAACGATTCGCACTCGTCATCACCAGAACTTCCGGCGCTCCCGCGGCGAACAGCAGATGGTGAAGCGGCGTGTAAGGCAGCATCACCCCCAATTCATGATTGTCCGGAGCTATGACGGGCAGCCTTATTTTTGCGGGCGCGATTACGATGGGCCGGGCCGGCGACGTGAGAAGTGCTGCCGTTTTTGCGGAAACCTCGATGAGGTCTCCTGCGACATCCAAGTCCCTTGCCATCAATGCGAACGGCCTCTCCTTGCGGTATTTTCGGTTTCTCAGCGCCTGAACGGCGTCCGCGTTTCGTGCATCGCAAGCGAGGTGATAGCCGCCGAGTCCCTTAACCGCGACGATTTTGCCGGCCTGCAACATCTCAGTGGCGCTGCGGATGCTCGCTTCGCTGCCGCGAACGGTATTGTCGCCAGATTGTAGATGATATCCCGGTCCGCAATTTGGACAAGCAACCGGCTGAGCGTGAAAACGCCGATTGCCGGGATCGTTGTATTCGTTCGCGCAGTAGTCGTCCAGAGACCAAGATTGCATCGTTGTATTTGAGCGGTCGTAGGGCAAGCCGAGGATCACCGTGTAGCGAGGACCACAGTTCGTGCAGTTGATATAAGGATAAAAATACCGTTTGTCAGAAGGGTCGAAAAGTTCGCGAAGGCAGTCTTCGCAGACGGGCAGGTCTGGCGAAATTCGAGTCGACAGGCGCTCGTTTCGTTGACTCTCCCGGATTGTAAATTCGTTGAAGCCGAGTGGTTTCGATGTCAGGACTTCGATGTCCGTGATCTTGGCGGCGGGCGGCGGTTCGGTCTTTAACGTCTGAACGAATGCGTGCAAGCCTTGGTCGGCGCCCTCGAGAAAAATCTCGACCCCTTCTTCTCCGTTGAGAACCCAACCTGCCAACGTGTTCGCGCGCGCCAAGCGAAATACGAACGGGCGAAATCCGACGCCCTGCACCACGCCTCGGACTTTGATCGAACACGCGCTCGACATTCGGGATTACTCCACGCCGACCATGCAGCCGCGACCCTGCCAGCCGATTTGAATCACTTTGCCGCCGTCGACGAGCACGGGAACCGTGCGCTGTCCATTTGCGAGAGCGCGCATTCGATCGCGAGCGGACAAATCGATTTCCACGTCGTACTCGAGAAACTCAGCGCCCGTCCATTCGAGCCACTCCCGCATTTCCTGGGTGTATGGACAGCTCTTTGTTCCGAATAGTTCAAGCATCGCCACGGCCAAGCACCTCTAAGGATTCGCGGATCACGTGATAGATCGAGGCTTGGATTTCCTGAATGCGCGGAATGTAGTCGCAATTGACGATCAGCGGCAAATCGGCCAATTTTCTCCGCTTAATTTCTCCGCCGTCGTAGCCAAGCAGAGCTACCGTCAACATATTGCGTTTCCGGGCCTCTTCGAGAGCCATGATGATGTTGCGCGAGCCACCACTGGTGGAAATCGCGATGGCGACGTCGTCCGGCTGAGCTTGCGCGATCATCTGGCGAAGAAAAATGACGTCCGTGCCGACATCGTTGGCAATGGCCGTAATATTTGCGGGCTCCAGTGCGAGCGAAACTGCCGGAATCGGCTTCCACCCGGATGGTGGTGAAACGCAGTCAATCGCCCAATCGTTGGCGTCGGTAGCCGATCCGCCATTTCCAAAGATGATGAGCTTGCCGCCGCGATCGATGCGCTCGGAGATCGCGGAAGCGGCGTTGCCAATTAGCTCCGATTCGTCGCGAGCTACTTGTGCGCGAAGCCTGGCGTCGTCCGAGACTTTCATTTGAATCGAGTTGGCAACTTCGGCTATCACATCGCCTGTCGGCTGCTTCTCGCGTCCAAGGAACGGGTAGAGAAATTCGGCCTCACCCACATCGTGCCCAAGCTCGCGGTGCTCGAAGAAAACGTGCACCGTCTCCCAAAGGGTGTGATAGAGAACCTCGATTAATTCCTGTTGGATGAACGGATCAGCGGTGGTTGGAGAAATTGTGTAAGAGCCCTCGATGCCGGGAAGCGCGAACGTCATCGCTTCGCGTTCGCGCGCGATGTCGAGCGCAGCCCAGACCTCGGTATCTCCTTCGGGCGGACCGAAACCCATGACGATATCGTCGGGACGGAGAATTGCTTCAAGCCACGGCCGAAAGAGGATGGAAAGGTCGAGCGCCGGAAGAGCGCGCTTGCCCACGATCACGGGATGAACGAACTCGACGGAGACGTGCTGGGCATCCGTCGCATACGGCCCCTGTCCGAACGCAAGCAAGCGGCCCCCGCGGAGAAAGCGGTCAGACATTTCGCGGCACGCTCGAGCCAGGCGATTGGCCTCACGCGAGAAAAAAGACTCCAGGATCTGGTTCCGCGCCAGAAGGCGCTGCTCAATTTGCGCGGCAAGCTGGCATTTGGTGAGCATTGTTCCTTAGCAGATACGCGGCAACGGATCACCGACAAGCATGTCCACGATGCGACTGCCACCGTAAAGCGTTGTCACCAGGACCGAGCCAGCCGGCTGTTCTCGCATCTCACCGATGATGCGGGCTTCGTCGCCCCCCGGAGCTTCTTGCAGCGCCTTTAGCGCTGCGTCAGCGAGTTCTGGCGCGAGTACGGAGAGAAACTGCCCTTCATTCGCAATGTGAAGGGGCTCCAACCCTAATAGTTCACAGGCTCCCCGCACCGCGTCATGGACGGGAATGCTGTCTTCAAAAAGAATTACTCCCAATCCACAATCTCTCGCAAGTTCGTTGAGAGACGTTGCTACTCCGCCGCGTGTGGGATCGCGCATCCAACGAACGCCCGGCCCAGCAGCCTGCGCCAGGGCGCCAACCAGCGGGAATACAGAGCGGGTGTCGGAACGTAGATCGCCTTCCATGTCGAGCTCACCACGAGCGAGCAAGATTGTGATTCCGTGGTCACCGATGGGCCCGGAGAGCAACACTTTATCGCCGGGTCGCACCGATCGCGGATCGATTTCGATACCCGGTATCGGAGCACCAAGACCGGTCGTTGTGATGTACATGCTGTCGGCTTTGCCATGCTCGACAACTTTGGTGTCTCCACCCGCAATTCTGACTCCTGCTCTTTGAGCAGAATCGGCGATGGCTTGAATTTCGGCTTGCAGGACGTCGGTGCGCAATCCGGCTTCGAGGATTAATGTGATAACAAGCGCCTCAGGTTTCGCCCCTGAAACCGCCAAGTCATTTACGGTTCCATTTACAGCCAGTTCGCCGATAGAGCCGCCGGGAAATACCAACGGTTTCACCACAAAACTATCCGTGGTTACGGCCATCCGAGCGCCGTTGATTTTCAGTTGGGCGGCGTCGCCTAGAGGTCCGGGAAATTCGCCGAAAAAGAAAGGAGCAAAAAGTCCTTCTACAAGACGCCGACTGGCTTTTCCGCCAGCTCCGTGCGCCATTTCGATCTGAGGCTCGCGAAAGCGAATCTTCGGAGGAACGATGTGTCCGAGTTTGGCTCCGGAGCTCATGCTGATGCACTAATACTCGTCAAGAGATTGGCCTTTCGATGCTCGTAATTGTAATAAGCCGCGCATGATCCTTCCGACGACACCATCAGCGCACCCACCGGATTTTCCGGCGTGCATTCTCTGCCAAACAATTTACATTGCGCAGGTTTCAAGACACCTTTCAGCACTTCGCCGCACTGCGCGGCCTTTGGATCGGTAACGCGAATTCCCGGGACGTGGAACCGCTGCTCGGCATCCCATTCGGCATATTCTTCGCGAATGCGCAGCGCCGATTGAGAGATGAAGCCCAAGCCCCGCCATTCAAAATACGGACGCAGCTGGAAAATTTCGGCCATAGCTTTCAGCGCGGCGCGATTGCCTTCCCACGGAACGACGCGCTTGTACTGATTCTCAACTTTCGCTTCCCCCTTTTGAAGCTGGGCAAGAAGCATCACAATCGACTGGAGAAGATCGAGCGGTTCAAAGCCGCATACCACGATTGGTTTGCGCTCGTTCTTTGCAATCCACTCGTAAGGCCTGCAGCCGATCACGGTGGAAACGTGCCCGGGTCCAATGAAACCATCCAGGCGCATGTCGGGAGAATCCAAAATGGCGCGAATAGCAGGAATAATCGTGACGTGATTGCAGAAGACTGAAAAATTATGGATTCCTTCGGCTTTGGCACGCTGCAAGGTTAGCGCGGTGGAAGGAGCGGTCGTCTCAAAACCAATGGCAAAAAACATCACGTGCTTTTGCGCGTTCAACTTTGCGAGTTTGATGGCATCGGTGGGCGAATAAACGATGCGCACATCCATGCCCCGCGCTTTGTGCTCCAGCGGACTGCCATGGGTGCCGGGGACCCTCATCATGTCCCCAAACGCAGCAAAAATTACGTCGGGATCCGCGGCAACGGACAACGCATCGTCGATGCGGCCCATGGGAAGAACGCAAACCGGGCAACCAGGTCCGTGAATCAGTTCGATATTTGGCGGGAGCACATCTTTGAGCCCGAAACGATAAATGGCATGAGTGTGGCCACCACACACCTCCATGAGCCGGTAATGCCGATTGGGATCGGCAAGGCGACGAATCTCTTCAGCGGCTTTGGTGATCAGTTCCGGATCGCGAAACTCGTCCACGTATTTCATTTCAATCCCCGGAAAGAGAACCGTCTTGCGGCGCCTGCTTCTCATCCGTTTCTTCCAAGCCGTACCCACGCACTTCCTGAACCGCCGCTTCGCACTCGCCAAGCATTTCGAGCGTTTTCATTTGATCGATAGCGTCCACTTCGCTGATTTTGCTCATCGCGAAACCGACATGAATAAGGACCCAGTCGCCGGGAACGGGCCTGTCCTCTTCAAGAAGCCCCAGATCGACTCTGCGGCGCATGCCGACAACGTCGACCATCGCTGAATTCGGATTGTCGGAGACGAGCTCGACGATTTTTCCTGGTATGGCTAAACACATATGACATCCTCCCGGCGGAATCTCGGCTTCGCCATCAGTACTCATCTGCTTCATCCTTGCCTTCGAGCCGTGACGTCAAAGCTAAACTTCACCTCGTCCTTCACTTTCAACGTTCCGCCCGCCACAGACACGAGCTTGATTCCATAGTCGGTCTGTTTCAGCGAGAATTCTCCATACGCACGCAGCGTATCGCTGGTCAGCGAGACTTGCGCGTAGACTGTTTCGTTTCGGGTGACACCGTGGAGAGTCAGTTTGCCTGCAACGTTCACAGAGTATTGGTTTTCGCCCATCTTGTTCGGTGAAATTAACGAGCTTTCAAAAACAATCTCCGGATATATCGAAGTTTCGAGGACTTCCTGCTTCATTTTGCTTTCGATTTCGGCGCGGTCCTTCTGGCTGACATCGTCCGTCACTTCGAGGGATGCGGATTGAACGGAGATTCGAACAAATGCCTGCTGGAGATTTTCGGGAACGAACTCGGCTTCGCCCGTGTATCCGCGGATCGCCATTGTAGGATTGTGGCCCAATGATGAAAACAGTCCGGTCGCAAAGGCTCGCACGGTAAAGCGACTCATTGGAGAATCAATCAAATAATGCACTGCGCTGTCCGTTGCGGACATCTTCGCTCCCGTTGTTTCCGTCATGCGTTCACCACGAATCGCTGCTCTTGGATTGGTGGGCTGCCCGGGAACCAATCGCCGATTTACATATCCCGTAATTTGAAATATCGCTCGATGTCAGGCACGAGTTCGGTCGCCAAGTTTCCGATACCGAGCTGCCCCATATAGCGCTTCGCAACCGGGCTCGTAAGTATCAGCCCGGCACCGACTACGACCAGAGCAACGCCGCCGAGCATAAGCAGCGTGTCCTTGGATTTGTCCTGCTCCTCGGGTTGAATCATTTCCATCGGCATACGATTTCCTCCTTTCGAATTATGGTTCGCAGTTTTACTGAGGCCATTCCCCGTTCCGAATCTTTTCAACCAAGGACTCAACGAGTTTCGCAGCTTCGTCCACTGCGGCCGCCACAGGCTCGCTGAGCCCCATCTGTCCCTCTTCGGGTCCCAACGTCGCCGGTTCGCATCCGACGAGCAAAATCCGCTTCAGTTCTCCACCCATGGATTTCGCCATACGAATCACGTTCATGGGATTCATGCTGTGCGCATCCACCGCGGCTCGTTCCGAGTCGGGAGCATTCAGCGAGTTCAAATCGGGCTCGATCACGTACAGGCTCCCAGGCTTGTCGCCGCGCGGGCAGCCGTCCACGAGAATCGTTACGTCCGAGCCATCGAGCAGGGCATATGCTAAATCGAATCCGCGGATACCGAAGTCGATGGCTTTCACGCGCTCGGGCAATTTGCGGCTTGCCAATCGTTGCGCCACTTCAACGCCAAACGCGTCATCGCCCAGAAAAATATTTCCGATACCTGCGATCAGTATGCTCGGGGTTTGCGCTTTTGTGTCCAGTTCGGCTTGGTCCACCGGTAGCGGCTCGACTTCTTCGGGATCGAAAAAGAAGCGATGCCCCGGTTGCCGCATAATGCCGATATCTCTACCGGGATCATCGTCGGCAACCACGCACACATGAAATTTGCCCTCATAGTCCTGTTCGATGGACTCGATCATCGCCGTTTTTCCAGCGAGAGCGATGTCCATGACGTCGCCTCGCTTTCCTGGACGCAGGCGCACACGATCTCCCGGCTTCACTTCGACGCCCGCGATGCTCAAACTTCCCGCGGGAGCTCTATCTTCGAGGAGCCGCCACTCCCATTCGTTCATTGCTTTTCCTCGTCCGTGGAGCGCAACCCTCGCAACACGCCGTGAAGCTTCACAAAATGCTCAATGGGCATCGCCTCGGTTCTGTCCAGAATCTGGCGCACACGCTCGTCAGCATTCCGCATTTCGTGTTTCTCATCGTCTGTCAGGGTCAGAATGCGCAACGCAAGAATTTCGTCGATCTCGGTTCCGTCGAACAGGTCGCCAGCACTTTCCGGGGCGATCTGCGGATAGTCGTAGAGAATGATCGGGGACGAAAGCATGCCGTCGCGCTGTCCCTCCTCGCCGGCCAGAACTGGAAACGTTCCGACGTTGCTGCATCCGGAGACCAACTCTTTCAGCGACGCGGGAGGATCGAGAAGCGAGACGAATTGGCCGTCATCGACCCCAAGAATGGTGTGAGCGGAAAGCAGCGATTGCATCAGTGCTTCGTCACGGCTCGTGGAGCTTTGATTGCCGGAACCAAAGTGCCCTGCAACGAATGTATTCAGAATGCGGACCGTGATCTTGAACAGGCCGTCTCCGACATGCTGGGCGGCGACATCCACTTGTCCAGTGATAGCCTCTTTTGTTCGCACGATGAACGCGGCGATGCGTCCATCGGCTCCGCGCACCGGTTCAACTTCGCGGCCGCCCGGAAAAGCGAATACCGACGACCGTTTCCGGGGGTGACTTCCTGCGAGCCGGAATGGCGGAAGAGCAACTTCCCGCTCAGTGGCTTCCTGCCAGGGTTGCAGCAGCTGATCTCCTATTCGAAGCGTTTCGATAATTTTAAAATCGGGCTCTTTGCCGTTACCAATCGGCATCGCATCCAGGGGAGCTCTCAGCTCGCCAATCGTTCGCGCCACTGCTTGCAGAAAACGCACCTTGATACTCAGCACCGTGGAAGCGCTTCCCGTCGCAAGACATTCTGTTTGCTGGAACCAGTTATCTGAGCCGCTTTGCTTTTCGCTGTACGCCTTGGGATACAAAACGCCGAAATTCCATCGCTGGCGGTTTTTGACGGACGACGGACGATACGGATACAACATGTAGCCCTCGTAGAGGACGGTGTTCGCAATGTCTTCTACAAGTTTCGCGTTCACAGCTGCACCGTTTCCTCGGTTCCCGCCAGCACACGCTCGATCACCTGTTCCCACGTGGGAATTCCGCGACGCACTTTGTACTGGTAGAGCCGGTCAAACACGTCGCGCCGCAAATAAAGCCAGGCGCTGTTGGGGTAGTAGTGGTCGATCAAGTCCTTCCAGGCTTTCAGCGGCAGCTTGAATTTTGCTTCCTTCTCCCAGGAAATGGGCGCTACCTGGAGCTGCTTATTAGCGTCCGGATAAAAAACGGTCCCGCTGAAAAGGAAAATCAGAGGCAGGTCTCCGTCCGCCAGGCCGTGGAAGTATTTTGTCGCGGCCACATTGAAATCGAATGTGCATGGCACCTGTAGGTCGACAACAGTCTCTTTCGCGAACGGCGGCACTACGACGATCGCATTCGTCCACAAAAGATTGCGTAGCGTTTTGCCCCAGCGTTCCGGCTCGCCGAAGAGGTCGTGAAGCTTGGATTGCTCGTCGTGGCTATATTGGCGGCGAGTAACTTCGATTTGAATCTGGGCACGAAGAACTACCGTGTGGATCGCTTCCTCGGCGCCCGCGTTCGTGACGCGCAGCTTAAATGAAAGCAAAGGCGCCGCGCCGTATGGCACGGCCTGCGCATCTTCCACCTGGAAATTAAGTTCAGGCATTTCGCCCACCGCTGCTTGCTTCCGCTCTTTCCTTCAAACTGGCAAAAAATTTGCCTACTTCGCGCCACACTTCGGTGCCGCCGGAGAGTCCGTGCCAATGGAGGCGGATAAGCCCGACGAGTTTGTAGCACTCGTCGATGGGAACGATGTAATACTCCGCGGCGACGCCGCGTGCGGCGCCCACACGATTCGCGAGGAGAGCTTCCACGTCAGGATCCATTTCGTGTAGCGCCGGATTCGCTTGCTCGATGTCGCCCCAGGTCTCGAACGAGAGCAGCGACTCGATAGCCCCTGCGGGGCCGGGATAAAGCGCTGCTACCTTTTCTGGAGAGCCGCTCTTGAAGAAGAACGCCATTTCGATGGGGACCATCAAGCCATCCCATTGCGATTCGGTCATCTGGAATTGCGGTAGAAAACGAATGCGGCGCGGAACGCGCTTATATTTCGTGGCGCCCTGATTGCTGAAGAGAATTGCGCAGGCGTCGCAAGCGCAGATTAATTTGCGCGCGGCGGGATCGATTAGGTGTTGATGTTCGCCCGGCAATTGTGTGCTGCACATTTCGCAGGTCTCGACCATCGGGCGTTTTCTGACAAATTGGCGCAGCGCAGCGAACGCACTGTCTTTCTGACTGACAGGCGAAAATGGCAGGCTCACAACCCGCTCCCGTGTGCTTTCGAAAGAGACATCGCCAACTTGACCCGGCCATTCTCCCTTAACAGTGGAACCGGCTCGAGATGGAGGCTGTCCAAATCCACTCCGCGCCCGGCTCGCACGACATCGTAGTGCTGACTACAGATTGGGCAGGCAAGAACTGTGCCTTCGAGTCGAGCAGCTCCGAGCGGCTGACTGCAGCCCGGGCAAGTATTGTTGTATGCGTACAGGGTTTCTTCGAGGCGGCAGAAGAGAATGTCGTGGCCGCCGACTTCTTCCGCGCGCAGAGTTCCGGAAGGAATTGCATCGAGACCAAAAACATCTTCCCAGCCGATTTCACCGCGCTCCGTTTTCGATTCGCGGCTATTGCCGCCGAGTTGCGAGAGAGGCACGAACGCGATGGCGGGCGATTGTTCCTGGATTGATCCCTGCACGATGATCGCCGTGACGTCCGGCGCGGCTTCATAGATTGCTTCTTCAACGGCGAGTTTAAGCGTGGCGGACGACGACGGACAGCCGTGACAGTTACCCTCGAGACGCAGCGTAACGGCACCCGAATCGCTCACGTCAATCAGGCTCACGTTTCCACCGTGAGATTTCAGATACGGGCGCGTTTTTTCGAGAGCTTGCAGAACGCGTGCTTCGAGACCATCGGGGTGAAGGCCATAGAGTAAAAGGAGACTCCGCACCAAATCGTCGCGCCCAAAGGCTTCAATGATGGCGGGTGCTGACGCGCCAGGCTGGTCGACGATTTCGAGCATTCGCTCGAGCCCGGCACCGTGGAGCTCCATCAACAATTGGACGAGCTCTTTGGCCGTGGCCGACAACGCAGGATCGGTAGCTTTCTCGATGCGATGAACCAGCGCCTCAATTGATTTCAGCTGGTTCTGAATCTCATTCGATGTAGGCATGGACACCTTTCCCTGCGATTCTGGCCCGAGGCAAGATACGAATTCACTCTGCCCGTCGCCATACCGGGATTACCGTACGCACCTGACTCGCCTACTCAGGTTCCGTTCAGGGCTGAACGCCAAACATCGGCGAGTGGTGCGTCTCTAACACCTTGCCATTGCCCAGGTACATATGCACGCCGCACGGCAGGCAGGGATCAAAACTGCGAACGGCGCGCATGATGTCGATACCCTTGAACTTATCGGGGCCGTTCTCTTCGAAGATCGGCGTGTTTTGAACCGCATCTTCATATGGTCCCGGTGTTCCATAGATATCCCTGGGGTTCGCGTTCCACGGTGTGGGCGGATACGGGTGATAGTTGGCGATCTTGTGGTCTTTGATCACGACATGGTGAGAGAGGACGCCACGGACAGCCTCGTGGAAGCCGCACCCGATGGCGCTTTCAGGAACCTTGAAGTCCGTCCACGTTTTCGTCCTGCCCGCGTGCAACTCCGCTAGCGCCTTCTCGACAAAGTACAAAGCGGCGGCGGCAGAATAAGCCTGGAAGTAAGTCCGGGCGCGATCGCGTTCGATAGCATTGCTCCACTTGGGGATCTTCCATTCGAATTCCACTTCGGGCAGCGACATGGTCTTCGGCAAGTAAATCTTCACGCTGTGGCCCGTGGCTTTGATGTATCCGATGTCCACGATACCCGCCAGCGCGGTGGCCCAGAAGCGGGCGATCGGACCGCCGCCGGTGTCGAGCGCCAGATGATCTCCGGTGCGCTTGTCGAGCCACCGCGGAGACATCACCCACGTATACTTGCCGCCAAAATCTCGCTTCTGCGGGCGAGGGATCGTGGTTTGATTCCATGGATGATTTTGATCCACGGGATTTCCGAGCGGGTCCGTCTTCACGAAGGTTTCTGAGTTCTTCCACTCGTCGTAATACGAACTTCCCAGCAGAATGCGAATGTTCAAGTTGATGTCGACCAAGTCGTTCGTCACCAGCTTCCCGTCGACGACGACTCCGGGAGTGACGTACATTCCGCGACCCCAGGTAGTCATGTTCTTGTAGGTGTAGTCGCACACATCCGGGTTGTTGAATGAGCCCCAGCAAGCTAGCAGAACACGCCGCCGCCCGACTTCTTCGTAGCCCGGCAGCGCTTCGTAGAAGAAGTCGAATAGATCGTCGTGCAGCGGAACCACTTTCTTCATGAACTCGACGTACTTCATCAGGCGAACCAGATAATCAGTGAAAAGCTGAATGGTGGGAACCGTTCCAACGCCGCCGGGATACAGCGTGGAAGGATGAACGTGCCGGCCTTCCATCAGGCAGAACATTTCGCGCGTCATGCGGCTGACTTGCAAGGCTTCGCGGTAAAACGCGCCGGTAAACGGATTCAGCGCGCGCATGATGTCCGCGATAGTCCGATAGCCATGAAGATTTGAGTGCGGCGACATCGTCTTCTCTGCCTTCGCCAAGACGCTGGGGTTCGTTTCCTTCACCATCTGCTCGCAAAAGTCCACGCCCACAAGGTTGTCTTGAAATATGTTGTGGTCGAACATGTATTCGGCTGCTTCACCGAGATTCACAATCCATTCGGCGATTGCGGGGGGACGAATTCCGAAGGCCATGTTTTGCGCGTAGGTCGCACACGTTGCGTGGTTGTCGCCGCAGATTCCACAAATGCGGCTGGTAATGAAATGGGCGTCGCGAGGGTCCTTACCCTTCATGAAGATGCTGTAGCCGCGAAAAATCGACGAAGTGCTGTGGCACTCCGCTACGCGCCGGTTTTCGAAGTCGATCTTCGTGAAAATTCCCAGGCTGCCCACGATCCTGGTAATGGGATCCCAGTTCATCTCTACCAGATTGCGAGACTTCGTGGCGGTTTCCTTCGTCACCCCGGTAATTGTGCTCATTTTTCTAGGCTCCTTTCAGGTCTTAGTACGACCGCGGGTGATAGCCCGTGGTGAGTTCGGCACGCGGGTGCCGCCACTTCGGTTCCTTGTTTACCGTAGAGTTGGTGATGGAACGCAAGGCTCGTATCGCGCGCCCGTAAACCATGATGGTGCTTGCCGAAACATGCGATCCCGGCGGCGCGTCCATAAACGGCATGAACTTGTCCGGGAAGCCCGGCATCGTGCAACCGATGCAGATTCCCCCTACATTCGGGCACCCGCCTATTCCGGCCATCCAACCGCGTTTGGGCACATTGCAATTCACGACCGGCCCCCAGCAACCGAGTTTCACGATGCACTTGGGAGAGCCGTACTCCTCGGCAAAATCCCCTTGCTCGTAGTAACCGGCGCGATCACAACCGTCGTGGACCGTCTTGCCGAATAACCAAGTCGGACGTAGTTGATCGTCCAGAGGAATCATCGGAGCGAGTCCAGCCACTTGGTAGAGGAGGTAGAGCAAAGTCTCCATGAAGTTGTCAGGTTGAACTGGACATCCTGGAACGTTGACAACGGGAAGGCCAGCGACTGATTTCCAGCCCCACCCAAGGTAGTCGGCTAATCCCATGGCGCCGGTTGGATTGCCGGCCATGGCGTGAATGCCGCCATACGTGGCGCAGGTGCCACACGCAACCACGGCTAGCGCCTTGGGAGCCAGACGATCGATCCAGTCGTTCGTGGGAATCGGCTGGCCCGTCTTCGAGTCGGTTCCAAGGGCCGCCCAATATCCCTGTTTCTTGATTTTTTCATTCGGGATCGATCCCTCGACGACCAGCACGAAAGGGTTCAGCTTGCCTTCGGCGGCCAGATACCAGTATTTCAGAAACTCGTCGCCGTTTTCATACGCAAGGACGGGATTGTGCAAATGGACTTTGGGAAGTCCGGGGATCGCGCCCAGCAACACGTCTTCGATGGCCGGCTGCGTTGCGGCCGTAATTGAAACCGAGTCACCGTCGCACCCGAGGCCGGATGTCATCCAAACAATATGCACCTCGGAGACGGGTGAATCTCGTTGAGTCTTATGACCGTAAGGAACTGTGTCTGCCATGGCTCGATTTCTCCTTTCCAGTCTCAAACAGTTTTGAAGACAACGGGCCGCACGCTGCATTCGTGGAAACAGCGGCCCTGAATCACCAATGACGAAACTTTTATGCCGGGCTGCGTGCGCACATGAACAAATACGAAGGATAGAAAAATCTGATCCGCACCAACACGACCAATACAACTTAAAAAAACGTACCTCAAGCGGGTGCTTGCTGTTTTATACATCGGGAACATCCCGACGAGTGGCATAGGGGTTTCCCCTATGCGCTATCAGAATGAAACACCGGGACTTGGTGGATTCCGACAAATTCCCAGCGGTTCATTTGCACAGCAGATTGCAGCGGGGCGCTTTCTATCGAACGAGGCGATTACGTTCCCTTTTCATTCACGGATGATTCGATTGCGTGCTGCACTAGTTCCCGCGCGTTTCGGAGCGACAGCTTCTCCTTGATGTGCGCCTGGTAGGACTCAACCGTCTTGGTGCTGACGTGGAGCTCGTCAGCGATTTGGCGCGTTCCATGGCCTGCGCCAATCAACCGGTAAACTTCAAGTTCCCGGTCGCTCAGTTTCGCGAGCGGATCGCGCGGCGAAATGGAGCCGTGGACAAATTGCTGCAACATCCGTTTCGTTAAACGGTCGCTCACGTAAACATCTCCGCGCAGAATCTGGCGAATCGCGGTGAGCACTTTCTCCGTTGCTTCCTGCTTCATGATGTAACCGTTTGCGCCCGCGCGCAACGCCCGCTCTGCATAAGTAGATTCGTCATGCATCGAAAGCACCAGCACGGGTAAGTTGGGGTACGTCACGCGAAGCGTCTTCAGCAGTTCCAGGCCGTCCGGGCCTTCCAGGGAAATGTCCAACACCACAAAGTCCGGCGTCAAATCTCGGACAGCTTGCAGAGCCGAATTGGCTCCATCTGCTTCGCCGCAAACCACAAGGTCCGGTTCCCGGTCGATAAATAGCGCCAGCCCCTGCCGCACAATCGGGTGATCGTCGACCAGAAGTACTTTGTGCTTCGATCCTATGGGGGTTGCTCGCACGCCGTTCATGCTATTCCGTCCTTCACCCTTCGCCAACGAGCGGAAAGATGCATACCACAGTGGTTCCGCCGGTGAAATTCTTCCGGACGTCGAGTGAGCCGCCGATCATATTTGCCCGGTAGCTCATGATATTCAAACCCATTCCCGCCTGGTTCGCGCGGACTGCCGAAAACCCTTCGCCATCATCTTGAACAGAAAGCGTGCCTTCCCCATTTTCCGCGGTTAGTCCTATGACGACGTGGCCGGGATGTCCATGCTTAATCGCGTTGTTCACCGCTTCCCGCGCAATATGGTAGAGGTGCGTGGCGACGTTCACGTCGTAGACCAAGACTGGGGCGCCGCACTCGAAGCGGCAACTCATACGGAATAAATCCTGAGTCTCTTCCGCATAACGCGTCAGCGCCGACATCAGCCCGTGAGCGTCGGATACAACCGGAAGAAGGCCCCTCGAAAGTTCTCGCGTCTTATTGATCGCTTCATTCACCAACTTCACGATCTTGGCGGCATCGCCTGATTCCGGCAGCGACACCTCGCTCAACTTGCTTTCAAGGACTTTACTCATGAAGGCAATGCCCGTGAGATGCTGCCCAAGCCCGTCGTGCAGATCCTCGCCAATTCGGCGCTGCTCGCGCGCGCTCACCTCCAGAATCGCCTTCTCAAGACTTTTTCGCTCCGTGACGTCGATTCCCGTGACAATCACGTGTGAAGTCGCACCGTTCTTGCCCGCAAGAATAGTGCTTGACCAGGTGATCAGGCGGCGGTCCCCATCCCGCGTCAGCCAGTACGTCTCATAGCTTCCAGGGAGGTGCCCGGAATTCTGCCGCTCAAAAATCGCCTTAAAGTTATCCACCTCTTCCGGCACCAGGAAAAGATCCCACACGTACCTTCCGCGCACTTCTGCGAACGAGTATCCCGTCGTTTGTTCGCACGTGCGGTTGAAACGAACGATTTTCCCGCGGGGATCGAGGACCACGATCAATGCTCCGACGATGTCGAGGATCGCGGAAAGGACGTTGCGCTCCTCCTGCAGGGCTTCCTCCGCTTGCTTCAGCTCGGTGATATCGACGCCCACACCGTGAATGAACCAGGGGCGGCCGTCGTCTCGACGAATCATCTCCGCTTCGCAGTGGAACCACAAAACTCTTCCGTCGCGCGCCAGCACTCGATAGGCGGACTTCAGCGGTTTCCCTGAAAGAAACATTTCCGCGGCTTCGGTGCTCCAGCGCTGCTTGTCGTCCGGATAAATCTGGTCGTACCAGCGGACTGGATCTTCCAGCCATTCGCTCTGCGAAAAACCGAGCGCGGCTTCAATTTGCGGACTGACATAAGCTTCGCCGATTCCTTTGTCCAGGTAAGCCATGAAAACCACGGCGGGGATTTGTTCGACGAGAGCGCGGTATCTCGCCTCAACGCTGTGCGGTTGGTGAGCAGAATCCTCTTCGTTTACTGTCTGCCCGGCCCGCCCGCCGGCCGGCTGCGTTGCCAGAAACACTCCGGCCAATTCCTTGAGCGTCGCTTCCGCATCCGGTGCATCGGAATTTGATTCGCGCGAGAGCAGAGACTCCGCCAGATCACGGGTCCAATCGTTTTCCGCGATGGGATTTCCACTCATCGTCCATCTCCCGAACGCGCGTCTTTCACTCCTCGCCGTCTCCAGTTCGGTTCCTTATTAAGCGATGCTTGCGTAAATCGCCGGAGCGCGTGAATTGCCCGGCCGTACGTCGTCACGGCATTCGAGGAAAGCAGCGAGCCCGGCGGCTGGTTCATGAACGGCATGAATTTGTCCGGGAATCCGGGCATGGTGCAGCCGATGCAAATCCCACCGACGTTTGGGCACCCGCCAATCCCTCCCATCCAGCCGCGTTTCCCCACATTGCATTGGACCACCGGCCCCCAGCAGCCCAACTTTACAATGCATTGAATTGAGCCATATTCCTCTGCAAACTCAGCCTGCTCGTAATAACCGCCTCGGTCACATCCTTCGTGCACCGTCTGACCGAATAACCAAGTTGGCCGCAGAGCGTCGTCGAGCGGAATCATCGGCGCTCTCCCGGCTGCCATATTTAATAGATACAGGATGGTCTCCGTCATGTTGTCCGGCTGCACCGGGCATCCTGGCACGCACACGATCGGAACGTCCGCTTTCGATTTCCAGTTCCAGCCGAGATAATCCGGAAGACCCATGCATCCCGTTGGATTCCCCTCCATGGCGTGAATGCCGCCGTAAGTAGCGCACGTGCCCGCTGCGACTACCGCCCAGGCTTTCGGTGCGAGCCGGTCGATCCAATCGCACGTGAGAATTGGCTGGCCCGTTTTCTGGTCCGTGCCAAACGTCGCCCAGTAGCCCTCGCTCTTGTTTTTCTCGTTTGGGATGGAACCTTCAATCACTAGAATAAAAGGCCCAAGCTTGCCGTCCGCCGCCTCATGAAACACCTTCATGAACTCTTCGCCGTTTTCGTAGGCAAGAAATGAATTATGGAGTTTGATCTTGGGAACAAACGGAAGGGCGCCGAACATAAGGTCTTCGAGACTGGGTTGCGTTGCCGCGGTTATGGCGATCGTGTCGCCGTCGCAGCCGAGTCCCGCAGTTATCCAGACCACGTCGATTTCAGTTAATGCGCTCATACGGTGGTAGGTACCTCGGCGGTCAACAGAGCATAGCCTAGCCATGTATTCCGGCCGCTGTGCGGAATTGTATCGAAACCGGTGTTGGCGTGTCGCGGGTTTCTTCGGCCGTGACTGATTCGAACTCTGCTATCTCGTTTGCCGGAAGTGATATGTCCAGTTAAATGAGATGTACGATTTCAGTGGTACTCCCACAATTCGCTGGAATGGCACAGGGAAAGTCGGATCGGATGGAAAAGCGAGAGTTTCCGTCGTTTATCCCGTGTATCGCAATCAGGAACTCCGTGGACAAAGTCACGCGGCCCGCAAGGAAGGGGGCGGGGAAATCAGAGCTCGCGACGGCAAACGACGTTGCCTCAGCAGTCAATTCGTACGGTCCCGGCAAAAGGCCGATGAACTTGAACTTCCCTTCCGGATCCCTCATCGTCTCACGAATTAGCTCCCCGCCCGGTTCAGCAGCTTCAGGTGCGCATTAGCAACTGGAACGCCCTGTAGATCGGAAATTCTGCCAGAAATCTGGCCGGTTCCTGCCGCCAGAACGGCAGAGCACACAAGTAAGATCAAGCCCGCCATGCAGCGCACTCGGCCGAGTCGAGGTTTGGAGAATCGCTGGCCTGAAATGTAGAGTACGTAATTCAGGAGTGTCTTGCAGCGCACGACGCACGCAACCCTTCCCTTGCGAATCCGACGAGGGCAGTGTGTAACACTGTTTTTGAAATCGCGCTACACGGCGTTCTCAAGATCGTCATTATAAAAGGCGCGCAGTGGAGACCTAAAAGACTCAACTAGAAAATACAGGCCTTCCTGTATGTCTTCTCTCTTGTCTTTTGATACCGTTGTCTTGCAGGTAGGCCCCGTGGGAGACACGGCGTTGAGAGCTTCACAGGAGGGCATATGCGCCTCGAATATGTCGTTATCGGTGCGGTGGCGATCGTCGTCCTAGCGGCGGGCGTGGCAATGCTTCCAGACTTTATCCGCTACATGAAAATCCGATCCATGTAGGTTGTGCCCGTAACGCCAAGTAAACCGCCTTCGACCGGCAATCCCAATTCGAATTGGCCTCCAGGTAAGTGTGTGTTTGGGCAGTAGGCTTGGCGACTATCTAGGTGACGCACTCGCGCTGGCCGCAGCAGATGTCTGGCCTCGACCCCGAGCAGGCGTCACCATGCCGTGACAGCGCGGCGTGAAATGGTTTTGCAGCAACGTTCGACGGCCCGCGACTGCTAGACGCCGCGCGAGTCATATGAGACGGCACGAATTGCGGGATGGCGCTATCTTCGCCGACGAATCAGGGCCGCAACGCCATCAAGAGTTGCGCGTCCGACAGAACGGAAACGTCTCTGCAAGGCATGTCCGAAAAAATCCACTTCCAGCGTTTTATTCGCCAACAGCCGCTTTAGTTTGGTGATTTGGCTACGCAAGATCAGCTCGCGGGATCGCGTATGGGGAGGGTCTATTGCTTCGAATTGATCGCGCCAGTTGTAAAGCAATCTTCGAGGTATCCCAAGCTCTCGAGAAAGCCCGAGTACGTTGTCGCAGGACTTCATTCGCTCGAAAGCCTGGCGTCGAAATTCGTTACTGTATCGCTGCCCTTTCTTTCGCTCCACTTTGCGGCTCCTTTCTCACAAAGTGTGCATCATAAACTGTCTCACTCTAGGGGTTCACTCCAGTGCACGAATAACGGAGCGTTCGGGCCAAGGTGATTTTTCTAACTCTTTTACAATCAGGAAGAAGTTGGTGGACGTGACAGGGTTCGAACCTGCGACCCCCTGCTTGCAAAGCAGGTGCTCTCCCAGCTGAGCTACACGCCCATATGCAACTACATGATTGTAATGCATTTCTTGTGAGAATGAGCGCCTGCTTTTTGAGCAGGCACTCTTCTCAACTTAAGTCCAGCGCCGATCTGCGCTTAGACGCATTCGGGCCGGCGAAGGTGTTCCCTATATAAGGTTCGGCAGGAAACCGCCTGCAATCCTTGAGGATTTTTTCCCTGAAACGAAAACGGTGGCCACTCTAGCTATGCAATGGCGCGGCTACACAATACCTCAAATGAATTGTAGTATTGTGCTATGGCGAGAGAACGCAGAGAGGCCGCCACGTGGCTCTACCAGATTGCGGAAGCCCAGCAGGGTTTCTTCACGACCAAGGAGGTCGGTTCTTTATTACCCAATCGAATGGAGCTTCACATCTTGCGTCAACTTACAGCTCGTGCTTGATGAACCCAGAACCGCTCACGCAGCAATCTCTTTAGTATTTTGCCGGAGCCGCTTTTCGGTAACTCTGTGTCCGAAAACTCTACACGCCGCGGAATCTTGTAGCTCGCGAGGCTTTGCCGGCAGAAGGCGATCAGGTCATCGGCAGTAAGAGTGCTTCCAGGCTTCAACATCACGCAAGCCATCACTACTTCGCCCCACTTGGGATCGGGTATTCCGAAAACTGCAGCTTCGCGAACCGCCGGATGCGCGTAGATTACGGCTTCGACTTCACCGGAATAAACGTTCTCGCCTCCGGTGACAATCATGTCTTTCGCGCGATCCAGAATGTAGAAATACCCCTCGGAATCCTGGTAGCCGATGTCTCCGGTGCGAAAGGAACCA
>Ga0209330_1000161_pt1 | contig 32729 bp, 30 predicted proteins | sample JacPinW_OM2H0_O3_FD_187969 | JGI IMG/M metagenome (GOLD analysis project Ga0209330, IMG submission 187969) | Forest soil microbial communities from Algoma, Ontario, Canada - Jack Pine, Ontario site 1_JW_OM2H0_O3 (SPAdes) (version 2) | ecosystem: Environmental > Terrestrial > Soil > Boreal... | reverse complement strand
AACGCGCAACCCGAATCCGTCTACGCTCGTTTCCTCGGGATTTCAGGCACTCCGTTGACCGACAATTATCATTTCGGCCAGACCCTGTTAAACGACTACGGCCGTCCCTACGAAGAAGGTTTTAATGCCGTAGACGGCGCCTCGGGCTGGACCACCGCAGGTCCGCTTGTTTTCTACGTTCGCGGAGAGTATCAATCGGCCCCTTCGGCTTCCGCTCCGACCCCAGCCGTCCTCGATTTCTTCAACCGCACCGACGACTGGCCCACAGGGCCTGTGCTCCCCGTCGCATCGATCAGCCGCTTCCGCCTGCTCGATACTTATCTGGGCTTCAATCTTGGCAACTGGCAGTTCTCATTCGGCAAGAACAGCTTGTGGTGGGGACCGAGCGAGGGCGGGACGATGGCGTTCACCAACAATGCCGCCCCGCTGAACAACACGTTCACCGTCGATCGAGTCAGTCCGTTCCGGTTGCCCTGGCTCTTCAGCTATCTCGGTGACATACGTTTCGAGGGTTTCATCGGACACATGACGGGTGTGCAGTTTCAAACCACTTTCAACACCGGCGCGTCCACGATCGCAGTTCTGGGACAATACGGCAAGAATCTGCATCCCCAGCCGTTTCTGAGTGGCGGGAAGATCAGCTTCAAGCTGACGCCCAATTTCGAATTCGGGATGGCGAAAACGACCGTCTTCGGAGGACCCGGAAACCCACTCAACATCACAACCTTCCTGGACAGCACGTTTGGCAACCACTACCATGGCGACGTCCTCGGCGACGGCCGCACAACTGCCGACTTTTCCTATCGCATTCCGGGTCTCCGTAATTGGCTCACCCTCTATGGCGAAAGCCTGAGTGAAGACGAACCATCACCGATCCCTTACATGCGCAGGAATGCCTCCCAGGGAGGACTCTACCTCGCGAAATTCCCCGGAGTTCCAAAGTTGGACCTCAGACTCGAAGGCGGGTACACCAATCCGGTGGCATTTTGTGGCATCTGCATCTATTCCAACGGCCAATACAACAGCGGATATAACAACGATGGCCGCCTGATCGGAACCTGGATCGGACGCGCGGCACAAGGGGAACAGATTCGCACGAACTATTGGGTCGGCCCTCGCAAGCGGATCGGCCTCGAACTCAGGCATCGAACCCTCGACCCAGGGTACGTTCCGCAGGGCGGAAACCAGAATGACATCGCGGTAAATGCGGATATCTTGACGGGACTTGGCTTTCGCTTTCAGGGCAACCTACAATATGAACGATGGCAAATTCCTCTGTTGGCAACCACGCGTCAATCGGATGTGTCGGCGTCTGTTCAATTCAGCTTCTGGCCGATCCCGCACGCACGGTAAGCGATCTGACGAGGGAGGGCTCACGGGCCGCATTCAGTAGATTAAAGATAGCGTTGCACTTCCGCTACAGTCGATGCGCTCTAGGGATTAAGACCATGGAATGAACTTCGCCGCATCACAAAGCTGTTTGGGATGTATCGGATTCGGGAGTCTGGAGCAAGACTGCCTCAGTTCGGGCAGTCATTGCCTGGGAAGGGGGCACGTCGTGACCGCCGTACCTTGGTTCCTACCGTGGGTTCCTGCCGTGCCTACCGTGGTTCCCTATTGACATGCCGTCGGAATGGGGTTTAGGCTACCCACACAATACAATCAACAACGGAACATACCAAGGCGTTAACGGACTTCTCGGTTTCCGCAGGGTGACTGTCGTTGCTTCCCTCCGAAGATTGCACTGTCATCCGCTGGGGATGCGCTAGGCGCAGAACATGTTTCCTCGAGGAGCTGGAGCAATCCTCTCGAGAAAGTTGCGTCTCGGGAGTGACAAAACATCACGTTTCTTTTTGGCTCGGGTTACCCCCAAAGGGCTCGATGTTGGGGGAGTACGACTTATCAGCGTTGTTTTAAGCGTGTGGAATTGCTTGCGACTCAAGCGTGAGCATCATATAGCGCTTGCGTCGGCGAGATGAAGACAATCTTTGCTTTCGAGAAGTAATTTGGCATGATTCGTAGCCGCCTTAGCTATGTTCGCTTCTATTTGAAGATTCTGACGCTGTCGCTTCCTGCTTGCTCCTATTTCATTGCCGTAAAAGTCCGCTTCGGTTTCAACCTCTTATTTGCCCGCAGTGCCGCTTCCGGATTGCCCTCGTACTGGGGCATTATATTGCTCACCACCATCATTTGGGCGATCGCCGCAGAAGAGTCAGAGCTCTGGAATGTGGAGCAATTGTATGCCCCCGGGGGGAAAACCCGCAGATTGCTGGAAGCCCTCGCATTCACCTACGCGGTGGTGATGGCGGTCGGTTTCCTGTACCGACAGGCCAGCTACTCCCGTCTCGTGGTCGCTATTAGCGCTGTGACGCTTTTTGTCCTGGCCACGTCTGCCCGTATTATGTCCCGGGTGGTCTTGGAGTATCTGCGCAAGAGTGGCAGAAACGAAGTCAGGATTCTGATGGTGGGGACGGATCGGTTTGCCCGCCGCGTGGCGACCTCGCTTCTTCACGGAGAAGTACTGCCCTGCAGGGTCGTCGGCTTCGTTCGTTTGCATGATCAGGAAGTTACCGTCGAAGGCCCGGTGTATGAACTAGATCAAATTCCGATTTTTTCCAACGGGAACTCGATCAACGACGTTGTCATCGCGCTCCCCGCGGCCCGTCTGAGCGAGGTTCAGAAAATCGCGCCCGCGTTGGAGAAGCTCTGCGTACCCACACGGGTTGTCGTCGACTTGGGAGAAGGAGTAGGCATCCGCGATCGCCTGATCGATCTGGGAGGGATTCATATGCTGGATCTCCGGCCGATGTTGTCGGAGACCGGTCCTTACCTTTTCCAGAAGCGTGCCTTCGATGTGGCCCTTTCGCTCTTCGTGATGCTGCTTACCTTGCCGATTACTCTGCTAGTCGCTCTCGCTATTAAAGCTTCCAGCCCGGGTCCTGTTTTTTTCATCCAGGAACGGGTAGGCCTCAACGGCCGAGTGTTCCGCATGTTGAAGTTCCGCACCATGAAAGTAGGAAGCCGGGAGGAAGGAGATACGCGCTGGACCTGCACCAACGATCCGCGACGGACCGCGGTCGGCGTTCTGCTTCGGAAAACTAATCTCGACGAACTTCCCCAATTCCTCAATGTGCTAAGGGGGGACATGAGCATCGTCGGTCCGCGACCGGAACGAGCCCATTTCGTGGAGAGGTTTCTGGAGGAGATCGATCGCTACAACTTCCGTCACACGTTCAAGGTTGGAATCACGGGCTGGGCGCAGGTAAACGGTTGGCGGGGCGACACCTCGATCGCTAAGCGCGTTGAATATGATCTGTACTACCTTCGCAACTGGAGCCTCACCTTCGATCTGCAGATCATCACCATGACCTTGCTGCGCATCTTCAACAGCAAGAATGCTTATTGACCGGTTTCGTTGCTCTCGGGTGTGCGGACTCTTCCGACAATTCCTTCAGCGAAGCGACTTGCTGATCCTTTCTCCATTCGCCGCAGGCATCTCCAAACTGGTGGAGTAAACTGTCCCGGTGCAGCCGGTGACCAGATTTCTGTTGCCGACTTCCACGGCAACCTTACTGACATTGGTTCCAACCCCCGGTGGGGGATGCGCCTACCTTGATTGGGCAAGGGCGGTGGCGGCCGAGACTGTGACGTTTGTGGTTCCGTTCAGGCCCGGCGCCCCGATGACGGTCGCTGTGATGCTCTGGTTGCCGGCAGTCATTAAAGTAACCCCGTTGGTAAAAGTATGGGAACCGGCATCGTTGGCGGTGAAATAGTAGTCCCCTGGAAGAACGGCGGCGCTGTCGGAGCTGGTGAAGTGGATGGGACTGTTGATAATCGTGTCCCGGCTTCCGCCGACCATGGCGGTCACCGTTATGGTGAAGGGTGAACCTGCTACTGCACTGGAGGGAGCTTGGATATCAAGGATCGCGGGCGTGCCGCAGCCGAAGGTCACGAATCCTGCCACAGTCGCGCCCAATGCCCATAGCCGCAGCGCGCGCGCTACATTACGCACTCCCAGACGGGCGGACGCACCTGAAAATCTCGCATTGAAGCATACGAAACCTGCCTTTGCGTTGCACACTTTATTCTCATCCTCCCTAACCGAAGTTCGTCACGAAACAGTCTGGAAACCAGCTAAGCCGTTCAGAATCAGTTCAGGCTGTCGCGCGGTCTGCACTACATTTTGAAAGTGATTTCAGCCGTTCCGGCAGGCTGAGGCCGAGTTGGTGCAGCAAGGATTTCTGTTCGGTCGTCGGTTCGGTAATCCGGCGTAGGCGGATCTCGCGTCCATCCGTGGTGGGCAGCACGATGTCGGCGCTCTGCAGCGTGGAGAGCAGAGCCAGCGCCTTCATCGGGGATAAAGGCTGAGCCTTGTCCACTCCACCGGCCGAAGGTTGTGGAACGATCGCTAGCTGTCGCTGCAGCAGATGCTTCAGTGTCACCCAAAGGGCATAACCCAGAAAGGCTACCAGGACGTGAGCCTTCACCCGCGGCTCCTTCTGGTGGAACAAAGGCCGAATCGAAAGCTCGCTCTTGAGCGCGCGAAACGAGGCCTCCGCTTCGGTGAGCTGCATGTACATGGACCACATCTGCTCGGCCGAATCCGCCTGCAGATTGGTACGCAGCATGTAGGCGCCTTCTCGCAAGTCCCGCCACGCCTTTCGATCTTCTTTCATTTCCCACACCAGACGCACGCCGGCGGGGGTGTCTCGCAGAGTGACTTCGAACAGATCATTCACCTGCGGGTGCCGCGCCTGAATCCGTCCCAGTCGCCGCTCCATCTTGTAACGGTCCTTCAATCGGCCACTGGCAATGTTTTTCTCTAGAGCTTCCAGAGCCGCCTCCATGCGCGTGGAAAATCGCTTCCGGATCGCCTTCTCTTTCTCCTTGCGGCTCGCCGTGCGGCACAAGATGTAGGTCTCTTCTCCCTGGGGAATCGCGACCTGCTTGACCTCCACGTCCCCGCGCACCTGGATCCAGTCGTCACGCATTAACTCCTCTTCAAAGCGCTTCATCTGTCGGCGTGGCGTACCTACCAGATACTGTCCACCCCGCCGGCGAATTGCCGCCAGGTTCTCCTCACTTACGATCCCTCGATCCATCACCCAGATCCGCCGCGCCTTCCCGTACTTCCGTTCCACCATCCGCAGGATGCTTTCCATGCTCGACACGTCGGCTCGGTTGCCATCGAACGTCTCATAGCTGAACGGAAATCCCTCCCGGTTGACGATCAGCGCGATCACCATCTGTTCACAATCCGGGCGATGATCGCGGGAGTAGCCTCGGCTCATCATCGGGTTGTTCTCTGCCGCTCCTTCCACGTAGGTGCTGGTCAGGTCGTAGAGCAGCACATCAAACTCGGTTCCGAATAACTCTCCATACCGCTGCTTGAGATGTTGTTCCAGTTTCGTCTTGTGCGGCAGAATCCGGTCCAGGCAACGATACAGACGCGTGTCGTTAATCTTGCCTTCCTCGATTTCCAACAGATCATCCAGCGCTGTCGCGGGGTACCAGCGCTGCTCTACGGCCAGCTCGCTGCCCGGCGCACACAGCCGATTGATGGCCAGCACCGCCGCTACCCGCGACCACGGCACCTCGGCCGCTTCCTCGTCCATCGCCTGCTCAAAGAAGCCATCCAGTCCCAGACGCTTCCACAATTCCCAACCCAGAAAACAAGCGCCGAACTGACGTGTTCTCTCCAGGCGGACTCGATTCACTAACACGCGAGCTACCTGCGGATCATCGTCGGGAACCTCCACATGGGAAGGAAACAGTTTCAGTTGCTGGGCTTCGCCCTGCTCGTTAAAGACCTCGACGCTTTTCAGCCACCGGGCCTGCGCCGAACCGTTCAGCTCCCCCAAGTAGCAGAGTGTCCTCTGGCGAGGACCGTCGATCGTTCGCACCGTCTCCACCAACGACCAGTAGGTGTGCTCCTTACCATCCTTGTTGCGCTGATGCGGTCGCAAAAACATCTGCGCCGAGTTTGTCATCAGCTGCTTTAGCTTTCAAGAGGGTGGGTCTGCACTACATCGCGTTTTCTGAACTCGCGATTGCAAAAACAAGACTTGTCTAGCTTCCAGCATCAAGAATTGCAGAATTTGGCACTTCCACGACGAACTTCGGCTAGCGAGTGCGTTGCGAGGTCCGCGGGCAGGGGTTTGCCGTTGCGGGTTACGCCGATGCTTTTCATGCCAGCGCCGCGGGCGGCTTCGATGCCGTGCAGGGCGTCTTCGACGACGATGCAGTGATTCGGAGGGACGTCCAGTGTGGCGGCGGCAACCAGGAAGACTTCCGGGTCGGGCTTGCCGCGGTGCACGTCTTCGGCGGAGACGATGGCTTCGAAGCAGTCGGCGGTGTGGAGGGCTTCGAGGATGGTTTTGACATTCTTGCGCGGGGCGGCGGAGGCGATGGCCTGACGCCATCCTTGCTGGTGCAGACGGCTGACCCACTGGGAGACGCCGGGAAGCGGCTCGATGCCTTGCTGACGCACATGCTGGCGGTAGAGGGCTTCTTTGGCGTCGCCGACGCGCTCGATGAGTTCGGGGGTGACTTGTGCGCCTAGCCATTGGCGGAGGATGGAGTCGTTGCGCTGGCCGAAGGTGGCGAGGAATTGGTCGTGGGTGATGGGATGGCCTTCGCGGGCCATGGTGTCGCGCCAGGCCTGCCAGTGGTAGTCGGCGGAGTCGACCAGGGTCCCGTCCATGTCCCAGAGTACGGCGCGGGTGCGGGTCATTAGAGATTTGATGTTAGAGCATTTTGAGGGATTCTTGTTGCCGGGGACGTTTCGAAAGGCGTAGAGCGAAGGGAGGGGCGATGAGTGCAAACGCTGATAGCGTCAGTTGACGAGGGCAGCTCCGAGGTCGGGTTGCTAGAATACAAGGCTCTGCTTCACCGCGTTCGTCTTCGTCAAGAGGATCGTGTCCGGTTTTCTGGCGGGCCTGACGGAACTTGCCGGCCATGGTAGCCGCGTGTCAGGGCCGCAGCCGCTTGCGCGGTGCTTTCGGCAGCGACTGTTTTCAAACATTTCCTCAGTTACTCCCTGTATTCCCGGTCTTATCGCAGCACTGTTTATGCCACTCCGATAATTACCATCGAATTCACGGACAGTATTCCCGTTGGTGGAGGGATAACCATGCTCCCGTGGATGGAAGGAGAGTGCTGTTGATTTCCCGTCGAGTGTTGCTGCGTAATTCTCTATTGGCGGCTCCAGTACTGATGGCGCTGCCGGGTTGGGCGTCAGATCAGAGTAAAGATGCGGCGCTTGAGCACAGACTCGCAACGCTTGAGCAGCAACATGGCGGTCGCCTAGGCGTTGCCATCCTCGACACAGCCAATGGTCGGCTCATCTCCAATCGCGGTAATGAGCGATTTCCCATGTGCAGCACGCACAAGCTCATTACAGCAGCCCTTGTTTTGCAGCGTGTTGATCACGCGCAGGAAACGCTGAATCAACGGGTCATCTATTCGGCGAGCGATCTAATGGAGTATGCACCATTTACCAGTAAACACGCGGGGAAACCTGGTGTGACGATTGGCGAATTATGCGAGGCGGCTGTTACGTTGAGTGACGGTACGGCGTCCAACCTGATTCTACGCAGCGTTGGCGGCCCCACGGCGTGGACCACATGGGTTCGCTCACTGGGCGATTCGGTCACACGGCTCGACCGCTACGAACCGGAGATGGACCGTGTGGGACCAGGTGATCCGCGTGACAGCACGACACCCATTGCCATGCTGCGGAATGTGCAGAAGCTCGTGCTGGGGGACGTGCTCTCGGCTGCGTCGCGCAAGCAGTTCACTGCATGGTTGCTGGCATGTCAGACTGGAGGAAATCGCCTGCACGCTGGATTACCGCAGGACTGGCGGGAGGCGGACAAAACCGGCACTGGACCTGCCATCAATAACGCGGTGAACGACGTGGCTGTGCTCTGGCCGCCTCACCGTGCGCCAATTCTGGTCGCGGCGTACTATGCGGACTCCCGCGAATCCGATGATCAGCGCGATGCTGTACTTGCGTCAGTGGGGCGGTTGGTGGCGACTTCGGTTTAGAAGTTGTTTCAGAAGCTGTGGTGTCTCGCGTCTAAGATATTCACAGAAATCGAGAATTTTCCTGCATAGTTCTTACACAGGCAAAAATCACCGTCTTATTTGCAATAAAAACAATCGGATACAAAAGTTCTATCACCCGCTCAGGAGGACACCATGAATCGAGAACGCGCGCTGAAGATTGTTTTGGTAGTAGTCGGATTGATCTTCTTGTTTGCTGTCTACCCCTGATGATGTTTCTGTGGCCGAGCGGATGGCGATGGCCGCCGATCCAGCCGGAATACGAAGCGATGATCCTTGGCGTGTAGGCCACTCTAGGAATTTTCCTACTGCTCGCGGCGGGTAGCCCAGCGCTCTATGGGAGACTCGCGGCCATCTCTCATCAATCACTTTAAGCAGCTCCTCTGTCTCATGGCACATCCGCAATGGCACTGACGGCGGGCCGCCACTCTTTTCCAATCTCGCCCGAACCTATGCGGCGGCCCCCACGGTCTTTCTGCGAAAAGACTTGATCCGTTCCGATAGCTGTTTCGACTCTTGGATTAATTTCTCAGTCTCCGAGATCAACCGCACAATATTTTTATTCAGTTCCTCCATCTTGCCTTGCAGCAAGGCAGATTCTTCTTCTTCATGTTTTGACCTGGAGATGACCTGCGTGCTGGTGAGCAGCAATAGAGCGTCCTCCGATGCGATTATCAGATTGCACAAGAGACCGGCGCCCAGAAAAGGGGCACGGCGGAGGGATGTGTAAAACGACTCCTAGAGTCTAGCACTCGGCTGCGATAGACGCTAGGCGCAAGGGGCTCTGCGGGCTCCGCGATGAATCGCCCCGTGCAGGTATTGATTGCCAGACGGGGATTTGAGGTAGGAGGTGAGGGTTCTTGGCGGAGTTGCCCTGAAAAACCCACTGAACGCGAACCCTGGTTAGGAGACAAAGATTCGCACCTCTCTTAGGATGCTCACGCAGGATTCTTTCGATGTACGCTTGTAGTTCAGTCGCCATGGTCTTCTTGGCATCTTCGAAACTCCCGCCGCCGGCCGTGACCGACAGACTTTGCAGAGCCCCTTCCAGCCGTCGTCTTCCGACCAGAAATCGCAATCAATCGCTATGCTGGCGGTCACTTGCAGGTTCACTACTTCAGAAGTCAAGAGATACCGCGGCTCAAGCACCGGGAGATGTGAGCGAGGACCTCGCCTTGCACAATTTCCTCTGTTTGTAGGGAAGCGGATTCGGCACACAGAAACGTCTGGGGCTATGAGAAGATAAAGCGATTGCTCAACTGGTCTGCCGTGAGCGAATCTGGACGCGCATTTCGCACGCCCAGAGCTCTGGGTTCATAGAGCGCGGATGACAACAACAATCAGCGCTACTACGATGAGTGTTCCCACCAAGCCGTAACCTAACATAGTGCCTCCTAATCCTCGATGCGACAGATCTGGAGTAATTGTGCTGGAAGATGAGGGGTCTTCGCTGCTCAGTTTTGCTCGCCGTATCGTAACCACAGACATCCGGTGCATTTCTTTTTCGCTTCGCACCTTTAGCCGATTTTGTGCCTGCCGAAGGTTTGCCTTTCGTTGCCTTTCGTAGTCTCGCGGTCCGTCTCCTCGCGACCCTCTGGGCTGAGTCCGCGTTTTCCGGCCGTCTGCGTGTCAAGCTGCCCTGTGACTGGAGGATTCTTAGCCCTCTGAATTCCTCGAATGCTCGCTCCTGTCCGGAGACCGAACAAGCCATCTGTGCTGGCTCAGCCTGAAATGGAGCGGCGACGCTCTGGCGTTAGTGCAGGTTCCGGCCTTTCGGGCCGGGGATTTTCAAGGCATTGGGGGGCTATCCTCCGATCTCTCTGATCGGTGCGAGAGAACAAACTCCCGCAACGTCAAGCATCGGCTCGATGAGCCCAGCCACGCTATCCCTCGGCATGGTTGCATCCCCTGCAGTGCCCGCTTCCGTTTCACGTAGCCAAGTTTTTGTAGCTCGGCATCGACAGTTTGTGGAACCGTCCCACAGAGAGAGAGATTTGGTCAGGGCGCGTTCCCGGAGCCCTGCAACATGACGCCCGCCCGACCGTATCTCCTAACTTTTTAGTTGACAAGCCAAATTCACGGAGCTATTGTCCTAACACGTTAGGAGATAGAAATGGGTGGCAAACAAAAATCCCAGCAGCAACTGACGCCTCTGGAGTTGCAGATCATGAATGTGCTATGGGACTGCGGTCCTTCCAACGTCCAATCGGTCCAAGAGAAACTTGCCGGATCGCCGAAACTGGCGTACACCACCGTGCAGACGATGCTCAACGTTCTTCATCGTAAAGGAAGGGTACGGCGGAGATTGCGGGGCAGGGCGTACGACTATGCACCGGTGTTATCCAGAGAGAAGGCAGCAAGCAACGCAATCGGGGACATGATTGATCGCCTCTTTGGCGGTTCGGTGGACGGTCTTCTCATGAGCCTCGTCAAGAACGAGCAACTCGATTTCACAAAACTTCAGGAGTTGAGCGGCTTGGTAGAGGAGCACGAGCGCCGCAAGGAGGAAAAGCCTAATGAATCCGATTAATGAGATCATCGTCACGTATTTGACGAACGCCCTCTGGATGACATGCGTCATCGCGGCGGTCACAGTGCTTCTTTCGCGAGCACTGCGTCGCGGCCCTTCTTCGCATCGCCATGCATTGTGGGTTGCGGCTTTGCTGCTTGCTGTGTTGCTTCCCTTTGCGAGTTTGCGTGGTTCTCGAAACAATGACAAGCCACGGCCCGAGTCTGCCGCAGCAGCGAGCACGGTTCAGCCGGCAGAAAAGGGTTTTGGGGGCACCTCCTTCTGGGCACTCTGGCGGGGAATGCGGCATGGCGGCCATCCGGTACAGTTCGGCCCGCTCTGGGTTGGGTTTGTCGCACTGCTTTACTTAGGCTTCATTTTCTATCGAGGAGTTCGCCTCTATCGCGGATGGCAGTCACTCCGGGCAATGTTACGTAAGTCAAGCGAGCCGCAGATACCGCCGGCGATGCGAACTGTGGTCGAGCAATGTCACTCGCTGCTGGGCATGAAACCCGTACCCATATTGTTGTCACTGGAAGGCAGGGGACCAGCGACGCTGGGAATCTACAATCCCGTTCTGGTTTTGCCGGAGTGGTTCTTCTCGCAAGCATCGGAGGATGAGCTCTCTTCCGTCCTGGCTCATGAATTGGCGCACATCCGGCGGCACGATTTCTTTCTGAATCTGGTTTACGAACTGTTAATTTTGCCTATCTCCTTTCATCCCGCCGCTGCTCTGATCAAGGCGCGCATCGATCAAACACGGGAACTAGCCTGCGACGAAATCGCGACGGAATGCGTGTCCACAAGTACGCAATACGCCCGCTCCCTTTTGAGCATCGCCAAGTCCATGGTCGCGAACCAGCGGCCGGCAACTGTTGGGTATGCTTTGGGACTATTCGACACAAACACATTGGAGGATCGCGTCATGAATGTACTCGCAAAAGCCAATCGCTTCCGCAAGACATGGGCACGAGCTTCGGCCCTTGGCGCCTCGGGACTGTTGATCGCGGCGTGTCTTGGAGTTTCGGGGTTTTCCATTCAGATCACTCAACCCCACAACACGGATGCTAATCTGCGGCCATTTGTTGGCACTTGGCAGGCAACATTCAAAGGCAAGATCTTCCAGACGATAAAGTTGGAGAAAAAACAGGACAAACTGACCGGGACCGTCAGTTTTCACGCCGATATCAGGGTGGACCCGAAAAGCGGGGAGCTTACAGACGTTGACGTTCATGATGGTAGCGACGCTATCGTGGAAGCCATACTTACGAACGGGATACTGCGCATCACGGAAACTGAAGCGGATGACATTCAATTTGACATGAAGGTCACTGGAGCTGATCAGGCACGGCTTCAAATAGTGATACCGCCGGATGTCGCCGGTAAGGTTCCAACGCCTAAGCCATGGAAGTTGGAGCGAACTCACTCTGGCCAATAAAAGCCTTGACCAGCTCCCGACCTGTGGAGCGGATTCCACCGGGACCAGCGAAAGTGATTTCGTCCTTAAAACCATTCTGCTTACGAAGCAAAGGAAGGATGTCCTTCTCAAAAGTTCGGGTGGAATCGGACAGCATATTGGATTTCGAATGAATCGAAACATTGCGTGCAAACATAGGCAACCTCCTAGGGTTGAGGGTAGCTAAGAAAAGAAAACTTTAGATGGGCAGACTTAGTTCAGAAGACCTGAAAGAGGAGAGGGATGCTCACTCTATTCAACCGGTGCATTTGAGTGGCCCTCTGCATCGACGCCCAACTTGTTGTATCGATAAGTCACAAAGCAAATCCGGCAGTGCAGCCTGGGATTCCATCGTGTACTTTTGGCGGAAAGCAAGCACAAACGGAGCAGTGACAACGATTAGGAGTCAACAGACGATTGCGAAAGTCAGGAGAACGTTTTTTTTCTTGACTTACAGGGGGTGCGGCGACCCGAAAGCCATCGAAGCTGACATCCGGTTAGGCAATTAGTAGTGGCGCGGCTTTAGTCCTCGGAGTGTCTAAGTTTAGCGTGTGTGCGAAACGCCTCATGGAGCATTTCACTGGTTTCTCGCTGAGTGCTCGGACCATCGGTGACGGCCTTGGCGACGCAGATGATTTCATGGCACTCCGTGCACTTGCCGAAGTAGTGACTAGCGCGATCCATTTCGTCCCTTGGTCCAAGCCAAGCCACGTCCGTCAATTTTGGATTTTTCATACACTCCGTCTTCCCCAGCGCCTCAATTGGGATCGAAAGAAAAGCAACTTTCCTCGAAGCTTGTCCTTGTCGCATCTAGCATGAAGCTTCTAGCAAATAGCATCCTTCCTGAATCATGTGACCGCTCCCATCGGCTTTAGAAGTTTCGAGAGGAATAGATTTGTTGCCTCGACGAGACTGCCTGCACGATATGGGCCAAAATGATTCACATTGTTCGTTTCATGCCAAGACACTGGCACTCAAGAACTTCCCGCACGAATATAGCGGGGCGATGATCCACAGCGAGTCCCAAGGGTGGACAAAAATGCTTGACGCTTGTCGGCTCGCGCATCAAGTCCATTCACACCGTGCGCTTTGACGGCAGAATGATCGAGCCATCGAGCAAGCCAAGAAAGCTTTCCAGCTTGATCCCGACTACTATCGGACACATTTCTGGCTGGCGCGGGTCTATGCGCAGAAACAAATGTCCGCAGAGGCGATCGCAGAGTCAGAGAAAGTCCTGCAGACAATGCCGGACAGCAGCGTCGGGTTGACAGAGCTTGCTTACAGTCTTGCCGCCGGAGGCCGCCAGCCCGAGGCGCGAAGGATTCTCCAGCATTTGGAGGAGAAATCCAAGCGCGATTTCGTCCCCGCTTACAACTTTGCTGTCGTTCACCTTGCTCTCAACGAGCAAGATAAAGCTCTGTACTTTCTGCAAAGAGCCTATAAGGAACGGGATTGGGCATTGATGGTTCTTGCGGTCGAACCCCGCTTAGATTCGTTGCGCTCTGATCCGCGCTTTGCAGGAGTTGGTGCGGAAGGCGGGCCTGCAACCGTAACGCTGCGTTCCTGGGTGTCGAGAAGTCCCAGCGTGGAATCTGGCGATCGATCGAGCTGCTTCCGGTCGGATGACGGGCAAACCGCCAGTAATCCGCCGTGAACGGGGGGACGAAGACTGGCTGCCTGAGAATTTGCTGATCAAGTGGTGAAGAGACGCTGGCTGCGGATTAATCGGGTGATGGTGCGAGGATTTGCCGGTTTGCCCAGTCGCCAAACTGCTTACGCGTGTACTGCTAAGCGAAGTGAAACGGTTCATCTGTCTTCTTGTCTTCTCGGGCGAACTCCCTGTCACTTAGCTCACTTCTCCTCCGAATCCGGAACTTAGCGAAATTCGCTGCCCGAGTTCTTTCCATTGCGGAAGCGGCACCGCGCGGAAGGTGCTTCGCCTGGATTCTGTTGCTCCGCGTGCAGACATCCAGACATCTCAGTACGTGCAGACATCCAGACATCTCAGTAAATGTCGATGGGGGTACGCTTAAGCACTAGAAGGAATAAAGCGGCGCGAAGCGCAACCTGCCAACCGGGCATGGCCGGTCGCTCCCGGGCGCGATTTCATACCCACGGCGGACTGCAACGATGGGAGCAGTCAACCGACAACGGCGCAACCTGGAAGAAATTCTTCCAGGGTAAATATTCACGAAGAAAATCTTAGAAGTGAGACTGCCTCGCAGAGTTGTGCCATGCACGGCATCGTCCGCTGGTCGGTTGTAGCGCTTCTGCTATTTGAATTTGCTCAGTGGCGCTCGGCAACGTCCAGCGAAACTGCGCCGGTCGTCAAACTGCAAACCAGCGCGCTTGAAGGGGCCCATTTCGGGCCGAGACCGAGACCAATTGCACTGACATTTCTCGGTGTTCCATTCGCGGCGTTGCCAACGGGGGCCCGGCGTTGGAAACCGCCTCTGGGGGTGCCGAAAATGGACTGGAACGCGCAAAGCGGTGACCTTTAGTTCGCCTTGCGCACAACTTTCAGCGCGATGTTTTCTCTACATTGAGGGCAAGAACGTCTGGACCATGGAACACTCTCTCCGATTCGGAGGAGCTGCTCATCCCATTTTGACGGTACTCATGTCCAGCTACGCGATATATAGGCGTCCCCACCTCATCGCGATAGCCGAAAGCGTGTCGACGGATCATTCAGCTTGCGTCAAACTTTGCGTAACTGAACTCTTTTGGGCTCGCTTTGAATCGCCGCCTGAACAGAGTTGCAAAATACTGGCTGGAGGAGAAACCGCAAGCGAAAGCAACCTCGGTAACGCTCATGGAAGGAGCCTCTCGCAGCAGTTTTGCTGCCTGGTCAAGCCTGCGATGATTCAAGTAGTGCATGGGCGCCATATTAGTCAACTGGCGAACGTAGTACACAAACTGTGTGCTCTTCAAGCCGCAGTCCGCGGCCATCATTTCAACCGTCCAAGCGAAGGCCAGATTGTCTCCATGAGCGACCAAGTCATCCAGGAACAACTGAACCGTGCGGCGCGAACCGGCGAGGAAAGGATCAAGACGAAGGTGCTGGCTGCGAAGGAGATCCAATATGAGTAGCAGCAATTCGTTGATCTTGACGGCCATGCGCGAGACATGACTTCCTTGCCGGTCCCGTTCGATGGCGCGAGCCATTGATTGAAAGCAGTGGCGGACATCGGCGGAGGTTTGCCACACGGGATTTTCGTTGTGGCGCAGCTTCTCGGTAAGCTCCGCGAGCTCCGCCGCCCTCAGCAGAAGCCAATGTGGCCATTTCCAGTCCTGGTTCGGGCGCCGGACACCTACGTCGATGATGAGCCAGTGCAGATGGTTGGGGCCCATGTGTGGCTTGCCGATCCGGTGTGATTGCCAGGGCCGCGTAACCGACAGGTCATCCGGGCGAAGAATGTACTCACGATCATCAACCGCGAAGTCCAGAATTCCGGTTTCGAGGAAGCCAATTTCTATCCCCTCATTGCGGTGCCAGGGGAGGCCCCATGGCTGATCGACAACGGCGTCCCAGGAGCCGAGGGTCTTGATGCCAGGGAGGGCATTGGAGGGCAGCCTGCGACCCGGATAGTGCCCCCGTGCAAGAGCTTCGAGTTTCACCTTCTCGGCTTTGACGGCATCGACGAGCGGACGACAGGCGTCGGCCCGGTAAGTAGCCCCATGCTCTCTGAAAACGGGAACGGAGCCAGCATGACGGGGCTGCATGCAATGTTCAAATTCTATTAGTTTCGATATACAACGAAAACTTTGGCACGCGAGCTCGGCCTTGTCAATATTGGGCGTAAGGCACTGCAACATCGGCAGTTGCCAGTCCTCAAACGGTTCAATGCAACCTACGCGCTGCCCGCTTGGAGACTTGCCTCAGCGCTTCTTTGCTGCGGGAACCTGCAAATGTTCATTCAACTTTCAGCGAGTGAAGAAATCTGAACGACAACCCTTTCAGAACGTCCTACACATATGAACCTAGGAATGGTTTTTCTCGAAACGCGACTCAGCTAGGCGTCACAGACTGTAATCCTCTTCCTGTGGGCGAGCGTGCTGTGGGCGCGCGTGCTGCCGGTTGAGGGTGAGCATGCGGGATGCAGCGGTTCAAATCGAAAAACAAAGTGTTCGGAGGTGAGAAGTGGAAATCGAGATCGGCGTAAACATGGAATTCATCCGCTCCGAGGACAAATCATTTGAAGCAGGAGTGGAACGTGCCGCAGAATTGGGATTCCAGTGGGTTGAACCCATGGTGCACAACGGTCGTGAGTTATTGAGTGAGGCTGGCTATTTTCATTCCTTTTCGATGGACAACGACCCCCTGGAGATGAAGGACATTCTGGACCGGCACGGTGTTCATGCCTCTGCGCTTTCCGCACATTGCCCATTGATGCGGCCGGAGATAAGCGTGCCGTACCTCGAAAGAGCCGCGCGTTTTGCGGCAGGAATGGGCGTACAGGTCCTGGCTACAGACGAAGGCATCCGGCCGGAATGGTTGGACGATAAGGAATGCTTCGACGTAATGAAATACACTCTTAGAAAAGTCTTGCAGGTGGCGGAGCGGCACGGCGTCTATGTGGGGATTGAGCCACATCAGAGCATCAGTAAGACTACCGATGGTTTGCTTCGAATTGCGAATCTGGTGGATTCGCCGATGCTCAAGGTGAACTATGACACCGGCAATGCTTTCCTTGGCGGAGCGGACCCGTACGACGGGCTGCGCTCTGTGCTTCCCAAGTTGGTTCATATGCACGCGAAAGACATTTCGACGGGACTAGCACAGGAGAAGAAGGGCAAGGTAACGGGTACTCCAGTTGGCTGCGCCTGCGGAGAAGGAGTTATCGACTGGACAAGAGTGGCTTCCATTCTCAGCGAAGGCAGATACCGTGGCGTGCTATCCGTCGAATGTGGTACCTCAGACCAGGCAGCGCATAGCCTGTCGCATCTGAAGGCAATTCTGCAGCGGGCGCCGGCAGCAAGTGCGAAGTGACGACCTGTCAAAGCCGACTGGAGGACACGAGCAATGTTGAATCGAGAGTGTCTCTTCCTTGGGGTGCTCTTAGTGGCAATCGCTATCTCACCGGCAATAGCCCAAGGCACTGGACGTTCTGACGTTCGAGGTTCCGGAGTGTCAGGCAAAGATCAAAAACCTGCCGATGATGTTTTCAGCCAGATTTGGCCAAATTTGCCAGCGAACCAGAATCCTGCCAGCGTAGCCCGAGGCAAGCTCTTGTTTCAATCCAACTGCGGATTCTGTCACGGACCCGATGCCACGGGGGGAAATAGCGGTCCCGATCTGGTTCGCTCTGTGTTAGTGAATCACGATGAGCACGGTAACCTGATCGGCCCTGTGATCCGCGGCGCTGCCGTCGACAAGGGCATGCCTAAGTTCAGCTTGACGAACGCGCAAATTTCGGATGTAGTTGCATTCCTTCATCAACGAAACCGTGATGCCCGCCTTCGCTTTACCTACAGAGTCGCAAACGTGGCTGTAGGGAGTGCCGAAGCCGGGAAGGCCTACTTCGAGGCACATTGCGCCAACTGCCATTCTACGAGTGGCGATCTTGCTGGTATCGCCACGAGGTATCCGGGGGATGGCCTGCAACAACGCTGGATTAATCCGGAACCCAAGCCATTGGGTGGCAAGACGCCAACGTCTGCGGTCGAAGTGAGCGTGACCCTGGCCAACGGGCGGGAGTATTCAGGCCGGTTGGAGCATCTCGATGGGTTCGACGTATCACTGTATGACACGCAAGGCGATTATCACAGCTTCGCCTTGACCTCGGAAATCCGAATACTGGTAAAAGATCCCCTCGACGCGCACCGCAAACTCGTGAATCAGCTTACTGACGGGGACATACACAACGTTACAACCTATCTGGGGAGCCTAAAGTGAAGGTCTGGATGCTGGTCATTATTGCCGTCTCGCTTCCCGGGTTGCTGGTCGGCCAAGGCCTCGACCCGAAGGCCATCTCGAAGCCCCTGGCATCTTCCTGGCCCACCTACAACGGGGACTATTCCGGACGACGCTTTAGCAAACTGTCGCAGATTAATGGGGCGAACGTAAAAAACCTGACACTGGCCTGGTCATACGATTCCCGCACCACACCGATTAAGGCGACGCCCCTCATGGTGGGCGGCGTTGTGTACTTTTCTGGTCTGGACCACGCCTGGGCCGTTGATGCGCGTACCGGCCGCATGCTCTGGCAGTGGCAGACGAAGACTCGCGGTGGCACGCACATCGGGAATCGCGGCATGGCGATGTATGGGAAATGGCTCTTCCTGGTCACGCCTGATGATTACCTGATATCACTCGATGCAACCAGCGGCGAAGAACGATGGCGAGTAGAAATCGCCGACCTTAAGCTCGATTATTTCTCGACTGTAGCTCCGATCGTCGTCGGAAATCACATCCTGGTCAGCCCGAGTATCGAATCGACAGATAACCGCGGCTACCTCGACGCCTACGATCCGGACACCGGAAAGCTACAGTGGCGCTGGTATTCAACGCCAGACGCAGGCAAGCCTGGCTCGGAGACGTGGCCGAATAAAGAAGCGCGCGAACATGGCGGCGGGGCTATTTGGGTACCGGGGACCTACGATCCGGAATTGAACCTGTACTATTTCGGCACCGCCAATCCTCAGCCGGTCATGGCCGGGCAGGGGCGGGAAGGCGAAAACCTATGGACAAATTCCATTGTTGCGTTGAATCCCGATACTGGAAAAATGGCCTGGTTCTACCAGACTACCCCGCATGACGTTCACGATTGGGATTCCGCCGAAACCCCGGTGCTTTTCGACTTGGAAATCAATGGGCAGGCGCGAAAGTTGGTCGTCCAGGCAAACCGGAACGGTTATATTTTCGTATTGGATCGGTCCAATGGAGAGCACATCCTCACGGCTCCCTTTGCTCCCAACAATTGGGCAAATGGCCTCGATGCGCAGGGACGTCCCATCCCCGACAGAAATAAGGATCCCAAACCGGCTGGAGCGCTGGTGATTCCTTCAGAGGCGGGAGCCACGAATTGGTTTCCGCCGAGTCTGAGTCCTGACACCGGGTACTTGTACGTCAGAGTGACCCGTTCGGCAGCGGTGTTTTATCTAACCGACTCCAGTGCTAAACCGGAGGCCTGGGGCGGAATAGACAAAACTGTCTGGAACGGGCCATCGTCGATCGCGGCGATCGAGTGCAAGACCGGGAAAATCGCCTGGGATTACCTCACGGGAGTCGGGGGCGTTTCCGGTCTGCTGACCACCTCGGGCGGATTGGTTTTTGGAGGCGATGGTGCGGGGAATGCCTTGGCGCTCGACGCCACCTCAGGCCGTGCGCTCTGGCATGTGAGCCTTAACGAGATCATGTACAACGGGCCGATCACGTACGAACTAGAAAGTCGGCAATACTTGCTGGTCGCCGCGGGGGCGAAGCTGTTTGCCTTCACCCTGCCCGAGCAGTAGCGAAACACGATGCCGCAGTTGTTCTAAGTGCCGTCAATCGGGGTTGCACCCACTGCAGTGCAAGCAGGAGTCTATCTGAAAACAACTATTCTGCTCTTGGTTTTGGTCACCGCGACTCGGTCGCTAGTGTCGCAAACTTCGGTTGCGAATAGAGTTCCCTTGTTCCGCAAGGGTGCCATTCGCGTTTTGATTCTTTCCGGCCAGAACAATCACGACTGGCGCACTACAACTCCCTTCCTTGAGAAATTGCTCCTGAACACCGGACGATTCGATGTTCGGATAAACGAAGAGCCGGTTGGCATGACCTCCGACACGTTGGCTGTTTACGATGTTGTGGTGCTCGATTACAACGGTCCGCGATGGGGCCAAACGGCAGAGAATGCGCTGGCAGACTTTGTTCGCTCAGGCAAGGGCTTGGTGGCTGTACACGGGGCCAATTGGGCGTTTAGCGGCTTAGTCGTGTTGGCAGACCATCATGTTCCGACCGGCATCATGGAGCCGGCGTGGCCGGAATACAAGAGCATGATTGGCGGGGTCTGGTCAGATCAGGATCCGGCTTCGGGACACGGGAAACGCCACACCTTCTTGGTGAAGATCTCAGACCTTCATAACCCAATCACAGTGGGACTTCCCGGGACGTTCGAAGCCGACGACGAGCTCTATCACAATATGCACATGTCTGAGGGCGTCCACATTCTGGCCACCGCATATGACGACTTGAAGTACAAAATTCCGCAGGAACAAAAACCCGCTAATAACCCGACAAATTGGCCGCATCTGGATTTCAATCCGACAGGTAAGGATGAGCCCATGCTTTGGACGGTGAACTACGGCCGCGGGAGAACCGTTTACACAACGCTAGGACATGACGTGAAAGCCATGGGAATGCCTGGCTTCTCCACCATATTCGTTCGCTCTGTCGAATGGGCTGCGACTGGGGCAGTGCAAGAACCCGAGCCGGAGTTCCGATCATGGGCCGAGCCGCCTGCACACCAACCATAGACTTCCTCGAAAATGGCCGTAAGTTGTTGATTCCGCGTAGGCGCATTTTCATGATCCGTCGTGAGCCCCAGATCATGGGAAACTTAGTTGTCGATTCCAAAAATCTTCTATGTTGTAGCCCAAGACCGGGCACCAAGGTAAGATTGTCTTACCATGCAAACCAAGGTATCCACCAAGGGACAAGTCGTTCTGCCAGGGCCGCTGCGCCGCCGACTTGATATTCGGCCAGGTGATCCTCTGGACGCGAAAATCGAGGATGGACGAATTGTGCTGACGCCTCGGAGAAAACGTCCGCACCGAATAAAAATTGTGACTGACCCAGTCACCGGGCTGCCCGCCTTAAGTGCAGGGCCGAAAGCACCCACCATGAGCAGCAAGGAAGTTGAAGAAATACTGGCAAACTTCCCATGATCTATCTGCTCGATGTGAACGCTCTGGTCGCTTTGGGCTTCATCAATCATGAAGCCCATGGTCGTCTTGCTGCTTAGGTGCAATCTCAAAATTCGCCGAACCTGGCGAGTTGCTCAATCACCGAGCTTGGGTTTGTACGCGTGCTGGCCCAAGCCCCGGCCTACGGATTTACCGTGAGTCAAGCTCGCGTATTGTTGCTACGCTTGAAACAGGCGCGCACTTCGCTTCTCAAGTTCGTCCCGGATGAACACGATGTTTCTCATCTGCCTGCCTGGGTCAGAGCACCTAAGCAAATTACTGATGGTCATTTAAGCAAGCTTGCGGCCGCAAATGCTGCGGTTTTGGCAACGCTGGATGAAAACATTCCTGGATCGTATCTGATTCCGAAATAGTTCTTCTTGAATGGGATTACCTTCCCGTGTGGCTTTACCTGAGGCAGGCACCGGCCGCATTTATTTGACGGTTGCCAGTTGCCGCCGCGCCTTCGGCGGCAGGCCGACCCTTTGCCCCGACGTTAGTCAGCGCCTTGAACTTACCCCCATCGCTAACCTCAGGTCGCACACCCTGTTGGTTTTTCGGAAGGCGCCTTGTAGTAAAATGCCGCCACAGAGGACCAGAACATGGCCAGCCCGTCTGCGACTCACGACAGCTATCCCTACCAGAACGAACCGATTTGGTCGAGGTCAGAAAAGGTCATCGCCCGCAAAGCCTTCGACGCTGCCCTGGGGCGAGAGCTTCACGAGGTGATTCAGGAAGCAAAGAAGATGGCCAGCCAAATCCAGCAGCCGTCGGATCTGTGGGACTTGGAATATTACCTGACTCAACGTCGTAATGAGATCAACCGCAAGTACGACTATCGCTATTCGCAACTCAGGCACGTGTTTGGGAGACTTTTGTACGAAAAGCGACTCGGTGAGGAAGAGCTGCGCGGCTTACGGGAGGACAAGCTGAAGCCGATTCGTTCTTTCGCCAAATTCTTGGCGGAAGACGCGGCCTGACCTGCATTCTGAGCTCTCTCTGATTACATAAACCGTCCAGACTGCTCTCCACGCTGGCTTTCCGTTTGTGATTATTTCCGGTCTTGCACACCGGCCTCGCGGGCGGCTTAGTCGCAGGTCTGCGGCGCTGGCTAGGCGGCATCAACAGGCGGAGCCATAGCAGCGCGGGGGGAAAATATGTAGGCGTGGTTCAATTACAAGCCCGCCAGTTTTTTGCTCTTCCCTTCCAGGGACCACTCAAAGTTTCACTCTTGCCGTCGAGGCGTCGCGCCCCCAATTCTTCACAGATGATCTGTCTTGCTCAGACGCGAAAGATCCAGACCTGTCATGCTCACTTCTGCCGAGTGTGTCGAGAGCGCGTTCTATCGGCAACACGGTCAGCGCGAGGACACTGAGCTTTCCTTAGAACGACGATGCGCCGCTTGCAATACGACGGTACATAACAATCGATAGAAATATGGAGGCAACACCCATGAAGCTAGCAGTAGTGATTAGCACAGCAGTTTTGTCCTTGACCCTTGGGGCCGCAGCTCCGGTATACGCACAGCAGGACCAGCACGACCAGCAGGAAGAACAGAAAGTCCGGCCCTCCCAGGACGAGAAAAAGGCGCAACCCGGTAAACCCGTAAAGCCAGAGCAGAAAGGCGCGCAGCAGCCAGAAAGGAACGCGAAGCCGGAACAGAGAAACGCCAAGCAACCGCAGAAGGAGGGAAAGCCTGTAGAGCCGGCGCAGCGGGCTGGTGGTAATAGAAATGGCCGCATTCCCGACGACCGTTACAAGGCCAATTTTGGACGCGAACACACGTTCCATGTCAGCCAGGGCGACTACGGTAATCGCAGATTCCAGTACGGCGGCTATTCGTTCGGATTTGTCGGCGCATGGCCAGCCAACTGGCTCTACACGCAAAACGTTTATGTCATCGAGATTGACGGCGTGTATTACCTGTGCAACCCGGTGTACCCAGGCGTTAACATTGCCCTCAACGTCAACCTATAGCGGGTGTTTTCTGTGTGCACTCTGCGTGCGAACCTTATCAGCGTGGGTCCGGTAACTCGGACTCGCGCCGCTTCGTTTCTCGTTCCTAATTAAGACCGTTGGGTTTGCGCCTTCCCAGTCCACGACCCACCTATAGAAAAATCTGGGCTCAATTCAGTGGTTATGGAGTGTTCAGAAGTGATGGATACGAATAGAGTGTCGAGAGGCAAGTAAGAGGGATCTTGTGTGCCTCAATCGAGTGCGCTCCAGAAATGTACCCGTGTAACCTGCTCCCGTCCTGCCGATGGCAAATTGAGCTATCGGAGCAGTGCCTTATATCCACGGTCGAGGATGTTTTCAAACATCGGCGTCGGTTCTGTGGAATTGTTCTTTGGTACGACAACAAGGAGGCCGCAGAAGTTCAGCGCTACACAGCGGTCGACTTCTGGATGGGATGCTGGCCTCTCCTAGCCACCACGCGATAGCCCGTTCCTGGACCGGCGCTAGTAACATACGCTTTGGGGGGGAGTGGTTCGACGCTTCCTGGCGTGCCCGTTAAGTTCGGAGACGGATTCGCTGGCTCCGGTTACCCTTTTCTACTTCACGGTTCTCTACTTCACGCCCCCCGCGACGTTACAAAATGGTGACATGGCGTTGACCTCGCATTGACAAAATCGCGAAACGGTTTTGCCACAATTGCTGTTATCTGCCCGATGTGCGGATCCAAAAAGCAGGCCGGGTCCTCGCAGGGGGCACAATTTGTGAATGCTTACGCTGGGGGAATCCTGACTCGAAAGCCATGATATTCGAGATGTTCCGCCCGGTGCATCGCTGGATCTGGTGCGACGCGGAGCGACGCGCGCACAAACTGCTGCGCTTCGGCGAGACCGAAACCGACGGCGGCCGCGACCTCGTGCGGGCATCCGAGATGACGCCGGATTCACTCCTTCGCCGTCTTTATCTGGAACACGCCATCGACGAGCACCGTCACGGTGTAATGTTCCGTCGACGGGGCAACGAGATTCTGCGCTCGCTCGCTCCCGGCTCGAATTCCAGCTTTCAAGCCGACTGGCTGGCACCGAGCGGGCACGGTGTCGACGACCTACGCGTGGACGAAGAACCCGATGAGGCTCTGCTTGCTTTTCTTCATTTGTCGGAAAAAACCGCTGCCGACCGTTTCTCCGTCTATCGCGATGTGCTGGAAAACGATATTCCGACCCGCGCGATCTTCGAGGAAATCCTGCGCGACGAGGTGTTTCATATGAACTACACCCTTACGCAACTGGCTCGCGTCTCACCGCAGCGTCACGGGAGGACGTTGTGGTATGAACGGCTCAGACGCATATGGAAAAGCTATTTGCGGCTTGCGGCCGCCTTGGGCGCCGTCATTGGCGGTTTCATCCTGATAGTTCAGTATTTTGTTATTCTTCCGCCGTTTGCTTGGCTCGCTAAGCGTGTCGAGCGCCGGGAGTCACGAGGGTGGACTGCGATCTCCCCACAATCCAATCGCTCTCTGCAGCGCCAATATTAGAGCACGAGTATTGCCATGAAGATCTTGGGGATTTCGGCGCATTACCACGATTCGGCGGCGGCGCTGGTGATTGACGGCATGCCGGTCTGCGCTGTGCAAGAGGAGCGTTTGTCGCGGCGCAAGGGCGACGCATCTTTCCCGCTGTCGGCGATCGAATGGTGCCTCGATCACACCCATCTCGAGCCCGAGGCAATTGATGCCGTGGTTTATTACGAGCGTCCTATGCTCAAGTTCGAACGCATCCTCACCTGTGCCTTGCGCGCTTTCCCCCATTCCTGGCGGGCGTTCCCGAAAGCGATGCAGAACTCGCTGGGCGAGAAGGTCTGGGTTCGCGGCATCATCTCATCGCATTTAGGCGTGCCGCGCAGCAGAATTTTATTTACCGAGCACCACCAGTCGCATGCCGCAGCAGCCTTTCTTACCGCTCCGACGCGCCGGGCGGCGATATTGACCACCGATGGAGTGGGTGAGTGGGCCACACTTGCCGTCGGTCATGGCGAGCGCAAGCCCGATGGGAACACAGAGATCACGCTCCTGCGTGAAATCAGGTTTCCGCACTCGTTGGGAATGCTTTATTCGACCTTCACGGCGTACCTTGGTTTTGCGGTGAATGAGGACGAGTACAAAGTGATGGGTTTGGCCGGCTACGGTCGGCCGACAATGGTGGATCAGGTCCGGCGGGTCATCCGCCGCACGCCGGACGGCGCATTCACGCTCGATCTGGACTATTTCGAATTTCATACCACAACCGAGCGCTCCTACTCGGATCGTTTCGTTGAACTCTTTGGCCCGCCGCGCAATTCCTATGAGCCGATTGATCTGGAGACAGCCGAAGGCCAGCGCTTCGCCGATTGCGCGGCTAGCGTGCAGCGAGTCCTGGAGGATACGCTGGTGGGTATCGCTCGGGCGCTGTGCCAGGAAACTGGATTGACCGATTTGTGTCTGGGTGGCGGCGTAGCGTTGAACGGCGTTGCCAACGCCCGGATCTTAGCGGAGTCGGGCTTCGAGCGCGTCTTCGTGCCGTCGGCTCCCGGCGACGCCGGATGTGCGTTGGGCGCCGCTCTCTACGCCGACCGCATCCATTTCGGCAATCCAGACCGCGACGTGCCTGATCATCCGTTTTGGGGCCCGCCAGCGGACGGAGTTGAACTGGCACGTCTGGCCCGCGAGGACGGGCATCGGTTCGAGGAGCTGGACGACAGCACCTTGATCGAGCAAACCGCCGCCGATCTGGCTGCCGGCCGCGTCGTCGGCTGGATGGATGGGGCCCTCGAGCTCGGACCGCGCGCCCTCGGTCACCGCAGCATCCTGGCTGCGCCGCACGCCGTGGCCATGCGCGACCGGCTCAATCGCGACATCAAGTTTCGCGAGGAGTTTCGGCCGTTTGCGCCGGTCGTGCCGATCGAGTCAGCCGACCGCTACTTCGAATTGCCGCCGGGCGGGGCGCGCCTGGCGCGCTTCATGTCGGGGATCTTCCCCGTGCGTAAGGAGTGGCGCCAGAGGCTGGCAGCGGTTACGCACGTGGACGGTACCGCACGCGTGCAGGTGCTGGAGCACGCCATGGCGCCGCGCTTGCACACGCTGCTGGAGGCATACGGACGACGTTCGGGTATTCCCGTGCTGCTAAACACCTCGTTCAACCTGGCTGGCGAACCCATCGTCAATCGCGTGGTTGAAGGGTACACAACGTTCCGCCGCAGCGGGATCGACGTGCTGGTCGCTGGACAGACCCGCCTAACCAAGCGCGCCTCGCCGCTGGCGAACGCAAAAGAGGAGGTCACATGCTCAAGAAGCGTGGATCGGTCGAGCGCAAGGTGATCATGCTAGGCAGTTCTTTCGGATCGATCGCGGAGCTGGCAGGTGGGTTATGGCGAAGCGACTCGGGAAAGCGGTGGTTGCTTCCACTGGCGGTGTTTCTGTCCGTAACCGGAATCGTGTTAGCCGTCGCGGCAACCGTCGAGGCGCTAGCTCCGTTCGTCTATTCGATATTCTGACGGTGAACACCTTTCTGGAATTACTGGCCTGTCCGGCGTGCCGGAAGGGGCTTGCGCCGGACTGGTCGTGTCGCGCTTGCGGCGCGCGCTACGAAGCTCCCGAAGGAATCCCCAACCTTCGCGTGTCGGGCGACTCGATGACCGACTTGGTGCGCCGCTTCTATGAGGAGTCGCCGTTTCCCGGGTATCCTCCGCGCGACAGCCTGTCGTGGCTACGCGCGCGGGCCGAGCGCAGCGAGTTCGTGCGTTTACTTGATCAGGCAATTCCCGCTGACGCGCGGATTGTGGAGATCGGTTGCGGCACGGGGCAGATGAGCTTGTATTTGGCGCGCGCGGAGCGTGTCGTCGTCGGCGCGGACCTCACCCGTGGTGCTCTGCAACTCGGAGCGGCGGCGGCGAAACGTTTTGGACTAGATCGTGTGCAGTTCGTAGAAACCGACCTGCACCATCCTGGCCTCCGCTCAGGCGCGTTTGATGTGGTGTATTCATCAGGCGTTCTGCACCACACCCCAAATCCGCGAGCATCCTTTTCCCGAATTGCTCGGCTTGTGCGCCCAGGCGGAATCATCGTCCTCGGTGTCTACAATTCTTTCGCTCGCATACCACTCCGCCTACGGCGAGTGCTGGCGCGTTGGTCAAGATATCGGTGGATCCCTTTCGATCCGGTCTTACACGATCGCCGGAATGAGCCGGCGAGGCGGGAGGCGTGGCTGCGCGACCAGTATCAAAATCCAGAGGAGCACCGCCATACTCTCGCTGAAGTTCAAAAATGGTTCGACGAAAACGGAATTGAGTACATGCGCGCCTATCCCACCGCATTGATGGGCGAGGAACCCGGGGATCTCTTCGCCTACGCCTCCGACAACTGGCTGCCGGAGGCCTGGCTGGCGCAGTTGGGCTGGATTCCCCAACTTGGCAAAGAGGGTGGGTTGTTCGTCACGATTGGCCAGCGTCGCCAGTCATGAATGGGTTGCCGAGATTCTCGTGCACGTGGAACCCGCTTGCCGAGTTGGCTAGTGGAATGGCCCGCGCTCCAGGAGTTGCCAGGGACAAGCACGTGCGCCGAACCTGTGAACGGTGCAGAAAACATTACGGGCGGTCCCAGCTTCGTGATGGATGCTTCTCAAGGGCGTGATGAGCCAGCGAAAAAACGCAGTTTCAGAGGGTAACCGGCAGGCCTCCGGATATTACGGCGCGGGCTTGCTTGCCGAGATCCTGGTCGCATCGATCGGAGTGGCACTCCTGGCCTGCGCGCTCGGGGCCAACCAGCGGTGGCTGGACAGGCACTTCGTGCCCTCGTTTTTTTTGCCGCGCCATTGGTACGTGGTGATCGAAACACTGGTCCGCTTGGCGATGGGCATCGTGGGCGTGTGGCTCGCACTCATCGCGCAGCGGCAGGCTGGACGCTTCGCAGCGCGCACGCCAGCCCGGGCGTTCCAGGTCGTGATCGCGGTGGGGTTAGCGCTCGGCGCAAGTGAGTTGCTGCTACGCTACGTGCATCTCCGTCCAGCCGAATGGCTGTGGCCCGCCGACGAACCCCGCCGCCAGGTCGATCCCCGGCTCGGCTGGACGTGGGTATCGGGGCGTACCGGGTACAAGGACATCGGCGGGCGCGTCGTCGACTACGCCATTGACCCGGCAGGCTATCGCGTTCAGCGTGTCGCGGAACCCGTCGATTCCGTGCGCCCGACAATTCTGTTCACCGGCGAGTCGGTGATGTTCGGCGAGGGGCTCACGTGGGAGGAGAGCATACCGGCGCAGGTCGGCGCGATGATGGGAATGCAGACCGCGAATCTTGCCGTCCACGGTTATGGCAACGACCAGGCGTATATGAAGCTGGAGATGGAACTGCCCCGTTTTCGCCGACCGGTGGCCGTGGTGTCACTGTTCATGACCGACCTCTTCGGCCGGAATCTCGATCAGGATCGACCGCATCTCGGGCCCGGTCTGGTCTGGCTGTCGCCAGAACAGCGCTCGCGTCTGCCGTCGCTCGCCAAGCTGCTCGTCCCATACCGGACCGACAAGACGGTTGATCGCGGCGTCACCGTGACGCGCGAGGTGTTTCGCGCCACTAATGAGCTGGCACGCGCGCATGGCGCGACGCCGCTTCTTGTGGTGCTGCAGTTTGGCCAGGAAGAGCAGGCGGAACAGATGCTGCGGCGCCGAATCCTCGACGATGCGGGCTTACCTTACTTGTTCATCGAGGTCGATTCGGCGTGGCGTTTGCCTTGGGACCGGCACCCGAATGCACGCGCCGCTCGCGCAATTGCCAACGCCATCGCCGCTCAGCTGCGAGCGCAAAACCCTGCTGTCGATCTCATCACGGATGCGAGCGTGACCTCCGCAAGAAAGCATGGGACGAAAGGTTCGAATTAACCAACTGATGACATTTTCTGCTTCCGTCAACTGATATGAATCAAAGGATCTACGGCTCTCTGCTACCTTGTTGGCCTTGCCAGCCGGATCTCCATGATAGGTGGATTGGTGTTTCGCGGTGCGGCGCAATAGCCAGGCACAGGCAGGACGCGACTCACAGCCACACTTCCAGTTCAGGTGTTCTGCTGGGCTTCGGGCACTATGCTCGTTGTCTTGGTCGTTTCCTGGTACTTGGAAAGATACTGCGTTTTCTACCGTGACGTGCGTTTCTGATGGAGAGCTTCGCGTGATAAGAGTCTGGGGGCGGCGATTATTCCAGGTCGTGATCGTGATGGTCGTCCTGCTGGAGCTGCTGTATGCCGGGGACTGGGTGGTACTGCGGTTCCGCGTTGCCCACGGGACAGCGTATGGCACAGTGGAGGTCAATCAGTTTCTGGCTACAGCACTGAAGGGCAACAAGGTGGAATATGACATGATGGGAACGGTTCAGCTGGCGTGCAGTCGGTCGATCTTCCCGCAGCGGGGGAATCCTGCTTGCTGGTGGCTGGAACGACATAAATCGCAGTGGGAGTGAATGGTTTTGTAGGTTTTGCGGCCGAGCGGGTCGATGGCATGTGGCACTCTGGCAGGAAATCGTAGCGTGGGCAGTCTGCGATCTTGCGGGGCATCATCCGTCAAGAGTCCCGAGAAACGGAACGCGCTCCGCAGGCAGCGGTGCACCAGATTGCGAGGTTCGGGCTCGGCGCGCCTACGGCGACGATCGCCATGCGTGTGGGGGTTGCCGCGGGCACGCTCTTTGATCTTTATCTTTGATCTTTAATCTTTGTCTGCTTTGCGGACAAGGAGAGCTCGTCCCAAGCATCCGACCCGAGTATGCGGTGGTTGTGGCAAAACTACCTTCACGCTACACCCCCCATCGCTTGAGTCTATGAATGCCGGGCGACCCGCACAGCGGACTGGAAGGCAGTCGCACGCTGCTCGTAATATTGCTGAATCAAGTCAGTAGGAAGGTGTCCAAAGTTGGCGGGTAGAAGATGAATGATGCGCTATAGACGAGTCACTTTTTATCGCTGCCAAGTATCAATGTGACTTTGTCGTGCCGGTAGACATGGGACTCTTTCTCTGCGGAGTCCGCCTTGATGGTAAGCCGATAAATCCTCGGCGCGATCGCCTGAAAGGTTGCGCCTTGCGCATCCGTGATCGTCCATGGCGTCCGAACTTCGAAGCTTGAAATCGCAGATGACAGACGATCGAAATCCACCGTATACAGCCGGTTTTTTAGATTCACTCCGGTGATCTTGATCGCTTTGCTTGGCTCTCCAATCACGGGCTGCGGGGGACGAGACAAGATCATAATGCCCCCCGCGTAACCGATTGTCAGCAGTGTGCTTCCGTGAGGCAAATTGAATTTCACTCTAGCATGAGTATCTTCTTCATTCTCCTCCAGAGTCGGAGCAATGGACTGGCTCCCTAACTGCGCCCGTTTCAGCTTGGCGCCAAAAGGAATTTCCGGATTAAATTCCATTTTTACGGGAGCGCCTTCATTACGCATCTGGAGGCTTACTTCGCTGCTGGATTCAGCCATGCGCATGGTGATTTCCGAGGCACCCACGTGAATATTCCGCAGGGTGATCGTGTCCCAACTGGGCGGCAGGTGCGGGGCAAAGGTGATCTGATTCAAGCTGCCGCTTACATGGAGGCCCAGCAATCCATTCACGGTGGTGGTGAAGAACGCTGCGGACGACCATGTTTGCTCGGGCACCGACTCCTCTTCTTCGTGGTAGTAATCTCCAGCCAGCGCTTCATGCATATGTCCTAGAGAATCGAGCGAACTCCAGGGCAGGAGCGCGCTCCAAATTGGCAGCGCGGTAGCGGGCCGGTGCCCGGCCCAAAATGCGGAAGAAACGCTGGAGGTGCTGACCGCCCAGACGCTTCCGCTGGCATAGGAATTTGGATCGTAAGTGCTGGCGCTCGCTGCTCGCCCGCGGGTGCCCCAATCGGCCTGAAAATCAGAAGCGGCGAGCTGGTCAATAATCGAGTTGCGCTGTGCCTGAGAAAACAAGGGTCCTGCAATTATATTTGCCGGACCTATATCGCGACCCACGACTGGAGTTCCAGAACGCGTGTAACCGATGATCCAAAACTGCTGGCGTTCGTCCCAATATCTTTGAGCGATGGTTTGACTGGCTCGTTGTGCACTTGTGCTCGCTTCCGAGGCCGCCGCGGCATGACCCGCCACAGCGGCGAGACGCGCAAAGGCCTGCGCAGCGGCTGCCCAATTCGCAGACAAGGCCAGTTCGTCACTGAGGGGATCTTGCTCTCGTACGCCTTGTTTGCCAGATGGAATCCGTGGCAGGCCGTCTTTAGGGTCGAGGAGCGAGCGGCAGTATTCGTAAGCCGATTGAATTGAAAGCCAATGCGTTTTCACGAAATCCTGATCGCCGGTTGCTGAAAAATAATCCCCGATGGTGTTGAGAAAATCAAACGTCAGGTCGACATGGACAAACATATAAGGATACTTGCCCCAGTCCAGCAATGCGGCGCTTTGCGACAGCTCATGCCAGATCATGCCGGTCTTCTGATCCTGATATTGGAGAATAAACTCCAGTTCCTGGCGAGCCCGGTCGTACTGCCCGGCGGCGATCAGGGCGGGAACCGCGACCATCCCGTCCCCCGCAAAAAACCAGTCATACTGCGGACGCCTCGCCTTCCGCGACGGACCGTATCCGGCGACTTGGCCGCATCCTAGGTCAGGATTACAAACCCAGGCCTGGTCGAGTGCGATTTCAGACCACGTCAATGCTCGATTCGCCAGAGCATCCGGCGTTTCAATTTGCAAGGCATGGCTTAATAGATCGGAGTAGTGATCGACGGCAGCTTTCTCGAGAGAGGGCTCGTCTTCCAAGAGCTTCGTCGCAATCGCACTTGCATTTTCCTCCGGCCCCCTCCCGGTGATAACGACCCGCGCCGTTTTCTCGTGGCCGCCGCCAGCGCGCATAGTAAAGGCCAAGCCGGGCGCACGTCCGACATGCCGGGTGTTGTTTTGTGTTTCGTCGTGCGCCACGATTTCGGACGAACCAATGCTTGCGGCAAAGCGATGGGTTGGTTCGGAAAGCAAATAAGCTGAAGCGGCGGAACTCCACAGGGTTTCCTGGCCTCCCACGGAAGCGGGCCACATCAGGTCCAGTACAGGACTGAAACGGGCTTCGATATCAACCGGGCGTGTGCTTTCCGTCTCGTAGGCGATGATCGCGCCCGGTTCGTCGAGCGGAACAAAAAGTCTCTCGCGGATTATAAAATCGGCTCCGGCATAGATGCGGGTCACAGCTTCCGGACTGTAGATAATACGCCGGAGTATGGTCTGGCCATCAATCCAGGTGGTTTCACCCTGATGGCGAAATCTTACGGTAAAGGAGCTGACGATCTGTACGGGATAAGCCCAGAATTCCAGGCCGGTGTCTGAATAGCCGAAGATGGCGGCGCGGCGGCCATGGACCGAGATGAATCGCCCGAGGCCGGTAGAACCATCGGTGCTCCAAGATAGCTCCGCCAGGGCATGATCGGACGTTGCTTGTGGCCGCGCTTCGAGCCGGCGCGAGCAAGCGATGAGCACGTACAAAGAGAGCAATACGGCCTTCCTCCGTAGAAGCAGATGGACTCTGTTGGTTTGCATTGTGCTCACGGCCTCGTCTACTTCACATGCAGGTAAGTTGAATATTGTTCTTCGTCGATGGCAACATAAGGCAGCAATCGCAGCGAGCCGCCCGGGGCACTCGTTTCCCACAGCTGCTTTCCGGTTTGCGTGGACGCCAATAATTGAGCACGCGTTAATGCGGGTTGCAAATTATTATCGGTCATTGCGAACAACACAAGCGGGCCGCAAAGCAGCGCGACGGTCTCCGGATGTCGCGAATCGATGGGTTCCAAACGCATCTTTCGCGGCAGTTGCAGGTC
>Ga0209330_1000160_pt1 | contig 32736 bp, 26 predicted proteins | sample JacPinW_OM2H0_O3_FD_187969 | JGI IMG/M metagenome (GOLD analysis project Ga0209330, IMG submission 187969) | Forest soil microbial communities from Algoma, Ontario, Canada - Jack Pine, Ontario site 1_JW_OM2H0_O3 (SPAdes) (version 2) | ecosystem: Environmental > Terrestrial > Soil > Boreal... | reverse complement strand
ATGGTGCTGGCCGGTAAAATTCAACTTGATCTCGTGCCTCAGGGAACATTTTCCGAGCGCATTCGCGCGGCGGGGGCGGGCATTCCAGCATTTTTTACACCGACCGGTGTTGGCACGATGGTTGCAGAAGGAAAACAGACACGCGAATTCGATGGGCGGACCTATGTAATGGAACGCGCGCTGCCAGCGGACTTTGCCTTCGTAAAGGCCTGGAAGGGTGATCGGATGGGCAATCTGGTGTACAGGAAGACTGCGCGAAATTTTAATCCCCTTATGGCGACCGCGGCCAAGGTAACGATTGCAGAGGTTGAGCAGTTGGTGGAAGTGGGTGAGTTGGACGGAGATTCGATACACACGCCCTCGGTGTACGTAAAGCGGATTTTTCAGGGAGACCTGTACGAACGGCGAATCGAGAAGCGAACCGTGAGGAAAGTCAGTTGTTAGTACTGAGTAACGAGCAACGAAAACCACAGCGATGAACAAGCCAGGAAAAGAGGTCGAAAAGCGCGAACGGATTGTGAATCGCATTGCGCGTGAGTTGCGTGACGGATTCTATGTGAACCTGGGCATTGGCATGCCTACGCTGATTGCGAATCATGTTCCACCGGGAATGGAAGTGATTTTTCAATCCGAGAATGGCATGCTGGGAATTGGGATCTACCCGGTGGATGGTCAGGAAGATTGCGATCTGATCAACGCTGGCAAGGAGACGGTCAGCGAGATGGCGGGAACGTCGTATTTTTCGAGCGCGGATTCGTTTGCCATGATCCGCGGCGGTCACATTGATTTGAGCGTGCTGGGCGCTATGGAAGTGGATGAGGAAGGAAACCTGGCGAACTGGATGATCCCGGGAAAAATGGTGAAAGGGATGGGCGGGGCGATGGATCTGGTGGCCGGAGCGCGCCGCGTGGTGGTGGCGATGGAGCACACCACGCGAGAGGGTGCGCCCAAGATTTTGAAGAAGTGCACGCTGCCCCTTACTGGAGTGAAAGTCGTCGATACGATCGTCACCGAGATGGCCTATATCCGGGTAACAGAGCGGGGACTGGTGCTGGAGGAAGTGGCTCCGGGGCTGACGGCGGAAGATGTGCAGAAGGCAACCGAGGCGAGATTGATGGTGAGCGACAGTCTCAAAACCATGGAGATGTGAACTGCGGAGGATTGACACTCAGTGATCCGCCGACGGTGAAGACGTTGATGGTTGCATCGCTTGTACAGAAAGGCCATTGCTGTCCCCCAGGCTGTGAGGCTGTCCTGCTATCGATACCTTGAGGTGGTTGTCGCGGCAAAGGCCAGGGCCTGGGACACAGCCTCTACGCTCTGGATCGTGACAATTCCGAAGACTGGCGTTTTGTTCAAACAGCTCTCATCATGGATGAAACCTTCTCTCGCCTCGAATGACAGCGGCTTTGGCGGCGGTGTGAAGATCAGAGTCGGTGGCTCGGGAACTCGCGGGATCGGCAGGGAAAACAAAGTCACAGTTTTTTTCTCGGTCAGGAGGTAAGGAATAGAGGCAAGGAATAATCGAGAGCCTTCTTGCCTGTGAAGAGAGCCGAAAGCGCCAGAACAAGTCAAGCTATCCAGGTAGTTCTTTTGCGCAAGCGCGAAACCCAATCTTTCATCAAGAGGACCGGCGTCCGCGCGATCGTAACTCAGATTCGAAATGGCGCCGCCAGCAGCCTGAACGGGAGCGTGATTGCCACGAAGATGATCTCGAGCACTCCGTGGACGGCCACGCCCACGATGCGGAACGGCAGGAGCAACAGCCAGACGAACGGGTAGGCGATTAGCGCCAGCAGCGCCAGAGGCCAGCAGAATACAAAGAGTATGCACCAGAGGAGGAAAGTAAACATGACAAGGGCTCCTTATTTTCCTTCCGCTTAAAGATACGGCAAATGCCGCGAAAATGTTCCATGGCGCTGCGTACCCAATCGCGGGCGGGAGCGCCCGCGTCCCACAATCTCAGACAAACTTTACTCGTAGCGCAGGGCTTCGGCGGGGAGGGTTCTCCCTGCGGACCAGGAGGGATAAAGCGTCGCTACGAACGACACTCCGATTGCTACCACTGCTACCAGAACGCCATCCATGGGGCGCGGAGCGAACGGTACATAGTCGATCGAGTAGACCTCGGGCGATAGAGAAATCATGTGGTAGTGGCCTCCCGCATAGGAGATTCCATAGCCGAGCAGAAGCCCGATAGCGGTGCCAATCACTCCGATCAGAACGCCTTGGGCGATGAAGATGTTTCGCACCTGCGCCTTGCGCGTGCCCATCGACATCAGGACGGCGATGTCCCTGGTTTTTTCCATCACCATCATGATCAGAGAAATCAAAATGTTCAGCGCGGCTACGAAAACAATCAGTCCGATAGTGATGAAGGTGACGAGGCGTTCGAGGCGCAGCGCGTGAAAGAGTGCTTTATTCTGTTCCATCCAGTTGGTGGCCATGAAGCCTTTACCCGCGGCGTCTTCAAGTTCCCGCGAAACCGTATCGGCTTTGTAAATATCGTCGACCTTGAACTCGATGACAGAGATGAGGTCACCGAGGCCGAAAAGTCGTTGGGCATCTGACAGGCGGGTGAACGCCCACGAGGCATCGTAATCGAAGAAACCGGAGTTGAAAATTCCCACCACGCGAAAGCGGCTGTATTTCGGCACCATGCCGAACGGAGTCAGTTCGCCTTGCGGGCTGGTTACCAGCACCACAGAACCGACGGTTGCGCCCAAATTGTCGGCCATGTCTTTGCCAAGAATGATCGGGGGCATGGCAGCAACGCGTGCCTGGACGCCGGAGAGGGAATCGGGAGCTTCCTCGGCCGTGGGCACTTCCTGAACAGCCGAGGCGGCTGTCCCCACATGATCTTTTTCTGGTTCGGAAGTGTCTTCTTCCAGAGCGGCGGCTGATCCCTCTTTTACACTGTTCAGCAGATCGCCAACTTTTCTCTCATCGTCTGGAATCATTCCTTTCAAGACGGCGCCGCGGGCGCGTGGTCCGCGAGATATCAGCACCTGCTCAAAGATGGCTGGAGCGGCTGCGACCACGTGCGGCTGTTTCGAAAGGCGATCGAGAAGCGGCGGCCAGTTCTTGATTCCGTCATCGGCCACGCGCAGCAGACTGATGTGCGAAGTTGATCCTATGAGGCGCTCTTGCAAATCCTGGCGAAAGCCGTTGTTGATGGCCAAGGCGACGATGAGCGAAGCAACTCCGGCCGCCACTCCGACAATTGAGATGCCCGTGATAATGCCGATAAAAGCCTGCCGGCGTTTGGCGCGCAGGTAGCGAGTCGCAATGAAGAGTTCAAAGCGCATGGGGAATTTTGGCTGTCAGCTCTCAGCTTTTCAGCCAAGACGGATTATAGCTACTGCGATACGCCGCATGCGGATTCAGATACAGAGGCACCCCGAGGATTGAACGCCGACGACACAGAGTGAGCGTCACTCATCTCTGCCACTCATATGGTGATCCTCACATGGTGATCCTGGGTAGCAATGCGGGTACCGTCGATCGATACCGGCGATATTCTTGTCCGAACCTTTTCTCCAATTCTTTATCTTCCGTCTTGATCATGACTGCACCAGTCACGATCGCGAACGCGGTCAATGCCCAGCAGACTGCCAAGCCCGTCAATGCGCTCCAGGCCAGCATCTCGCACAGATGGCCGAGATAGACCGGGTGCCGAACGTGGCTGCGTATTCCGGTTGTCACCAGGCGCTGCGGGTTGTCTTCTCGCAGGATTTCAGGCAGTCCGCCTAATTGCGCCAGCGTGAACTGCCGATGGGACAGCTGATAGAGAATCAAGCCAGTGCAGAACAATGGGGCTGCCGGAAGCCAGCTCAAACTGTTTCTGTAGAGCAAAAAGGAGTGCCACGGACTTGTAAGAACTGCTACGGCTACCCACATCGCCATCCAGATGGGGAGCAGTATTTTATACGGTGACTTCCGGCGAGAGCGCCAATATTCCGCGCGCGGGTGGATCTGCAGCCAGAAGGCCGGGATTGAGCTGTAAATGACGCAAGCGATCCAGCCAACGGTTCGCAACCGATCCAGCATCGTTCGATTTTACAATCAGCCGCAGCCTGTTGAGGCTGGGCGGCCCACCAGAAGTCGCGCCGCCCAAATTGATGCTCAAATGCAATTCTCAATCGCGCTCTGCCACGTAAAAAGGGTCGAGTCCTGTAGCGACCCGATCAATCCGCCCGGGTGTGACTTCCGAAGTCGCGCCGTCTCAGATGAAACTCCATGACAACATGTTGTGGCAGCGGCCCCGCCGGTCTCCGCCTTAGCTTAGGGGAACGTTTTTTCCGTCTACGCTTGTGTGAATCGTAAGTTAACCGCGAACTTCGTCGGGCAATACATACCTTGTGGTTCTGTGGCACATTAGAAGATCACATTGGAGCTCAATGCCGCCGCCCGCCGACGCCAGAGCTGGACGCATAGCATTTACGCATCCCGACTTCGTGCTGTTCGAGATTGCGCGTTTCCTGATCGTGGCTGCCGTCGAGATGCAGGCAGTCGCGGTGGGATGGCAGGTTTATGACATCACCAAGCGCGCTCTGGACCTGGGCTTGGTCGGGCTGGCACAATTTCTTCCGGGAATTCTGCTGTTTCTTGTCTCCGGCCATGCCTCTGACCGCTTCGAGCGCCGCAAGGTCTTGGGCGCATGCTATGCGGGATATGCCGTCTGCTCGGGACTTTTGTTGTTTCTAGCGGCGAGGACCACTCACGCCGTGCTTCCGATTTATTTGGTCTTGATTTTGCTGGGCGGAGTACGCTCATTCAATGGCACGGCCAGCCGCTCGATCCTGCCGCAGCTCGTGCCCGAAGAACATTTTTCCAACGCTGTGGCATGGAACGCCACTGTCTTTCAGGCGGCGACGATTATCGGACCTTCTCTCGGCGGAATTCTTTACGCGCTTTTCCGGGGGCCTTCGGCGGTCTACGCATTTGCCATGCTTACAGCTGCGGGGGCGTGGGTCTCCATGTTTCGCATCAAGACCCGGCCGCAAGCGCGTCGGCGGGAACCGATGACGATAAAGACAGTCTTCGCCGGACTGCACTTTATCTGGCGGGAGAAACTGATCCTGGGGGCGATCTCGCTGGATCTATTCGCAGTACTTCTGGGCGGGGCTGTAGCCTTGTTGCCCGTGTACGCTCGCGAGATTCTTCACACCGGGCCGTGGGGACTGGGGTTGCTGCGAACCGCTCCGGGAGTGGGCGCCGCGCTGATGGCCGTTGCCTTAGCTCATCGCCCCTTGCGCGGGCGCGCCGGGCCCACACTGCTGTGGGCAGTAGCTGGGTTTGGCGTGTGCACTATCCTGTTTGGCGTGTCGAGGAGCCTGGTGCTGTCGCTGATCTCGCTCATACTCCTCGGTGCGGCGGACATGATCAGCGTGATCATCCGCGCGACATTGGTCCAGTTGCGCACGCCCGATGAAATGCGAGGGCGCGTGATGGCAGTGGATATGGTCTTCATCGGTACATCGAATGAACTTGGCCAGTTCGAGTCTGGATTGACGGCCCAGTGGTTCGGGACCGTCCCGGCGGTGGTGCTGGGAGGTGTGGGTACTTTGGTTGTGATAGCGGTATGGGCCTGGATTTTCCCTGAACTGCGGCGCATTCACTCGCTGGATACGGTAAAGACGGCGCTCGCGGAGGGAAATACGGAAGAGGGCGAAGGATTGACGTAGGCGCACGGTTCTGGTCAGGCTTCAGAAGTCAGTATGAGAACGGGCACTGAGCCGGCCCAATTTCAGACGTGTTTCTGAGAATCCGCGGGCAATGCGCCTCAAGAAAACTCACTTGCCGTGAATCAAAGTCTTTGCCGCGCCCATATTGTCGTAGCGATCATAAACTCGTACAACCACGACATGCTCGGAAGAATCTCCGCTATCTTTCGGGGTTTCCGGCGTGGCCTTGAAATCGTAATTTTCACTCTTCGCGTCTGAAAGTTGACCGACCGGCTCAACGTATTTCCACTCCCCGGCGTCCACCGAATATTCAGCCCGTTTGAGGGGAGAAAAATTGTCGATGGCGCGGAAGTTAACATGAATTTGGCCGCCTTCGACAATCGCGGCCAGATTTTCGATGCGTGGGGGCGTCGTATCCACTTCAAAGCGGCGGCTTTCTCTTGAGGCGGTCAATGCCTCGCCGGGCGAATGCGACGGAGCGTCGGAGGCGACCACTTTCACCGTATATCCGCCATCCGGCAGCAGGCTGGCATCGAAGGAATAGACTTTGTCGGTGATGTTGTCTTTGAGCAGCAGCCAACGGGCCTGGCCGTCGCCGCGGTAAAAGATCGAGTAGACGACCTGGTCGTCGTTCTCGTCATGCGCGTTCCATTTCACTCCAACGGAGTCGCGATCATGCGAACTGGGCGGTGCGGTTTCGAAATGTGTTCCTGAAGATAGCGTCGAGGAATCCGACCCTAAGCTGGTGCCCGACGTCCTGGACGGCGGTTGATATTTCACTCCGACCTGCACGGTCACATCGTCGATCTCCGGAGCGACGTTCTTGGGCAGATAACTGAGCGCTATACTGTCCACGCCGGGGGCCGTGGTTCCAGCGTGCAACACGGCTCTCCACTGCGCGTAGCGCGCAGGCGGAATTCCAGTCTCATCGTTCTTGCCCAGATCGATCTTCTTCCACGCGCTCCAGTTGCGGTCGGGATTATCGACATTGCCGCTACGGGCGTAGAGATCGACATTGCCTGAGCCGCGAAACTCGGCGCGTCCCCAGCGCGAAAAGATTCTGGCATCGAAAACATCGCTCTCGTAGGTGCCCTGGGCTTCAGGGCCGGGTCCGAGCACGAATACTTTTCCCAGATTGCTGGTCGCCGCGTAGACTCCACCGCCGGGTGCCTTGGCGAAGCCAGTCACTTGCGAGGCCGCGGCTTTGAGCAGATCAGAAAAATCATCCAGGCCGGTGATGGCAAAAATGTGGCCGCGATTTCCCGTCCCCGCCAGCAGGCGGCCCTGCGAATCGAAGGCCAGGGCATAGACGATGTCTTCGTGAGATGTCCAAAGCCGGGTTGGAGATCCGTCGGGCGCGATGCGATAAACGTCAGAGCCACTGCTCGCGCCGCCCCCAGGGAAGGGAAACGGCCCTGTCATTGAGGGCGCGCTGGGGGCAGTAGTGGCAGTCAATCCCGGGACTTGCGGTGAGCCGCCGCCCGCTGGTGTGCTGGAACTCATGCTGAAAAAAGCGGTCGTCAAGCCGGATGTGCTCGCCCCGCTTCCACCCTTTTTCTCGCCCACCGCGGCCGCGTAGATATTCCCCGCGCGATCGAGCGCCAGCGCCGTGATCTCTTTTTTTGGCGCACTGTAAAATACGAAACCCTCTCCCGCAGGCGAGATGCGGTAGATGAGTCCGCTGCCGTCGGAGCCGGCAATCAGATTCTCCTGCGCGTCGAAAGCGAGAACGCGAATGTGAGTTTCATCACTCTTGAAGAAAACCGAATGTTCACCTTTCGGCGTGACCCGGAAAATCTCGCCATGGTCGCCGGTTGCCACATAGAGGTTACCGCCCCTGTCGAGGGCCAAGTCCCAGATATATTTCGTGCCCGGCTCGAAATAGACAGCTGAAGTCCAGGAAGGATCGGCCGTGGGTTTGACCATATCTTTCTCTTTGTCCTTCTCGGCGGGAGTCCCCTGGACTGGGTCGGCCTTTGCGGGAGTCTTGTTCCCCGGCTTGTGTTCGATCTTGTATACCTTGCCGTCGGGGGCGGTGGCCGCATAGATGACGCCCCCAGCGCCAATCTGCAGAGCTTGCACCTGGAGTTCCTTGGGTTCGAAAATAATAGTTGCTTTTCCTTCCGAGGTGATGCGGTACACGCGGGCGGGCGCGCCAGCTGCTACATACACATTGCCCGCGTCGTCGGCCGCGATGGCCCAGATATAAGTCGAAGGCGTGGCATAGAGACTCCTGAAGGTGGGAGCGAGTTCCAATCCGCCTGTGCTACGAATTGCCACCCCGGTGGCCGTGCCCTTGGTAAGTTCGTCGAATTTTGATTGTTCCCAGCTCCGCGTGCCCTCGGCAAATGCCTTCAAAAAGAGACCGGAGCCGCTCAAGTTAGTAAGGATGAAAGCGACAAAAACGAAGAAGAAAAGCTTTCGCGCACTCTGCAATTTCAGACCTCGAAACGTGGTTGTGGGAATAAATTCAGGTTAACATGGCAGAAGGGGCTAGGAAGGGCGGTCCGGGCCCGGGGCGGATTCGCCATGATATCTTAGAATTTCATGGAGTCCCCGCACCTGGATTTATTGCGCCTTCTCGCCTCCAAGTCTTTCCGTCTGGGCGAATTCAAATTGTCTTCAGGCGGCACCAGCGACTACTACATCGATTGCCGAACCACGACGCTTGACGCCAAGGGCGCTCGCCTGACCGGTCAGGTGTTTTTCGACGAAATCCGCCAGCAGGGGTGGAAGCCGGAGGCGATCGGTGGACTCACCATGGGCGCCGACCCCATCGTGGTAGCGGTTTCTGTGGTGAGCGGCGAACTGCATGGATTTCTCGTGCGTAAGGCGGAAAAGCAGCACGGGACGGGACAGCGCATGGAAGGCTTCCGCGAGAAGGGCGCGCCGGTCGTGATCGTGGATGACGTTTGTACCACTGGCGCCTCCACGGTCGAGGCCATTCATGTGGCGCGCGAACATGGATTTCACCTGGTTGGAGTTATGTGCTTGGTGGAGCGCGAGGAAGCCAAGGGAAGGCCAAGCGTAGAGAAAGCCGCGTCGCCAGCGCCGTTCGTCTCGATTTTTAAGGCGAGCGATGTGCGCGCCGAACACATTGCGCAGACCGGCGGTCCGCCGCCCTCGATCTTTGCCATCTCAGCCTCGTGCGAAGTTTGCGGCCGTCCGGCAGTTACGAACAACCCGCGAAGTCTCTGCACAGCGCACAAGAACTGATAAAATTCTAATCTTATCAATTCATGATCCAAACTCTCGAATGGACTGACCAGGGCGTGCGCTTCATCGACCAGACGAAGCTGCCCACCGAAGAAACCTACGTTACCTGCAAGACTCACGAACAGGTTGCCGATGTGATTCGCAACATGGTGGTGCGTGGAGCCCCTGCGATTGGCGTAGCCGCGGCCATGGGAATTGCTCTGGGCGTGAAGAATTCAAAAGCAGAAACGGTCGGCGATTTAAAGCGGGATCTGGACCAGATCTGCGACAACATGAGCAAAACCCGGCCGACGGCGGTCAATCTGTTCTGGGCCATCCGCCGCATGCAAGATAAGTTCGAGCGCGTATGCCTTCGTCCCATCGCACAGATCCGGCAGGACCTGGTGGAGGAATCCAGGCGCATGCACGCCGAAGATATCGCTGCCAATCAGGCCATGGGGCGCCACGGCGCCACGCTGATGCCGAACCAAGGCGGAGTGCTCACGCATTGCAATGCCGGAGCTCTGGCCACGGCCGGCTATGGTACGGCGCTGGGTGTGATTCGCGCGGCAGTTGAGCAAGGCAAAAAGATTCATGTCTATGCGGACGAGACCCGACCCTTTCTGCAGGGTTCGCGGCTTACCGCCTGGGAGCTCATGAAAGACGGCATCCCAACTACCGTGATTTCCGACAACATGGCCGGAGCCATGATGAAACAGGGCAAAATCGGAGCAGTCGTGGTGGGCGCGGATCGTATTGCGGCCAACGGTGACGTGGCCAATAAAATTGGGACGTATAGCGTCGCCGTTCTCGCCAAAGAAAATGGAATCCCGTTCTACGTGGCTGCGCCGATCTCGACTATTGACCCTGCCTGCCCTAACGGCGACATGATTCCGATCGAGCAGCGCGATGCCAAGGAAGTCACCCATATCGCTGGGAAACAGATGGTTCCCCACGGAGTGTCCATTGAAAACCCTGCCTTCGACGTAACCCCAGCGAAATACGTAACTGCCATTGTCACCGAGCGCGGCATCGCCCGCGAGCCTTACCCTGAGTCTCTACAAAGGCTGGCCGACGCAGAGGCTAAGCTCAAAGTCTAGTCAAGAAGCCTCTGCGACTCTGCAGAACGGACCTCCCGTTATGGGACCAGGCCATACTGGGCTTTCACGCTGTCCCATCACCGGGGCGCAGGCTTAAGTCCATTTTCGGCAGGTGCTCATGGAAAAAAAAGCGAGTATGTCGTTTGTCTGCATCATAGCCTTGTATGATGCGAACCCTTATATGGTTCGAATGTGCCATGTGGGGTGGTGGCCTGGTGTGAGAAGATGAGGCGGTTCTACTGTCTTTGCCCGGGTTTGACTAGGGCCGGGACGGGATGGACCCAGGCGGGGACTGATTGCATCTAAGTAACGAGGCGGCGGAGCTTGATTTGTCAGAACCAGAGTCCCTGCTTCGGGTGCAGGCATTAAAGAAGGTTTTCCGGTCCGGCGAATCGGACCTGGTGCTCTTTGAGAATTTATGGTTTGAGGTAAAGCGAGGCGAGATGCTCGCCATCGTCGGCGAGTCGGGAGCGGGGAAGAGTACCTTGTTGCACATCCTCAGCGCTCTTGATCATGCTTCTGCGGGTGACGTATACTGCGCGCAATTGAAGTTGAATTCTCTGTCCGCGGACGAAGCAAGCGAGTTTCGCAATCGCGAGGCAGGCTTCGTCTGGCAGTTTCATTATCTGTTGCCGGAATTCACGGCGGCAGAAAATGTGGCTATGCCTTTGTTGGTGCGAGGGCAAAGCTGGGCACAGGCGGCGCCGGAAGCTTTACGCTGGCTGCGTGAGGTTGGTCTGGAGCAACGCGGGCATCACCGTTCGGGAGAGCTTTCGGGCGGGGAGCAACAGCGGGTCGCTCTGGCCCGGGCGCTCATTACCGGTCCGAAGTTGTTGCTGGCGGATGAGCCGACCGGCGATCTTGATGGGCAGACGGCGGAAGCGGTTTTCGAATTGATTGCGCGATTACATCGCGAGCACCAGCTCACCTCCTTGATTGCTACCCATAACGTGTCCTTCGCCCGCCGATGTCATCGGGTGTTGCGGCTCGAGCGCGGGCGCGTGGAAGAAATCAGGCCGGAGTCTTTGCCGAGTAATTGAAGTGTCACTACAATAGTGCGCTACGAAAGTAAGACAAAGTGCAAGAAATTAGTCAACGACGAGCTGGAGGGGTTTTTGAGAGGTTCCTTCAGTAACATTAGAAAAACGTTTCTGTGCTTGGGTTTGGTGGTCGTTTAATTGCATAATGGATGAAGACCGAAACCAAATGAAAGCAAAGAACATGGACGGGGTGGGGTTTCGGTAGGTTTGAGCGGGCATAAGCCTTCTCGGCCGGAAGCCTCAGGGGGAAGGGCATCATGTTTGAACGTTATACGGAGAAAGCCAGGCGCGTGATTTTCTTTGCGCGCTACGAAGCAAGCCAGTTCGGGTCTCCTTATATTGAGACCGAGCATCTGCTGCTGGGGCTCCTGCGCGAAGATAAGGCCCTGACCAATCGTTTTCTGCGCTCGCACGCCTCGGTTGAGTCCATCCGCAAACAGATTGAGGGTCACACCACGATTCGAGAAAAGGTTTCGACGTCGGTGGACCTTCCGTTGAGCAACGAGTGCAAGCGGGTGTTAGCCTATGCCGCTGAAGAGGCGGAGCGGTTGTCACACCGGCACATTGGCACCGAGCATTTGTTGCTCGGACTCCTGCGGGAAGAGAAATGTTTTGCCGCCGAAATTCTGCACGAGCGCGGACTGCGGCTTTCGACCATTCGCGAGGAACTGGCGCGCACCACTCAGGAAAAGGCCCAGCCCCAGCGTCAGCGCGAATCCTCATTGCTGAGCGAATTTTCACGCGATCTTACCCAGGCAGCGATGGATACTCAGCTCGATCCTCTCGTCGGCCGAGACGGCGAACTGGAACGCGTGGTCCAGATTCTGTGCCGGCGAACCAAAAACAATCCCGTACTGATCGGTGAGCCGGGGGTTGGTAAGACGGCCATTGTCGAGGGTTTGGCGCAGCGAATTGCCGACGGCGAGGTTCCGTCGTTCCTCGCGGACAAGCGAATTCTGGCGCTCGATCTTTCCTTGATCGTTGCTGGAACCAAGTATCGTGGTCAGTTCGAAGAGCGCCTCAAGACCATCATGAAGGAATTGATGGAGTCGCAAAATTCCATCATCTTTATCGACGAGCTGCATACCCTGGTGGGAGCAGGATCGGCGGAAGGGTCGCTGGATGCGGCCAATATCCTCAAGCCCGCATTGTCGCGCGGCGAGATTCAGTGTATCGGAGCAACCACACCGGGTGAGTACCGCAAGTCGATCGAGAAAGATCGGTCGCTCGAACGGCGCTTCCAGGCTGTGAAAGTCCCTCCGCCCAATGAGGCGGACGCGATCAAAATACTGTTCGGCATCAAGGACCGGTATGAGAAGTTCCACGCTGTAACTTATACGGACGATGCCATAACCTTCGCGGTGTCCCATTCGAACCGTTACATTCCGGATCGCTTCCTCCCGGATAAGGCGATTGACCTGGTGGATGAAGCGGGTGCGCGCGTGAAGCTGCGCCAGACCTCACAGCCCGAGGAGATCACCGAAGTCCAAAAGCGGATCAAATTCATCGTGCATCGCATGGAGAATGCGATCGCGAACCACGAATTCGAGAAGGCGCGTTTTTACTCGGACGAAGAACGCAAGGAGCGCGAGAATCTGCGCGCGTTGCGCGAGAAATATCACCTGGATGAATCCTCCACCGGCGTAGTGGGCCGCGAGGACATCGAAGATGTAGTTTCGCGCTGGACTGGCGTTCCCATCACATCGATCAAGGAAGAAGAGACCCAGAAGCTGCTGCGTATCGAAGAAGAACTGCACAAGCGAATCATTTCGCAGGATAAATCGATCAGCGCCCTGGCTCGGGCCATCCGGCGTTCGCGGGCGGGATTGAAGAGCCCGAACCGGCCCATTGGGTCGTTCCTGTTCCTGGGACCCACCGGCGTGGGCAAGACGGAAGTTGCGCGTACCCTGGCTCAATTCATGTTCGGAACCGAGAAGGCCTTAGTTCGTTTCGATATGTCGGAGTTCATGGAGAAACATTCGGTTTCGAAGCTGATCGGTTCTCCTCCGGGATACGTGGGATACGAAGAGGGCGGCCAGCTCACCGAACGGGTGAAGCGTGCTCCCTACTCGGTGGTGCTGCTGGATGAAATCGAGAAGGCGCATCCGGATGTGTTCAACATCCTGCTGCAGGTTTTTGAAGACGGCCAGCTCACGGACGGGCTTGGCAACACTGTCGACTTCAAGAACACGATCCTCATCATGACCTCGAACATCGGGGCTCGGCACCTGCAAAAGCGCGAGGGGTTCGGTTTCCAATCGACCAATGAAGATCAGGTTTCAGGCAAGGTTGAGGAACTGGTGAAGGGCGAAGTGAAACGCACCTTCAATCCGGAATTCCTGAACCGGTTGGATGAGATCATTCTGTTCCTGGCTCTGAGCGAAACGGATCTTATCCAGATTCTCGAGCTCATGGTCACGCAGCTCAACCAGAACCTGGCGCAAAAGGCGATCACCGTTTCGGTGGCGGATGAGGCCAAGAAGTGGATCCTCAACCAAACTTTGACGGACCGCTCCTACGGCGCTCGGCCACTGCGAAGAGCGCTACAGAAATACATTGAAGACCCGCTGTCGGAGGCGCTGATTCAGGGAACGATCACCACGCGGCCGGCGTTTATCGAGGTCTTCCTCGAAGACAACAAGCTGTTCTACCGTCCGGTGGATGCGGAGAAAACCGAGGGCGTGTTGCTGTACGAGAACAGCTAATCGTTCAATCTCTAAAGCGAAGCCGTCAGCGTGAGCTGGCGGCTTTCGTTTTGCCTGCCATGATTACTAACGCCTGCCCATAGGCGCGGATTGTTTCCGGCCGCGACTTAAGATAGATGAACTGCCCTTCCCGGCGCGTCTCGATCAAATTCGCGTCCGCCAGGATCTTAAGATGGTGCGAAATAGTGCCCGGCGTTAGCCCGAACTTCTCGACGACCTGACCGCAAAACATCTCCTTGTGCGCGGAGATCCCCTCATAAATCTCGAGGCGAGTGGGGTCGCTCAAGGCCTTCGAAATCCGGGTTAATTCTTTTCGTTCCATGCGATAGCTCTGAATGTAGCACGCCGCCTCAAGAATTTGAACCGCGAATAGTTCGATAGTCATCAAACTATAGCAATAAGCCGAACCGGGTTCGCATTTGGCCTTGACCGGATGGCTCATTCATGTGGGAGATGGTTATGGCAAAACGATTTGCAGGAAAGACGGTGGTAGTTACCGGCGGCAACAGTGGAATCGGACTTGCTACCGCCAAACTGTTTCACGAAGAGGGAGCCCAGGTCGCGATCTCGGGACGGGACCAGAAGACGCTGGACGAGGCGGTCAAAGCCATTGGAGAAGGCACGCTAGCGGTGAAAGCCGATGTTTCCAAGCTGGCAGATATCGATAAGTTATACGCACAAGTGACAGCGAAGTTTGGCAAGATCGACGCCCTGTTCGCCAACGCCGGCATCGCTAAGTTCGCTCCCGCGGGCGACAGCGGTGAGCATCTGTTTGACGAAACCTTCGACATCAACGTGAAGGGCCTGTATTTCACGTTGCAGAAGGCGCTTCCGCACCTTAACGACAACGCCGGAATCGTGTTGAATGCATCCGTGGTCAGCACCAAGGGCTATGCCGGAGCCACCGTTTACTCAGCCACCAAGGCGGCGGTACGCTCACTTGCCCGCACCTTCGCAGCCGAACTGGTGGATCGTGGCATTCGCGTCAACGTTGTCAGTCCGGGTCCGATTGAAACTCCGATTCTGGGACGGTCGGGAATGCCGCAGGCGGCGCAAGACGCATTTGCCGCCGGTGTTAAAACCCGGGTTCCCATGAAGCGCTTCGGCACGCCAGAGGAAGTAGGTCATGCCGTACTTTTCCTGGCCGGCAACGAGGCTTCTTATATCACCGCTGTAGATTTGAATGTGGACGGCGGTACGGGTCAGATCTGACGAAATGCTGTCCCGGCGGGCCGTTGATCGCCTGCAATAAATTTAAGACCGGGGGAGATCTGCGCAACCTTTTGCGACCCCTGTCAGCCGGAGGCATCTGACCCAGTGGAAGATCCGGAGGAGCTGATGCACAAGGTTAACATCGCCGAGAAGTTTCGGAAGATTGCGGAATATTACAAACCTCACATCGCGGGCGAGCTTAACGGACAGCAAGTGAAACTGGTGAAGACCAAGGGCGAGTTTGTCTTTCATCATCACGAGAATGAAGACGAGATGTTTCTGGTCGTGAAGGGACGGTTCCGCATGGAGTTTCGCGACCGCCACGAGTGGCTCGAGGAAGGTGAGTTCATTGTCATTCCTCGTGGCGTGGAGCATCGTCCCGTAGCCGATGAAGAATGCTGGATTGTGCTGTTTGAGCCTGCCTCCACGCTGAACACGGGTAACATTGTGAATGAGCGTACGGTGGCTCAGCCTCAACGCGTGTAAGATAAGCATAGAGCGGACGTAGGGGGTTACGTCCGTGCGCCGGTTCATTTACGAGGCCTATGGAACTTACCGTTTACTCTTCAGCCTGGTGCCCTGATTGCCGCGAAGCCAAGCGCTTTCTGGCCAAAAACAACATTGCTTATACAGAGGTCGATATCGAGACGACGCCGGGCGCGGCGGAGGAAGTCGTCAACCGCACGGGCAAACGCGCCATCCCTCAATTCGTGATTGACGGTGTATGGGTGCAGCCCTATGCTCCGGGAAAAGGTTTCCTGTACGACGAAATGGCCAAACGGCTTGGAATTCGGAAGCTCTAATCCAAAATCAAATTTGAACTTTGAAGACCGGCTGCGACGGACTGCCATTCCCCAAGCGGTTTTCGGTACCCTCGTACATTATCTTCCGTACTGTGGAAAAGCCCTGCCAGACAGGGCAAGATGATGACTCGCCAGCTGTAAGACTGGTGCCTTCACAAGCTGGAGGAACGGTCATTTTTCCGCACTCATGTCCGAACCAGAGATTCCCCAGGGATCGAGCGAAGTTACCGACAGCTGGCAGCAGACGATGCAAGCCGTGCTCGGAATGGTGCTGCTGATTGGCGCTGTGGCCATGTTCCATTACTATGCCCCCGCCACCGTGCTGGGTCCTCAGCCTGACGACTTGCAGAAGCAGGTGCATAGCCTGACGCAACAGGTGGCGCAGCTCGAGAAAGAGCAGGCCACACCCGCCCTGGTGCTGAGCCGCTATAGAAACTCCATTGGCTACATTTACGGTGTCTACCAGGTTGGGTTCGCCAATCAGCCCGCGGCTATTCGGGCGCGCGTTTCCGGCACCGGATTTCTGGTTGGCGACGGACTGCTTGCCACGAATCGGCACGTGGCTGAACCGTGGTATGGCGATAGCGGAGCGGAGGCGCTGATTGATCGGGGCGCGACCGCCATGCTGGAGAGTCTAGTCGTGTTTTTCCCGGGCTCGACGACGCCCGTCAATCTAACCCCGGGTGCGGCTTCGTCTACGAGTGATCTGGCCGTTTTGAGGATCGAGGATAAGGCTGCAGTGCGCGGCCTTGCCGTGCTACCCCTGGCAAAAGGAAACGCGCTGCCCGGACAACTCGTAACTGTGATTGGGTATCCGATGGGGATTGCAGGAATGGTGGCTAAATCTCCCAGCGGCATTTATCAAAGGCTGGCGTACCGGCACAATGATATTACGGCGGCCAGCGAACTGGCCGCGCTTTCGTTGATTCGCCCCTCGACCACGTGCGGGCATTTGGGAGACGTCGTGGGAGACAAGCTCATCTATGACGCTCCCACAGCGCATGGCGGCAGCGGCGGTCCGGTGTTCAATTCCAATGCGGAAGTAATCGGAGTGAACTCAGCGTATATCGATGGATTCTCCGGCGGGACATTGGGATTCTCGGTGGAAGCCTTGCGGCCTCTGATCGCGGGGGCGCAGAAGCCTTAGACGAAGACATTAGATTTCAGTTGGAGGTCGAGCCGGGAAGCGCCGCTTCCCGGCTATTTCCGTTAGAGCCCATCAGAACGACCAGCGCAGAGAGAATTGGATAAGGCGCGGCGTACCCGTGGTGTTTACGATGTGGCCAAACGGGGTCGCGCTAGCCGGTAGTATGCCGTTGGACGGGCAACCACTGACGCCCGCCTGGCAAACTGCGGTTTCGATGTCCGTCACCAGGGGATTACCGAAATTCGGGTGATTCCAGAGATTGAAGAAATCGGCAGCGAAGCGGAGGTCCTGCCGTTCGCTAAGCTTGAAGTGCTTGATGAGTGAGAAATCCCAGTTCTGCTGGAATGGGCCCCGATAGATGTTGCGACCGAGATCGCCGAATCCGGTGGTGCAAGTGTTCCCGCTATTGTCGTTCAGAGTAGTGCACTGCCCAGCCGGGGTGGTTGGGTAATAGAGATAGGGGTTCGCCTCAAAAGTCCCCGGGTTCAGATACCCACTAAGGCGCTGCGAGATGCTGCCCGAGGTCATCGCGCTGGCGATGGTGGCGCCGGGCGCCAGACTGGCGCCCACCGGCGACGTCCCCGCTCCCAGGAAAGCGTTACCCCCGTTCGAATCCAAAACTGAAAATGGGAGCGACGATTGGAAGCTGGTGACGCCGCTCACTGACCATCCCCCCATCACCCTATTCCTGAAGCCCGCCGCGTGAGCGAACAATGGGAGTTCATAGACGTAGCTGATTTTCAGCACCTGCGGGCGATTGAAGTCCGAGATTCCGCGCGAGGCATTGATCGTGCTCTCATCGTTGAAAGCGGTGTTGTTGGCAGTGTTTCCTGTCGAAGTCGCGTCAATGTTCTTGGAAAATGTGTAGGCAGCCTGCAGGTAACCACGCTCCCAGCGCCGCGATATTGTTGACTGGAGCGAGTGGTAAATGGAATAAGCATCGTTGGCGAAAATCTGGTAGCCGGAATAGCCGTTCAGTCCGGGCGTGGGCGTACGTGCGATGGCGTTGGAAAACGTATTGTTGGTGATTTGATAGGAGTGGCCGCTGGTGTCGGTGACGGTGAACGGATTAGCCGAAGTGGCGTTTACCGACTGGATGGCGTCCCGTGTCTCGCGGAGGTGGGTGCCCTTGGTTCCGACATAGCCGACTTCCAGCACCCACTTGCGTCCCAAATCGCGCTGTATGGTCAGGTTCCATTGTTGCGTGTTGGGAACCACAAAGTGACGCGGGACTTCCAACACAAACAGGTTCTGCGTGGAGTTCACGCCTGGGCCGCCGGTGCAGGCGTAGTTCGCGTCTCCTACTGATGGATTGCCGCTCGGCGCGAAGCTGATGAGACGCGCCAGGCAGGGCAGCCATGCGCCTGAAAGCTGTCCGGCGGCTGGAACCGCATTGGAATTGATGGCGGGAGTTCCGGTGAAGAAATCAGACATAGTAAAGCCACTCGTCTGACCGAAAAACACGATGGGGATGAACGGCGACTGGAAGCTGAGTTGGTCGACCGCTCCTACATCTTCGCGAACGTAGAAGATTCCGTAACCGCCGCGGAGGGTTGTGCTGTGATGGCCGAAAATGTCCCAGGCAAATCCCACGCGCGGGCCGATGCCGGTAGACACATTGTTCTTGAATGTCGTTCCAGAAGCATCTCCAGTCAAGCCGGCAACCCCGAGCTTATTAACGCAGCTGGGATAGATGAAAGGATACTGGCCGGACTTGGTTAGATCCGATTCGATATTGCCGATGTGGCATGCGTTATCGGTCCAGGCACCGAAGAATTCGGTGCGCAGTCCGAGATTCAAGGTCAGGTTCTGAGTGGCCTTCCAATCGTCCTGCACAAAAACGGCGGAGTTTTTCTGCCGGTAATTATGGTTGTAGACGCCGCCGCCACCAAAGCTAAATTCTGGAGCGCCTTGCAGAAAATTTGCGAAATCGGTGACAGTAGAATTCCCAAAGTAAAGCTGGCCGTTAAAGACCTGGGGGAACTTCTTGTTGAGACTTACTGGCGTAAATTCGCCTCCAAATCGCCAATTGTGTTTCCCCTTGACCCAGCCCAGCGTCTCTATGAAATTAAAGTTGTTCTGCGCCTGACTCTGGTTGGCCTGGGGCGTCGGACCAAACTGAAATCCGGAACTGACGAAAGTAAACTTGTAAATGCTGTCGGTCAGATTGTTCGTAGGCCGGGTGATACCCGCCTGACTCGCTGTGACGGGCGGAACGTTAATATCGCTGTTGTTGATTCGAATATAGCCGAGGCGGAAGTCACTGACCAGCGTCGGCGAGAAGACGTGAGCTTCGGTGAGGGAGAAGACGCGGTCTTTAACCGGAAGTTGATAGGGAAAGTTGAGATCTCCACTGCTGATGCTGCCGCCCAAAGAGGCCTGTAGGCCGCCGGCGCCAAAGGGCACATCCGACTCGAAATTTTGAAAAAAGAATTGCGCCGATAGCTTGTCCCGAGAATTGCGGAACTCTCGGTCCCAGGTGGCGGTGAATTGGTTGTCGGTGTAGCTGCCGGGGATGCTGGTTGTAAACGGGACGACCTTGCCGGCAGCTGTTCCACTGGGCACGTTGGGCAAGGGGAATAGATAGCCGTTGGCAGCCGAACCAAACTGGTTGCTCTGAAACGCCATCAACGACGCCGCGACCGGATCGATGTTAGTGACGCCGAAAGCCGAAGCCAGAGCGGCCTGGCCGGAGGGGCCACGATACGCCGCGGGAATATAGGGAATGAGCGTGCTGATGATGGTTCCCGGGGAATCGCCGCTGCGCTGGCGTGTCCCGGAATAGTTGACGAAGAAGAAACCGAGTTTTCCGTCCGACCCGATCGGTCCGCCCAGATCACCGCCGAAAATGTTCTGCTGGATCACGGGTCTGGACTCGCCCGCGGCGTTGAGGAAGTAGTCGTTAGCGTCCAGTACGGTGTTGCGGAAGAATTCGTACGCCTCCCCATGGAACGTGTTGGTGCCAGTCTTCAGAATCGCATTGATGTTGCCGCCTCCGTTTCGGCCCTGGGTGGCGTCGTAGAGAGATGTTTGCACCTTGAATTCCTGAATCACCGCAGGATTAGGCAAAGGAGTCGTGGTCAGCTCGGCGACGTTATAATCCGTCGCGCTGATGCCTTCGATCTGATAGTTGTTGTTATCCTCGCGCTGGCCATTCACTTCAATGCGAACGTTGCCGCGTCCCAATTGCGAGGCAGCATTCAACTCACCTTGCGCGCCGCTGGATAGCGTAAGTAACTGCTGAAAGTTTTGTGTAGCAAGGGGAAGGTTGCGGATGGTTCCCGATTCAATCGCCTGTCCCGTGGTCGCATCGGTGGTATCGACCTCCTGCACTTGAGCCTGCACTTCCACTTGCTGCTGCACCGCTTGAGTTCTCAGTGTAGCGATCAAGCGCGTAGTCTCGGTCACGCGCACGGCGATGTCGCGAAACGTGGATTCGGCAAAGCCGGCTCCATGAACGCCCACCGTGTATTCGCCCGCCGGCAGAAGGGGAGCAGTGAATGAACCATCGGGCCCCGAAGTCACGCTGCGTTCCAGCACTCCGGTGTCCTGGTTGGTGATGCGAACTTCTGCGTTGGCTACGACAGCGCCGCTGGGATCTTGAATCGTGCCGGTGATCGCACCCGTCGCGCCGCCTTGGGCAAAGGCTCGGGCAATAAAGACGGCTGCGAGAAAACTAATCCAGATGAACCTGCTCGGTAGCTTCGGCATCGCCCCTCCCTGAGTTCGGAATGAAATTGTTCTTATTGCCGGATCGTAGCTTGGACGGGCAGACAGGCAGATCGACAGCGAAAGACAACGCGAAGCCGACATTGCGCGCTCGCACGCAGGAGCGGGCTGCGGGGATAATACGGTAGTCGTTTGGATTCAGCGGTCGCCATCGGATGCACATTTCTCCAGAGTGCCCGGGCTCGGAGGATTGCCGAAGCATAATCAAAGACGCTGTCAGTTGGCAATACCAATCCTGATGCCTCGAACCTTGCCGATGGGACTATGCAGGGCCGACTTGCGCTTTCCAGCTCGAGTTCCGGGAATGCGCGCAGGACAACGATCCAATTTCTAATAACGGACTGACGAGTTCCGGGGAAGCATCCAGGCTCACGCAAATGTTCATCGTTGAATCCGCGCAGTCTGGCGGCCATCCCTGCGCCCGGGTTGAGATATCCAAGGGCTCGGCCATGGCCGGCGCGATCAACCACGGGCAGGCGTCCAATATCAGCGCAGCATTCTACAGGCCGCTTCGGAGACAGGCTCGTCAGGGATGAATCACGATCAGTTGGCACGTGCCCGCTTCCAGAACAATCCATCGCACCCGAGGGATCTTGCTCTCGAGCGCGCAGCAAGTCGCCGCGAGGATTGAATTCGCTGCTACGGCTACCTTTTTGGAACCTGTTCGTCGGGAGTGCTCATGGATGCTTGCTGTTCTTTCCTCTGTCGAGAGGCGGTGCAGAGTGCTGCGGACCAGCGTCGCTACCCTCCCGCATGATGCGGCGAAGAGCTGTCACCAGTTCCGGTCCCGCACTGCGCAGTTCGTCGTGATGATGCAGCGCCAGTTCGGCGAGCACTTTCTCTCCCTTGGGAGTGAGCGCGAGGAGGACTTCGCGGCGATCGTCCTGAGCCCGCGTGCGATGGACAAATCCTCGAGCCTCCAGACGGTTCACCAATTCCACCGCACTGTTGTGGCGGATTTCCATACGACTGGCCAATTCACGGATTCTCGGACGCACGTCCGCCGGCATGCCCTTGATCGCCAGCATCAATTGGTACTGGCCTCTTTCCAAACCTGTATTCTTGATCACTTGCTCGCTGAAACGGAGGAAACGCCGGATCTGGTAACGGAACTCCGCCAGTGCTTGATAGTCTGACAAAGTGAGCTTTTTCATGCGTTGATTGTATCGTCTCCCGATCCAGTCTAGATGCAAGTATATCGTATCACGATAGTATATTAAAGCAGAAGCGTTCGCCGCTCCGCCTCGCTGCTGGCCTCTTTTTGCCGCTCGATTTAGAATCCTCTGTCCGGCCTTCCAGAGGCAGAGACAGGAGGCGTATCCGCCTTGATCGCGCGCTATACCCGCCCGGAAATGGGCCGCATTTGGAGTGATGAAAACCGTTTTCGTACCTGGCTGGCGGTAGAAGTCGCTGCCACTGAGACCTTGGCTGAGGCGGGAATGGTCCCAAAAACGGCGGCTAAGGCCATCCGGGAGCGCGCCGATTTCAGCGTGGAACGTATCCACCAGATTGAAGCTGAAGTGCGCCACGATGTGATTGCCTTCACCACGGCCGTGGCCGAGATCGTTGGGCCGGATGCGCGCTGGTTTCACTATGGGCTCACTTCCAACGATGTGGTCGACACGGCACAGGCTTTGCTGATCAGGCAGGCCTCGGCTCTCATTGCGCAGGATCTTGAACGGTTGGCTGAGGTGCTCGAACGGCGCGCCTGGGAATTCAAAGATACGCCCATGGTGGGACGTACGCATGGCATTCACGCTGAGCCCATCACCTTTGGATTCAAGCTGGCAAACTGGTATTCCGAAACACAGCGAAATATAGCCCGCTTTGCCGCGGCCGCTGAAGACCTGCGAGTCGGGAAGTTCTCTGGCGCGGTTGGTATCTTTGCGCATCTCACGCCGGAAATCGAAGAGAGGATCTGCGCTCGTCTGGGCCTGAAGGCGGCGGCAGTATCATCGCAGGTCATCCAGCGTGACCGGCACGCGCACTATCTCGCGACGCTGGCTGTGGTCGGCTCGACCTTGGACAAGATTGCAACCGAAATCCGTCATTTGCAGCGCACAGAGGTTCGCGAAGCCGAGGAGTTTTTCAGCGAGAAACAAAAGGGGTCTTCGGCGATGCCGCACAAGCGAAATCCGATCACCTCCGAGCAGATCAGTGGCTTGGCGCGTGTGCTTCGCGGCAATGCTCAAGCCGGGTTCGAAAACGTTGCGTTATGGCACGAGCGCGATATCTCTCATTCCTCGACCGAGCGCGTTATTCTGCCGGATTCGACCACCCTGGTTGATTACCTGTTGAGCAAGACGTCCAATCTGATCGAAACTATGTTCGTCTATCCGAAACGGATGATGGCTAACCTGGAGAGCACGCACGGACTGATCTTCAGCGGCCAGCTTCTGCTCGACTTGGTGGAGCATGGAATTTCACGCGAGGATGCTTACCGTTTAGTGCAAGCGCATGCGATGCGGGCATGGAAAGAAGGGCTAGACTTCCATCAGTTGGTGCTGGCCGACAAGGAAATCACGGGAAGAGTTCCGCGCAAGCAGATCGAGTACGCGTTCGATCTGCAACGGCAGTTGAAGAACGTGGATAAGATCTTCGCGCGCGTGTTTGCAGGCGATAACAAGCGTGCCACGATGCCGCGTGTTCCTCCGAAATCCTCCAAGAGCAGGAGTCGTACGCGCTAGCGCTAGTCGCCCCGGTATCGTTTCGGCAAGTAATACGGTTGGTTGCCGGTACACCCTTTCTGCTTTCTCTGCATCTTAGAGTCGTTTATTGCTGGCATCTCTGCCACCGGCTGCGAAAAAGCTGTGTCTGGAGGACGCTTGATCCTCGACCGGTTCACCCGAATGTCTGCGGTGGTTGCTTGTGCGGCGGCTGTCGCTGTCTGTAGCCTGCCTTCCGCCTACCCATTAACCGGGACAGAAAAGGCCTGGTCAATGTTTGAATCTGCTGCCCAGAGCAAGAGCGCCAGCCAGCGCGCCATCGGCATCCGCGCCCTGGGACTGCTGGGTGACGATTCCCACGCCCGGGGCTTGGCAGAGCGTGCTTTGAGCGATCCCAATCCCGCGGTGCGAGCAGCCGCGGCCACAGCCTTAGGGCAGATGCACGCAACGGAATCCATCCCTAAACTGCAGAAGTTGTTAAGCGATCCCAGGATCGCCGTTGTAATGGCCGCCGCGCATTCTCTGCGGGATTTGAAGGATAACCGGTCGGCCTACGCCGTCTACTACGATGTGCTGACCGGCGAAAGAAAAGGAGATGGGTTAATAGTTCAGCAGACGGACACCCTGCGCAATCCCAAAGAACTTGCCAAAATCGGGCTCGAAGTGGGGATTGGTTACGTTCCTTTCGCTGGCATCGGTTGGGACGCGTGGCGATATACACACAAAAAAGATCCGCACCCGGTGCGCGCTGTAGCGGCCACTTTTCTGGCGCACGATCCTGACTCGGCTACCGGAAGGGCTTTGGTAAGAACGGCGCTGAATGACAAGGATTGGATTGTCCGGGCCGCCGCAATAGAGGCCATCGCGCAGCGTGGCGATCCGGCGCTTGGCGACAAAATCTTGGTCAGTCTTTTTGACACGAATGTGCACGTACGGTTCACCGCTGCGGCGGCCGTCATCCGGCTGGATGTCCTCGGGCGAAAACAGTCGCTCAAGGACCCCGACAAGAAGACCGCACAAATAAAAGACGCTACCCATAGCGACTTGCCGATGCCCGCATCACGCTGAAAAGTCGCTGCCTCGTCTCCGCGGGAGTCCATGCATCTCACCCCTATGCAGGCGCATCGAATAATTAACTGGATGGTTAAATTGTGAAGTTTTGTCAATGGAGTCGGAGGTGACCGAAATGACAACTGCTGTGGCAAGAAAAAAGAAAACTTTTCTCAAAACTATGGGTTCAATCTTAATGGTAGGCGCGTTAGGCGCCACGCTAGTGGCTCAAACTGCGGCGCCAGCCCGCTACGACAACCAGATTCAAACCACGCTGACCGAGAAGCTGGGGGCGAAAGGTCAATTCCGCGATGTGCGATCCACTGTGGACGACGGCATCGTAACCCTCACAGGTACGGTCGATCTCTACCAGCGCAAACTGGACGCGGCAAAGCTTGCTCGCAAAGCTGCGAATGTGCAGGGCGTGCGAAACTTGATCACCGTGGCGGGGCCGAACCTGCCAGATGCGCAACTGGAGCAGAAACTGGCTCTAAAGTTGCGCTATGTGCGTACCGGCTACGACATCACATTCGATTATTTCGCGCTGAACGTGAAGGACGGCGTGGTCACGGTGGAAGGGCAGGATCGAACTGGTGTCGGCCGCGACGAGGCTCTCGCCGATATTCAGAACATGCCCGGCGTAAAAGATGTGATTGACAACATCACATTGGAACCGGTTTCGCCGATGGATGATGGTCTGCGCCTTCGAGCCGCTCGCGCCATCTACGGCGATTCTGTGCTGAGCAAATATGCCATCGATCCGGCGCGGCCGATTCGCATCATCGTGGATAACGGTCACGTCGTGCTCTACGGCTCTGTGGACAACACCATGGATAAAACGGTAGCCGGAATTCGAGCCAACCAGCTCTTCGGCGCCTTCAGCGTAGAAAACAAGTTGGTGGTGGAGAAAGATTCGGGCCAGTCGGGGATGTAAGCTGAGTCGGGGGGGATGAGAGGCGCGGCACGAGCCGCGCCTCTTCTTATTAACAGCTGATATTTACAGCCGGTTGATAACTGACGCCACGTACCCCGCGCCAAATCCGTTGTCGATATTCACCACGCTAACGTTCGAAGCGCAGGAATTCAGCATGCCAAGGAGTGCCGTAAGCCCCTTGAACGATGCGCCATAACCCACGCTAGTGGGCACGGCAATAACCGGAACCCCAACCAGGCCCCCCACGACGCTGGGTAGAGCGCCCTCCATGCCGGCGCAGACAATTACCACGCGGGCTTTCGTCAAAGCCTCACGATGAGCCAGCAGGCGATGGATTCCCGCGACTCCCACATCGTAGAAATGTTCAACCCTGTTGCCCATCAGTTCTGCCGTCACCAAAGCTTCCTGGGCGACAGAAATGTCGCTGGTACCAGCCGAAACCACAGCGATCACGCCTTTGCCATAGATACGCGGATCTTGCCGAAGGACAATCGCCCGCGCCAGTTCGCGATATTCGGCTTTGCGGACTTTTTTCTTTACCGCCGCAAACTGCTTCCTATCAGTCCGCGTGGCGAGCACGTTGCCTCCGTGCTTTGCCAGTCGTACGAAAATCTCTGCCGTCTGCGATGCCGTCTTGCGCTCTCCGAAAATCACTTCGGGCATGCCCGCCCGCAGGCTGCGATGGTGATCGACTTTGGCAAATCCAAGATCTTCAAATGGCAAATGACGCAGCCGGTCTACGGCGTCGTCGGGCGCGATTTTGCCCCGGCGCACTTGCTCGAACAATTTGCGAATGGATTCAGCGTTCACGTGAGGCTTAGGCGGATGGCGCTTAGGATTCCATCAGGCGGTCTCTAGCTTAGCATCTCAGTGGTCCGAGCCTTAAGGGTGCGCTGTGCGAGCCGCGGAGCGCACTCTCGCCATGACCGCGATGCAAACCTTGCGGGCAACACCGGGTTCGTTGAGGTGAGCCAGAAACAGCCGGCGCAATCCGCTGGGCTTCACGCGGCCGGCGAGATACGCGTCGTAGAGCTTGCTTCCCATGCGATATCCCCAATCTTGTGTGATGGAATCAAACTTCTCATCATCGGCCCGAAGAGCATAGGCGGCCTTCTCGCATGCGGTGCGTGACAGCGTGAAGGACGTTTCCGTCCCGGATGGAAGCCTTGCGGGATAGAGCACTCGGGAGCCAAAGTAAGCTACGGCATTTTCAATGACGCGCGTATAAAAGGTATCCATTGCTGCGGATGCGTTGTTCTTTGTGGGCGTGCCATCGCCGATCTTACCGTGACCGTTCAGACGCTTTGGCAGTCCCTGACAGGCGTGATGCAAAAAACGGGCAGCATCCTCGGCAGCGTTCACGAGTTGAAATTCGCGGATGCAGAACGCATTCAACTCCGGGAAATAGGCGCTCCCGCGTTCTTCCACATTCGCCAGCATGCTTTCAAGTTGCTGCCCACTGATGCCCTTGCGCGACAGCAAGCGGCGAACCGTCGCATCCGATGATTTGCCATGGACCTCCGGAAGCATGTCGACCAAGAACTTCGGCTGCGTGCCGTTGTGGGGTGAATAGCGGTTGATTTCGAGAAAGCTGGCCAGGCTGTTGACCAGGTTGTAGATCGACGGCGCAAAATCGGGTCCACTATCGCAGCGGCTCCACTGATCTAGAAACAGGCGGTAGCTTTCGTATTTCTCAAGGGGGGTGGCATTGAACACGCACAAGACGTCATCTTGGACGTGCACTGCGTCCACCTTTGCGGCGCGCTCACCCGCGGCGCGCCAATACAGTGCATCGACATTCTGAAGCACAGTCAGGATTTTAGCGGCGGGGAGCTGCTCGTGCAGCACGCGAGGCAGGTGTCCCGGTGCGAGGTGAGATTCGCCGAACAGCACAAAAATCGCCGCCTCCGGATGGCGCTCGCGGATTTCGGCAATCTTCGCCGCCGCATGACGATCGCGCGCTCCGATCTTCCGCAGACTTTCCCGGGGCATGCAATCAAGGCCATACACGCCCTCTCCGTGGTCGCGCGCGGCGACCAGGAGTTCATAGAACGGACTCCACTCATATCCCCAGTCCAGATCGAAGCGAATGCGCTGACGCAATTCGTTCTCATCAATTTCCCGTCGCCACCATTCGTCCAGAATGTGCTGATCGCGTGCGAAAATGGTTTCGACTCCAAGCACTACCGGCCGGTCCCCGGTCAGCGCGCGCTGCTCGATGAGCGTTGCAGCATAACGCTGAGCGGCTGCCAGAGCATGATAGTCTCCGATCAGGACCACATCGGCTGCGTACAGAGTATTCTGAATCTGTTGACCATCCAAAACAGAATCGTAGTCGGTGAAAGCTTGGGTAAACTCGCGAAGATATTTGCGACGACCGTGCGAATCCTGCGCGCGGATTTCGCGCTCCACTCCAGCCAGCGCATGCAACTGCGCCACGCTTCGCCGGGACCGCAGATTCGCTGTGGATGCCATAATGGCGGCTGCTAGCTCCTAAGCTCTGGTCTCAACCTTCATCTCTTCGCTCTTCGCCTTGACTCCAGTTCGGCTACTCCCTATGCTCCAGAGTTCGGGGCCACGTCCGCCTCGCCGGAGAAGCTTTGCCGCCTCCACCACAAAATCTGACCATCGCTACCACCGGCGCCAGCGGATCAGCGTTCCTGTGGCAACTGCTGCTGGCCGTCGAGCGTGACGTGCGCATTGAGACGGTAAACTTCATTGCATCGGACTCCGGGCTGCGCGTTCTCGCCGAAGAACTTGACATCCAGGGACGTTCAAATCTCGTCAGCCAGATCCTCTCCCATGGCAAGAACATAGCAAGCGACAAAACCTCACCACCAAGTTCAACGAAACCTTCAACTCCAATTCCTGCACGCATCGAGGCCAAGATCGTCGAGTCCAAGATCACGGAGCAATCGAACGCCGACATTGGGGCCAATGTGGCCAGCGGTTCTTATCCCGCCGACGCCATGATCGTGATCCCCTGCAGCGTGGGCACTTTGGCCCGCGTCGCCAACGGTATCGCCTCGCACCTGATCGAACGCGCGGCCGATGTCTGCCTGAAAGAGAGGCGTCCGTTGGTACTCTGCGTACGCGAAACGCCGCTCAGTAAGATCCACATCCGCAACATGTACCGAGCCGCCGATGCCGGGGCCACCATCTTTCCTCTAATCCCGGCCTTCTACTACCGGCCGACCACCTTAGATGACATAGCCTGCCAGTTCGCCTATCGCGTGCTGGCCCATCTCGGCCTTCCCCAGCCCGAAGCTTTTCACTGGAAAGCCTGAAATATCAATGGCTTACACTCCTACCATTAAAAAGTCTTTAACCTAAGGCAAGATCGGCCCGGTCGAAGGGAAGCTTCAGTGTAGAGTGCTGAACGTAGGGGCCCCCAGATACCCCCCGTACATGTACGGCGGGGAAGCGAAATGGAACCGGTCAACGCAACTATCGATACGGGATGCTGCATCGTCGGCGGAGGCCCTGCCGGAATGATGCTTGGCTTCTTGTTAGCTCGCGCAGGTGTGGATGTTGTTGTCCTCGAAAAGCACGCCGACTTTCTGCGCGATTTTCGTGGCGACACCATTCATCCTTCCACGCTGGAGTTGATCCATGAACTTGGTCTTCTGAAGGAGTTCCTGAGGCACCCTCATCAAGAGGTGCGCGAACTTGCCGGCCAGGTTGGCAACGACGCGCTCAAGATCGCCGACTTCACCCATCTTCCAACCCATTGCAAGTTTCTCGCGTTGATGCCGCAATGGGAATTTCTGAACTTCATCGTCGAGCAGGGAAGGCGTTATCCAGGTTTTCAAGTCACGATGCAAGCTCAGGCGACAGACCTTATCGAGCAAAATGGACGCATCATCGGCGCGAGGGCAAGAACTTCCAGCGGCGTGATGGAAGTTCGTGCCAAGCTTACCGTCGGAGCCGATGGCCGGCATTCGATCGTGCGCGATCGAGCGGGTTTACAAGTGACGGACTTAGGCGCTCCCATGGATGTCCTGTGGATGAGGATCAGCCGGCGTCCCAGCGATCCGGGTCAGTCCCTGGGGCACGTCGAAGCTGGCCGAATGTTCATCATGATCAACCGCGAGGATTACTGGCAGTGCGCTTTTCTCATTCCTAAGGGAGCCGCGGATGAGATTCGCCAGCGGGGAATCGAACAATTTCGCGCGGATATTGCCGACCTGGAGCCAGTCTTAGGTGACCGCGTTAGCGAGCTGCGAGACTGGAACGACGTAAGCCTTCTGACCGTTAGGGTTGATCGCCTGAAGCGCTGGTGGCGTCCGGGCCTACTGTGTATCGGCGACGCGGCGCATGCGATGTCACCTGTGGGAGGAGTGGGAATCAATCTCGCGATCCAGGACGCGGTGGCCGCAGCTAATATTCTGGCCGCGAAACTTGCCGCCGGTTCTCCCCGCGATCAGGACCTGCACGCTGTCCAGCGGCGCAGACAATTTCCAACTCGCGCCACTCAGCGGCTGCAGGTCTTGATCCAAAATAAGGTGATCAGCCGGATACTGTCCAGCTCCCGGAATGTCGCCGTTCCGTGGCCACTGAAACTAATGCAGCAATGGCCGTGGCTGCGTCGCGTTCCTGCTCGCGTGATCGGAATAGGCTTTCGTCCTGAACATGTGCGAACGCCGCCAGCACCCCTGCGCTGAATTTTGTTTCATGGACGGATGGCTCTCGGACATCTATCACGTCTTCAAGCAACGAACCGACTGCCGTTCCCACTGGAAAATGAACTGGCGCTGTCCGCCCGGGGAGCACGCTTCACACTCTTTTTCGCCGCTGTATACGGGATAGACCTCGACCAACTTTCCATTCTTAACAGCCAGGCTCATATGGCCACGCAGGCGGTCATAGACGTCGCGACCTTTGAAGCGGTGTCGTGGCTTGTGGCCGCATGCCTGTGATCTTGGTAGCGGGATACCTGGGGTACGGATGTCCACGGACAGGCTGGTGGTAACATCGGTATTTCTCTGGGGGCATGGCGGGTGCTCGAGGGCCAAGGTGAATGCTTTTCACTAAACACAAACTACAACTAGTTTTGAGAACTCCGGCTTGGGCAGTCTTGCTGGCGATAGTGTTTCTGGCAACAGCGAGCCGTGCGGACGATCACAATCCTTATGCGGGTGACGCCAAGGCCGCGAAGGCGGGCGAGTTTGAGTTCCGCATCAATTGCGCGCTTTGTCACGGCCTGGGCGCGCACGGCGGCGGCCGCGGTCCTGACTTGACTCGGGCGCAAAAGAAGCACGCCCATTCCGACGCAGATTTGTTTCAGGTGATCAGCAACGGAATACCTGGGACGGTCATGCCCGCTAACGGAACGAACGGCCAGGGTGTTGGCATGACCGATGAAGAGATTTGGCAGATCGTAACTTATATCCGGAGCCGGGAAGTAAAAGCGCCAGCGAGGCCCATTGGCGACGTCGCCCATGGCAAGGCACTTTTTTATGGCGACGCGAATTGCTCACTCTGCCACATGGTCGAGGGCAAAGGTGGACGCGTAGGTCCCGAACTGACGGCCGTAGGTGGCTCGCGGACTCGAGAGGCCATCATTGATTCAGTTCGCAATCCCAGCCGTCGGCTGGCATGGGGATTGACCGAGTCCACGAAAGAGTTTCCGCAGGAATACGAAACCATCACCGTCGTGACTGCCGATGGAAAGCAAATCAAGGGCGTCGCTCTGAACGAAGACAACTTTACCGTCCAGCTTATGGATACGAGCGAGCAAATCTATCTGCTCGAAAAAGAAAAGCTTCGTTCCTTTCAGAAGAGCAGGGAGTCGATGATGCCGCAGTACAATCCAGATGTTTTGAGCGACAAAGATCTTAATGACCTTGTGGCCTACCTGAGTAGCGTGGGGGCGAAGTGAGGGCGAAAGGAATGAGAATCCCAGAAATCTTCGCCGCGCTGTCGACGATCTGCCTCGGTTGCAGTCTTTTCAACTCCGCGGCTAACGCGCAAGTTACATTCGAACGCCTGCTGAATTCCGAGAAAGAGCCGCAGAACTGGCTGACGTATTCCGGCGATTACACCGGACGCCGCTTCAGCCCTCTCGATCAGATCAACGTGGCCAACGCGCATGCGCTGACCGCGAAGTGGGTTTATCAGACCGGGGCGACAGGAAAACTCGAGACCACGCCGCTTGTGGTTGACGGAATTCTCTACGCCACGGCGCAAGATAACCGTGCGTTCGCTCTGGATGCCCGCACCGGCCGGCCGATCTGGATGTATCAGCATCAGCTCCCAGGGGACATTCGTCCCTGCTGCGGTCGGGTGAATCGCGGCCTCGCCATTTTGGACGACAAAGTTTTTCTGGGGACGCTCGATGGGCACGTGATCGCGCTTGATACGAAAACGGGCAACGTCATCTGGGATATCGTCGCCGCGGATTATCGCACCGGATACAGCTTTACTGTCGCGCCCCTGGCGGTGAAAAATCTTGTCGTGATTGGTGTCTCTGGCGGCGAGTACGGGGTTCGCGGGTTCATCGATGCTTACGATGCTGCGACAGGCGCACGCAAGTGGCGCTTTTATACTGTGCCCGGTCCCGGTGAACCTGGACACGAAACCTGGGAGGGCGATTCCTGGAAAATTGGCGGCGCGCCGGCGTGGAATACGGGAACCTACGACTCGGGTACGAACCAGATTCTCTGGCCCACTGGAAATCCATCCCCATCAAATCGCGGCGAGGGACGAGCCGGCGACAATCTCTACAGCAATTCCCTAGTTGCTCTTAACGCCGATACAGGCAAGATGAACTGGTATTTCCAATTCACCAAACACGACGAGCATGACTGGGACGCCACGCAAGTCCCCGTGATGATCGATTCCGGCGGCAAGCATCTGATCGCGCAGGCCAATCGCAATGGATTCTTCTATGTTATCGATCGCGCGACCGGAAAACTGATTTCGGCCAACCCCTACGGCAAGATCACATGGAGCGACACGAAGGATGCCGAAGGCCGCCCGATAGCAAAGAAAGAAGCTTCGCCAACCCTCGCGGGCCACACCGTGTGTCCGGGAGCGTTGGGAACGACGAACTTCATGGCGCCTGCGTTCGATCCGCAAACCTCACTCTTTTACGTAACGGCCCGCGATCAATGCGATATTTTCAGCACTGCGCCGCAGCCTTACGAGGCTGGCCATGCCTACTATGGCAGCGCATATTTTCCATCGGAAGAGGCCGAGCCCTATCGCGGATTTCTGAAGGCGATGGATCCCGTGACGGGAGAGATCAAGTGGAAGTTCGAGCACACTTCGCCGACCTGGTCGGGCGTGCTGGCAACCGCCGGCGGCCTGGTATTCACCGGCGATGCCGAAGGAAACTTCATTGCCCTCGATGCCGCTTCCGGCAAACCCCTGTGGCACTTTCAGATGGGCGGCGCGGTCTATGCCGCCCCCATGGCTTTCGCGGTGGATGGAAAAGAATACGTGGCGATCACTGCGGGCAGCGCTT
>Ga0209330_1000158_pt1 | contig 32843 bp, 35 predicted proteins | sample JacPinW_OM2H0_O3_FD_187969 | JGI IMG/M metagenome (GOLD analysis project Ga0209330, IMG submission 187969) | Forest soil microbial communities from Algoma, Ontario, Canada - Jack Pine, Ontario site 1_JW_OM2H0_O3 (SPAdes) (version 2) | ecosystem: Environmental > Terrestrial > Soil > Boreal... | reverse complement strand
GTCGACCGCATAGGCAGCGATCGGGGCGCCGAAGGTGTTTGAGTCAGCGGAAGCGCTGAGTTTTGCGGCCGCCTGGTCGCCCATCATTTCGCGGACTACATTTATCCCGGTTTCTCTGTTCGTCATGATTCAGTCCTCTCGTAAAGCTCAAGTGGCTTCTTCTCCCAATACTACCCGAACGGCTCGAGGACCGACTACCGCTCGGAAAGATCGATGAGCCATTGGCGCAGTGTTTGGCTTAGTTGCCGGCGAGGACGGATTTCTTGCCGATGGCAGTGCGAGATGTGGTTAGCGTGAAGTTCAGCGAATCTTTCGACAGGTTCGATACCAGCGAGCTCATGATCCAACCCAATCCCGCGGGTATATCGCGGCTCAGAGAAAGAGCCTGACATTCCATGTAGGTGCCGCCGTCTCTTTCTTCAAAACGCCAGAAGGTATTCATCTTCCAAATAAATCCTTTGTCGTGACCTTCCGGCTCGGGACGCTCGTCGGAGTGGCCCGGGTTGTCGACTTCCTGAACGCGAGTGGTACGCGAGCGGCTCCATGCGTGAGTGCTGTCCACCACGTGATAGTGAACCTGCTCGTCAACGTCGATTACCGTGGAGATGATTTTCTTTTTGAAAAAGCGCTGCTGCACAAAATAATCTTCGCCTTCGTGCTTGACGATGTTCGAACGCAGAATGTTGGGCTTGAAGTAGTCCGCGTTGCGGCCGTAGTCCTGCATGAACGCCAGAGTCTGCGCCAGCGTCGCGCCGGGCACGAAAATAGTTCCAATCCAGTGGTGGATCAGCGCGCCAGGCGACGGGATCGGCTGCCCGTTGTCGAGAGTTTCGAGGCGTTCGATTACGAGGTCGCCGCGGCGAAGCGTTTGCTCGTCCGCATCGCGGCGCGCTTCCGGCAAGCGCTCGAACCATAGGTACGGATTACGTTGAGCGAGCTCGATGTCTACTTGCGCCGCCGTCAGCGCAACGTAGCGCTCGTAATTCTGCGCCGTTTGCGCCTGCAAATCGGCAGCATCCAGAGGCACAGCCAAAATCAAAAGCGGAGCAACAAAAAGCACCACTGCTCGCCGAATACGGTTCCCTGTTCTTCCCGTCACCTGTCCCGAGCCCTTTCCCGTGGCAATGGCAAAACACGTTCGCCCAAGCCGCTATGTTACAACCCGCTATATTATCAGATGCACATCCGCAGCCGCGTGGCGAACCCCTCCCGCACAGCGTCGGGTAAACCCATGCCCTCAGGGCTCTCACCGCTCTTTCGACTCTGGGTTTCCGCTTTCAGGTTCAAATGTAGCGCCGCGGTCTTCAGCCCGGCATCTTGCTTTTGGAGGGTGGGCAAGCCTTTCACTGAAGCAAAAGCTTATCTTTTACGTGCGTCGCACTCATCGGTTTTTGAAGGGTGCGGACCTTGACTCTAATCCTGCCGCCTTGCCGAGCCTGCTCCTGCCCGGCCCTAACTTACGGCTCGCTGTTTCGCGTTTACACCAGTCGGCGGTGTGACCGGTGGCTCATCCAACTCTCGTAGCGATGCAGCTGTACGAGCGCACTCTTAGCCCGAAGCTGTTTTAGAAACGCCATTTCTTCTCGTGCTGAATCGCGTTCGCCGGCTCGACCCTTGCGCGCCACCAAACGTACGCCCACATCCGCCGCTTGGACTCTCGACCGCCCGCTCAAAAAATCTCCAAATGCAACCGCCTCGGAAACCTGAAACTCAGACTTGCGGTCCTGATTCACCGCCTTGATTTTTTCCTGAAGATCTGAGAGCGCCTCGCTAACTTTCTCCGGCGTATATCGCGGCACTTTTGAACCGGAGACGGTTTCGCCATTCAACGTGGTAAGCCATCCCTGACTCTCTAATGCGGGCTTTACGTAACCTTGTAACTGCAAAATGGCTATCACCTGCTCCGCGTCCTGCCGACTGATCTTCAGCGTGTCGACCATCTCCTGCGCCGTCCAAGTCACCGCTCCTCTCGTTTCCTTGATAAAACTCAAAACCTCAGCCATAGGAATCGAGGGTATTCGCAATGCGCCGTCATCGGGACGCGCCCGCACACTTGTACCTTTTGCTCCTTCCTGTGGTTGCTTTTTTCTTGGCTTCATCGAAGCAGGTGAGGAACTACCTCTATCAGCTATTTTAGGGAGTTGGGAAGGACGGCGTCGACAAAAAAAAAGAGCGCCGCGGTACTTGGTCCACGGCGCTCCCAATCCCATCGCTAGCGACAACGCTGGGTGCATCGTATCGGCAAAGCCCCTCCGAGTCAACCACGACGAAAGCCGACGGCATCTTCTTTATTGCGCGCTACTTGTTCAAGATTTCAAACTCAGACACTGCCGCGTTGCGCAGGCCCTCGCTTCCCTGAGAACATGGAGAACAGTGGACCACTGGATCACCTTCCTCACGAGCCGTCGGGACGTCTCTATGTACATCGGCCTCGTGTCACTGATTATTGCGGCAGTCTCCATGCACACCGGGAAAACGCTGGAACGCTTCCGCGGTCTTGTGTCCCGCGATGAGGAGCCAAAACGTTTTCGAAGGAATGTCGTCGGATACGCTATCGTCGGCTTTATCTTTATCGGTCTCTCCTTAGTCGGCTTCTACTTGTGCCGTAATCGAAACTGAGACAGCACCGGCGAGCGGCTCAACCTTCCGACCCATCTCGGACTTCAACCGAGCTGCGGATCGATTTTGCGGGTCCCGCATCCTTTGCGTTTTTCTTTTCTGCGGTCTGTGCAGAAAAAGCCGGGGCCGCCCAAGTCGCATGCAGGGCTCCCAGGTCGACGGTTAGTCGAGCCTGGGAGATAAATCAGTCGAGCTTGGGGAAGAGGGCGGGTGGCTCAACCTTCCGCCCCGCATCGGACTTTCACCTCACGCAGGACCGCCTTTGCGGGTGCGGCATCCTTTGCGTTTTTCTTTTCTGCAAAGGGTGCGGGTTTAGACGCCGCGTTCCCAACTCCTTCTGTGCGGCACTCCGGAGGTTGACGTCTGGACGGGCAGCCGATTCTTCCGCGCAGCACCACGCAGCGCGCCCAGCTAGTTGTCGCTCTGCTGCGTCTTCCTGTGACGCTTCCTCTTAGTTGCCTGACGATGCCGCGGCGCGGCCTTCCTCACTGGAGCAGGAGCAGCAGCGACTTGCACGGCCACATCCGAGTTGAAAATGTCGACCGTTGTCTTCCACTTTCCGTCGGCCTGCTTTTTCCACACTTCCACAAACTTCCCGGTGTCTGACGTCGGCTTGCCGTGCGCGTCTTTCGACGTCATCTGATAAACGCCCATCACGTACGCCAGATCTCCCGAGCGTGCAACTTCTACTTTCTCCGCCTGCCAGGTCAGCGAAGTGTCGGGCGTGAGCAGCGAAGCCCACGAGGCGCGAATTCCCTGCTTGTCGCTCGCGATGGGAGCGTTCGGAGGCAGCAGCGAAGCGTCGTCGCTGTAGTACGAAACCGCGCCGTCCACGTCTCTCGCCGCAGACGTCTTTGACCACTGCGCGTCCAACGCGCGAATCGCGCTTTCATCCGCCGCGCGCGTGTCCGGCGGCGTCTTTTCTCCGCAGCTCGATAAAATTAGAGCCAGCGCGAAACATCCGCAACCAATCGCCGCTCGGCTATAAACCTGCTTCATTCCTTTTCTTTCTGCTCGACCGCTCGTCACCGATGAATCCTCCCGGTACGGAAAACTTCCGTCCGCGTTCATCTTAGTTTGTGCTGCGAACCGAGTCAACGTCGAGAACCACCCCCACGCGCGATCGTCCGGGAGCAAGGAGGAGCGGTTGACGAGCGCGCGGTCGGTGTCGACGTGGTCTTCGTAGCGCCGGGCTTCAGCCCGGCATCTTTAGTTTAGCCGTTGTCTTTCGTAGCGCCGGCTTCCAGCCGGCTCTTTTAACTTTCGTAATTTTTCGCTGCGGCTGGTGTTTTGGCGATGTTACTGCAGTTCGGGGGTTAGCGCGCCGTTTAGGATGTCGATGTGGAAACGCGAAATTTCCTTGTTTTCCAGGTGTGAGATGGAAAGCCCTGCGCCGTCGGCGTCGATTGCAATGCTCAACGGCTTCGCGCCCACGTCTCGAATCGGAGATCCAGCGACCGCATTCAGCGCCGCATTTTTCCAGTCAATGGAGAAAACGGAAACGCTCTCGGAGGTGTGGTTCACCACAAAAAGAAATTTCCCGGTGGGATCGACGGCGAGCCACGCGGGCCCGTGCTCTGGATGGACGGAAAACGCAGCGCTGGCCGAGCCCTCTCCCGCGATCGAGCTGTTGTGCGCCGCGTCAGCGGCGCTGTTGCCTGCGGTTGCAGTTCCCCTCGCGCTATCACTGGCGCTGGCAGTTTCGTCAGCACCGGCGTTGTCGTCGCTGGACAAAACCGTAATCGAGTCGCTCAGCTTATTCGCTGCGAACTCGAGCTGCTGTTGCCTGGCCAGATTCGTGACAAACAGCGTGCTCGAATCGCCTCGCACCGCGATGCCCGGCTGCAAATTCGTGACGGTCAAAACCGTGTGCGCAACGTTACCCTGAAAGCTACCGCCGATAGTCGTAGTCCCCGGCGCAACGCCCGTGGCGATGCCCATTCTGTTGATGGTGGCTACGGCTGTGTTGGACGAAGTCCATGTCGTGGCGTTGGGATTCTCGTGATCGGTAGTGCCATCAACGAACGTCACGTTCAAAATAAAAGCCTGCGTCCCGGCAATCACAATCGACGGATTCCCCGGCGTCACATCCACGTCCGTGACGAACAGATTGCTCACCGTCGAGCCGAAGCAAGAGGCCAGTCCCAGTATCGACAGCAACGGAAGAATTCGCGCGACTCGTTTCAACTTGCCGATTGCGCCGATTGAATTGACTTCCGTATTTGCCTCCGGACGATCCCTTAAGCCTTCAGCGAAGCCATATCGATCACGAACCGATATTTCACATCGCTCTTCAGCAGTCGGTCGTACGCTTTGTCCACATCTTGAATCTTGACCATCTCGATGTCCGCCGTGATTCCCTTCTCCGCGCAGAAATCGAGCATCTCCTGCGTCTCGCGAATGCCGCCAATCGGGCTTCCCGACAGGCTCCTGCGCCCAAAAATCAAACTGAACCCGCTCACCGGAGCCGGCTTTGGCGGCGCACCAACGAGCGTCATGTTACCGTCCCTTTTCAGCAAACTGAGATAAATATTCAGATCATGTTCCTCCGAGACAGTATCCAAAATAAAGTTGAACGTGTTCGCATGCTTCGTGAATTCCGCGGGATTTTTCGAGATCACCACTTCGTCTGCGCCCAACCGCTTGGCGTCCGCAATTTTGTTCGGCGAAGTAGTGAACAGCACCACGTTCGCTCCAAACGCTTTCGCGAATTTCAAGCCCATGTGTCCCAGCCCGCCCAGTCCCACGATGCCGACTTTCTGTCCCTTGCCCACTTTCCAATGACGCATCGGCGAATACGTCGTAATCCCCGCGCAAACCAGCGGCGCCGTCCCCGGAAGATTCGCTTTGTTCGACACGCGCAGCACGAACGCTTCGTCCACCACAATCGTGTCCGAGTAGCCGCCGTACGTCACGCCGCCAAGAATTTTGTCCTGCCCGTTGTAGGTAAACGTCGGCATGCTCTCGCAGAACTGTTCTTCGCCCGCCAGACAATTCGGGCAAGTGCGGTCGGAGTCCACCATGCATCCCACCGCGACGAGGTCGCCTTCTTTGTGTTTCTTCACGCCGCTTCCGGCTTTCACCACGCGCCCAACAATTTCGTGTCCCGGAACGCATGGATATACCGTCGGCATCACGTTGTCCCATTCGTCGCGCACTTGATGCAAATCCGAGTGGCAAATCCCGCAAAACAAAATCTCGATTTGAACGTCCTGCGCCCGCGGCTCCCTCCGCTTCACCGTGAACGGCGCCATCGCCGCAGTCTTGTTCTGCGCCGCATAAGCTTTCACCGCAAAAGTCTCCGTTTTTGCCTTCCCTGCTGCTGCCTGCTGCGCTCCGTCCGTCATGTTAGCCTCCGTTCGATATGAATTTTGCGCCACCATTTTAATCCCAGCCGCAACATCCGTCACGCAAAAGTCCGTCCGCGTGGGGGCGACCGGCACGGACGCAACGGGGCGAGTCAAAAGAGCCGGCTGGAAGCCGGCGCTACGAAAGACGAAGTCGAGATGCCGGGCTGAAGGCCCCGGCGCTACATTTAAGTCTAAGGCGATCTCGAGTGGCATGCGGTTGTGGCCCCGCTTGCGCTGGTTTACCCGCGCAAGATTTTGCGTCCGCCCGGTGCAAGACTCGAAAAGGCTAATGTGTGTTCTGGCCCCGGTTAGAAAAATTTCTGTCGTTTGTTTTGAGCGAGTTAGGTCGATTTCTGTTTGTGGGGCAGAACCGGTTAGAAATGGGCAAAATAGGGGCGGAATTGAAAGATTTTTTGACGCTGGGGAGCTTGGGATTGCGGGCTGGCAGAATGGCGGGATTGCGTTTTGGTGAAGCGTTCGACGATATTTTATTTTAATCACAAGCGACGGTAGCACGCGATTTGGAGAAACTCAAGGGCGTGGATGTGTGAGCATAAGTCTGGGAGAGGCGATATTCCCGTTTTGGGAAGAAGGCGGCGGGTTGGCGTGAAGAGGTGCAGTGGCGCAACACGTGACGTTCGTAATTCGCCAGGCAAAAGCAGGTCCCCTCGTCGGCCGGAAAGCGGCATCTGTCAGGATGACAATGTTAAATTCACGGGCAAGGTGCCCATCAAGGGCCGCCTCAAACGCGATTGATAACGCATCGTGTAAATCTCCTTCGCGCCGTGCTTGACGAAATTGGCGGAGGTGAATTTATAATGCGGGTATCGACATTCTTTGTTGATAAGGAGGTGATCCCTGAGGTACACGAAAATTTGATTGATCTGTAAGGGAGGCGCGTGTGATTCCACCATGCGCCTCTTTTTTTTAGCCGTTGAACTTCGTCACGTCTTCTTTCAACACTTCCTTCGTCCCACGACGCTGCGCGCGCGTACTCGCGCGCTTGTCTGCCAAAGGAGTCTTGCTCTTACCAGCCTTTCCCAAAGCATGAATATTGTCGCGTTCGTTGCGAACCTTATCGCGCGACTCTGACCCTTTGGCCTGTCCCTGTTTTGATTTCTTTCCCGTGGATTTCATAGCGCCCTCTAACGGCATCATAGCACCCTTACCTTCCCGCATTCTGATCCGGCATACCAAGGATCTCGCGAACTTTTCTTATGCGCATCATCTCCGCCGGACTATTCCCATTCCGTTCCATCCAGCTTGTGAACTCGCCCATCTTCACCGTGTGCTCTACCTGCACGTTTGTAACGCAAACCGTCACCGTGTCATACTTTCCGGGCATCCGCTCCACCCATTCGTTCCCGCGAATCTGCCTCAACCCCAGCGCCACCGCTTCGTACAGCGTCGACGCCGTCACTTCCACCGAGTGCGTCACGCCTTCCATGTCACGTATGGTCACCCGGCAGCTTTTCACTTCCATGGTGAGAAGATAGCATGTTCGCTTTATCTTCGCCTAGTGGTTTCATCAAACGGGCCGCTACCCGCCAGAAGTCATTCCGTAACGTGCTTGACGAATAACCTGCTTATTATTTCCAGAAGCTATAAATCCCCAAACACTCAATCCGAAACTCAGAAGAAACAATACAGCGGTCACGATCGCTCGACTTCTCGAAATTAACACACCACTCGGTGCAGCGATTGTCGGTCTTTTCCTATCCTTCCAGGCCTTTTGCGCCACGTCGTAGATCGTTGCCATTCCGCCGAGCGCACCTATGGCAGCGAATAAGAATAACCAACCTGCTTCTGTTGTTGGCATACAAAAAAACTAGCCATTTCTGCTACCAACGTCAAGCATTAACGATTGGTGGTGTCTTAATTTGCTTTTGGCTCTTTAATTTGTTCCTGTCCTGCGATGGTTTGGCATGGAGACAAATATTCAATATCGGCGTTAGAGATCCCATGGAAATAAGTTTCGCTGTCGTCAACCAATTTGAAGCTAAGGTCAGCATTAGGCGCGTTGTGATAGCTAAGGGAGAAAGTATGGTGAATGTCGTTTCTGAGTTCATCACAATATTGGTATTGCCCCATAACCAAGGTGGCCACGTTCCTAGCGGGCAGGTTACCGAGGTCTTGGCGGGTGGCAAACCCCTCCGCGCGGCACCGGACTTCGCCTAGGCACATTTGAAACTCGCGGGGGTGCCGCATCCCTTCGGGTTTTGAAGGGGTGCGGGTTCTGACCTTGCGCTCTTAAATCCTTCGCCCGAATTCGAGCCTGCGGCGTACTTGTCGAAATGGAGGAAGCGGATTTGACCGTTACGAGTTGGCGGAGCGGGTGGCGGAGCGGAAAGCGGCCAGGGCTTCGGGTTCGGTCTCGAAAGTAGGGATGGACTCGAGGATGCGCATCACGGTGAGGACTTCGCGGACGCGTTCGCTGGGGCTCAGCAATTTCAGCGCGCCGCCTTCGCGCAGCAGGCCGACGTACGTTCCGGCAATGGTGGCGATCCCGGAACTGTCCATCATGGTTAGGCCGGAGAGATTTACGAGAATTTTGCGCGCTCCGGCGGCGGTCAACTTGCGCAGCTCGCGGTCAAGGCGGTCAGTGTTGGGACCGATGGAAGCGCGGCCGTCGAGCTCCACGATGGTGACGTCGTCCACTTGGCGGATTGAGATTTCCAGGGGCATAAGCAGCCCGCCTAGGATACCGCGTTATGGCGCAAGACGCATCCTCGCCGGGAAAATCGAAATGTCCAAGAAGTGGCGGGGATGCCGACGCATAGTCGAGCGGATCGTCAAAACCCGCACCCCTCAAAAACCGAGGAGTGCGCCACCCGCAAAATCAGAAACCAGATGCCGGGCTGAAGCCCGGCGCTACGAAGTGCGACGGCAGGAGCGAGGCGAGGCAAGGCGACCGCTTACCAGTCGGGGCGGTCTTTGTGGAAGCGCATGCGGATGGGGCGCGGAGTTTCGGCTGTCCATCCGTGCTGCGGACACTCCAAGCGGCGAGGAAACTGTTTTGCGCCGGGAACTGGACGCAGCACCAAAGGCGCGCCGCACTTCGGACAATCGATCGGCTGCTCTTCCGAAATGGGATGGTCTCCCGTAGGGTTCGCCTCGATGGCGCACGGCACTCCAAGCTGCCCGGGATCACCGAGCGCCAGCAGTCGGCGCGCGCGAGGCAGGGGAACCACTGCGACGTCAATCGGCGCTTTGCGACGACGCTGCTTCGTCTCCGGCGGAGGCTGCGCGCGTGCAAGTGATGGTCAGGCCCTTGTTAGCGTCGAAGCGCTGCTTGCGATCCAGGCCTTTGAAGAAAGCGCGGGCTGCTTTGCCAATCACGACGGGAATGGTGGAACCTTCCATGGTGACGGTGTTTTTTGTGGAGCCGTTCGTACGATCCTGATATTCGAAACTAATGGAATAAGAGTGCAAAGTTGCCTCCGGGATTTAGTTTTAAAGCGGACACCGGGCGCTGAGATGTTCGGTGGTCCATTTGATAGCATACAGTTCATTTGGTTTCTCTTCCATAGGCGAACGTCGATTCCCTTCTCGAAACCTAGCCGCCGAGGCTCAATCAAGGCGGTAGTACTGGACCTCGATGCGGTACAGCGACGGACGAAGTTAAATACATTATTTCCCGGAGGCGGCCGTTTGGGGAGGGTTGTAAATTTGTGCAATGCCTGATTCCAGCGGGACGACGGTTACAAGCCTCGATCGCAGGATTCGAATACTCATCGCAGATGACCACCCCATTATCAGGAAAGTGGTTCGCTCCACTTTACAGCGGCATCCGCATTTTGATATTTGCGGAGAAGCGACAGACGGAGCGGAAGCGATCAAGGAAGCGAAGAAATTGAAGCCGGACGTGGTGGTATTGAACGTCAACATGCCGGTGTTGAACGGGTTCGAAGCGGCTCGCGAGATCAAAGCGGCATTGCCGCAGTCGGCGATCGTGATCTTGTCGCAACACGCGGATAAGCACTTCGTTGAAGAGGCCAAGAAACTCGGCGTGCGCGCATATGTGGCGAAGACGAAGGCGGGCGAGGCGTTGATCAAGGCGATCGAAGCCGCCGTGCTGGGAAAAGATTTCGTTTTATTCGCCTGAGGCGTCGAGGCAGTTGGCAGAGAGAGCGCTTGCTGAAATACGGCGCAGTTAGTTCTTAGGGACGGTGGCGTCTTTTTCTGCTTCAATCGTGACTTCGACGCGGGCGCCCGGTTTCAAGGCGACTTTCTTGCCGTTTTCGTCATGCAACGTATTGTCGACGCGAATTTCGCGATAGAGGTGTTCGGCGCCTTCTACCGTAACTTGAGCTTTCTCGGGTACGACGCTGTTCCCCGGGATTACTTTTTCCACCGTGCCAGGAAGAGTTACCGCCGGCTTTGCCGGCTCGGACGACTTTGACATTTCGCCTCCTTTGAGATCGAACAGCCTCGCTGCCCCTAATATACCGCAAGTGGAGTAATAGGAAAAAGTGCAAGGAGCGGCGAAAGCAAGATGCCACGCTGAAGACCGCGGCGCTACATCTAAATCCTCAACCAGAACTACGAAGTCAAAAGAGCCGGCTGGAAGCCGGCGCTACGAAGTGCAACGGCGAAACTGGGGGCGGGTTATTTCTTTAGCTCGGCGGGCCAATTTGTCAGCAAGGTGATGGATGCGGATTTGGTGCGGTCGGCGGTGAGGACGGCGAAGCGCTGGCCGTCGGGCGACACGTCATACATTGGATTCGAGCCGGCCACATTCGGGAAATCCAACTGAAACAGCGGCCGGACGGAATCCACTCCAAAGCTCGGTTGGGTATGAAACTGGGCCACCATCAAGCGATTCGCCAGGGTCACATAGAACAATTCGTTGCGGCTGAATCGCGCCAGCCATCCGCCGGTGGTAGAAACCTGGGTTTTCGTCCCAGCTCCGGGGAACGGCACAACATACACTTCCGGGCGCCCGGTCTCGTACGCGAAATAAGTGAGCCACCTGCCATCGGCGGAGAATCTTCCTTCGAACTCACTCTCTGTTAGGCCGGCTGTTGCCGCAGGCCGAAACGCCTGCCCGCCTGCCACGGGCAAAGTCCAATTTGTGAAGATTCCTTGTTTGTCGCTTACATGCATCGAAATATATTTTCCGTCAGGAGTCCAATCAATCGGGAGAGAAAACAAATTTGCGTCGTTCTTATAGAGGGTGTCTTCGGGACGGCTGCCATCCAAGGGCCGCCGCCGAATAGAATCCTTTCCGTTTTCAGTTGCCTGGTAGGCGATCTCTTTTCCATTCGGCGACCAAATGAAGAATGAATCATTAGGGCCGAAAGTCAGCCGGTCGTGTTGCCCTCCGTCCACGGGAAACGCCCAGATGTCGTCCTTTCCGGTTCTGGGGTCTGCGATTACTACGCCTATTCTTTTTCCGTCCGGGGAAAACCGCGGTGATTCATAACGCGCGAGCGGTCCGGGAGTCGCAATTACGTTGCCGGCGCGATCGTAAATCTTTAACTCCGCTACTCCGGAACCCTCGTGGTACGCCAGCACACCGTTCGTCGAGACGGAGAAAAACTCCGCTTCTCCCAAACTCCGCGGGTCGCCGGAGAGTTTCCACGTGCGAAGGTCGAAAGGCTGTGCCTCGATATGTCCGTCGCGGACCCACAGCAGTTCTCCTGAAGCAAAGTGCGGCATGGCCCCAGCCACCACTGAAACGCTCGGCTGCTGAAGCTTGTCAAGATCCGCCATTTTTACTTGCGGCACAAAATCCAATCCCTGCGAGACGTACAAGAAGTGTTTGCCGTCGGGCAGAACAAACGGTTGGCGGTGGCCAATCTCATTGCTCTCAAGTTTGGTTACCTGTGAAACTTCTCCTCCCGTTGCCGCGATCCGATAGATAACGCCATAGCGATCTTTGCAGAACAGGATGGTGCCATCGGCACTCCAACTTCCGATGCCGGCTTCGGTTCCCACTCCGTCCACGAGTGTTTGAGAAGCTCCTCCCGGCACGCTGATCTTCCTCAATTGTCCAGCGGCAAAAAAGACGAGGTACTGACTGTCGGGCGACCAAAACGGGTATGCGGCATCTTCCGTTCCGGGCAACACAGCGGCTTGCTGCGCATCGAGCGGGCGCAGCCACAACTTGGTTATGCCTTTTTCGTCCACAGCGGAAAATGCGAGGGTTTTGCCGTCGGGCGAAACCGCGACGGGGCCTACATCCAAGCCGCCAGAGGCGCGAAACGCGGTTCCGGGAGGAGGCGGAATGTATGCCAGCACGGAAAGGGACGGAACGTCGGACTGTTGCGCACGGAAATAGATGACGGCGACTGCCACGAGCAGAAGGGCGGCGGCCAGGGCGAGCAACGGCCATAACTTTCGCGGCGCTTCCTCCGGAATAATTGCGGCGTTCGCCGCCGGACTTTGCGCAATTCCCTTCAACTGTAATCGCACATCGTGGATGGTCTGAATGCGCTCTTCGCGATCTTTTGCGAGGCAGGTTCTCACCAGGTAATCGAGCGATGCCGGCGCCAAGGGATTCACTGCGGCGATCGGCTCCGGATCTTTTTCCAGAATGGCGCTGGCTACGCTGAGCTGGCTTTTGCCTTCAAACGGGCGCTTGCCGGTGGTCATTTCGTAGAGGACCGCGCCGAACGAAAAAATATCGGCGCGGGCGTCTGCTTCTTTGCCTTCGATCTGTTCGGGCGACATGTACAGAATCGTGCCGACGATCATTCCGGCAGTGGTTAGCGGACTCATGGGGCTGGGGCCGCTGACGGTTTGCGCTGCGGAGAGGAGCGGGGCGGTACCGGCTGCGACCAGGGACGTGGGCTTGGCCAAACCGAAATCCATCAGTTTGGCTCCGGATTTGGTCAACATGATGTTGCCGGGTTTTAAGTCGCGATGAATGATTCCCGCGCGATGCGCCACTTCCAAGGCTTCCGCGATTTCCATGGCGGTTTTGAGCAACTCGTTCAGCGGCAAGGAGCCCTTCTTCAGCCGCTCGGCAAGAGTTTCGCCTTCGAGATATTCCATGACCAGATATTCGCCGGCGTCTTGAGAGCCTACGTCGTAGAGTTGGCAAATATGCGGGTGGTTCAGAGAAGAGACGCTGCGAGCTTCGCGTTCGAAGCGTTGCTTCGATTCCGGGGATGACGAAAGATGCGAGGCCAGGACTTTGATGGCGACGGTGCGGTCGAGGCGCGTATCTTTCGCGCGATAGACTTCGCCCATCCCGCCCGCGCCGAGGGGCGCAATGATTTCGTAAGGTCCTAACCTGGTGCCTCGGGGAAGCGCCATTGCGTGACGGCATTATACAGATTCAGCGGGCAAAATAGGCGGCGGAAACACCGGCGGATCAGCGGGCCGCGAGGCTGTGTCGCGCCTACGGCGCTGAAGAAGGAGAAGTCAACAGAGTTGGCGCGAGGTCGCCGGCGCTGAGAACGGCTAACGACGATTCCCTTCTCAAAACCAAGATGCCGCGCTGAAGGCCACGGCGCTACATTTAAATCCTAAGCCAGAGCCCAAAGTCAAAAGAGCCGGTATGAGAGCGGAGCTACGGAAGGCGAACAGCAGGTCCGATATTTTCCGGCCACTTCGCGGCCCCTTCCCCGAGCGCCCCTTGCCGAGAGCCTCGGGCAGCTCCGTCCGGCCAAAATGCGGCCTCGCTCGGGATGACATGGAAGTGCAAAAGCGGAAGCAAGATGCCGCGGAGGATTTGCCCGTATCCGTAGGCGATGACGAAAAGGACAGCCAAAGCGATGGCTAATCGTTTTCGTCGGGTCAAATCCTCGCGCGGCGGACTCAAGTAGCTAGCTTGGTTCTTTTGGCTTGTGCAAGCCGGTGCAGATGGAGACGGCGCTGTTGGGGTTCACGGCGCTGTCGCCCTGCTCGACGTGTTGGATCTTCCCTTCTTTGTCGACGACGATGGTGGTTCGTTGGGCCCACTGAAATTTTCCGCCCTTCACGTCGTAGGGCTTCAGGATCTGGTACGAGGTGAGGACTTCTTTGTTCATGTCGCTGAGGAGCGGGAAGGTGACGCCAATCTGCTTTGCGAAAGCGGCGTTTGCGGCGGGACTGTCGATGCTGATACCGAGGACGACTGTGTCACTTGCTTCGAGCTTGGCCATATCAGCCTGATAGGCCTGGAGTTCTTTGGTTCAACCACCGGTGAAAGCTAAAACGTAAAAAGCTAAAACCACATTTTTCTTGCCGCGGAAATCGCTGAGCTTCACCTGTTCCCATTTGTCGCTAAGGAGCGTGAAGTCGGGAGCGACGTCACCAACCTTCAGAGTTGTCTTGGCGATGGTATCTTCCTGTGCTGCGAGCGGAAAATGGCCAGCCAGAAGGAGCAGCAACAACAATAGAGCTTTCTTCATGGAGTCCTCGCTTTCGCAAAGTTACTACGCGCGAATTATATACGGAAAGCGGGTCGAGCGCGCGGGGATGCCTTTAGAGTAAAGACACGGTGGCGGAAACCGATTGGCGCGAGGGCGGCGGATTGACGGGTGCGAGGTCTGTGTCGGACCTACGGGTGGAAATTGACAGAGCAGGGGCGAAGGGGGACACTGGGCGGCATGCGAGCAACTATTCTTTTTGTGCGAGCGTTTGTGCTTTTTGTATTGGTATTCGCGTCGGCGGTGTTTCCGGAGGTGAGCCGGGCGCAGGCGCCGGTGTTTGAGATTACGCCGGTAGAGAGCTCGATCAAATTCCACGTGAAGGCGTCGGTGGCTATCGCGGGGAAATTCGACAAGTGGGACGCCAAGTTAACATTCACGTCTCCTGACGAAACGACCGGCGATCTAGAGATCACGATTCAGGCAGCCAGCGTGGATACGGGGGCGCTACATTAAAAACGGAAACCAGAAGCCCTTAGTGGTCCTTTTTGTGCCATTCGGCGTCGACGGACGGAGGGAGCGAGTTGAGGTGGGTAAGGAAGGTTACGGCGGTCCAGATTTTTTCGTCGGAGGGATCGTGGCCGGATGCGTCCGGCGCGAATTGGCCGCCCCAGGCGAACATTCCGGTATAGCGCACGCCGCCTCGCGCGAGCCAGAAGAGTTGATAGTCAGGCTTGATGGGTGGGTGCAGGACGAATTGCGGCGCGGGCGGGTAGAGGATTACGTCCTTTTCGTTTTCAACGGCGCTGTTCGGAGTGCCGTGGCATCCGGCGCAATCGTTCTTGAAAAGTTTTACGCCAGCCAACAAGTTTTCTTCCGTGGGCGCGACTGGATTCGGAATTTGCGGGGCACGGCGGGCGGCAGCGGCGTCGAGGGCCATGTGCGCGAAGGCAGACTCCCAGCGTGACGGCAATGTGTTCGAGTTGACCGGCAACAAGCCGAGGCGCGCGACGCATATGAGGGCGAGCGGGAGCGCCAAGACTCCGAGTAAAAATCCTGCGAACACTTTGGCCATCGGTTCCCTCCTGGACGGCGGCTGCGAAAAAGTCAAGAGAACCGGCTGGAAGCCAGCGCTACGAAAGGCACCGCGGGCTCCTCCGTTGTGATACGGTGTTCATATGGTGAACAAGACTCGCGTTTTTAGATTTGTTCCGGCGTTTTGTGCTCTCTTGGTCGTGCTGCGGCTGACGGTGTTGAAGTCGGCGCAGACGAGCGATTTGAGCTTGGAGATCAGCGTCGGGATTCTGCTGGGCGCCTCAATTTTGTCGTTCCTTCTGCTCAAGCCAAGGCCATCGTAAGTTCTGGCCCGATTAGACGCGGTTCATCTATATACGATAGCGGATGGCGCGCATGGTTTCCGCAGTAGTGCGTTTGCCGCGCTGAAGGCCGCGGCGCTACATTTAAATCCGAACCGCAAAGTCAAAAGAGCGGGCGGGACGCTGGCGCTACAAAATGCAACGGCGAAGGCAGGATGCCGGGCCTAAGCCCGGCGGTACGAAAGCGCCGGCAAAACCGGGGCGGAGCCACGAAAGGTGGCACCCGCAAAGGGTAAGCGTTATTGCGGGTCGGGGTGGGAGCCGGTGGCGTTGGAGATTACTGGGACGTGATGGTGGCTCAGGAGGGTGTGCGGGCCGCCGTAGACAAATTCTAGAGCGAGATTCAGGGCGGCTTGAGCTAACAGGTTGTAGCTGCCAGCGCGAGCGCCGTCCATGGCATCGTAACGGCTGGGATACCACAAGAGAGCGGCTGCTTCGGTGCCGGCGAAGGGCGCAGCGATCGCCGGGAATGAGAGAACACGATGGCCGTCCTCGCCGCGACGGGCGGTGACGGTTGAAATCAAGGCGTGTTTTAGTCTGGGGAGGAAGCCGGTGCATTCGCAGCGGTAGAAAATCGTGTCTTCGCGGAAAGCTTCGGCCAGAGTATAGCGCGCGGTCTGCGTGATGAGGTTGATGCCGAAGTCGCTTCCGAAGCGAGCGCCGTAGGAATCCCAGCCTTGTCCCCAATCGGGCGGGATGCCGGCATTGTGAGCCTTGGAGGCGGTTTCGCCTTGCGCAATTGCGGCGGAGAATGCGGAGCCGGCAAAAGCGAAGGGGCCGAAAGAATCGAAGGCGTAGTTGTGCAGCTTTTCGCGTTGAGTGGGGCGATGGTATTCCAGGTCGAGATGCGCGATCACGGGACTCGATGAGGTGACGGGAGGAGTCTGCTGCGGAACTTGCGGCAGAAGTTGCGCCTGGGTTGGAGCGGGAGTGAGGGAGCCGGTTGAGGATTGGGCGTGCGCCGTCGGCTGGGATGCTGCCGCTAAGGCGATTGCAACTATTACGAACACGGCTTGGCGCAACGTCATTTCGTTAGGCTCCCTTGAGTTGCAAAATGCGCGGTGATGGACGAAGGATAATCGTAGGGTGTTGGAGGAGGCGTTACTGTTCAATAAGAGGCAGTTTTGAGTTTTTGGCGGGGAGTTTCCAGGACGGAAGCGGCGATGGCGAGGAAAATTTTGGTTCGCGAAGGGCGGCAAGAGCCTGCCCGCAATCCAAAATGAAAGCTACTTTGGGAATATGGTGAGGGGAGGGTTGAGTTCGTAGGGGCCGAAAGTCGCGAAGTTCGGGTAGACGAATTTGGCGCAGAGGAATCCGGTCCAGAGGGCTTCCTGCAATAACACGTTGCACGTTGAGGTGAAACGACCACCTGCCAAGAACAATAGGGTTCCGGGAATGATTACCAGCAAGCCGGCCATGCGACAATTTTGTGCGGTCCAGCCGCGCTGCTTTGCGATGGACGACAAAATTCTGGCGCAATAAAAAACGTTGGCTCCGACGCTGCAGACAAGAGCGCAGACCAAACCGAGGCGGCTCGGGAGGGAAAAAGTGTAGAGGGGCAAAGCAAGAATCCCGAAGCAGGCGACGTCGGATACGACGAGGCCGCCGATCCAGCCGGTTACTGCTATCAGTTTTGATTTAGAAATCACAAGGCCTCGATCTCGCCGCCGAGAAACGGATTCATTCGTTGGGGATAACGAATGCAATAAGAATGTTCGGTGAAGCAAGTGTACGCCTTTATGGGGAGTATACCAACTGTTAATACAATTAATCGTATATAGACGGGACAGCAGGTCACGGGGAGCGAAGCGGGTGAGATGTTAGCTGAGAAAGATGCCGCGCTGAAGGCCGCGGCGCCACACTTAAGTCCTAAACGAGAACGGGGACACAAAAGAGACGTGTGCGGTACCGCTATGGCGCGTCCCAGTATCGGACGGTTGCACGAAAATGGCAGACTGGCGCGACGGCTAAGTCATGTAGTGACAATTGGGTGGGCGGCGTTCCGTTGGGTGCGGCACATGCTACAAGTCAGCCGTATAGTCCTTCGGGGAGCGGATGCTCCCAGTCCGGCAAGATATCAAGACATGTGACGGGTAGTTGGAGTTGGAGGTGCTCGAATGAATTCGATTTGGCAAGATTTGCGGTATAGCTTGCGGATGATCATGAAGGCGCCGGGATTTGCGTCGATTGCCATTCTGACGCTGGCGCTGGGGATTGGCGCGAACACCACGATATTCAGTTGGATCAACTCGGCGTTGCTAAATCCGGTTCCCGGGCTTTCCAGTCCGAACGAAGTTGTGGCGCTCACGCTGAGCAAGGCGGGCGAAAATCCGTTCGCGTTTACATATCCGGATATCCAAGCGATGCGCAACGGGCAAAAGAGCTTTACGGGCATCACGGCTTGCAATATCACTTCGTTGAGCCTGACGGGCAAAGGCAAACCGGATCGCATTTGGGGAATGGTAACGACTGCGAATTATTTCGATGTGCTGGGCGTGCGGCCAGTCCTGGGGCGCGCTTTTCTGCCCGAAGAGGACGAGAAGCCGGGCGGCGCGCCGGTGGCGGTGATCAGCTACCGCCTGTGGCAAACGCATTTCGGCGCGAGTCCGAATGTAGTGGGCCAGCAAGTGGAAGTGAACCAGCACCCATACACCATCGTGGGAGTGACGCCAGCGGTGTTTCAGGGGAGCCAGACGGGAGTGCGAACGGAGATTTGGCTTCCGATCGCGATGGTGGACCAACTGGTGCCGCGGAGCGACTTGCTTCACGATCACCACTATTTCTGGCTGTTCGCGTTTGGGCGAATGAAGCCGGGTGTGCGGCCGGAGAAGGCGCAAGAAGAAATGACGGTGTTGTTGCAACCAGAGGTGAAGAGTTTTCCGGAGGAACATAGAGGGCACGACAGCGTGTCGGTGTATCCGCTATGGCGCAGCCCGTTCGGATTGAACTTTTTTCTCTCGACGCTGCTGCCGATGCTGATGGCCATCGCGGGACTGGTGCTGCTGTTGGCGTGCGCGAACGTGGCGAATCTGATGCTGGTGCGGTCGGTCGGGCGAAGGCGCGAGATGGCTATTCGCATGTCGCTGGGTGCGAGCAGGTGGCGGCTGGTGCGGCAACTGCTGGCGGAAAGTTTGCTGCTGTCGCTGGCGGGAGGAGCGGTGGCGCTGCTGATTACGACTTGGACCGCGGGAACGTTCATGAAATTCATTCCAGTGACGGATTTTCCGATCGCGCTCGGCGTTCCGGTGGACCGCGCGGTGTTGATTGCGGCGTTCGTGATTTCGCTGATCACCGGCGTGATTTTCGGGATTTTGCCGGCGCTGCGAGCTTCGAGCGAAGCTCCAGTGGCGGTGTTGAAAGAGGAAGCGGCCAGCGCATCTGGCGGGATGAAGAGAGCGCGGCTGGCGAGCGGGCTGGTGGTGGCGCAAATTTCGCTGTCGCTGGTGCTGCTGGTGTGCGCGGGATTGTTCATTCGAAGCTTTCTGAGCGCGCAGCAGATTAATCCCGGTTTCAATTCGCATAACGTGCTGATCTCTTCCTACGATGCGTTCACTTCGGGATATTCGGACGAGAGAGCGGCGGCGTTGGATCGGCAATTGGAAGCAAAATTGGATGCGATGCCGGGGATACAGTCGGCGGCACTGTCGAACCGCGTGCCGCTGGGATTCGGAGGTTCGTCGAGCGTGAAGCCGGAGGGGTACGTTCCACAGGCGGACGAATCGATGGAAACGCAGGCGGCCATGATCACGCCAAACTATTTTCAGACGCTGCAGATTCCGATAGTGAAGGGGCGCGACTTCACGATGCAGGACAACATGAGTTCGCAACGCGTAGCGATCGTCAGCGAAACATTTGTGAATCGCTACTGGCCGAATCAGGAAGGGCTGGGAAAACAAGTGAACTCGGACTTGACGCACGAATGGTTCACGGTGGTGGGCGTGGCGCGCGACAGCAAAGTGGTCGGCCTGAATGAAAAGCCGACGCCATTTCTGTATTTGCCGCATTACCAGGTTAACCTTTTGAATCAGCCGGGTGGGTCGGCGATGAACGTGATTGCGCGAACGACGGGTGATCCGTTGGCGATGAGCAAGTCGGTGGAACAGACGGTACATGAGCTGAGCGCGGACCTGGTTGTGTACAACGTGAGCACGCTCGAATCGAGCGAGGCAATTACCAGTTTTCCGCAGCGGATTGCCGGGACGTTTGTGGGCGCGTTCGGGTTGCTCGCGCTGGTTCTGGCGGCGGTGGGAATTTACGGCGTGACGGCTTACACCACGCGGCAGCGTACACATGAAATCGGAGTGCGGATGGCATTGGGCGCGAGCAAGCAGGACGTTCTGCAATTGGTGCTCGGGCACGGGCTGCGGTTGACGTTTGTCGGGGTGGCGCTGGGATTGGCGGCTGCATTTGCGTTGACGCGGTATTTGGGGAGCATGCTGCTTGGAGTGACCAGCACGGATGCGCTGACGTTTTCGTGCGTGGCGGTTTTGCTGTGCGCGGTGGCGCTCTTTGCCTGTTTTATACCAGCGCGACGGGCGATGCGCGTGGATCCGATTGTGGCGCTGCGGCACGAGTAACGCGGTGTTTTGCTGGAATTGATCGGCGCGCCACAGAGGGGCTGGGCTTCGCTTCACCGGGCGCAGCATGTTGCGCCCCTACGAAGAAATTGGCCGGCGCGGTGCAGCCGAGCGACGAAGGTTTGAAGCAGTCAAAAGAGCCGGCTGGAAGCCGGCGCTACGAAGGGCAACGGCAACGCCGAGATGCCGCGCTGAAGGCCGCGGCGCTACATTTAAATCTTGAGGCAGAATCCCGATGTCAAAAGGGCGGGCGCAAGCGCGCCGCGTTTGACGAAGGCTTGCTAGGCGGCCTATAGTTCGCTGACGTTTTTGGAGGCGAAATGATTCGAGTGAGCGTGCTTTACCCGAACAATCCGGGGAGCCATTTTGATATTTCTTACTACACTACGAAACACATCCCGATGCTTCGCGGGTTGCTGGGGCCGGCGCTTTTGCAGGTGACGGTTGACGAAGGGATCGCCGGGGGCACTCCGGGCTCACCGGCGCCGTTTCTCGCTGTGGGGCATCTCTCGTTCGAGTCGGTGGAAGCTTTTCAGAAGGCATTCGGGCCTCATGCAGCGCAAATTCGGGGCGACGTGCCGAATTACACGGATTCCCTGCCGACCATTCAGATCAGTAACGTCAAAATCTAGCCTCAAAATCTAGCGGCGGTTGGAAGGTTCGAAGCGATCTCCGCGGCGTGCTTACGGGTGGCATTTGATTTCGACGCGCAGGCTGGGCGGGTCACCGGATCGAGGGACGTCGGTCTTGGGCCGGTCTACCAATTCGATGGAGTGCATGGGCTCTGGCTGCATCCAGTGCACGCTCCAGGCGCCGGGATGAACGGGGGCGTCGTGGCTTGGGTGGTCGGTGACGGTGCCGTCCCCTCGACGGTAACGAAAGTGCGGCGTCCCGCCGCCGGTATCCCAATCCAGAAACAGACTTGGCCAACGGTGATGGTGCATCGGAACCGTCGTGCCGGTGGACGGCATGGTGACTTCGAGGACGCGCACGAAGTCGTTTTCGAAAATAACTTTGTGAGTGTCGGGCGCGGCTTGGACGGCGTCATAGCCTTCGGGAAATTGAGATTTGTCCTGTCCGTAGGCGTAAAAATGCCAGGCGAAGAGCGCCAGTGCAGTGACGATGAAGGCGGAGATGATTCTTCGCTTTCGGAGATGCGCGACGGCTTTTGGTCGGTTCATGTCGCGAAGTATAGTGAAGTTTTGCTGGATGGGAAGAGCATTCCTTAGGCGGGCGGCTCGGCGACGAATCGGTTTCCTGGCCCACTTGCGGCGAGTAAACTGTTCCGCAGCCGCAGAGCTAGGAGAAACGGAGGAGTGCATGGGAGGCGATGCGAATGCCGGCGAAAAAACTGATTGGAGAAAGCATGGGCTGCGAATTGTGCGAAGCGGCGAGTTGAGCAGCGACACGGCGCAGACTCCGGGAATGACGCGGGCTGAAGCGATCTCGCATGCTCGCGTCGGCGCGCAAAAACTTTGGGCTGGAACGGTGGTGGTGCATCCGAATGCGAAGACGGGGCCGCATCATCATGGCGAGCTGGAGACGGTGATTTACATTGTTCGGGGGCGCGCGCGTTTTCGATGGGGAGATCGGCTGGAGTTTGTGGATGAAGCTGGGCCGGGGGATTTTGTGTACGTTCCGCCGTATGTGCCGCACCAGGAGTTGAACGCGAAAAAGGACGAGCCGGTGGAAGCTGTGATCGTGCGCAGCGGGCAGGAACCGGTGGTGGTGAATCTGGACATTCCGAGTCCGGAGGAAAATCCGGTTACGCCTCAGCCTGATCCTTTTCATTCCGTTCCGGGCAAAATCTAAAAGGGACTATTTCAACGAGAGTTAGTCGCACCGGGCGAGGAAGTCAAAAGAGCCGGCGAGGACGCCGGCGCTACGAAAACCGGATCGCGCCATTTGTTGAGGATGGGCGGAGCGCCAGCGGGCGCAGAAAGCAGCGCCCCTACGACGTTGCTGATCTCAGCGGGGTGTTGATGTTCGGGGCAGGCGGGGGTCAACGCTTTTGGTATGGGTGGAAGATGTAATCCTTTGTCTTCACCGCGGTATGGCAGGTGTTTCCGCAGTCTGAGAGGCTTTTGGGATCGGCGGCGAACCTGTCCGATGTGGCATCGTAGTTGAACACTGCGTAACCCCACCCGTTGCTTTTCGGAAATCTCTTGCTGTCCTTTTCCATAACGAAAGCTTGGGAAAAGACGTCCGGCACTTCGACAGCGAAAGGAGCCTCGGTGCTCTTTTTGGACTTCCACTGGAGCTTCACGATCATGGAGCCGTCCGGGAAAGGCTGGCCGTTGCCGGGGACGCCGGCCTTGTACGCCTTGATCATGGTCGGATTGGCGACGATTACCTTGAGCGTTCCTTCGACGCGCGCGGAAGAGGCCGCCACCCAGTCCTCGTATCCTCTGAAGTCGGAGAACGCGATTCGGCTCGGCGATATCAGAGAGTACTTGTCTTGCGCGTGATCCTGCGCGTAAATGACTGTGGCGCCGATGACGGCCAGGATCGCGCCGGCTATCGCGAACGTGAGCTTGCTCTTATGCTCCATGAAGATCCCCTCTTAAAAAGAATCGCGACCTTGAACCGGATTTCAATTTGGCTTCTGGATTCGCCGGAGCATATCACAGCCTCCGTCTTGCTGCGTCTTCAGGGCAGAGGCGCGGACGCTCGTCGGCCGCGCTCAGGACAAGCAAGACTGAAGCGCGGCGCTACGAAAACACGCGCGTTCTAAGCGTTGCTCCGGGCTTGGTTTTGGTTTATGCTGCGGGGTTCGGTGTGAATGGCGATGTAGTTACCTAGCCGGCTGTCGCGTTGCGGTTTTGGGCGACGGCGGGGAAAGATGGATCAACTGACATTCCTGGCGCGATTGTGTTTGGCTGCTAGACTTACGACTCCCTACCCGGATTCGCCAAAAACTCCCGGGGATTTTGAAGGCGCGAGACGGGTGTGTGTGGCTTGCGCGTGGGCAATGAGTGGCGGACAGCTTTGAGGCTCAGACGCGAGACGTCAACTGAATCGCGTTCTAGGAACGGCGGCGGTACGAAAGGCGAAGGCGCTTCGCGGGGCCTGATGGCGGGGCGCAAATGGGCTGGGCGTGGCCGCAGCGGGCGCAGCATGCTGCGCCCCTAGGAAACGGCGCCGAGTAAAGTGACGGGCTTCGCCAAGCGGGCAAGCAAGTCAAAAGAGCCAGCGAGGACGCCGGCGCTACGTTGAAAGCGAAAACCAGGAACGCGACGAATTGGCTTTAGTGTGGGAAGAGTGAAAATGTCCAGGTATGTACGGAAATGGGAGCTTTGCTGGTTCGCGTCAGGGCGCACGTCGCTGGTTGCGCCAGGACTTGCAGCGTTGTGCGGGTTGCTGATTTGCGTGTGCGCGTTCACAGGGCTGGCCTTTGCTGATGCGTGCTCGGCTAATGGTTTTGTTTTTGCGGCCGCGCGCGTGCAACAGGGTGGTGGTTCGGCGACGGGGCCGGTGGTGGTGCAGCCGGGAGCGCCGGGAAAGCCGAGCAAGACACTTCCCTCTTCGACAAAGGGGACGCTGCCGCCGCTGTCGCAAGCGGATGTGGAGTTCATGCAGGGCATGATCATGCATCACTCGCAGGCAGTGGAAATGACGGCGCTGATTCCTTCGCACACGGAGAACAAAGAGCTGCGGTCGTTGGGTGCGCGGATCAGCAGTTCGCAGTCGGACGAGATAAAGTTCATGCAACGGTGGCTGGCGGCGCGGGGAGAATCCGTGTCGATGTCGATGGCGATGGAGGGGATGCCGGACATGGATAAGTCGGGGAAGCCCATGGCCCTGATGCCGGGCATGCTCACACCCGAGCAGATGGATGCGCTGCGGAAGGCCAAAGGCGCGGAGTTCGACCGATTATTTTTGGTGGGGATGATTCAGCATCACAATGGGGCGTTGATTATGGTGAAAGATTTATTCAACACGGCGGGAGCGGGACAGGATGGCGAACTGTTTGACTTCGCGACGGATGTGGACAGCGGGCAGCGCGCGGAGATCAAAATTATGCAGGGAATGCTAGAGAAAAAAACTTAGAGGAGAAACGATGAACCGATTGCCCAGTATTGGTTTTCGTGCAGCGTTGGCTGCGATCATTTTGTGCTGCGGTGTGGGCCGAATGCAGGCGCAGGAGCCTGCTACTGCTGCGCCACCGGCTTCGTCCGCGCCAGCACCCGCGAAGGCGCCGGAAGCGCCAATGAATCCATTTGCTCCACAGCCTGCTCCGCCGCTGCCGGCGGGGATGACGGGATCGGACGTGAACGATCCACGCTTCAAGCTGTCGCCGGGAATGTATGACGCAGGCGAAGCGGCGGTGGGCATCAAGCACCTGCAGCTGGTGAAGAAGCCGGCGGCGTTCGAACTGGGCACCGTTGATCCCGACGATCCTCGGGTGAAGAAGACGCTCAGCCAGCTCGGCATAGGCGGCGATCTATCGAAGATGCCGAAGCCGTTCCAGATGGTTATCGCGCAACTCGCGTTTGCCAACTCGGACTTGGCGTTCCAAGGCAATCACCTCTTCCTCGGCAATTTCTACGGCGTGAATATTTACGACATTTCGAACCCGGCGCAGACTGCGTTGGTAACTTCGCTGGTGTGCCCGGGCGGGCAAGGCGACGTGTCGGTGTACAAAAATTTATTGTTCATGTCGGTGGAGATGCCGAATGGACGGCTGGATTGCGGCGAGCAGGGATTTCCGCCGGAACCTCCTCCGGCTGCAGGACATGAGAAAGAGCGCCGCTTGCCGGTTGCGCAAAAGGACCGTTTTCGCGGTGTGAGGATCTTCGACATCTCGGACATCAAGAATCCTAAGCAAGTGGCGGCAGTGCAGACTTGCCGCGGCTCGCATACGCACACATTGGTGCAGGATCCGAACGACAAGAACAACGTTTACATCTATGTTTCGGGGACGTCGTTTGTGCGGCAGGCAGATGAGCTGGCGGGATGCTCGGGCGAAGCGCCGGACAAGGACCCGAATACAGCGCTGTTTCGCATCGAAGTGATCCAGGTTCCGGTGGCGTCGCCGCAGGACGCGAAGATCGTGTCGAGCCCTCGTGTGTTCATCGATCCGCGTACGGGTGCGTTGAATGGATTGAGCAACGGCGGCAGCCATGACAAGGAAGAGACGACGAAGCCTCAGGATTCGAACCAGTGCCACGACATCACGGTGTACTCTGCGATCGGTTTGGCGGCAGGCGCGTGTTCGGGAAATGGAATTTTGTTGGACATTAAGGACCCGGTACATCCGAAGCGCGTGGATGCGGTGAACGATCCGAACTATTCGTATTGGCATTCGGCTTCGTTCTCGAACGATGGGAGCAAAGTTGTGTTTACCGATGAGTGGGGCGGAGGGCTGGGGGCGCGGTGCCGACCGAACGATCCGAACAAGTGGGGCTCGGACGCGATTTTCAATCTGAGTAACGACAAGCTGGCGTTCGCGAGCTATTACAAAATGCCGGCAGCGCAAAGCGACACAGAGAATTGCGTGGCGCACAACGGCTCGCTGATCCCGGTTCCCGGCCGCGATATCGAAGTGCAGGCTTGGTACCAGGGCGGCGTGTCGATAATGGACTTCACAGATGCAGCTCACCCTTTCGAGATTGCGTACTTTGACCGCGGGCCAATCGATCCGAAAATGCTGGTGCTGGGCGGCGACTGGTCCGCTTACTGGTACAACGGAAACATCTATGCTTCGGAGATTGCGCGCGGGTTGGATATTTTTGAACTGACGCCGACGAAATTTCTGACGCAGAATGAAATCGACGCGGCGAAGACGGTGCAGGTGGGAACGTTGAATGTGCAGAACCAACAGAAACTCGAGTGGCCTGCGAAGTTGGTAGTGGCAAAGGCGTACTTGGATCAGTTGGAAAGATCGCAAGCTTTGCCGGCGGAACGAATCGCGGGGTTGCGGAAAGCGATCGATGCCGCAGAGAGTTCGCACATGAATAAGGGTAAGACGACGAAACTGAGCGGAATGGCAGCGTCGCTCGAACAAAACGCGAACTTGGCGAAGAGTCCGGCGGACGCGGCACGGTTGCGGGCTTTGGCGGCGATTTTGAAGAATCCGTCGGCGTAACGGCGCTACGCGACGCTGCCATGGCAGCACGCGTCCGGGAGTAAAAGCGGGAGCAAGCTCCCGCACTCCAAAAGGTCTAGCCGGCGGCGCGCAACAGGCGTATGCGTTTGATAATTTCCTTGGCGGTGGCGTTGGCGGCGCCGGCGTCGGTCTTGCGGTTGTCGCGAGTGAAATTAAAAAGCTCGGCGCCTTTCGCATCAAACACCCTCGTCACCGACGCGGTTGCAACCACGGGACCATAAGGCGCCGGAGCGACGGCCTGTCCTGTTCCGTAGGCGACTCGATAATCGTAGCCCTGGGTCACAAGTTCAAACTTCATGTGGTGATCCGCGCCGTGTTCGTTGAGTTTTTGGAAAAGCAGCGCGCGGTCTAGTTCCTTCGCATCAATCCTTACTTTCAAGACTTGCTGGCCCATTGTGAAGTGGGCGAAAGCGCAGCTAAAAAGCAGCAGTACGAGTAAATGTCGCAGAAACTTCATCGGTTCCCTCCGTTCGAAAACTGTACCACGGCGCAGGTTTGTCATGGCCAGATCCAGTCACCGTGGGAACGCATGAGTTATCGATGACTCTAAACCCGCACACTTCAAAAAACGAAGCATGCGACAACGTCATCCAATCAGCAAAGTCAAAAGAGCCGGCGAGGACGCAGGCGCTACGAAAGGCGAATCCGTTGGCTGGGCTTGATGTCCCCTACGGGATGTGTTACGGCAAGACGCGCCCAGAGTAGAAACAAGGCGGAAGCAGGTGACGCGGGTGGATTTCGTTGATATAAGGTGGGGGCACTGGGTGGGGGCTGAGGCGGTGCGATGAAATATTCTGTGGGGCGTTACCTTTTTGGAGCGGCGACGATTGGGTCGGGCATTTCTGCGTTGGCGTCGCATAACTACGATCAGCTTGTAGGCGTGTCCCACTTCGCGTTTAAGGTCTACATCATAGCGATCATCGAAATCCTCGCGGGGCTGGCCGTTCTATGGCCGAGAACGGCGCGAGCGGGGGCTGTCGGGCTGGGTGCGATCTACTTCATCTTCTGCTTGCTGGCGATACCGCTGATCGTTCAGGGGCCGCGCGTTTACAACAATTACGGCAATTTCTTCGAACAATTCTCGTATGTCGCGGGGGCGCTGATTCTGTATGCGTGTAGCGGTGCGATCGGTACGGATCGAGAGAGAAGGTTGGGACAGATCGGCTACTACGGGTTCGGACTTTGTCTTGTTTCGTTCGCGCTGGAACAGATTTTCTATCCCAATGGGACGATAACTCTTGTTCCGAAATGGCTGCCGCCTGGAGGGTATTTCTGGTTCGTCGCAACTACTATTGCGTTTGCGCTTGCGGCGATCGCTGTGCTTACTGGGGTGATGGCGGTGCTCGCGGCTCGTTTGACTGCGGCGATGCTGCTCGGCTTCGAGTTGCTGGTGTGGCTGCCGGTACTACTTCGCGATCCACATAATTTTGGGCTGTGGGGCGAAGCTCTGGAGACTCTCGCAATTGCCGGGTCGGCGTTGATGGTCGCAGAATATCTCGTGCAGCGTCGTGCGGCGAGGTTTGCACCGGCGGTGAGTGTCTGACTTTTTCAGGCGGAGCTTGAGCCAGCGGGAGCTGCGTCGGTGTCGCACCTACGGCGCTGAAGACACGCGAGGGCAAAAGAGTCGGCGACGGCCGAGCTACGAAAAGCAGGACGGCGGAGCTGCGAAGGGCGACGGAAAAAGCAAGATGCCGCGCTGAAGACCGCGGCGCTACATTTAAATCTTGAACAAGAAAGGGGCGGCGAGCGGGGCGGCGTTGAAGACGTCAAAAGAGCCGGCGGGGGCGGCGGCGCTACTAAGGGCAACGGCAAATGCGAGATGCCCTTCGTTGTGCTTAGGACAAGCCGCGCTGAAGCTCGTGGGTGCTAGCACATTTTTCCAGTACGTCCGACCCTTCGGTTCCGTACAAATACGGGTATGAATCTAGACGGAAAAGTTGCGGTAGTGACTGGAGCCACCAAAGGGGTTGGCCGAGGCATCGGGCGCGAGCTCGCTCAACGCGGCGCGCGCGTATTCGTCACGGGCCGTTCAGCGCCGGATCACGAGCGTCTCGATGAACGGATCACGGGCATCCGCTGCGACCATCAACTCGACATCCAGGTGGAAGCGGCGTTCAACCTGATCGTCCGCGAGGCCAACGCGATCGACATTTTGGTGAACAACGTGTGGGGCGGCTACGAGCGCATGATTGAAGATGGTGCTTTTACCTGGTCCAAGCCATTTTGGGAGCAGCCGCTCTGGCGTTGGGACGCAATGTTCAGCGCGGGCGCTCGAGCGCACTACCAGGCGAGTCAGCTTGCCGCGCCCACTATGATTGCGCGGCGGCGGGGACTGATAGTAAATATCTCGTTTTGGGCGGCGCAGAAGCACATCGGCAACGTCGCTTATGGTGTGTCGAAAGCTGCGACGGACAAGATGACTGCCGACATGGCGACCGAGCTGAAACCGTACGGCGTCGCGGTTGTTTCGATCTACCCGGGACTGGTCCGGACGGAAAAGGTCATGGAAGCAGCAAAGTGGCTCGACTTGACCAATTCCGAATCTCCCGAGTTCATCGGGCGTGCGGTGGCCGCCCTTGCGGCCGATCCGGATGTGCTCCGCTACAGCGGGAAAGTGTTAGTGGCCGCCGCCATCGCCAAGGAATATGGCTTTACAGACATCGATGGCAAGACACCCCGCCCTCTGACGCTCGCCGATGTATGACCCCCGTTCGAACTTTTGGTGTCGCACCGACGGGGCTGGGGCATTCCTTCCCCTGCACCTCATCCCCTCGGAGCAACAGAGGAAAAGTGTCAGGAATGCGCCCGGTCTAAAGTGTCAGACATGTTCCCGGCCGTTCATTCTGCCGCGCCTACGGCGCTGAAGGAATGAGAAGTCAAAAGAGGCGGCTGGAAGCCGCCGCTGCGAAAAGCGGGAACGCAAACGCGCAAGGGTTGGCCACGCGGCACGCCGTACTGGTCGACGGAACAATGTGGTGAACTGGTGGTGTCGAACTATCCGCCCGCGCGTCACGTCAACGCTAAACGGTAATAAAAAGCTGTACTACCCGGTGTCCGTCGTATTTGTCCGGTGCTAGAGGAACTCGACCGTTCCCGTTTCAAGGTTGTACATCGAGCCGGCAATTTTTATGGCACCGCTGGATTCGAGGTCGTGAAGGACGGGGCTTTTTTCACGGATGTTGGCGATAGTCATTGAGACGTTCGTTCGCCCGACAGCGTCTACGAAAGCGTAGTTTTTGGACGAGCGCTCTCCGGTGAACTTAGTGGCTTCCACGGCCGGACGGATCTTGGTCAACAACGCCGTGAGATTGCCGAGCTTTACGTCGTCAATGGCACCCTTGACGGCGCCGCAGGCGGTGTGTCCCATCACAAGCACGACTTTCGAGCCTGCGACCTTGCAAGCGAATTCCATGCTGCCCAATAAGTATTCGTCAGCAACGTTGCCTGCTACACGACCGCTGAAGATATCACCGATACCAAAGTCGAGAACCAACTCGGCGGGGACTCGCGAGTCAATACAGCTGAGGACAATCGCGGCGGGATACTGTCCCTTCGCGGTGGCCTTAACTTCGCGCATGGGATCTCGATGCTGCGGTTTGCCCGAGCGGAAGCGTTCGTTGCCATCTTTCATTTGCTGGATGATCTCGTCGGGCGTCATCTTGTCACGCTGCTCCTTGGTAAAGTCCGCGTGAGCCACCAAGCTTTCCAGGCTTGCCGGAACTATCCCGGCGGCGGCCGCAACGCCGGCAGCCTTGCAAAAGTCCCGGCGGTCAAATCGACTTCTTCCATCGCTTAAGTGTGAATGCCGCATGTCGCGCCCCTTCGGTCTGCGTTTATCCGAGATTTGTTTTTCGACGATTAAACCGGGGGCATTATACTCCGGTCTCGCTCTATCTGTGCGTGGCTTGACAACTCTCTTCTTCAAAAGCAAGATGCCGCGCTGAAGACCGCGGCGCTACATTGAACTCTTAGACAAGAAGGGGCGGGTGGGGCGCGCCGTTGAGGAAGCCAAAAGAGCCGACTGGAAGCCAGCGCTATGAAAAGCGACGGCAAAGCAAGATGCTGGGCTGAAGCCCGGCGCTACGGACTGCAACTGCGAGAGCAAGGCAAAGGAGCCAGCGGGGACGCCGACGCATAGTCAAGCGGGTCGTCAAAACCCGCACCCCTCAAAAAAAGAGGAGCGCGGCACCCGCAAAATCAGAAGCAAGATGCCGGGCTGAAGTTCGGCGCTACATTGAAATCTATAAAGGCAAAGTCGAAGGAGCCGAGGCGAGAGGCGGGCCTGCGAAAAAGAGGAAGCGACGAAAGGTGCGAGAGTTGGCCACGCGCTCGATTTTGAATATCTTTTAGATTTGCGGAAGTGACGCGTGGAGTTGGTGAGGCGATGTTGGCGATTATCTTGCTTTTGGGCATTGCGATTATGATCGCGGCACCGTTGTTGCGTCGCCCTCAACTGAGGTCGGGCGCGCTTGTTGCTGGCGCGTCGATGGTAGTTGCGGCCGCCATCGTTGGACTAGCTTACGAGGATCCAAGAATCGGGCAGGCAGCGATCGAGGCGAATCGGCGGCAGTTTCTCTACGTGTTTGGTTGCGAACTTCCTGTGCTGGTGCTGGCGCTGATTTCCTTAAAGACAATCCAATGGGCGTTTTGGCTGGGATGGTCTATTAATTTGGGGTTTGCGTTGTATGTGGGGGCAATAATTGTATGGCTGGAATTTTTCTGGCACTGGTAAATTTTGGGGAAACGGCCTAATCCATGCAGGGGAATTCGTTCCGGGCGACGTCTGGTACCGCGCGGTGGGTTGGCCACCCGCCGCTGGTTAAAACGATTCGCACGGCGAACGGAGGCGACCCGATGCTGCGTCTGCTTATGTTGACTTTTGTGTTTGCGTATGTGACTTTGCCGGTGGCCTCCGCTCAAACGACGGACGCGGGCTATCCCGTTGAGTTGTCGCCCTCGCTGGCGGGCAGTACGAAGGCGATGCAAGGGATGATTCGTCGAAATCTAGCGGAAGCGGCAGAGAGCATGCCTGCGGATGAATACGCTTATCGGCCGACGCCGCAGGTGCGAACCTTCGGTCAGATTATCGGTCACGTGGTCGATGCGAACTTTTTCTTTTGTTCGCAGGTTGCGGGCGAGAAGTCGCCTGCAACCACAGACTACGAGCAAATCACTGACAAGGCGGCACTCGTTAAGGCGTTGAACGATTCGCTGGCCTATTGCGACAGAGTGTACGCAGCGACCACCGATGCCAACTTCGTTCAGAGGATGCAGATTGCGAATGTTGGTGGGACGGGGTCGACTAGTACTGTCCGGGGCGCCGTGCTGATGTACAACATCGCCCACAACAACGAGCATTACGGCAACCTCGCCGTGTACATGCGGCTGAAGGGCCACGTTCCGCCCTCGACAGCGCGTGCCCAACAGCGAAGGAATCAATAACGCCTGCAAGCACGTGCGGTTCAAACGATCGGTGATCGGAAACTGACTGACTGCGGAAGTCTGATCTGGAAGACCGCGTTTGCTTAATCTGCCGCAGGTAGGTTGGCGCGTAGATCTTGCGGCAAACGCGTTCACATCGTTCTTCGCGCCAGCTTGCGGTAAACATTCGCACGATTTTCGGTCTTGCGTCTGCGCGCAGCGTGCGGCTCGGAAGCACGCTGCGGAAGCTCCGAAAATACCCTTTAATGCTGGAAGCGGCCGACCCCCAATTTCTGCAGAAGCTGTTTGTTAATATTGGCAGGCAAATTGGCTGTCTGGTGTGTAGGTGCCACATCTGCAACCGACTTCTCGATCCTTTCGTTCACAGGGGTTGCCAGAAAGGCGTGGATTTCGCCCTTATGCGGCCCGCTGATTACGATTGCCATGCCTGAGATTTGTCCGCGGTCGTTGATCTTGTTACCCATGACTGGGTTGAGGTTGGCACTGGCGGGAAACACCGTGTCAAGGGTGGTCAGGACATTGTTCTGCCAGATGAATGCATGGGACCAGTTGAAGTTGGAGTCCAGCGTGCTTCCCACCACTTGGCCCTGGTCGTTGATGCCGGAGGCGAGACCTATAGCATCTCCCTGCGGAAGCACGATACCTGTGACTGCGCCGTCTTTGCCGTTCAGCCAAACGCCACCAATGGCTGTTGAGCCATCAGCACTGCCGATTTGCCCAACTATTTGCCCGCGGTTGTTAATGCTCTGAGCGATAGCGCCATTTCCGAGGTCTTGAAGCGTGGAGACGACGCCGTGCTCCCACGTTGCACCGTGAGTCGCTACTAGGCAGTTTCCCGAGTAGCCTACGGCTTGGCCCAGGTCGTTGATCCAAAACGCGTCTCCGTCAAAGTCGCCAGTCACCAAAGGAAGAGGCTTGACGGTGCCATTTTCCCAAATCGCCGGCAGCGCAATCCGATTATTCGTTATGCCAGCCGTGCAGGTGCCGTCCAGGGCGCCGTTTTCCGCGAATCCTACGATTTGTCCACGGTTATTGATCGAGCTCGCCTGCCCGTTATTTCCGCCGAGCGT
>Ga0209330_1000157_pt1 | contig 33199 bp, 27 predicted proteins | sample JacPinW_OM2H0_O3_FD_187969 | JGI IMG/M metagenome (GOLD analysis project Ga0209330, IMG submission 187969) | Forest soil microbial communities from Algoma, Ontario, Canada - Jack Pine, Ontario site 1_JW_OM2H0_O3 (SPAdes) (version 2) | ecosystem: Environmental > Terrestrial > Soil > Boreal... | reverse complement strand
CCTCTTGGGCAGACCCGGTCCGTCAGGAGAATCCCCAACAAACCAAGGGGCCACCGACATCAGGAGAGTATATCAACAATTTCGATTCCGTCAAGTACATCCCAATTATTTTCTAAAGTATTTTCTGTAGCCTATGTTGTGGATCTCAGTCGGACCTGTGGAAATCAGGGGGCAACGGGAGCGCTAGAGTCGCAAGCATTCTATCGCTCACGATGGTCGGTCGAAACCGCGTGCGCACTCCAGGGTCCGCGGCGCAGAACAGTCAAGGGGACTAGCCTTGGTTGTGCTTGAAGTATTCAACTTGGCGGAGGCGCTTGGCGGCTTCTTCGCGCGTCTTGTAGGGTCCGCCCAGATTCTTGCCTTTTTCTGAAGTAACTTTATATCCGCCCTTCACTTTTCTGATCATGTGACCCTCCTGCCACATGTTTTCACTGACCCATTCTTCAATCAATGCAGCAAGTGCTGTATTCGCCTCGACCGAATCCCAGCATATCTCGCTAGGGCGGAACAATTCCTCGCCGAGCGTGCCAAGTAACCGCGATAGGAAAATCGCGACGTTCTTGGTGCGAGACCAGGAACAAAGGGGAGTGGGATTGAGCTGCGTGTCGGGCCAAGTCGCTAGGCGGCTCGTGTTTACGCGGTTCGCGCTGTCGCGCCATCTTTACAGATTGCCGCTACGATCAACCCGAGGATGATGAGTTGAATTCCTCCGGCAACCATCCACTTCACCACCAGCATATGTGGAACGATGTACACCACGTACTCACTCAAGGAATACGGAACGACCGTCATAAAAGTCATGACAATTCCATAGCGAATACCTTGAGGCATCCAGGCCTTGTTTTCGCGTCCCCGGGCGTAAATGTACGCAAACATCGCCGCGAAAAATAACTGACCCACTGCCATGGCCCAGAATCGGCTCATGATCTGTTCGGCATTGCGATGGCTTAAGGGAATCGCGTCATAATCCGGCATCAGCCAAACGCTATGGATCAAGTAATTGGTAGCCATCAAAACAATGTAAGCTACAACGATCGCAATGACGAGTTTCTTCATGGCTGTCGCTCCTCCAAAGCTCAAATTTCGCCCGCGGAACAATCGGCGAGACACATCTTCGGGGATTCAATACCATTGTCCCGTTTGGCGGAGCCTAGCACTGCTAAGCTCTTGGGGATAGAAAATTGTGGGCCCAACCGCAGGAACAAGAACTCATTTGTAATCATCGACCGCGGTTACAGGCCGTCTCCGTTAGGGATTTGTGACTTGCTCTGAGATGCTGGCCTCACGCAGGATCGTGTACTTCTGCTCCCAGGCTTGATGAACGGGACTCTCGGCGTAGGCGTCGGCAGCTGCGCGGTTCTGAAACTCGATGGCAAAGGCGGCGCTGAAGTCGCGCGGCTGCAAGCGCTCGGCTTTGAGCCACACGTTTTTAACTCCCGGAATTTTTCCCGCCATATCCTTTACGCCTTCCAGTGCGCCCTGCTTGTCGGAATCTGAGACACCTGGATTCCATTTCAGGATCACCATATGAATAATTGTCTTCGGCTGGCCGAACTTGTTTTGTCCCGCAACGTAACCCCCTGCAAACAGCGCGAACGCCGCCAGAGCGCCTCCTACAATTCCCGCCGTCCTCGAAACACGAATTCGCATGAACTCTCCTTTGACGCCCCGAACGCCGTGCACGAGTTTAAGCAATCACGCAGCGCTCGCGCAATCATTTGCATGTTGACCCGCGGCTTTCGGGTTCAGTACGATGCGCAGCAGTCGATTTACACTCCGTTCCCGCGTGCGGCTCTGAGGAGGCACAGTGTACTGTTCGAAGTGTGGTGCAAATGTCCCAGAAGGAGCAGCGTTCTGCAGTGTATGCGGACAGCCGACAGCGGCCTCAGGCGCCCCGCCGATCGCAGCGCCAATCTCGGTTGCGCCGCCAACGTACGCGCCTACTGCCGAGGTGAGTTGGCAAGTTCCTGCCCCGCGGCCAATCGCATATGCCGGGTTCTGGCTTCGCTTCGTAGCTTGGTTTATCGATCGAATTGTTTTGCAATTCGCCGGTTCAATCATTACCTTGCCGTTCGCAGCGTCCATGGGGCTCCGCGAGTTTATGCAGACTCATCCGTCCTCACCGGAGGACTTCATTCCGCTATTCGAAAATATGCGGAAATTCCTCTTAATAATTCTTGTGCTCGAATGGCTTTACTATGCACTTTTGGAGAGCTCAGCATGGCAGGCCACGCTCGGAAAGAAAGCACTCGGGCTTGAAGTCACAGACTTGGCAGGAGTCCGTATTACTTTCGGCCGGGCGACAGGCCGGTACTTTGCTCGCTACATTTCCTTTTTCACGCTAGGAATCGGGTACATTATGGCAGGCTTCACGCAAAAGAAGCAGGCACTGCACGATATGATCGCGGGCACGCTCGTTATCCGCAAGCTATAGAACACTCGCGCACAGCGAACCTGAGGAGCGAAATGTACTGCTCAAAATGTGGAACTGCGATCGAGCAAGGCGCGGCGTTTTGTTCGGCGTGTGGACAACCCGTGAATCCGCCATTCGCTACAGCGCCCAATGTCCCGATTGCTGGACCGTCGACGCCACATCCTTTCCCTCAGCCTTACGCCGCTCGTCCTCTGTTCCCGCAGGCTGCCTATGCCGGATTCTGGCTGCGTCTCGTGGCCCATTTAATTGACGGGCTTCTCGCTGGTATCGCATTCAGTGTTGTATTTCTAGCCGGAATCGCAGCGGTCGGCCTCGGAAGTCTCAGAGATTTGATACACGGAACAAATAGTCCGGAGGACATTTTTACGCCGGGGCTCATCGCCATAATTTTCTTATTCTCCACCAGCGCAATAGTGATGATGTGGATCTATTATGCGTGGATGGAAAGCTCCCAGTACCAGGGGACACTCGGCAAGATGGCGCTCGGTTTGTATGTGACCGATCTTGAGGGCCGGCAAATCACCTTTGCGCGCGCAAGCGGGCGCTATTTCTCCAAGATTATTACCGGCCTGATTCCTCTCGGCATTGGGTACATGATGGCGGGATTCACGGAAAAGAAACAAGCATTGCACGACATAATCGCGGGCTGTCTGGTGCTGAGGAAATCTTAAGAATTGTAGCTGCTCGAGTGCAGGCGGAAGTTTTGCTGTCCATAAAGAAAATGCGATTTATGACTCCGCGTACTTAGCGCGCTGCTAGCGCAACGCACCGGCAGTGACCGGCGCTGCGCTCACATCGCTGAACGAGAACTTCTTGTTCACCGACGTAAACGGTTTGCCGTCCACTTCCACGTAGGGATAAACAAAGAAATTTAGCTGGGGTCCTCCCTGGGGCGGCGCCAGGGTCAGGTCGCGGCCGACGCTGAACTGGACGCGGTTTGCATCGTGCGCGCCGAAGAAATACTCTCTCTTCGAGGGATCTTTCCACGCTTCCGAAGCGTCGATCGGCACCCAGCCGTAGCCGTTCAAATAAAATTCCGCCCAGCAATGATAGCCGCCAATTTCACCGCTCGTCGCGCCAGCCGGCAGTGGAAATCCGATTTCGAATTTTGCGGGAATTCCAGCTGAGCGAGCCAATCCGATGAATAGAGAATGGAAATCGGTGCAATTCCCTCGCTTGGCATCGCAAGCCCAATAAATGTCTCCGTTGCCCCAGCCCGTCCCGGTCTTGTCGTACTTCATGTTCGCGAGAACGTAGTCATAAATTGCGCGGGCCTTTGCGAGGTCGGTCGTCTTGCCGGCCGTTACCTCGGCCGAAAGTTCGCGGATGCGTTGATCTAACGGAACCAAGTGATCCGGTTGCAGCCAGCGCGAGAGATCCCTCGGCGTGTTCCCGCTGGTGCTGGACACTTCCGTGAAGGTGTTGTGCACGTGTTCGGTGCGCTCGATGGTGAATTCCATAGTCACCGGAATATTCGCAGCAGGCGGGTTTTTCACGTAAATGTGCACCATCTGATTTCCGTTTTCGGGCCCAGTCAAAATCCGCGAAGGGTAAGGCGAAGTCACTTGGGCTTTCAGGACTTTTTGGTACTCATCGTTGTGGGGATACGGCAACCAGATTTGTACGTCTTTCGAGCCGGAGGGAATGTCGTGAACCTCGGCCGTGTACGTAAATTCAAAGGTTCGTTCTTGAATCCACGAAGTCGCTGGCACTGAGCTGACCAGCAGGAAGCAAGCTGTCGCGGAAAGCAAGATTCGTAGGATTGAAGTATATCGGGCGATCATAGAGGGAGCATTTTACTCCCTGTTCTGAGGACGATGCTAGTGTTTCGCGGCGAGTTCGTCGAGTGCAGCCGAAATGCGTGAAAGTCCTTCGCGGAGATCGTCTGTCGTCCCGCCGACACCGATGCGGAAGTGTTCTGGGGCGTCGAAGAAACGTCCGGGAGCGACGCTGGTTTCGTATTTTTCATGCAAGAGCTGGCAAAAGGCGTCGGCATGGCCGCTCGCGAGATGGGGGAAGGCAATTGTTCCGGCCTCGGGCCAGATAGTCAGGAGGTCTGGCCGGGAGTCCAAAAACTTTTTCAAGAGTGCGCGATTTGTCCCCAGCAGTTTTTTCGCGCGTGCGGCAATTTGTGGAAGATGATCCAGCGCTATCACGCTAAGCATTTCGGCGGGATGCGCTCCAGTAACGCCGAATAGATCGTTCAGGCGCCACATTCGCTGGGCGAGCGGCTTGGCGGCGTAAATCCAGCCGCAGCGTAATCCCGAAAGTCCGTACGCTTTCGTCAAGCTGCTCGTCGCCACGAAATTTTGTCCCAAAGAAAATGACGTCTGCCAGGGAGAATCGAAGCAAGCTTCCAGGTAAACCTCATCTACCAGCACATGCGCGCCGAGACTGCGCGCGATTTCTCCGACGATTCGAATCGCCGCGTCCGGCGCGCGCACGCCAGTGGGATTGTGCAGGTTTGTAATCACAATCAAACGCGTTCGGGGAGTGATAGAGCGTTCCACTTCGCGTGGGTCCATTTGGAAGCCGGACTCGAACTTCCGGGGGAAACGGCGAATTTTTGCGCCGAGATATTCCGCCGTAGAGACGATAGCTTCGTACGACGGGTCCTCGATCAGCACCTCATCGCCGGGTTCGATTAGAGCGGCCATAGCCAGATGATTCGCCATTGAAGTTCCCTGTGCATGAACGATATTTTCGACCGGAACGTTTGCTTTAGCGGAGAGACGTTCAAGCAGCGGCTGGTAGCCATAACCGCTTGAGCCGGAGATTTCCAGATCTTCGATGCGTACGGGAAGTTCGCTCAGCGGAAAATGGAGAACGTCACTCGTGGCAAGGTTGTAGCGCGCACCGGAACGCAGTTTGGCCCACTCGATATACGCGGACCGAATCTCTCGCCTCTGCGGGCTCATGGATGAAACTCACTCGAACCGTCGGTGCGCTTCGCGCTCCAGCGCAACAGGTAATAGACAGGGACCCCGGCCAGCAGAATACACACGGCGACACCGGCATTGCGAGGATATTTGTAAATGGTGTTTAGAACTATCAACCAAGCCGCCAGAACGAAAAGTCCGGTCGTCCACGGGTGCCCGGGAACTCGGAATCCGGGAACGACTTGCCGCAGACGTTCGTTTTGTGCCTGGCGCCGCCGAAAAACGAAAAGGCAGCTCGCGGTGAGCCCGAAAAACAGCCAGTCCATAACCACAACATAACTTAGAAGCTGTTCGAAGGTCCCGAGCAGTACGGCGGCGCTGGTGATCGCGCCCTGCAGAATGATAGCTACTACCGGAACTCGGCTGCGCGATCCCAATCGAGCAAAGGCACGAGGCAGCACGCCGTCTTCCGCCATGGCGAATGCAACGCGGGGATAAGTGAGCATGGCTTGGCTCAAAAATCCAAGAGTCGATATTGCAATGGTTACGGCTATGAGCGTTGCACCGAAATTTCCGAGCGCGGCGCGCATAACCGCTGAAGCTGGTGTGGTCGTCGCCGCCAATCCTCTCGGAGAGAGAGCTTGGACGTAAACAATGTTCACCGAGACGTATAGCGCGATTACTCCGATGACACCGAGCAAAAGGGCCTTTGGCAGGTTCTTGCGCGGCTCTCGAATTTCGCTCGCGATGTAATTCGAAGTCTGCCAGCCACCGTAAGCGAAAATCACTGGTATGAGGGCAGCGCCGAAAACGGTCAAGAAGTCGAACGAAGCCGGCCGGTCAAGCAATGGATGCCAGGCTGGATGAGGCGCGTCAGGCGACCGAACGAGAAACCACGCGCCGCAAGCAGCAATCATCACAACGGCCAGAATGCGCAATACCATGAAGAAGCTCTGCACGTTGCTCCCGGCGCGCACTCCGACGCAATTGATTACAGTCAGCGCGATCACCACGGAAACCGCCGCGACATTTTCCGGTATTGGGGTGTGCGAAAACTCGCGGAAATACTTGCCGAAGGTAACCGCGACCGCAGCCGTTCCACCTGCATGGATCACCAGGATGCTTACCCAGCCATAGAGAAAACCCAAGAGCGGGTCATAGGCCTCACGGATGTAAGCGTATTGCCCCCCGACTTTCGGCATGCGATTGGCTAGTTCGGCGTAAATAAAGGCGCCAACCAGCGCAAGTAGGCCGCCCGCCAGCCAAGCTCCAAGAATCATGGCGGGCGTATGGACAAGCTTGGCAACGACGTAAGAGTTGATGAATATGCCGGAGCCCACGATGCCACCCATCACAACCATCGTCGCGTCGAAGATTCCCAGACGAGCGGCTAGTCCCGATGTAGGCCCCGTCGTCTTCGGCTGGTCGGAAGCAGCTTCGCGAAGTTGGGTGTTTTCTGGCATGGGGTAGGCGGCCTGCACTTATAGTCCACGACGCGAATGCAGCGCAGGAGGCAGCGCGAATCTATCACCGTGAGAGTTAGCCGCCAAGCTAGCGGAACAAATTAACTGCCGGGTAACGGTCAGTCTATTTGCGAAATACTTTGTCACGACCTTCAACGCGTCCAAATCCAATTATGTGTTGCAGCACCAAACCTGCCGTTCGGCGTTGCAAGATTGCAGAGTTGAAGGCACGATATAATTAGTACCGTTTGGGATTCCGCCGACGCATCCAGACGGAAGTTATCGTAGTCATAGATTCGAAAGGGACCCGAATGAACCTGGGGATTAGTCTTAGAGACGAGAACTCAAACCTGCCGCGGCGCCTTCCCAATTTGCCGGAAAGAATTCGGGGGCTCGAGCGTCTTTCGCTGAATTTGTGGTGGAGTTGGCAACCGCGTGCGCGAGAGATGTTCGCGGCCCTGGATCTGCAAGCCTGGCGGGAAAGTGATCACAACCCCTTGCGCATGCTGGCGCTACTGCCGCAGGACATTCTTCAAAATGCAGCGAGCGACCCTGAATTCCTGAAACGTTATGACGCGGTGATGGAAGAATTTGAGGCAAACATAGCGTCGCAAACCGGCTGGTTCACCGCGGAGTACGGCGAGCCGCAAGCACCCATCGCCTACTTTTCCGCTGAGTATGCGTTCCACCATTCGCTGCGACTCTACGCTGGGGGCCTGGGGGTTCTGGCGGGAGACTACATAAAGGAATGCAGCGATCTGGCGATTCCCGTGGCTGCGGTCGGACTGATTTATTCCCGCGGGTATCTTTCACAGAAACTTCGAGACGACGGCTGGCAGGAAGACGACGAGAAGATATTGGACCGCACTTACGATCCGGTGAGGCAAGTCCTTGATAAATCCGGCAACTCTCTTCGGGTGCAAGTGGCATTGTTCGACCCACCGGTTCACGTACAAGTATGGCGAGCGGACATCGGCCGAGTTCCAGTTTATTTGCTGGATACGGACGTGGAAGGCAATCAACCCTGGGATCGGACAATCACTCAGCGTCTGTATACCAACGATCCTGAGCAGCGACTGCGGCAAGAAATCGTACTGGGCATCGGCGGCATGCAGGTGCTGGAAGCCCTGGGAATTCACCCGGCGGCAGTACACATTAATGAAGGCCATCCTGCGCTTGCTCTGCTGGAACGGCTGCGCATGCTGGTCGCGAGTGGCAAGAGTTTCGACGAGGCTCTTAAGCACGTCCGCGAAACGTCTATCTTCACCACGCACACGCCTCTCTCAGCCGGCACCGACATTTTTCCTTTTCCTCTGATGGAGAAATATTTCGGCCGGTCCTACGATCAGCTGGGAACCAATCGCGACGGGCTGCTGCAGCTCGGTGTTTCTCCCGCGGATCCGAACGCGGGCTTCAACATGACTGTGTTTTCGCTGCGGATGGCGAAGTTTTGCAATGCCGTAAGCAAGAAGCATGGCGAAGTGGCGCGGCGAATGTGGGCTGGGGTGTGGCCGGACAAAAAAGAAGAAGACGTACCCATAACCGCGATCACGAATGGAGTACATCTTCGCACCTGGATGGATCCGCTCTGGTTGCAGCCGATGCTCGACAAGTATAGCGGCCCAGCGTGGGTTCGCGAACAGGATCGATCTAAAACCTGGCAAGCGATTGACACGATTCCGGACAAAGAACTGTGGTGGCTCCGAAGCCGTCTTAAGGGATTGTTGATTGCGGATATTAACGAGCGCGCCCGCGAGGAGTGGAAGAATAAACGCGTTCGCGCAGAGAGTGCGATCGCGTTTGGGGCCTTGCTCGATCCCCGGATTCTGACCATCGGTTTTGCTCGACGATTCACAAGTTACAAGCGGCCGGACTTGATCCTTCACGATCTCGGGCGCCTGAAACGCCTGCTGACGCACCCGTTGCAACCAGTGCAAATTATATTTGCCGGAAAAGCCCATCCCTCAGACGTGGGAGGCGCGCAGTTGATCCAAAGGGTGTTTCAACTAGCGCGGGATCCCGAATTCGCTGCCCGCATTGCTTTCGTGGAAGATTACGATCAGCATCTGGCGCAGCGGATGGTGCGCGGCGTGGATGTGTGGCTGAATAATCCGCTGCCTCCGCTGGAAGCCAGTGGAACGAGTGGAATGAAGGCGGCAGCGAATGGCGTTCCCAGCCTTTCCGTTCTCGATGGCTGGTGGCTCGAAGGATACAACGGGAAGAATGGATGGGCTTTCGGCGGTGATCCTGTCGAGGGTGACAGAACCAATTCCGATGCTGATGCACTTTACCGTTTGCTTGAGGAACAGATAATCCCGCTTTACTACCGGCGTTCCGATGACGAGATTCCTCACGAATTCGTGCAGGTAATGAAGGAAGCCATCAAGAGTGTGGCTCCACGGTTCTGCACCACGCGTATGGCGAAAGAATACGTTCAACGCTTCTATATCGAAGCGCTGGGCCTGAAAGAATCCTTGGTATCCAGCGACAAGTAAAATTCCGCGCAGCCTCTCGAATGCCCTAGTTGGATGTCCGTTTAGAGGAACCCACACAATAACCAAGGGTCGGCGTTTCAGATTCTTGTAGGGCATTCGCTGTAGGCGCTTACCATTTTCTTCGGATGAGATTACAGCAACCTCTGAATAGAAGGGGTTTGCCCTAAGTTCGATACTGGACAGGCAGTGCAGCAAAACTTCCAAGGAGAAAAGCCATGGCCGATAACAAAAAACAGGATTCGAAGAAGAGTTCTCAGTCCGGACGTGAGTCAGGACGCGAGAGCGGCGATAAGGGAAATCAGGGCGGTCATCAGGGCGGTTCGAGCGGTCGATAGACGTTAAGCGACGCCATTCTGAGTGATCCAAGGCCGAGGTTCGCAGCGGTGAAGAAACGCTACGAGCCTCTGCCTTTTAATTGTTGCAGCATTTGCTAACGACGCAGTGTATGGGGGCTTGACCGGTTTGCGAGGGTCTCGTATAGTTACAGCTCGATTGCGGGGTTTGGAGCAATCGAAAGGGAATTGGAGACGCGCGATGCGATTGTTTTATTACAGTCTCGGCTATGCTTACCGCTTCTTTACGAAGCGGCTTGGCGAGACTCGCGCGGATGACCCGAGAAGCTAGCAAGCAAAACCCGCAGAAAGTCTCAAGACGCCAGGCCGCGACTCTCACCGAGAGGACGCGGCTTTTTTGTTTTTGGGACGCTTTTTGTCGCGAAGATTGCCGGCTTGTTCGGCGTTTGTTCCTGGCATTCGTTTTCACGGAATTTATAGGCAGCAGGATTTGAGGAGGCAGGATGAGAGGGATGAAGATCGGTGATTGGCGAGCGAAAATTGATGCGATTGACACGACTTTGCTGCACCTGCTGAATGTGCGCGCGGCTTTTGCGCTGGAGGTAGGAAGGCTGAAGGGAGAAGCGGGCTTGATGCTTCGCGTTCCGGCACGCGAGCGAGAAATTCTTTCGCGCATGAAGAGAGTGAATCCCGGGCCTCTGGACAGCGAGGCGGTGGAAAAAATCTACCAATTAATTCTGAGCGAATCGATTCGCGTCCAAGAAAGTTTCGGCTACGGAGGCCCAGGACGCTCGAAAGGAAACCGGGAGCAGTCTCGTGAAAAACGGCGGAAACGTGACGCGGCATGAAAGTTGCGAGCAACATGCGGGTTGCGTTTCAGGGAGAGCGCGGTGCGTTCAGCGAAGAAGCCGCGGTGAAGCTTCTGGGCGGGGAGGTTCGCCTCGTGCCGCTTCCAACGTTTGAAGCGGCGTTCGGCGCGATCGCGAAAGGCGCAGCGGACTACATTCTGGCGCCGATCGAGAATAGCCTGGCGGGGCCAGTGCACAGATCGTTCGATCTGCTGGTGGAAAGCCCGCTGACGATCGTGGGCGAGGTGATTATCCGTATCGAGCACAATCTGATCGGGCCGCCCGGAGGAACGATTGAAGAGGTGACGGTCGTGGAGTCACATCCGGTGGCTCTCGCGCAGTGCGAGCGCTTTTTCAGCGCGCGGCCGTCTGTGAAAAGAATTGCAACGGACGACACGGCCGGAAGCGTGCGCGAAATCGTTCAAGCCGGAGATCGCAAGCGAGCCGGGATCGCGAGCAAACGCGCGGCTGAAATCTATCGAGGACAAATTCTGCACGAGCACCTGGAGGACGATCCTGAAAATTACACGCGGTTCCTGTTGCTCGCGCCGGCTACGGAAACGGCGCCGGAGGAAGCAGACAAACTATCTTTGGTATTCAGGCTCGCGCACCTTCCGGGCGCGCTGTACTACGCGCTTGAACCGTTCGCGAAAAGGAACATCAATTTGATGAAAATCGAAAGCCGGCCGGTACGCGGACTTCCATGGCAATACCGGTTTTATCTCGATCTGCAAGTGTCGGCACGCGATCCGGAGGTTGACAGGGCGTTGGCCGAGCTTGCGCAATTGGCAGTCGATATGCGGGTACTGGGTTCGTACGTTTCGGCAAAGGCAGAGAATAACGCTTCAATGTAATCAAGAGGAGCAATCATGATCGTCAACATGGCGACGAATGCAACCGAAGAGCAGATCAATCATGTGGTAGAGCGAATCAAGGAGTGCGGCTGCCAGGCGCATTTGAGCCGCGGCGAGGAGAGGGCGGTGATCGGAGTAGTAGGAAAAATCGAGCAGCATCAAAGCGAGCTTGAGACTCTGGTCGCGTCGCCGGGCGTGGAGGAAATCATACGTATTACGCATCCGTTCAAGCTGGCTTCACGGAATTTTCGGCCGGACGGCTCGATCATTGAATTAGGCAAAGGTGTATCAGTTGGGGGCGCGGAGGTGATCGTCGCGGCGGGGCCGTGCGCCGTGGAATCAGCGGAGCAAATTGGCGAAATCGCCAAGCGTGTTGCGGGAGCGGGGGCAAAACTGCTACGTGGCGGCGCGTTCAAACCGCGAAGCTCGCCTTATTCTTTTCAAGGGTTGGGCGAGGCGGGATTAAAGCTGCTGCGGGATGCCGCGGACAAAAACGGACTTCTGGTGGTGAGCGAGGTGATGGACCCATCGCAGATTGAGGTGATGCTGCCGTATGTGGACGTAATGCAGGTCGGCGCGCGCAACATGCAGAATTATTATTTGCTCCGCGCGTTGGGAGAAAACAGCATCCCGGTGCTGTTGAAACGCGGCATGTCGGCAACGATTGAAGAGTTGCTGCTGAGCGCAGAGTACATCATGTCCGGCGGAAACTACAACGTGATGCTTTGCGAGCGCGGTATTCGCACGTTTGACACTTATATGCGCAACACGATGGACATTGCGGCAATTCCAGTGATCAAACAGCTGTCGCACCTGCCGGTGATTGCGGATCCGTCACACGGAACGGGGCGGCGCGATAAGGTGGCGTCGATGGCACGAGCGGCGGTAGCGGCCGGCGCCGACGGCTTGTTGATCGAGGTTCATCAAGATCCGGAGCACGCGCTGTCGGACGGGGCGCAGTCGCTCTATCCGAAGCAGTTCGCGCAGCTGATGGACGAAGTGCGAGTGATTGCACCGGCAGTTGGACGCCGGATTGCAAAGGCGGAGCCGAACAATCCAATGGTTTCTGTGGGAGCATAAGCGAGTGAGATCACTCGATCCGAACTCCACATCTTGAGAGAAAATTCGCTCTTACTCTTGCGGCGAGGTATGCAGAAAGAGCGAGCGCATGGATGCGGCAACCGCCGGACTCACGTGCTTACTGAGCGAAGTAGCAGCCGGAACAGCCTCCGAAAAGATCAGCGGATCAGTGCTAGCCACTTGGTTGATATTGACGAGAGGAATGTTAGTTCCGCGCTGCTGGTTGAGGGTAGTGATGAATTGGTTGGCGATCACTGCGTAGCCCGTGTTTGTGGGATGAACTCCATCGAGTGAAAATGCGCCGCCAAGAAACGCATTGGTCAAGTGGTGGCCGTCGGCTTCGATACCCTGCGAGCGGATTTTGTCGGCAAGAGTATGGATGTCCACAAGCACGGCTCCATGTTCAAAAGCTTCGATGGCGATAATCAGGTTGTAGGCGTCGATGATCGCGCGAGTCTCGAGGACCTGGGGCGCGCGGAGGACGTCGCTTGAAGGTAGAGGTCCTTTTGTGGAACCTGTGAGAATGCCGGGAACGAGAGCCACGCCGTCGGGTAGAACGTAATCGCCAGGCCCTATTCCAAGAATTGGATCGATGACGAACTGAGGAAGGCCAGCTTCCTGCGCGATGGTGGCCGCCGGTGTGAAGAACGGCACAACCGTGACGTCCGGAATGTTCGCCACGACCAGCGTCGCACCCGTCTGGGACAGTTGATTCAGCAATTTATTGTAATTTGAAGCGAAGCTGCTGAGCGAAGTTGCCGCCGAAGGATTGGCTACGGACGCCGCTCCCAGAATGTCGTTACTTCCAATCCACAGAAAAATCGTAGTGGGCTGGAGAGTTTGAGCCCACTCAACTTGAGTTTTCGAGATTCCGTCGAGAAGACCGGGCAATCCGATGACCAGGTCGGTCAAACTATCGATCGGCAACGACGGCGCGGTTGTGAGTACGTCCTGGAGCTCGGCGCCGGGCACGGCTAGGTCAGTGGCTTGAACAAATGGATCGTCGCGTCCTGGAGATGTGCCGGGAGCTGGCTCAATGAGCGGCGGCGGACCGGGACTGAGCAATTCGAGAACGTTGGGGATTCCCGGCGGCGCAATCAGAGGCAGAATCAGCGGCGTGTGCGCCTGCGCGGCGAGAACTGCGGCCCAGCCGTGCGGCTGCGCAGTGTCTAGCAGAGAATCGCTCTGAAAACCGGCGGAGAGAGAATCACCAACGACAACTATCCTTGAAAGGTTGGCTTTGTGAGAGCCGAAGAGAGAGCCCGGTCGCGCTTCTTGGGCGCGAGCGGGTGAGGAGAGCGCGCCAGCGAGGCCTACGAGAATGAGCGCAGCCAGGAACAAGTTGACCCAATCTCTGGGCGGCTGAAGTTGTTGCAAGTTGTTCACCGAAGCAAAGTGCTCGACGTTATTATTGCGGATAGTACTCAATGTATACGCCATGGGACACTCCTAGGCTGGAATTTACGACTTCAACCCCTGCCTTTGCGCACAACGATATGCCACGACCATTCATGTGTCAATCTCGGAACTTCATCGGCGCGGATCAAAGGCAATAGCGGCTGGTCAAGGGTTTCGTCAAGCCTTCGCCTGCCTTTACCAACCCGAGCAGTGGGATCGATTCCGGCGGCACAAGAAACATGAAACAGACGTTCAGAATCAGAGGCAAATTTGTGACACGTTCGGAGCGCCGGGCCGATGGCGCAATCGCGCGGACGCGAAGAAAGCGCAGGATTCCGTCTAAAAAGGTGCGGGGACTCGAGGCCGAGGAGTGCTCAATTTCGTTTCGACAGTCGGCTCCCTGGTAATAAACTAATTAGAATTAAACAGATAGACGCATATGTCGAAGTCACCCCTCGCTCACCCTCCAAGCATTGACTAGTTGCCTGGAATTTGAGATCAACGCAGCAACGCTACCGCGCCGTGGGCTGGGTAGTAGCTCGCGAAAATGCCGGGGCCCATGTTCAAGAAGAATGAAGCATGGAATCCGCGGGCGTGGGCTGACGAGGTCGAATCCGATTTCAGCTCGACAGTGGCGACGAGGAGGCGTAAGTCTGCGAACACTCTCGACTATAGATGCTGCGGGCACCCGGCCTCGCGGTGAACGCGATCAGTTCAGTGATTGAGCCAGACTCCCTAGGATAATTTGCACGCGGATTGAACTTGCGCGTGCTTTCTAATCCTGTTCGCAACGTGGACTTGTTTTTTTCAAGTTGTTGAATGCGCCTGGAACAGGTGAATCAAGGTTCAGGTAAGAGCTCCATTCTCACTTCCATGAAAAGTTTTTGTTCCAATAGCTATTGATAAAGGAGACTGAAAATGCGTAGAGGAATTTTGCTGGCGCTGATTATATTTTGCGTTGGCGGCACGAGCCGGGCGTTGTTAGCACAGACGGTTTTTGTCTCGACGGGCCAAGGAAGCCAAATCCTGAATGTTAACGGGCAGACCGGGACGTTCACGGTGGTGTCCACGGGGAACCCTTTTCCGAACGTGAATCCAAATTTTTTCCCTGAAGGCATGGCAGTTGGGCCTGACGGGAAAATCTATGCTACCGATCCAACTGACGGTCTCATCGTCCGAATGAACTCGGACGGCACACAGCCGGAGGCGGTCTTCCGTTTTGATTGTGACAGCGGCTGCCCGGCTAATCCGCAGGGGCCGAGTTTCAACCCCAACTCGACGGGAGATCTATACTTCAACACAGAGCACGCCAATGTGGGCGATGGCAACGGCGTGTGGGTGATTACCGGCGCCGGGAACGTGCCCTTCGGTGGAGCGTTTAGCACTCCCGTGAATATTATGCCGGATACCTGCACAGTCCCCGCTTGCTTCACCCCTGGTACTGGCGCAGGCACCACATTCGATAGCGCTGCCAACTTGTTGTTTGTTCAGCAAGCGGCTGGAGGATCAAGTAACCCAAATTCGGTCCTAAGTTTGGCCCCGCCGTACACTTCAGGAGCGGCTCCAACTTCTTTGGCGACCGGCCTAAATAATCCAACCGGCGTAGCTCTCAATCCTGTAACTGGATTGGTGTATGTGGCAAATACCACGTCCGGCTCTATCTTGCCTGTGGGCTCGGCGACTCCTTACTTTAATGCCTTTTCTGCAAGCAACCCTAATTGTCAGGAGGGCCAATCTGTACCGGAACTGCCGCTCTACATGCAGTTCGACAGCACGGGACACCTGTTTGTTGTTACGGCGATCAATGCACTCGGAAATTGTGGACAGCTTTGGAGGATTGACCCACCGCCTCCGGGCGCAGTCTTTGGTACTGGGACGATGCTCGTAGACTTTACTGTAGCGTTGAACAGTCAACTAGTTGACTCGGATCAAGCAGTTGGAGTGGCTCTTGCTTCTTCGAACAACACAGTCACCGTGGGGCCGTTCGCGGTCGCTCCGGGCACCACAGTCAACTTCATCGACGGCACCTTCATCAATCAAAAAGTGACCATTCCTCCCGACGCGAACATGAATGGCGTTGCCTTCATGCAGATGAGCTTCATCCAAGTGGCACCCGCAGTGTTTAATGCAACCAGGCTCACAGGTGTCGAGGGCAATACCTTTTCCGGCGGTAACCAAGGGCCGTTCAGTTCGCCGCCTACAACCTGCACGGTCATCACGGGCACGGTGAATAACAGCAATTGCGTGGTGATGGAGGCCAAGTGCTTCGATGTGAATATGACCCCACTTCCCACTTGCAAAATAACGGCTACGACGACTCTCATCACACTGACCACTTCGTATGAGACGCCGTTCCCACAGCCAACGCCGGGATTCCTTATCGCCGACGATGGCCAGAACAATTGGGCCAACATCCTGATCGCGTTTGACGCGAGCGCGTTTAACGTGAACGATCCCATCATGAAGGGAGGAACCAAGAGCTGCCAGGAAGATACCGTGATCGTTAATCTTGGAGGCCCAGTGACCCCGACGCCAGCGAGCGTAAACTTCGGAAACGTTACTCTCTTCGGGTTTCCAGTCGCTGTGGTTACCGTAACGAACACCGGAAGCACAGCTCTGAACATTAAGAGCAAACTCGCGGCCGTACCGGGCGGAGACTCGGACGATTTCGGCGCCTTGAACCTCTGTTTGAAACCATTACAACCAACGAAGAGTTGCTTCATCCTGGTGAGCTTCTTTGCAGATCCGGATGATTTCAACCTGCAAACGGCCACTTTGAACATCACTGACAACGCGCCGGGCGGCCCTCAACTAATAGTGCCGTTGTCCGCCACGGTCGTGCTGCCTAAGAAACACTAGACAGTACAGCTGAGAAAAAAGACGAATGAAGAGGCTGTGATCGGGTCTAGAACTCCTACCCGGTCACGGCCTTTTTACTTTTTCCCGCTTTGAGACCAACGGTTGGATTCGGTGTAAATCACGTTCAGGTCAGAGCGTTTTAGAACTGCATCGCTTCCCGTGTCTTTCTCGATTTCGTCTAGATACCGAAGCGCCTCGCGATAGTGGCTTGAAGCTTCTGGAGCTCTGCCGGTGAGGCGGAGGACAGTAGCCAGCAAGTAGTGGGTTCTGGACAGCATCGTTCGCAGTCCCAGTTTTTCGCTTTCATTCAACGCGCGATCGAGGGCTTCTCGGGCGTGCGAATAATCCTTGGCGTTCACCTGCGCCTCGGCCAAATCAATCGAGCACTCGACCGACAAATACTTCAGCCCCAAGCTGTCCGCCTCCCGAACCAGATCTTTTAAGGAGTTGATGGCCTCTTGCGAATGACCGTCCGTGATGCTTACCCTCGCTAACCGGAGTTTGGATTCGAGTATTTTCTCGCGATCTTTACTTTGGGACGCCGCTTGGAGAGCTTGTCCGTAAAGTGTTCGCGCGGACTTGGAATCACCCTGGTAGAAGGCGAGGTCTCCCTGAAAGTTGAGCGTCTGGGCCACGATCGCTTGGGCTTTAACCTCGCGTGCCAGATTCAATGCTTCGGCGAGAGCTTTCTGAGCTTCGTCCGGGCGTCCTGCATCAGCAAGTGCGCCACCGTAGCCGCTCAAGATTTCCGCCATCGTGTCGCTGCGGTCCTGGAGCTCGCGAAACGTTTTAACAGCCTCTTCCTTGGAATTTACAGCCGCGCCATAGCGCCCCTGGATGCCAAACAGGGAGCCAATGCTGGACGAATCGATGGCTGCGTTTCGCTTGTCCCCAGTATTCCGGAACAGATCGAGGGCGCGATGATACTGATCGAGCGCTTTGTCATATTGTCCGAGCTTCGTTTCAGTCTCGGCAAGGTTGTAAACCGTCTCGGCGATTTCGCCCTGGACCTTCAGTTTCTGCCGCAGTTCGAGGGCTTGTTGGAAATAGGTTAGCGCGTCGTCGTACTGTCCTTTTGTGAAGTACACACCACCGATATCGTTCAGGCAAAGCGCTTGATAACTTTCATCACCCGCGTCGCGCTGGATTTGCAGCGACTCCTTGTACATCTGAAGCGCCTTGTCGTTTTGGTCGAGGCCCGAGTAGAAGTTGCCCAGATCGATCAGAGTGTCGCCGACCTCCTTTTTAGCGCCAATTTCCTTTCGTACTTCCATGGCCTCGTTGAGGCTGGCCAGCGCTAACTGCGGCTTACCCAGGAGCGAATAGACCTGACCCATTTCGTTAAGGCTGGCCGCTACGCCACGCTTGTGCCCGATGCGCCGCTGGATGGCAAGCGACTCTTGATAGTTGCGTAGGGCTTCCTCCGGCTTATTCATCAGCCTGTAGGCAATGCCGATATTTTGGAGAATCAGCGCTTTTTTCTCGTCGTTGCCATTTTTGATGGAAAGCGTAAGGGCGTTATTGAAGTAATCAAAACTTCCCTGCGGATTACCGCTCTTAATCTCCAGGACTCCCATGGACCAGAGCGCCTCAACGGATTGTGGATCGGATTTCAGTACCGCCGCGTAGTGCTCGCGGGCCTTTTGGAACTCGCCGGTGTTTTGGTAAAGCGAGCCAAGAGTGAACTGGACGTCGGTGTCATCGGGAGAAGCCTTCGCCAAATTCTCATAAGCCTCGATTGCTTTTGGGTAGTCCTTCATGATTCGGGCATGGCTGGCGCCGATCTCATATTTCTCCCGAACCGGAAGACTTTCTGCCAGTTCAACGGCCTTTCGGGAGGCCTGCTCCGCTTCGCTGTCCTGACCCAGATTTGCATATGACTCGCCCAATTTTGCATATGCGAGAGCAAAATTGGGATCGGCCTGAGTGGAAGCTTGAAAACGTTGCAGAGCTTCGAGATTATTTCCCTTGCCCGCGAGGTCGACGCCTTCGCTGTAAAGCCGAATCGCGTCCAGCGATTTCGAAGAAGGCTTGAAAGATTGCGCTTTAAGCTCGTCCACAACTCGCGGCGATAGAGCCAGGTTTTCGCGAATCTTCTGTGCGAGATCATCGACAGCGGCAAGTAAATCTTTTTCGCCTGGAGCTTGCGCCTTAAAGCTGACGGTGCGATCCTGCTTCACATTTCGCAAGCTGGCATCGATAAGAATCTGATCTCCAAGTTTTGCATATTGCCCGGAGACTACCGTATCCGCGGCGGTCATCGATGTGATCTGGCGCAGCGTCGCGGCATCTGATGTCGCGTCGGGCGTGATCTGCAGATCGTGCAGCACCTGGCGTAACCGATCAGAAGATACGGGATGCAGGTGAGCAGACTGTCCCACGTCTGTGCTCAGCATGTCCGCTAGACTTGCCCCGAGCCAGTCAAGGGAAGGATCGCCAGAAGCGTTTCGAAACGGGAGAATTGCAAGCGCGATGCTGGGCTGCCCGGCTTGATCCGGTTTCGTCGCAAAGTGGAATCCGGGTTTCTTATTGACCGCCCACGCAAGCAGTGCAATCGCCACGACCAAAACCGGCACAAGCCATTTTCCGACCGGAGCAGCCCTGCGCAGCCAGCGTTGCGTCGGAGTTGCCGCGGAAATCGAGCTTCCTGACTGCCACGCTTCCAGGTCTCGCGCAAAATCCGCGATGCTTTGGTAACGTCGTTCCCGGTCAATTTCCAGGCACTTCACCACCATGTCGCTGACGGCCCGGGGAATTCCAGACTCGAGCTCGATCGGCGGCCGCGCGGCTTCGTGCGTCCGCTTCCAAAGCGTCGCCATGGCGGTATCAGCTTTGAACGGAGAGGATCCCGTCAACAATTCATAGAAAATAATCCCCAGCGAAAATAGATCTGACCGCGCATCCAAGTGCTGGCCCTTGGCTTGTTCCGGCGACATGTACTCAGGAGTGCCTACGAGTGCGCCAGTCTGAGTCATTCCGCCGCCCGCTTCCATACCGCGGGCGATCCCGAAATCCATCACCGAAACTCTTCCTTGCTCGTCGATCATTATGTTTTGGGGCTTAAGGTCGCGGTGAATCACACCTTCCGCATGCGAAGCCTCGAGAGCCTTGCACACCTGCACGACAATTTGGATAGCTTCCTCGGGTGTGAATTTTCCCTTCTCGCGGATCAGGCTTTTCAGATCGCGTCCATCGATGAACTCCATGGTGATGAACTTCAAGCCATCCGCATCGCCGAGATCGAAAATGCGGATCACGTTACGGTGGGTAATCTGACGGGCCAAAACCAACTCCTGCTTGAAACGATGGAGGGCGTCTGCGTTCTGTGCCAATTCGGGACGGATTACTTTCAGCGCTACCAGCCGATCGACCTCCCGGTCGCGGGCTTTGTAAACGGTGCCCATGCCTCCTTCCCCGAGCATTTGCAGAATTTCATAGCGATGGCCGAGCACTCGGCCCAACTCGATGGGGGTCGAAGAGCCCGCGCCTACTTGTGCGGCTGGAGCGGACCATCCGCTCATACCGTCCATCCTGCGCCCGGACAATCCAGACGCACCCGGAGTAGCGCTGGGCGTAATCGTGAGGGTGCGGTCGCTAGCGGGCAGAGGAGTATTGCAGCTAGTGCAGATGATGGTATCGGGCGGATTCGTCAACCCGCATTGGGGACATTCCATTGCAACTGCCTCGCTAGTTTGAATTTACGGTACACCCTGATGGAGGTCTTTACAATAATGTTCGGAGGTTTTGCGGGCTTTGTGTCACCTTGAAACGCGACTTGCGTCGAACTCTGGCCCCGAGTCGGTCTGAAGGCCCACTCATGAATATCTAACGCAGGAAAGGGTCTTCGGGTAAAACCGCCGTTAACCCGGGATATTCGAACGGGTATTGCTGAATAGGCAATTTCAGGCGAAGATCGTGATACTTCGCAATGCGTTCATCGGAAGAGATTTGCTCGACGTGAAAGAGCTCAAACCTGCGATTCTCTGCCCGCAAAGACGGGACCCAGGAAACCGACGATTTAGCAGACGATGGGTCGAACGAGCATGACCGAGCTAACGATACCTCGCAGAATCAACTGGGCCTCGTTAGACATAGCGACTCGTGGCACGACGCTCGTATGCGAGGCCCTCAAGAACCTTTTCGGTTGAGAGCACTTTTTCAGTTGGGAGCGTTAGTTTCGGCCTAATTCGGCGCAGGATGTCCTCAGCCAAGCGGTACCGCACATTTGGTTCGAGGTCGAAACGGCGATTGAGGAACGATTCGATCAGAGCGCATTCGTCGGCAGACAGATGAATGGAACCGAGTGGGGAAAGAATTGGACCCGCGGGAGTCTGTGGGGAGTGCCAGGCGGCCCTTAGATCGCTGAATGATGTTTCGCGAACGACTAGCGACCCAGCTACCAAATCACCGAGGCGCTTATTTTCCTTTGTTAGTAATGCGCTCACGATTCCAATCGCATACAGACCGGGCATCCAGTCTACGATCCTCATCAGATTTCGCCCGATCGATTCCACGGGCGTGAGGGGACGACCTGAATCCTTTATCACGCGGATTTTTGTCCAGCGTTTCCCCGGAGTTTGGCCGTTCCAAATGATTTCAAACAGAGCGAAGTAGCCAAAATAGAGTAGGAAGTAAAACAAAAGAAGAATAGCAGCGACCCACTGGGGTGCCATCGGCCCGAGAAGGGAGAAGCCTCGGATGGCGAACCCTGCGCCGATTCCAACAACCAGACCAACCGCAATCTGAATCAGCGTATCAAGCGCCAGAGCGATGAATCTGCTGCCGATCCCCGCAACAGCGAAATCGAGCGCGGTTTGCTCGGGAGTTTCGATGGTAAGCTTGTCAACAAATGAACCCAGAACATTTTGCGCGTCATGCAAGTCCGAGGACATGATAACCATCCGTTGGCTCGAGAAGCGAAAACCTTATTGGGCGCGTCTTGAGCAGCTCGTGCAGCGATCAAACAACGGTATCGCCGCGCTCAGCCATGACGAGTTGAAGGAACTGGGCTTATTGTACCGTCAAATCGCATCGGATCTTGCGGCTGTGCGCGAAGATGTTAGCAGTAGGCAACTGGCCGTTTACCTGAATCAACTTCTAGGGCGTGCTCACAATTTGATCTACATCGGGCATAAGCCCAAGATAAGCGCGCTGGTTCATTTCTATCGGGACACTTACCCGCAAGTGTTCCGCGAGACACTGCCGCAAACTGTTCTGGCATTGTCTATTGTTTTGGTGACTGCAATAGGCGCGTGGTTCCTGACGATGCGTGATCCGGCATTTGCTTACCGATTGTTGGGCCCGCACATGATCGAAACAATTGAACAGCGGCAAATGTGGACTGATTCCATCGTCACGATCAAGCCCTTAGCATCTTCGGGAATCATGACGAATAACCTCTCTGTTGCCTTCAGCATGTTCGCACTGGGAATTACGGGAGGCTTGGGAACAATCTGGATGCTTGCCGTTAATGGATTGCTGCTCGGAGTCATTGGAGCAGCGACGGCGCGTGCCGGAATGGCGTTGCAACTTTGGAGCTTCGTCGCGCCGCACGGCGTACTGGAGCTGCCGGCTATTTTTATCGCGGGGGGCGCTGGGCTGGAAATTGCGCGTGGACTTCTTTTCCCGGGCCTACTCTCTCGACGCGATTCGCTGGAGAAGGCAGGAGGGCGAGCGGCGCGGCTTTTGCTGGGAACTATCCCAATGCTCGTGATTGCCGGGTTGATTGAAGGCTTTTTTTCTCCAAGCGCCGCTCCCGTGGGGATGAAATTCGGCCTCGCGGGAGTTCTCTTTGCAGCTTTGATGACCTACCTGTTTCTGATGGGCCGCCCTACGGAGAAGTTTGTCAGAGCAAATTCCGGTCTTTGATGTCCAGATACTGATTCACCAATGAAGATGCCAGCATACCGGGAACAAGCTCGAAGGCGAAAATTCCACGCTGACGCAGCCCGCGCAAAAGCAGGTCGCGTCGATGGGAGATTTCGAGCGCGGCAGCGTGGCGGTACATGTCCTCGGGCGTTTGCGGGGTGGTTTGCGCCAGGTCCGCAAGATCCGGCTGGCTCATTGCGCTAAATACGACAAGGTGCCGCCGCGTAATCTGCATCGCATATTCAATCACTTCGGGCAGGGTGGGCGTTTCGGCAAAGTCGGTAATCCACACGACGAGACTGCGCCGATGTTGCGCATTGAGCAGCACGCGCGCCGCGCTCGAATGATCCGCCTCCGAAGCTTCGCCTCTCACCTGCGCCAGGCTGTCGACGATCGTGCGAAGGTGTAACGCACCGCGGCCTGCAGCGATGTTTTGCTGAACTGACCGGCCGTAGGCAAGCAGTCCGACCTTGTCACCACACTGTGATGCGACTTGCGCGAGTGAGAGCGCCGCGTTAACGGCGTAGTCGAGCTTGGAGAGTCGCAGGTCGGTGTCTTCTTGCCGAACCTCGGCACGAAGCAGCCGGCCTGCGTCGAGCACGATCCACACGACTTGGCTGCGTTCGATTTCGAAAACGCGCGTGGTGAGATTGTGGCGGCGGGCAGTGGCGGTCCAACAAATATCACGCAAGTCGTCGCCCTGCCGATAGTCGCGCAGGCTCTCGAACTCGCGTCCTTGACCGCGCTGACGCTTGCGGCGCTTTTCCATTTCCACTTGCTTACTTCGGATCAGGTACAAAGCGTGCCGGCGAGCTTGCTCAAGGTCAGGAAGGACGCGAACCGTCTGGGAGATTTCAGCGGCACTCCAGCGCTCGGCAAATCCGAATCGCGATTGATAACGAACGAAAAGCCGGCCCATGCGAACATCGCCACGCTCCCGCGGCAGAATTCGGTAGGAGATTTGCTCGCGAGCTCCGGCGGCGACCGTCATCTCGAGTGCCGGAGGAGGATTGCGGAGCGAGGTTGCTGTTTCGTCAACCAGTCCACACCACAGCGCAACCTTGCCAAAATTCTCGATAGAAATGACAAGCTCGGACGGTGTAGCCAGCGATGGCGGATGTTCCCAAATGCGGCTAACCTCGATTTCTCGCGGCCGAGGAAGGTGTACTAGATCTAGGACGAACCCCGCGATCACCAAAAAATCCCACAAGAAGAGAGCAGCAATTATCCGAGGCGACCACCACGCCGGCACGACCCAAAGCAACCCCAATAACAACGCAACAAAAAACCGCGGCCCGAAACCAAAAGGCAGCCGACCGAGCGAGTGCAATCGCGCGGAGGTCTCAGGCGGGGCAAACGGCCGCTGCTCATTCATTGCGCGACGCTCATTTTGGTACTTCCACGGCGCCGATCACTTGCTTGATGACCTGATCGGATGTAAGGCCTTCCAGATCGGCTTCGGGTTTGAGCAGGATGCGGTGGCGTAGAACGGGAAGCGCCGCATTTTTTACGTCATCGGGCAAGAGATAGTCCCGACCGTCCATTCCCGCCAGCGCGCGAGCCACGAAAAAAAGTCCGATAGCAGCCCGCGGACTCGCTCCCAGAGAGATCGCCGGCCAATCGCGAGTGCGCCGCGCGAGCGAAACCACGTAGGAGCGAAGCGCCGGCTCGACGCGAACGCGTTCCACCTCTTTCCGCGCCGCTGGGAGCAGCGCGGGATCGAGCGGGGCGAGCGCGATTTCGTCGAGTCGCCGGGGGTCGAAACCTGTCTCGTATCGCGAAAGAATTTCGGTTTCGTCTTCCGCGGATGGATAACCCACGTGAATTTTAAGAAGGAACCTGTCGAGCTGCGCTTCCGGCAGCGGGTAGGTCCCCTCGAATTCGATGGGATTCTGCGTAGCGAAAACTGTGAAGTTTTCGGGGAGCGGGTACCGCGTACCGTCAATCGTCACCTGCCGTTCTTCCATGGCCTCGAGCAGGGCCGCTTGCGTGCGCGGGGAAGTGCGATTGATTTCGTCAACAAGCAGAAGGTCGGTGAAAACGGGCCCTCGATGCATCGAAAAGCTGTTCTTGCTCAAATCGAAGACGTTGGTACCGGTCACGTCGGACGGCATCAAATCTGCGGTACACTGCACACGCTGAAAGCCAAGACCACAGATACGGGCAAGTGATTTGACAGCCAACGTCTTTGCAAGTCCCGGAACGCCTTCCATCACAGCATGGCCGCCGCAGACCAGAATGATCACGAGCTGATCAATTACCTCCCGCTGGCCAATTATGACCTTCGATAGCTCACCACGAATATGCCCTGCAAGTGCAGAGAGGTTTTCCACGGTTAGGTTTTCTCCTGGCGGAATCGTGACCGGACTTCGAGTTTTTCTGCATGCCGTTCCAAATCTTGGACCAACTCCAAACCTTTTCGAGGCCGCATTTTCGATACTTGACTCACGGCCCCAGCGCGCGCCAGAACATCTTCGGCCCCGAAGTTCTTCCAGCCGAGACGACCCTCGGCAGCTCGCGCCAGCTCCATGTCGGGTGTATCGCTTGGCAATCCTAACTGTCGCGTCAGTAAATAGCGGAGCCGAAGATGGGAAACGGACACCGCCGCGGACACGGCTCCCGCACGTTCATACAAGCCACCGAGAGTATCTACATATTCCAGAGGTGACAACCGCGAGACGACAGGCTGGCGATACACCGGGCCGCTGCGGCGGCTGAACGTAAAAATCACGGCCACGGCTAGCAAGGCGATTTGCACCAACCCCCAGATGAAAGAAGGCTTGCTCGCGTAGCTCCAGAGGGAACTGCGTTGACCGTGAAAGTATTCATCCCAATAAATCTGATAGCGTTGACGTGCTGACCAGTTCGAAACGGAATTCAGAAAAAACGCGAGATTATCGTCTCGGGTGATTCCCGCATTGGTGAGCGGTGTCGAGCCGGCCCACCACACTAATTCTCCATCACCGAGGAGCCACGTGACAACGGCGCGCGAATCAGCGTCGCCATAGAGTGCAAGTTGCGCTTCGTTGAGTTTTCCCCAATAAGCCTGAGGTTGAATGGTGATGTGTGAAGCGCCTCGGGAGACACCGCTCGGAATGTTTGCAGAGAAGGAGGTCCATATTGGATCGGGTGGGACCGACGAAATGTCCGCGCCTGGAAAAAAACTCCCGATATTCGATCCGGTGAACAGCACGTGACCACCGTTGTGAACGAAATCGGCAATCGCTTCGCGCTCCTTGGTTGTGGGTATTTGAGTCGGCTCGGCAAGAATCAACAGAATATTGCGGTCGTCCGTCGGGAGTTCAGTTGGCGCATCCTCCCATCGCCGCACAGGGTAGTGCAGTCGCGAAAGCAGAATGTAAGCCGCTTCCGCACCGGCTGACTGCGTTGAATACGTAGAAGGAACGGGGGAAGGCGTTTGGTCATTCGGAGGCGACAAAGCGACCGAAGCCCCAATCATAAGGACAAGCAGGACGCTGCCGACCGCCAGGAGTTTGCGGTCAGATCCTGCTATTCCAAGGGGCATCCAAGCGCCCCCAATTGGCGTAGTGAGTCGCTGAAGTCTTCAGAACTTGCGGCTCGATTTGCGTACCAGATTCGCTCCAGTCGCGAAGTTAAAGCGGTGAGCGGCTCTTTATAATTATGTTGCGGACTGGGTGCTCCGAACCGTGACGCATTCACAAGACGGAGATATTCCCGCGGCGTCTTGGTGCGGTCGCGGGGTAACGCTCCGGTTTCTTCCAGGCGCGCAATCCCGGCCCAGTAGGCGGAATGAACTGCGTCGCGAAAATCACCGCGCGCGGCTGCCTGACGGGCTATTCGTAGCCACTCTTGCCACGTGCGTGCCGTCACAATCGAGGATGTCGGCTTGAACGAATTCCCGCCATCTCGACTACTCACGAAGCGGAAAACCCAAAGTGCGACAAATGCAACTCCGCCAATCAGCGCCAGCCAAAAGAGAATTTGGGCTCCCATGGGATGCCGCAAAATATTTCCAAACAGCGCCGCCAGCATTCTCTCAATCCACGCCGCGATTCGTTGGCGAAGGAGTTCCCAAGCCGACGGCGGGCGAACACCTGCAAATTCCCGGCTACCGAGGATCTTGTCAAGTTCCGGTTTGACGCTTGCCGAAGTCACTGCCTTTTCGTGTGACCTTTCGATCTCCACTTGCAAGTGTTCGATCCAGGTTTCCGCCTTTAGTGTCGAAGATGCGCCGAGCAGATCTTGCAACGGTTTCGTGGAAATGGAGTAGGTTTGTTCGGGAGTGGAAACATTCCAGACGGAAGGAAGCGCCTTGCGAAACTCCGCGACCTTAGCTGCGGACGGTTTTCCTTGAAGTGCCACATCTAGCTTGCGCAGCTCGGCGGCAAAGGAAAACACATCGTACACCCCGTCGGCGGAATCCCGCGAATTGGAACCAGCGGCAGCGTAAGAATTACCTGATGCGCCACAGCGGATTCGGCCGAAGAGGAAGACTAAGATGCAAATCAAAAAGGCGCGAAGTTTCATCCGTAACCACTAGAGATTGTTCGGGAGCGTTTCATGAAAGCATCGAGGGAAGTCCAGTTGCGGCGGGCGCGATGCTTTCATTGGGATTCATCATCATTTGCAAGTCGAACGCTTCTTTCCGAACGCGCAAATCGTAATAAAAAACCGCACTGGCAATCGTGAAAAATGGAGTTACAAGTGTCGTCGCGAAAAAACTGCCGAACTGGCTCAGCGCCTGCCAGGTTCTGAACATTCCAGGATTCTTTACGGAGAGCCCCATAGCGAATAGGAATGGCCCCACGAGCAGAAGGAAAAAACCATAAAAAAGCGCAAAATACAGGAAGTAAATTACAAAAGCTCGTCCCGCGTTGTCTTTCGTAAGCGCAAAGCTCCGGCTGAGTGACTCGCTCGGTCCCAATTGCTCTAGCAGCGCAGCTGGCACGGACGTGATCAGGCGGCAGGCTACATAAAAACCAGGAATGACCAGCAGAATGAAACCGGCGAAAAAAGCTAACCCCTGCAGCATTAACACGCCAAAAAGTATCCCCGCTTGACCTTTCATACGGCGCAATGACGCGCCGATCGAAGTAGAGCGACCAAGATAAAGATCGGAAACCGCGAAAACCGTGGCGCCGTGAGCGAAAAGATATGCTCCGATGTAGACGATAAAACCGACAATTGCGCCCACGATTAGAAACACCCCTAAACCAGCCGACACGGCCTTGGGCGTGCTAGTTGTTCTCCAGAGTGGTTGAGACACGTTAAACGCGAGAACCAGGAGTTGCGGAATGGCGGTGATACCAACGAACAGGAGAAAATTTCGGCGGTAAAGGGAAAATGTACGATCAAGAATTTCACCGAGCGACAATGGACGCAAATCCAGATCTGCCATTCAGACCTCCTGCTCAAGAGAGGGCGAGTGAGTTACCCGATTCGGCACTGTATCAAAACATGATAAGAAACGCGAGTTAGTCCTGACGGACGGCGCTAAGTGGTTACAGGTCACCGGGATCGAATTTAAATATGGCGGAATTTATACAAATGCCACAATCACATAATTCTGGGCAACCGGGAACTGACAATTTCTGCCCCGCGGAATCAAGCACTTATGGGTCGGATGGAAGCCAGGTTTGTGGGCAGCCGCCGAAAGTCTTAAAATTCGCCGCTGTGGTGCGTTTCTTTCAGATATGTGACAAGAAGTTGGGTCCATGCATAGGTGCTGGGATCCGTGGTGCGTCGAGACGCTGCCCGACCCCACCATGACACTGGAATTACACAGGAGCTACACGAAGCGGCGATGCCTCAAACAATTGCTGTTTTTCTTAGGAAAATGGTGGACGTGACAGGGTTCGAACCTGCGACCCCCTGCTTGCAAAGCTACTCCAAGAACAGCAAGTAGTTGGTTCGTCTCGCCCTTACCTATGTCGTGGTACCCGGTTTTCGATAGTGTTTGGCAGGCTTTGTTCCTCGATTGTTCCCGATTTTTTCGGGGGCGTAACCCCGTGCGCCCGCGTGGTTTCTAGGCCCGAGCTGCCCGCAAGCGATCAGCATTTGGAATCGTCTGCGTTCCTGACCTGCTCTCCAAAATCCGCGCAGAGGTGTATATGATTGCCATCAAGACGGGTTGGTCAGTGGGGCCCAGGTTGATCTAGTGCCTGTCCCACCGGATTCTTAGGCGTTGACCAAACTCGATACCGCTTAATACTTGAGAATCCTCCGTTGGGACAGCCAGAAGGGCCTTCATGACGAATGCTGAAGACACCGACAATCCCCACGTAGTTCTTGTTTAGCTTTTCCCGTTCTGCGCCCATCTGTTCTGAGAGGTGGAACCAGACTGCATTTTGGTAAAGACCATGGTTAAAGTCTGCTTCCCCCAAAAAAAGTAAATCTTGTTCACGCCCAATGTGGATGAACCCGATTACCGATACCAGTTTACCGTCAAATTTTTCTGGCGTTGCAATGAGATTGATTATACTCACATCAACTGGCGGTTCCGCGGAAGAACCCCATCCTAAAGATATCGGTACAAAAGCAGCGAGAAGAACAAACCTTCGAATTATCCTCATCATGTTACCTTCCTCGGCTTGGTAGCTATCGCTCTAATACGGCGTGCAGGGTGCCAGACTCTGCGAACCCTGAATCACAAAAGTTGCCTGACACTGGTTCGGGTTGCCTGGAACATACAGAGACGGCACGTATAGAAGCACTCGGCCAGAAACTGTTCCCACATATTGAGCATTAATCGTCGGATAGTCCAGGTACAGACTGTTCGCACCGACGATGTCTCCGCCATAGATTATATCGCTTTGATTCATTGCATCTTCGAGGGGATGAGTGTGGGCAGTGCCGACTGCTGTCGCATCATCTGGTACATTTGTCGGGTCAGCCGCGCTCACACATGACGAAAATGGCGTCCCGCTGATGGGATCGCAAGCTGAAAACGATGGGTCCGAATATGAGTATACGCCGTTCGAATCCTGATAAATCGTGGTGTTATATTCTCCCTGGTCAGTTTCTGATAAGGATTCATACGAATTTACGAACCCTATCGCTGCAGCGTCCGCGCTAAAAAAGAGCGCCCCATATCCAGAATATGCGTAGTAGCTCCCGCCACCGTTCACTGTTACAAAGAAAAACATCTGACGGCCGTCGGGGCCTGTTCCTTCGCAGACATTGTCGGGACATTGCACACCCAGACCGCCCTGTAAAAGCGCAGTTGCTGTACTGCAGTCCGTGGCAATACCGTCAATGGAACACGAACCCCCGTTCCCACAGGGGCTGTCGCCCTGACTAGTCAGTGCGCATGGTCTCATGCCTTCTGGGTCAGTCATGCCTGTAGGAAGATTCATAACATAGGCGTATCTATTGAGGGACTGCGGACTAGAAAGCGTTACAGATCCGACGCCCGCCGGATCGGGCGAAGGCCAGCGACCTTGAATGTCATTGTATTCGCGAGCCGGAAAATCGTAGAGGTTCGCGACAGTATCCTGGTTCTCTCCAGTAAAGGAAAGGTCGGTTGTGCCCGTCTCCGCATACGCCTCGCCGAACGGTGCATAGGCGCCATCGAAATACATCGTCCGACTTGGAGTTGAAGCGAAGCGCGCAGAACCGACCCAGTCGGCATGACGATAGTAGGCCAGACCGCTTGGCGTATAGACTGCCTGCGATCCCCCTGGCAGAGGAACGAAGGCCTTCCCTAAGGTTTGGCCATTCATCAGCGCAAATTTGTTGCCCTGAGGCGTGTACACGATTTGTGAAAATGCTCCTCCCTTGTTCTGCTCGGCCATGCGACCCAGAGCGTCGTAGGTGAGGCCAACGCTGTCAATGGTAACCGGCCGGCCCGCCGCGTCCCAAGCGTATGTGTGGACGGTGTCGTTGGTTGCATTTCCATTGAGGTCGTATGAGGGCGTTGAACTTCCTACCATCGTCATGCGATTGGTAAGGTAGGAGTAAGTGGGCTGAAACGAAACCGTGCCGCTCTTGCTGAGATTGCCAAAAGCGCCGGTTGTGTCGGCGCTATAACCAAAGGTTTGAGACCAGGCTGAACCGCAACCCGCGCTAGCGATGCGACTTAGGTCATCATGTGTGTAGTTGCAAGTCTGATTGCCTGCTCCGTAAAAAGGGTCGGTAATCGTCAGTGTCCCAAGCGTGCCAATGGCATTCCAGTTGAGTGCTCCGACTACGGACTGGCCGTTGACTATGAACTTGTACTGATTCATGCGATTCGTGTTGGGATCGTAAGTGAAAGAATCGGTATCGGAAGAACCAAAACTTACCTGCGTGGGCAAGCTCGCCGCACTGTACGTGGTACCGGTCACAGGATTCTGACCCGCGCTCGCCGACACGGTGTTAATTCTGCCCTCCCCGTCAGGGGCATAACTAAACACCGGTAGGGTCGCAATATTATTGCCCAGGGTCTCAAGCCGAGAAATAAAATCTATCTAGTTGGTTCGCTTGGCTTTGTTCTGTGTCGTAGTACTCGGTTTTGTACCTAATTTATCAGCAATTAGACCCAAGTTGGACCCAAGTTTTGGGATGAACCCCGATATTGAGACAAAAAATTGGGCACACCTTGCAGCTTCATTCAGACTCCGTCGCATCTTCTAGCAGGGGAGGGGTCTGGCGACAGGGCGGCGTTTGGGTCCACTTCCCCAGACAGCTTTTTAGAATCCCTCTCGCCGGTCTGTTTGTTCTCAAAGAAGACCATTGCTGCGCTTCGAGATTCGTGCCGAACCTGACGCCTCGATCTATTGCTCGAACTCTCCGGGAGAGGACAATTGCCGAGATTTTGTCAGTCGTGCGGTAAACCGGACACAACGGAAGCCCCACGCGGGATGCGCTGCTATGTGTTACTGCCATCGTCGTTTGGCCTCTCGCTGTTTGCATCTGGAAAGAGGAATACAACGAAGAGCGGCCGCCCAGTAGCTTGGGATATATAGCGCCGCGCAACTTTGCGCGGAACAAGGCAGCAGTCATGAGTTCAGGAGTTCTTGGTGTCGTATGATCCTGTGCGCGAAGCTAGGGGACAGATCAAAAGAGCGAGTAGATGACATTCTCCCCATGTCTCCTTAAGACAAGTATTTCGCTTTACGAAGATCGCGCAATTCTTGGCCGATTTCCACTCGCTGGGCTACACCATGCAGGTCGCGGGCGAAAAGTAGATTTTCACTTTTTGAGAACGACCCATGCGTGTGCCGAATCCGCGAAATATGACATGAGCTGCCATTAAATGCCGCTCGCAATAGAAGAGAAGCTCCCACTCTCGACACCCTTCAATGTTTGAAAACTATGAAGAGAAGATATCCCGAGACGATTATAAAAACCAAAGCCATTGCGACGACAGCCCAACCGCGTTTACCTTTCTTATGAAATTCGCTACGCTTTTGAAATGTGAATAGGCAAAGGAACCCGATTGGGTCAGCCAATATATACACTGACATGGCGAAGAAGCAGATGGCCGCGGTCAAATCAAAATTGTGAGAACGCACCAGGATGGGGGAAGTTGACGGTCTCGGTCCGGATGCCTTTCCAAAAACCATTACCAATGATTGATAAAGCATCCAGAGTCCTGCCAGGAAAATAAAAAATCCTACCGGCCTGGGTGGGACTAGAGTTCGATCCACATGGTTCCAATCTGCGTCCGGTGCTTGCATCCGGGCCAAGCTAGTCCAAATTCGAGACAGTTTTAACGCCTGTTCACGCCAAAAACAGCTTAACAGGCCGTATATTGTTATTGCGCTGAGCGCCAAAAAATAAAGCGCGGTCAGGATGACCCTCATTCGTTATCCCCTTGTTACGGAGGTGAGCAAGAACCGCTCGTCCAATCGTGCGGAGTTCTGTCACGATCCTCCCATCTGCTATCCGATCGGTTCCTTGCCTAAGAATCCGGATCGAATTTTTGCTTACCAACATGCAAGGAACTCGGCTTGCCGCGAATAACGTGGCACGCCTTGCGTCATTGCCATGCGACGTTGCTGGACGCAGTAGGAGCACCGCTTGGCACCGTGCAGGCGCTTTTAGGCCACGCTTCGCCGGAAGTCACACGGCAGATTTATCTGCACGCGATTCCGGAAGAGCAACGCAGAGCGGTGGAAAAAGTCGAGAAACTTCTTATTGGACCCAAATGGACCCAAGTTTCAGAAGTCGCACAAAACCCCAATTAGCAACTGATTGAATTTGCAGGTGATGGTTGGTGGACGTGACAGGGTTCGAACCTGCGACCCCCTGCTTGCAAAACAGCCCGGCTACTTTTCGTAACCCGCGCAGTTTCAATCACTCGATAGAAAACTCTAAACTTAGTTCTCCCGCGAGACAGTGGCTGGATGTGTGCGAATGTGGCAGTTTGCACGTAGGGTCACTACAAAAGTCACTACAGTCCTCAGCGACCGAAAAGGGAGCGACGGCGTGAAACCTAAGCTCCGCGTCGTTTCAATTAAAGAACTCATCCTTGACGAGAAAAATGCGAACAAAGGAACGAAGCGCGGCCGCGGACTGCTCGAAGATTCTCTTGAAAAGTACGGTGCTGGGCGATCAGTTGTCGTGGATCGCCATAATCGTGTGATCGCTGGGAACAAGACGGTCGAGGCAGCTGTTGCTGCTGGCATGAAATCCATCGCCGTCATCGAAACGGATGGCTCGTCACTCGTGGCTGTCCAACGCGGCGATCTTGACCTTAAGAAGGACAAAAAAGCGAGAGAGTTGGCGATAGCCGATAACCGCATAGGTGAACTCGACCTCGAG
>Ga0209330_1000156_pt1 | contig 33571 bp, 33 predicted proteins | sample JacPinW_OM2H0_O3_FD_187969 | JGI IMG/M metagenome (GOLD analysis project Ga0209330, IMG submission 187969) | Forest soil microbial communities from Algoma, Ontario, Canada - Jack Pine, Ontario site 1_JW_OM2H0_O3 (SPAdes) (version 2) | ecosystem: Environmental > Terrestrial > Soil > Boreal... | reverse complement strand
ACAGCCGAAAGGATACTGCGTACCCAGACGGGGCATTCGAAACCCTACACCGCTGATTCAGTGGTCACTGCAAATACCAGTTCGAATGCGCCGACCATTGTTCACAGGAGAGGCATTGCGTCGAAGTACATTGCTGGAGGGCAGGCGGGGCATACCCCTCCAGTGTCGAAGGTGTTCCATTCGTGCCCACAGGAGAACGCCCAGCGGTCATCCTTGCGGGCCGTCCGGCCGCAGAGCGGGCAGCGGATGCGGGGGCTGGAGGGGTCGAGGCCTTTCTCCTGATCGGGTTCACGATCCACAGCTACGGATTGGTCATCTTTAACGGAGCACATCCTCGCCTTCCTCGGTCTCGCGCTACCGCAGCGGCTTCAAAGTTGCGTTCGGGAATTCGAGAGTCCCAAAATTGAAGTCCGTCCGGTCCCCTGCTTTCTTGCCCGGTGCAGGTATCAGTCTGGCCGTAAGAGGCTTGTGCCACTTGAAAGCAAGACTCGCCATGTCACCAATGATTCTCCCCAACTGCTCTTGCGAAACATCTCCGGGCAACGGAATTGTGTCGAATCCGGTGCCACACACCGCCGAGTAGGCAAGCAGAGAATCTAGGTCAAACGTACCTTCACTCCACCTCTTGGCGAGCACCGGGTCTTCCAGTACAGGCAACATGAGCCCGGAGAAACCCACGCGCTTGACGGAAATGGAACGTTCGGCTTCTGTGATGATGGCAGCAGCCGACAGCGTACCGCTGGACCCGAACTTAGCCCCGATAACTGTCTCAATGGCGGCTCCGATGGACGAGTCGGTTAGCGGCGCAGGTGTGGGATCAAGACCCATGAATTTCCATCCCGAGTCCTTCTGCACCTGTGCGGCAATTGCACCCACCGCCCGTGCCTGCCGCTCGAACCCGCTGGAAAGTAGCTCTTTCGCCTCTTTCATGTCTCGATTCGCCCCAGCCAGAACATCCTCAACGAATGCGCCCGCCTCCCAGCCAACCGAAAACTCATGCCCCGCGCCGTCGTGATTGGACGCGGGGAAAAAGGGCACGTTGGGCGGCATCATGGCAACAGCGGCGAAATCAAAATTGTTCGTGCCATTGGGGCTGTGTTCTTCCACGTACTTGATCACCTGCGCAGCAGTTCGGATCGCGCTCCAAGACACCCCGCCTTCATCTGCCACCACCAAGCTCGCGTTCGCTCGTGTCTGGGCCAGAACATGGCTGAGCAATTCAACGTTGTTGGCATCCGACGAGTCCGCCAGAGTTAGTGGCCCGATATTCAGCATGAACGAGTCTCGCTTCGACAGGTCGTCCAGACTTTTGAAGAAATTTAGAGCCTCCGCTGCGGATCGGCGGCCTACATATTGGGAGAACGGCTGCGTTGTAATGCGGATTGTTTGGACTTCGTACCCGCCTCGCTCAAACGCGGCTTTCGCCTGACGAAGCACGGTAACCGCTTCCTCAAGTTGCTGTCGGTAATGCGAGGAGTCGATCCGCACAAAAGCGGTAATGGTGCGAATTTTTGGCTTACGCTCGCTCGCCGCAGCTGACGTAAGGCCGCAGCCGATTAGTAAGGGTGCGATAACCAAAAGGCGAAAGAGAGAACGAAGCCTTCTGCAAAGAAACGGATGCATGCGCCACTCCATTCCTGAAACGTTGCTTGATGGTAGTCGAGTCTCCAGACTCTATTTTCCAATCGCTTCCTTCTTCAGCCGCTCGATCTGCTCCAGATGATCCGGACCGTGTTTCGACATCATCCCCACATAGTCGCCCACAGTGACTCGGTGATCTAGTTCAGGATGACGGGCAGACTTCTGCAAGTCCTCCGCCTTCAGGCGCCGAAGCAACCTCACCGCAGCGTGGCGGTTGAGTCCGTAGAGTGCCACTAACTCTGGTGGTGACGATTCCAGATATCCCAGATTTTTCGCCCAAGCGTTCTGATCAATCGGCGCGATGACGGGGTCCTTGTCGGCGAGCATCTGCCGAATACGGTAGGCGTACAGAATCTCCATATCAGCAAGATGCCCCAGAATCTCTAAAATGCACCATTTGTCCGGGGAAGGTCTATGGCGCAGCGTTTTTTCCGGCAGGCCCAACACTGCGGCAGCAATCTGTTTGGGGCTATCCTCGGCAGTGTCGAGATGCTTTTTCAGTTCGGCTTCAGTCACAAAACACCTCACTTCACCGTTGATTGTAATGCAAGGAGTTGTAAGACCCGCTGCCTATGCGGAGTCAACGTTCTAAGCAATGCTAGGGGGAAAGTGAGCCTAACTTTCGGCGAACCGGACTACGTGCGGCGGGGACTGTGCGATTCGCTCAGGTACTGAGGAAGATGAAGATCGTTAAGGCGTGGAAGAAGTCGGGCGTAGATGGGGAGACAAAGACACCCTCTTCGGAACGCGGCGTAGGACCTCCGAAGGGGCGAGCATCGATAGTCCGTTCGGACCGGCTGAGACCCAGTCACTGACGATTGCGAATGGTTTCGGGACACTTTGCGGTGGTCCGGCGCTTGGATGGGACGAAGAGCTTGAGCGGCGAAGATCACGAACTCCAGGTGCTTACCCACGACCGCATGGCACAAGGATACTTTTCGAACCGGTTCAACAACCACGGGGGCTCCGGCGTCTATCGAGTATCAATTTCGGATAACGAACTAAGCGCTACTTCCGTGGCCATGGTGCAGGGGAAGACCTACACGATCCGGGACACAATGACGGGCCTGGGTACTGATCGCATCAGCTAAGTCCAGGAGTACTCGGAAGACGGAAAGGTGTGGACGGCATACTTCCCTTCAACAGGTACTACAGTGAACTAACGCTTGCTGTTCGAAAAATCGCGGTCCCACTCATTGACCGGGCGAAGGGGTGTGGTTTACTAGTCGACAATGACTCCTTCGTTGATCCTGCAAGCACTGTTGCTCGGCTGTCTGTTGTGCACTTTCCCGGTAAGAGTCTTTTCGCAGACTCTGGTGGAGCGACTGGGATACCCTCCCGGCACAAAGCTCCTGGTTGTTCATGCGGACGATCTGGGCGAAACCCACTCGGTGAATGCTGCTGCCATCCTAGCTCTGCAAGGCGGGACGATCAATTCGGCGAGCCTGATGGTGCCATGCCCATGGTTTCCAGAGATTGCCGACTATGCCAAATCCCATCCAGACGCAGACTTTGGCCTGCACCTCACATTGACGAGTGAACGAGTTTATTACCGCTGGGGTCCCGTTGCGCCCGCGGACAAAGTGCCGAGCCTGGTGGATCAAAACGGATATTTCCATCACGAGTGGGAAAAGGGCGAGCATATCAACCCCAAGGAGGTCGAGGTCGAACTGCGCGCCCAGATCGAGCGCGCGCTCGCGATGGGCGTTCATCCCACGCACCTCGATTCACACCAGTACCGGCTGATCATGAACGGCAAAGAACTGTTCGACACTATGCTGCGGGTGGCTCACGACTATAAGCTGCCGGTTTTCGTCACCAGAGATTGGTTCGCCGACCACCCATATTTGCAGGCCAGCCTCGGTCCGAGCGATGTAGTGCTGGACCATACGGTTACGATTGAACCGGAAATTCCGCCGGAAAAATGGGCGGGATTTTATCTCACTGCGTTGCAGAACCTCAAGCCGGGCGTGACGGAATTCGTCATCCATCCCGGTTTCGACGATGATGAACTACGGGCCGCCACCAGGGAACGCTCCACATGGGGCTCGGCCTGGAGGCAGCGCGACTACGATTTTTTCACGAGTGACCAGTTCCGGGAGCTTCTGGCTCAGCAAAAAATTAAGCTGATCACTTGGAGGGAACTGGCCCGCGCTGCCGGAGTAAAGTGATCTCTCCCAGATTTCTGGCAAATACTGCGGGCTGCTCGCCCGGTGGTTCTGGAACCATCGAAAACGAACGGCTGGAATCCGGGTGGCTCCCACGCCGAGGGGTCTGCAATTCTCAGTTGGATGGCAATTAGGGATACCACTCATGTGGTACTTCGAGTAGGCCCGGGAAATTGCACCCCAAGCCCTCACAGATCCGGACGTGAGCCTCTCGACTCATCCGGCCCGTGCCACCCAGTGAAGGCTGTTGCCTTCACCGCCTTCCATCAGGATAAGGAGTTCCTCCGGTTTCCCGTTGACCCCACCCCGACGTGGGTGACCTGCTCCCTTTGCTCCACGAGCATTACCCCGTTTCATTGCTCTTACAAAGCAGTGCGCCCCTGGTCGTCGCGTCGGTACTTTCGGCCTCGTGGAACCCGCGCTTGTGCCTTTTCCCTTCTCATCACCGACCCGGTTCTCAAGTTCAGTACAAAAGCCCGGATAAGACTCACGCCGCCTCTACACTGGACACCGCATGACCAGGGCGGGCCTTTCACCCGCTGGATTCCTTTAAGAGGTTTCACTATCTCATCGCAGATCCTCCTCTTCCAAGCTTTTTCCCAACGCGATAGCGGCTTGAGTCCGGCAATGCGGAAGTTTACTGACGCTTTCGGTCGATGAAGGGTCGCCCACTTTCCCGAAGAATCCATCGTCATTTCGGGATTAAGCAGCAGGGACAGGCCGGCACCGCTTTCTACTGCAATCACTGTGCGCCTCCAGCTACTTTTGCCATCGCCAACTTGGCAATCAAAGACTACGACTCTGAGAGAGGCAACTAGCTTGGCGGTTCTACGGAGGCAAGCTCCTCGAAGCCCCGTCCCATGAGTAGCATTGGCAGCCATCCATTGCGGATTGTTGCACCGAGCGAACGATAAAAATCTATGGCAGTCGCATTCCAGTCCAGCACCTCCCAGTGCATGCCGTAGCAGTTCTGTTCATGGGCGACAGAGGCTAAATGTTCAAGAAGCGCCTTGCCAATCCCTTTGCGGCGAAATTGGGTTCGCACAAACAGGTCTTCCACAAACAGGCTGGGGCGGCCCGCCCACGTCGAATAAGTGAAGAAATAGAGCGCGTATGCTGCCGGTTGGCTGTTCCACTCTGCAACAGACGCGAAGAACCTTGGATTGGCTCCAAAACCGTCGCGCAACAGGTCCTGCGGAGTGGCATCAACCTGTTCCAGTTCATGCTCGAAATCGGCGAGTTCACGAATCATATCCACGATTAGAGTTGCATCGGCCGCCGTAGCTTTGCGTATTACTAGCATGAATGGTCCTCCGCACCAGCCTGTTCTTCAAAAAAAGAGCACACTCTATTGCAGTCATTGTAGGTCAGAAATTCAACCGGAAACCAAGCATTGGAACCGCGCGCACGATGCGTCCAGAACCGTTGAACGGTCGCAGTAAAGGCTCTACTTTGGCGTGTCTGACCACGGTGGAATTATAGTTCCCAGTGATCACTGTTGATCCCGACGGAGACAACCATTCCTGGTTTGCCCCCTCTCCTTACGGGCGCGGCGCCATTGTTGTCGAGCGATGGTTTTGGATTGCCGATTGATACAAACGATGCCCGTTCTTGATAACTGCTTAAGGTCTACATTCTCTCGGCAGGTTGGGGCTTGATCTGCGCCGACCTTCTGACTCCATACTAGACATTACCTTAGCCCGAGCGCAGCGGGATACAAGCGCCGCAGGAAATCAGATCGTTATCGGGATTTCTCCATGCTGCCGGATCATGCGGAAGAAGAAATTGTTTTTTTGGCGGCAAGGATTACGTTCCATTGCTGCTCGCTGACGGCCGAGGTGAGGAGCCACAAGATTTTGTTCTATAACTCCGCGCGCGCACCTGAGGCGGCGCTTGACGCTTAAAAGATTTGATTCGCGCACCAGAACAAACTGGCACTAACTTCAAGATGGCAGAAAATGACGCCATTTTGTCATTGCTGCCATCGGTTTCTGCCACTAGCATCGTGCCATGAAGAGATCAAGAAAGCTGCTTCCCGCGAAGGATTCATCGAGAACCATCGTGTTTCTCGCGGCGCCGAACAGTCAGATCCTCGACGTGGCGGGCCCATTTCAAATTTTTGTACGGGCAGCGGAGCTTTTCGTCCAAGAGTACCCGACGCGGAAGGCACCTTATAACGTCGTGCTGGCAAGCACCACCCGCAGCAGGTCTGTAGCCACAAACTGCGGATTAATGCTGGCCGGAAGTGAAACCTTCCGCACTCTCCGCGGAGCGATCGATACGCTGCTGGTGGCGGGTGGAAGCGGCGTCGAAACGGCTTCCCGCGACGAGGAATTACTTCGCTGGCTGCAAAAAACCGCACAACGAGTGCGCCGCATCGGCTCCGTCTGTACCGGCGCCTTCCTGCTTGCTTCGGCCGGGCTTTTGGACGGCAAGCGCGCGACGACGCATTGGAAGTGGGCGGCGGAGCTGGGAAATAAATTCAAGCACATCACTGTCGATCCCGACCCCATCTACATCCGAGATGGAAACACGTATACCACCGCAGGAGTCACAGCCGGTATGGACCTCGCGTTGGCTCTGGTTGAAGAGGACCTTGGGGCGCCGATGGCCCTGAAGGTGGCACGCGAGATGGTCTTGTACTTTCGCAGAGCTGGAGGTCAATCGCAGTTCAGTACTGCATTGTCTCTGCAGGCCTCCGACCGGAAACAGATCGCAGAGATTCGTTCCTGGACCCACGACAATCTGGGCCAGGACCTGCCGGTAGAAAAGCTTGCTGCCAAGGCCGGCATGAGTCCGCGTAACTTTGCGCGCGTGTTCCACAAGGACACAGGCACAACCCCAGCTCGGTTCGTGGAGCACCTGCGGGTTGAAGCAGCCCGGCGCCGATTGGAGGAATCGCGCGACAAGCTCGAAAAGATCGCAAACGACTGTGGTTTTGGCTCGATTCAGAGTTTGCGCCGATCGTTTCTTCGTGTTCTGCATGTTCCTCCGAACGACTACCGGCACCGCTTCACAGACTTGACCACGAACTAATTTGGCCGGACTGGGTTTTGTGTCACGCGAAACCCATTGTTGTGACGCTATTGCAATAAAACGATTGTTGATTAGTTTCGACATCGGAGCCGAGTTCACGTAGAGAACGAAGGCACCGGAATCTATTACCTAAAAACAAGGCAGAAAACGTCATAAAAAGCAGTGAAAGGATATTATGAATCGAAGAGAATTGCTCAAGAGAACTGCAGCGCTCGGTGCGGCCGCTGGAATTCCATCCCTGTTGGCCGGCAAGTTGTTTGCCGGGACGGACGGAGTCCAAGTCAAGAGTGCCATAGGCAAGACTAAACCCATTTCCAACCCCCTGACGCCTCCCGCCCAAGGCAGTATCCCGGTTGCGTTTCCCATTTCCGAAGGCGCGGTGATCATCGACTTCTGCGGACCTTGGGAGGTGTTCCAGGATGTCCAACTCCATGGCCACAAAGATTCTCCATTCCATCTCTATACTGTGGCTGAGACGAAAGAACCGATCATTGCAAGCGGGGGGATGAAAATCACTCCTGAACACACCTTTCAAACGGCTCCCGTACCCAAAGTGATCGTCATTCCGGCGCAGAAAGCAAACCAAGCGATGCTGGAATGGATTCGCACATCGACAAAGAGCACGGATGTAACCATGTCGGTTTGCACAGGTGCATATGTGCTGGCCAAAACCGGCTTATTGTCGGGGAAATCGGCGACCACGTTTCACATGGCGTATGAGGATTTCGCTGTGGAGTTCCCGGATATCGACCTAAAACGCGGAGCCAGATTCGTGGAAGATGGCAATCTGGCGTCCTCGGGCGGACTTACCTCCGGCATGGATCTTGCTTTCCGCGTGGTTGAGCGCTATTTCGGCCGTGACGTAGCCGAGGAAACAGCCTACAACATCGAATACCAAGGACGCGGCTGGACGAACCCGGACTCGAACCTGGTCTACACCAAACCACACCGTTTCGCCGCCGACAAACGTCTCTGCCCGGTGTGCGGCATGGACGGCGACCCTACGATTACCTCCATCTACAAAGGCAAGACTTATTTGTTCTGTATGAGGGACCACAAGGAGACCTTCGAAAAAGCTCCCGCTCGGTTTGTCAGCGCAACTCCAGGCCAGTGACCGTGTGCTTCGGCAGAATTCAATTTCTGAGTAATGTGCAGGTGATACCGGGTCGCCTAATCTGTCAGTCCCCCGGATGAAGGGATGAACTGGGTGCTGGCAGGAGCTTCGGTAGCTCCTCCAGCGCCACCCGCTTCGTTATTGCGGACTACCCACTCGGAAGCAACGCAGCCAGAAAACGCAGCACACTTATGAGGGTGACTGGAGCCCGAGCATTCGCGCTGCTGACGATCGCCTTGTTGTGGGGATCACGCCAGCCATTGCGCGGGTTCTTCCGGGTGTGACAATTGAGGTGGAAACCTCAAAAGCACAAAAACGGAAGCATCTGCAAAACTGCTGCCGATGCATCCAAGCTTGAAGTCGCTGGGTTCGATCAACAACGGAGGGTAAAACTATCGATGCTGCCGACCAACCCGCTTCGAACCCAGAATTGATGTGCAATCGCAATCATTTCCAGAGCGCTGGCCGGTCTGGGAGCATCCTCAACCGCGTGGATGACGCGCGAGGTGGCAAGAAACAGAACGGCTACGATCAGGATGAATGACCGTCCAGGCCGGGTCATTTGTGCTTCCGTGCACCTAAGCGGCTCGCGGCCGGCATCCCGTGCTTGCCCACGGAAGTCAACGACGGAATAGATCAGTAAGGTAAGAACAACGACAAACATGATTCCGGTCAACGAGAAGTATCAAAGACTGATAAGTCAGCTTTGATATCGACATTTATTTTTCCGTTCTTCCGTTCATCACTTCCGAAGTGGTGATTGCCGCCAGACTTCACACTGTCTTCTAATTCCTATTGCAAAGCGCGCCACAATTCTTACTACCCATAATTTGACTGGGCAGTCATGAAGTGTGCCGTCAAAGAAACAGGCATTTGTATTTACTACATAGCGACCGCGATGCAAGCCAAGCCTAACGAAATTCCGATCATTTAACTTCGCAAGGCAATTAATATACGCTGGGCCGCTCAGTGTTATCTCTATGCCTCTTGCGTCAGATGCCATCTGCGGCGTCACGCAATTGCAAAACGAATTCCAGCCCGATGTACATAAAGCGTGATTTGTCCGCGCAACTCTCATGGCACCGCAATTGCATGAACGCGATGGGTGCGCTTGTAAAAGAACGGATGTGGCGAGAAAAACAGTGGGAGAGTTGCTGGTTGACGTTCTGGCTGGAGCCGATGTCGAGGTGCCCGGTTAATCACCCGTGCGGCTCCCACGGATTTCAATTTCCCTAAGCAGCTCTCTGAAATCAAGCCTGAACCGGTAAATGCTCCACGTTGACCTTCTGGGCTCCCGTCGGCAGCGATACAGATGTCTCAAGGCGGGCAAGTATGCAAATTTGGTTAGCATCAGCGGTCGCCAGTCATCCCCGAGTTCCACCCTCAATCCCGTGGCTTTGGGCGGCTCCGTATTGCATCATCCGGTACAATTTATCCGGCGTTGTCAACCGGCGCTGATCGGCGACGACAGAATGAAGTTCCCGACATTTTGATTTTGACTTCCTTCTGATTGAGGCGGTCGTTATGAGCATGCGGGATGTGCCAACCGTATTCATTGTCGATGATGATAGGGATGTACGTGAGTCTCTCCAGGAACTGCTGGAGTCTGTGGGCTTGCACCCTAAGTCTTTCGGAACTGCACGAGAGTTCTTGTCGAGTCCGCGCAGCGACGGCCCCAGTTGTCTAATTCTTGACGTGAGACTTCCCGGCATTAGCGGCTTGGACCTTCAGCACGAACTGAAAAAAGGGAAACTAAGTATTCCAATCATCTTTCTCACGGCACACGCAGACGTTCCGATGTCGGTCAAGGCCATGAAGTCTGGCGCGACTGAGTTTCTCACCAAACCATTCCGGCACCAGGATCTGCTCGATGCGGTTCAGCGATCGCTCGCTCAAGATCGCATCGGCCGCGAAAAGCAGCGTGACATTTCTGAACTGCGACAACGATACAACACATTAAGCGTCCGGGAGCGCGAGGTGATGAGCCGCGTTGTTACCGGGATGCTTAACAAGCAAGTTGCGGCTGAGCTGGACGCCAGTGAAGGCACTGTCAAAATGCATCGGAGCCAGGTGATGAAAAAGATGGAGGCTCAATCCTTGCCTGAGCTCGTCAGAATGGCGGACAAGCTGAAATCCATCACATAGTCCACTTTTCTCGAATCGATGATACCTCCACCCGATTGTCGAAAGTAAGGATCCAACATCTAAAGTCTGGTTCAGTCTGCCTAAAGTTTGATTGTTCCAAGTGAGGTAATGACGTTAATCTTGTCACATGGCGATGGAGCGAGCGTCAAACTTAATAGCGATCATTGATGACGACGAGGCTATGCAGGAGTCACTGCACGACCTAATGGAGGCGGCTGGAATAGTCGCACGCTGTTTCGGATCTGCGGAAGAATTCATCGAATCCGATTTGCGTACTCACGCTGCATGCCTAATTGTTGATATCCATATGCCGAAGATGTCGGGACTGCAGTTGCAGGCCAAGTTGAAAGAAGAGGGATGCAATATTCCGGTCATCTTCGTGACGGCTCATGGCGACGCCAGGATGAGAATTCGAGCGATGAGAGAGGGTGCAGTCGAGTTCCTCGCAAAACCGTTCGATCATCACTTGTTACTCAAAAGAGTTCGTGCTGCTCTGAATATGAATATGTGAAAAGCCTGCATTTATCGCAGTCGCGTGGAGACGTAAGCCTGGAGGTTTCTGTGGGAGATGCTGCAACAATCACGGACCCTGTGACGGATCACGCCGACCGTGCGTTCGAGCGGATCATCGGCAATAGCACTGCCCTCGAATCTGTTCTCGAGCAAGTGGAGCAGGTTGCGCCCACAAGCTCGACTGTCCTCATCGAAGGCGAAACCGGTACTGGGAAGGAACTCATCGCCCATGCCATTCACAATGCAAGTCAGCGCTATGGGCGCGCATTCATAAAGCTGAACTGCGCGGCCATTCCGCTGGATCTTTTGGAAAGCGAATTGTTCGGTCATGAGAAGGGCGCCTTTACCGGTGCGATTGGGCAGAAGATCGGGCGCTTCGAAATGGCTGATAAAGGCACGCTGTTTTTGGACGAAGTTGGCGATATCCCCTCGGCGCTCCAGCCGAAGTTACTGCGTGTGCTGCAGGAACAGGAGTTCGAGCGACTAGGCAGCGGTCACACGCACAAAGTGGATGTCCGGCTGGTGGCGGCAACCAATCGGGATCTGGTGAAGTTGGTCGCTCGCGGTCGATTTCGCAGTGACCTGTATTATCGGTTGAACGTGTTCCCCATCTTGCTGCCAGCGCTCCGCGAGCGCCGGGAAGACATTCCCGCTCTTGTCACGCATTTCGTGAAGCTGTTCAGCCGCCGCATAGGGAAGCAAGTCGACAGTATTCCTCTGGAAACCATGTCTGCCTTCCAGTCGTATTCCTGGCCTGGCAACATCCGCGAGTTGCAGAACTTGGTGGAACGCGCGGTGATCCTTTCGCGGGACGGCGTGCTCCCAAACCCTCTTCACAAAAAGCAAACAGAGCTCATGATCCCCAGTCTGCATCCCAGCCGAACTTTCCACACATCGATGACCTTGGAAGACTCAGATCGCGCTTTGATTTTGGAAACGCTTGAGCAAGTGGGCTGGATCGTCGGTGGACCTCGCGGCGCAGCGGCGAAACTGGGATTGAAACGAACCACCCTCCTTGCCAGGATGAGGAGACTCGGAATTTCCAGACCTATCCCCCAGGAGGGAGCAGACGTTTTCAGCGAGTCACGTGACGAAGCTCAAGTTTGAAAGCCTAGTGGGGCAACCACCTTCCTTGTTCATATACTGGTGATATTCCGAAGCTGGATAATGATGGAAAAAGCTCATCAGCGGACTGTTAGCCACCAGAGGGACAATCCGTCTGCCTCATAGTCGGCGAATTTCAGCCCGCCGCTCCAGCACAAGACGATGATCAGTCCCAAGCGCGGCAGGCTCATGCCAACACGGTCGAGTCTTGCCGCCTGCTCGTAGTGACGCCTCACCACGGACTCCGGCGCCGAGTACGTGTCAACGCCATTACTGACTTGCGTAGACACCGCGGTTCTCCACTTCTCGCTGATCGGTAAAGTCGACGAGGAGTTTTTCTACTCAAATACCCCGCCGCATCGCCATGGGAACGACAATTCCGATCCACCAAACTTACTCTCTTCAATTCTGAACACGCCACTGCAAATCGCTTGCCACTCAGTCCAACATCGCCAACAGACGACAAATCAAGGAATTATTGGCAATTAGTGAACCGGCTGGCCGAGCACTTCCCTCCGCGCACACGCTTGTGCGCGCGCGACGGTAGTTCGACAGCGGCTGCCAGCCAGTGGTCGCCAAAGCACACGGTCTTTCTTCGCAAATCGACGCCCGATGGTGAGAAAGCCAGTGCAAACAAGTGCAAACACAGCGGATTCTGGGTATGACTGCCCGTGGCACTGGAAATGCACAAGATCAAAATAATCGAACCGGATTGGAGATTGCGATTTGTCAAGGTGAAACACAAAACCACAAAATACGATCTTAAGACACGCATCAAGGAGGCAGTCAGTGAGGGATCAGAACGACAACAAACCCATGAAGGATCTGTCAAGAAGGAATTTCTTGGGCGTCAGCTCTACAGCGCTGGCGACAGCAGCGTTTGCTGGAATCACTGCGCATGCGCAGGAGGTGCAAGATACACGCCAAGCCGATAAGGATCATTCGGCAAGCGATCCGGGACAGGAAAACAAGCCATTGCTGGACGAGAATCCGAGTTCAAACATGCCTCCTCCAACCGATAGTGGCGATATCGGTCCGGTCTGGTACTCGTTCGATTTGGCGCACAGACGGGTGCAAGAGGGTGGCTGGACGCACGAGGTGAATGCGAAGGTGCTGCCGACCTCTAAGGATCTGGCTGGCGTGAACATGCGGCTTACTGCCGGTAGCTTTCGCGAATTGCACTGGCACACCGCCGATGAGTGGGCGATCATGCTCGATGGCAACGCCCGTGTCACGGTCATGAATCCGGACGGCACGATGTTCATCGATGACGTGAGCGAGGGCGATCTGTGGCTGTTTCCGGCCGGTTTTCCCCATTCCATTCAGGGACTTCGTCCAAATGGTTCGGAGTTCCTGCTGGTGTTCGATGAAGGGGACTTCTCCGAGGACGGCACTTTCCTTCTCTCCGAGACGGTTGCGCACATTCCGCGCAGCATTTTGGCAAAAAATTTTGGCCTCGACGAGGAAACTGTCGCGAAACTGGTAAGAAAAGAGCAGCTTTACATTTTCCCGGCGGACCTGCCTCTATCTCTCGCGCAAGACAAAGCGGCAATTGGAGGACAGCGCGTTGAATCTCCCTTCAAATACACGTTCAAGATGAAGGACATGGCTCCCACGCGGAAAACACCGGGAGGCGAAGTTCGTATTGTGGACTCGCGTAATTTCCCCGTTTCCAAGAATGTTGCCGCGGCGCTCGTGACTCTCAAGCCCGGTGCCTTGCGCGAACTGCACTGGCATCCCAATGCCAGCGAGTGGCAGTTCTGGCTGGCAGGCAAAGGACGAATGACCATAGCCATGAATGAGGGTAAAGCTCGAACCATGGACTTCAATGCCAACGATGTCGGCTTTGTTCCCAGGGTTGCGACCCACGCCATCGAAAACACCGGCAAGACCGATTGCATATTTCTGGAAATGTTCAAGGCCGATCAGTTTGTCGATGTTTCCTTGAACAACTGGCTCAGGCGTGTGCCCCCCGAAGCTGTCGCTGCTCACGTGAATCTTAACCAAGAACAGATTGCGAAAATTCCTTCGGGAAAGGAACTCGTGATTGCAGGCTAACGGGTACTGGAGCATCGCTGCGCCCTGCTGCCTGGCTTGCGCCAGGAAACTGCGCAAAGACATTGAATTCCTCCTAAGGCTTGTACTTCGAGTTGCATTGGCCAAGTTACGGAAACGCGGTTACGAAGAGGTGACGCGCAGATAAATTTCTCGTGAAAATAAATTCACAATTCACTTCAGGTTTGGAATGCGGAGCGCGCCGAATTTACCGCGAAGCGCGAGTTTCCACGCGCGAGGTGAAGCCCAAAGTAAGAAATCAACAGGTTTGCCAAGTTTCTACGGTGCTTTCTGTAGGAGCCGGTGCGCGCGCGAACAGGATAGACTTGCGTGATCTCTGAGGGGAGGCGCGGTTCGCATACCAGCGATTTCGGAAATTCCGATGGATGCTTCGGTATCAGTGGGGACGCAGTCCGAGAAAGTGGCCGGACCGGCTCTTATTATCCAAGGTCGTCAGCCCGTCCGGGTTGTCGATTCGGTCCCAGACTCCTGGGCAAAGGGTTTGGTAAACCAATACAAGACGGCGGCGCCGTCGGTATTTTTACACCATTGTCAGTCTTCATGTTTTCGATATCCAGGCTTTTCGCCAAAGACCGCTGCCATGGACCTGCTCTCTAAATGCGTTTCTCCTGCGCTCCTAAAAGGAGAACTTAAGCGCTCCTTGCAGAATGCGCGGTGACGCTGCGCTGATGACCCGCCCAAACGTCGAACTGCCAATGTTGCCATCGACCGCCTGGGGACCGAAAAACTGGGCATGATTGAAGACGTTGAATGCCTCTACGCGAAACAGCAGGCTCTTGGACTCAGTGAGAGGCAGGTTCTTGGCCACAGCCATATCGTAGTTATTCTGACCGGGCCCATAGAAAAACCGCCGCTTGGCGGTACCGGGCTCTCCCAGTGAATTCATGCTGAATGCGGTCGTATCGAAGTAGCTGTTTCCGTTGTCGCGGGGATTCCTGCTCAGATGAAGTGACCCTCCGTTGTAGTCCGGCTCATCGATACTCGAGTTGTTCACTCCATTCGGGTTCGTTCCGATCAGAGAATTGTCACCGTTGTTGATCATCGTAATCGGGAAGCCCGTAGAGAAATGAGTAACCCCCGACAGCGACCATCCGCGCGTCAGGCGGCTGGGATGAAAGAGCTGATCGAAGGGCAGCTGATAGTCGTAGCTGAGGACGAAGTTATGCTTCAAGTCGAAAGAAGAGATCGCATAGCTGCGAGCCGGATTGAAAGGGTAGACCTCCTCTCCGATGTTGGAAGACCGGTCCAGCGATTTGCCGTAGGTATAGGAAGCCTCGAACTCGAGGCGTCCGGCGGTGTGGCGCGCACTTAACTCCAGCGCGTTGTAATTGGCCTGGCCGATGTTGGACTGGAGGGCATTGCTGCCGAAATTCGGCCCCAGTTGTTGCCGTGTCCCGTTCACGCCCCCGCCTGCGGCTGGGAAGTAGACTGTGTCCTCGCCGAACGGGCCGCAGGTAAGCGTTCCGGACATCACGTCGCTCGGCTGGCTCAAGCTCAGGCAGAGAGCGGGGTTGCCGGGATTCTCCGCAATCAGCACACGCTGTCGGTGCGTCGAAGAGCCGATATAAGTTGCGTCAAAAACGGTCTTGGGACCGGCCTGACGCTCGATCGAAAGCGACCATTCTTCGGTATACGGGGTGTGGTTGTGAATGTCATATCCGGGAATGCCGCTGATTGGCTCGTAAGTGGGCCAGTTGATGTTCGGATCGGGATGGCTGCGTGAGGAGTTGAGCGGCGCAAAGGTATAGGGAAAGGGCTGCCCGTTGTTAGCCCCATCCGCAGCACCGATGAAGGGCGTTGCAAAGAGCGGCGGCTCCGGACTGCTATAAGTGGTTCCGTAGGGGGCGTTGGCTGCGAGAATGCCGATCGAAGTAGCATCGATGGCCGTGTAGAAGATCCCGTAACTCGCGCGGACACTGCTGGAACCTGGCGCGCCGAGCAGCTTTCCAAGAAAACTTTCCGCCTTTCCCTGCGGCGCCCACGCGAGGCCCACGCGTGGCGAGAAATCGCGAGCATCGATGGGGGCTAGTGTGTTGGGGATGCCGCGATCGCCCGGATAAAGAATGCCCGGAGGTGCACCGGGGAAGACGACGGACTGAGCACCCGGCACAAAGGTTGAAATCTGGTTGTACCTCTCCGACCATGGCGCAATGTGGTCCCAGCGCAGTCCGTAGTTGAGCGTCAGATTTTGGAGTACATGCCAACTGTCCTGGGCAAAGAACCCGACATATTTGTTCCGGGCGTAAAAGGGGTTCAGCTGGCTTTGGTTATATTGGGCGGGTACGCCGATCAGGAAGTCGGCAAAGTCCACGCCGGTCTCCTGTCCGGCGAAGACAAAGCTTCCGTTGAACTGAGCGATGGGCGCGGCGTTGACCTGGTCGGCGTGAAACTCTCCGCCGAACTTCATGGTGTGATTGCCGAGCACCTTCGAAAAGGTGTCGGAGATCTGGTACGTGTTGTTGACTTGAATGAGCTGATTGGCTGCAGCGCCAGTGGAATAGGCGTTGAAATTCAGATTCTCCACACTCTGTCCCTTCGGGTCGAGTGCCACGATGCTGTCGCTTCCGTCCGCGTTCACAAAACCCTGGGAGGCCAGACTGACTCCGCGTCCGCCGATGGGCTGACCGAGGTTCGTATTGTCGCGCATAAAGCTCACGTGGAATTCATTGACCATCGCAGCGCCGAAGCTCTTCGTGTCTCCCAGTGTAAACAACTGTGCGCGGCCCGTAGTGTCCGCCGAAAAGCCGGGGACGCTGGCGCCGCTCTGCGCGACCGGATAGGGATTGACAAGGTAGAAATCATCGAGGAAGTAGTATGCCGACATCAGTCCCCACCGTGTCTGTGCGTCAATTCTTGCGCCGGCTTTGTCATCGCGCAGCGTCTGGTTATCAGAAGAGGTTGCGAAGGTTCCGAGTGGAGTATTCGGGGTCGGGATGTACTGTAGCATTTGCTGCGCTGGCAGCGACCAGGCGGTTTTCGGAATCACGGCATTGGGAAAAACGCAGGTGGAGGAAGAGGTGCAACCGGGCAGATAGTACGGTTCGCCGGCGGCCACCTGGTAACCCAGTCTCTGCGTCAGGATGTTGGCAAAATTTGACCCGCTTACGAGGCCGCTCAATTGGTTTCCTGTCCTTTCGGTTGTGAAATCCGAAAGATTGCCCGCGCGGTCAGCGTTTGAAGGCACGGCTATATTACCGGTATCGACCCCTTGTGTCTGTCGGGTACCCTGATAGTCGAGGAAGAAAAAGAGCTTGTCTTTGCGGATCGGACCGCCGAAGGTTCCACCGAACTGGTTCTGGCGAAACGCTCCGCGGGTCGGTGAGAAGTAATTGCGGGCGTCGAGATCAGTGTTGCGGAGAAACTCGAAGGCGTTGCCATGATATTTGTTGCTTCCGGATTTTGTGACGACACTGACCTGTCCGCCGCTATATTCGCCGTACTCAGCATCGAAGTTGCTGGTAATGATACGAAACTCGGAGATGGAGTCGAGGTTGGGTATCACCGCCGTGCCGGCATTGACGTCCTCCTCAACGTCGCTTCCGTTTACGCTGAAATAGTTGGCGGTCTCTCTCTGGCCGTTCACGGAGAGGTTACCCGGGTTGAGCGTTCCTGAAGGGTTGAGGACGGTAGCTCCGACGTCTTGCACCGTAGTGTCGGTGATTGCGGTCTGGGGAGTAACCCCTGGCTGCAGGGACAGAAGGTCAGTGTAGCTGCGCCCGTCAAGAGGAACTGAAGTCATCTGCCGCCCGGTGATGACCTGGCCCAGTTGCGAACTGGCGGTTTCAACATGCAGCGTATTGTCGGTAACCGTCACACTCTGGGACACGCCGCCGACCGCAAGCGATGCATTAAGCGTAAGCGCAGCGTTGGTATCGAGGGTAATGTCCCTTCGTTCGTAGCTGCCAAAGCCGACAGCGTCGACCTCGAGCACGTAGCGGCCCACGGGAAGAACCGCGAAGGTATAGTGCCCTTTGCCGTCTGTGTGCGTTTCATAGGAAAGTCCCTGGTTCGTCTCCTTAACGGTAACGTGAGTATTGGCAATCACATTTCCCCCAGGATCCTTGATCGTGCCAGAGATGCTGCCACCCACGCTTGCTAAAAGAGCGGTAATTGACAGAACAAATGCAATGCAGGGGAGTGGTACGGTCCTGGCAAGAAGGCGAACAATTCTGCTGAACATGCTTCCTTTCCTTTCATCTTGTTCTCTGGGCCAGAGGCCCTCAAGAGCCTCCTTTGGACTTACATGCGACTGAGTCGCAAGTAGCGATTAAGAAAAAATGCAGAACGCTCAAACGGTTGCCTGACGGGTATGGCATTTTTCACAGACGCCTCCGACTTCCAGACGAATCGCGCGAATCTCGAAGCGGCTCCGTGTGGCCATTTCTCTCTTCAGTTTCTCAAACAAATTGCTCGTAAACTCCATGACGGCACCGCACTGAAAGCAGGCCATGTGGCAATGATCATGGTTGGTTTTGACTTCGTAATAGTGCTTCTCGCCCTGGATATGCATCAGGTCCAGCTCATCGATCAGGCCACGGCGCTTCAGCAAGTCGATCGTGCGATAGACCGTCGAGCGATCGATACGCGGATCTTTTTTTCTGGCAAGCTCGAGCAGGGTCGCTGCGTCGAGATGCCGGGGCGAATCCTGGATAATGCCGACGATCAGCCGCCGTTGTTCCGTGATGCGTATACCGCGCGTCGTCAACTCATTCATCAAGGAAGATCGCGTTACTTCCCGTTGACTGCCAACCCGGCCTAGTTGCGACTCATTTGCAAGAATAGCGCCAGTAAGCATAGTACTTAAATCCCTCTTCACAGAAAAACGGTTGCGGAATCTAGTTGCAACTCAGTAGCAAGTAGGCCAAAAAAATATTAGAAACGGTAGTCGTGTATTTGTCAATCTCTGGTGGGACAAAACTGCGGGCGATCTCCGTCTACGCTTCTAAGGGGCAGACATTATTGCGATTTCGGCTTTGCTTCAACCGAGCCTTGAACCGGTTGCTGCGACGTTGATTTAGATGAGACGCCAGTGCCCGTTTCTTTGCTAGGCGGAACTTCGGTTCCGGTTGGATAGATGACGATCCGCACGGTACCCCAGGGAGCGTCCCCCTTTCCCTCCGCTTGCTTGCCCATCCCGAGAGTTTTCAGTTGACTATCGTCAAATCCGAAGTTTTCAACTAAGTATTCGCGCACAACCATGGCCCTCGCCTCTGTCAGCGTCAAATCCTTCTGGGTGTCGCCTTCCATGCCAGCCGACACCACAACCACCGCAAAACCGTACTGATTATCAGCGAGGAACTGACCGCCGGCGGTCAAAGATTTTTGATTCTTCAGCTTGGCCGTATTCTGCTTTTCGAAAAGCTGCTTCGCTGAATAGGTGAATTCCTTGATCGATGTGCTTTGCGGCAGCCTTTCGATCTCATACCTTGCGAGCTCCGCTGAATCTTCGTAGCCGCGGCTTTTGAAATAGCCGCGCACAAAAAAATTGTGTTTCAGAGCTTCCATGTTTTCCTGGAAGTCGGTAACTCCCGCTTGCGCCGCGACCATGGTGTCGTTCAAGGTGGTCGTAGTCTGCGCCAGATTGTTGTAAAGTTTCTTGTCATTCACCAGCGCTCCCACAGTTCCTTGCCCCCTGTCGATTTTGGCGCTGATCGAGTTCAAATTCGCCGTCGCGCGAGTGGCATTCTGGATGGCTTGCTGGCTGCTATCCAGAATCACACTCGTCTTTTCCAGTAGATCTGCCATTTGCAGGGGCGGATGGCTGGCGATGAACTCGCCATCCCGCACGTTGGCTGTCCCAGCCGACCCAATTGAGATCGCCAAATATTGATTGCCCAACAGTCCCTCGGTTTCTATGGTGGCCACGGAGTCTTGTTTGATGATCTCGTGCGTGGAATTGTCCAGATCCATGATTACCGTGATCTTATCGCCTGGTTTGTGCGGTAGCACGATATTGCGTACGGTGCCAACGTGAACCCCGCCGACGCGCACATCGCCTCCCGCATCCAGTCCCACCACATCGGCAAATTGCGATTTCAATCGGTACGTGGAGCTGAAAAGATACCGCTTGCCCCCGATGATGAAGACGCCAGTCACCAGAATTGCTAGGGTCGCAACTATGAAAATTCCCAGGCGCACCGCTCTCGACATATGTTCTCCTACGAATGCTTCACAAACTCTCTGACAAACTCGATGTCACTCTTCTGCAGTTCTTCAAAAGTGCCCTCGATCACTACATTCCCGTCATCGAGCAGAGCCAGACGGTTCGCAATCGTCTTTGCACTGTGCAGATCATGCGTCACCACAATGGACGCGATGTGATGTTCTTGCTGAAGCTTGAGAACCAGATCATCGATCTCCCCGGAACTGATCGGGTCCAGACCTGCCGTGGGCTCGTCGAGAAGCAGAATATCCGGTTCCAAAATCAGTGCCCGCGCCAGTCCTACTCTCTTCTGCATGCCACCGGAGATATCCGCGGGCATTTTCTCTAAGTGACCTTCCATTCCGACGTCCGCCAGTAATTTTTGCACTCGGTCTGCCTGCTCAGACTTTGACATCTCCCTTTTATGATGTAGCAGCGGAAAAGCCACGTTCTGCGCGACATTGAGCGAATCGTACAGAGCGGCGTGCTGAAACAGAAACCCCATCTTCAACCGGACGCTGCCGAGTTCGTCGATTGTCAGACCCGTAATTTCTTCCCCTTGGATGCGCACCGATCCAGAGTCTGGCTTTTCCAAGCCGATGATGATCCTAAGCGATACGCTCTTGCCGGTGCCGCTCCGACCTAGCACCGCCAAGGTCTCGCCGGTTGCCACGTTGAGGCAGATGCCGTTCAAAACCTTCTGACTTCCGAAGGATTTGTGCAAGTCCTTGACGGCGACCGCCAGCACGCCTGTGTCTTTCCTGCCCTCGCCTGGCTTCATCTCGGGTTGATTCGCAATTCGTTGAATTGTATCCATACGTATTTCACCCGCTAAGCGTTCAAGGGAAGAAGATGAGAATGACTTTCACGAGCACGACGTCAGCTAAGATGACGAACAGGGAAGACAAAACCACCGAACTGGTGGCCGCACGACCCACGCCTGCGGCGCCTCCTTGGGTCCGCATCCCTTGAAAACAGGCAATTGACCCGATGATTAAGCCAAATACAGCCGTCTTAAAAGTGGGTGGCAGGAAATCATTGAAATCGGCGCCCTTAAAACCGCTATTGATGAACTGGTGCAATGAGAGCGGCTCCACCAGAGCCTGTGCAAACCAGCCCATCACCAAGCCGCATGCGTCAGCGGCGAGAGTCAGCAAAGGCAGCATCAGGATGCAAGCCATGATGCGGGTCGCAGCCAGCAGGCGATAAGGGTTTACTGCGGATGCTTCGATGGCGTCGATCTGCTCCGTCACCTTCATCGAAGCCAACTCCGCACCAATCCCCGCGCCTACCCGGCCACTCACCACCAGACCGGTAATGATCGGACCGGTCTCGTGGATCACTGAAAACACGATTGCGGCGGGAAGCAGCGATTTGGCGCCAAATCTAGTCAGGCTGTAACGCGCTTCCATGGAGAGTACAACTCCAGTGGCGGCACCAGCCAAAGCTACTAAAGGTAGAGATTTTGATCCAATTTCGTCGAGTTGCAGAAACAATTCGCGGAATTCAAAAGGGGGCGTCACTGCAGCTCGCAAGACTTGCCAACAAAATATGCCCAAATCTCCGAACCACTCGAAGAACTGGCTAATCAACCCGTTGGTAGAGGCGACGCTAGAAGACATGATGGGGTTTGAGCTGCCATATCGCGGAATATGCCTGCGATTCCCCTCGATTTCCCGTTCAGCAACCGAGCTGATCCGCCTTGGTACTGCGCGGGCACTACTTAAGATGCATGCGAGAAAGCAAAGGATGGGGACCGTTGTAGCGGAATTCCGGGGGCGGTATTCGCCCATGTACCCCAGCTTGGTCTGGTCGCACATCCGGAGGACATCCCCGCCGTCGAGGCGACCGGGATACCACGCGTAAACGTCAGTCTCATCATACGAAATAGCCGTCTTTCCTGGAAGATGTGCTTTCCCGCTAACGCAGGCAGTCGAAACCGTGTATAGTTGTTGCGCTTTTCTTTACACCAATCTTGAGGACCGGAAACAGTTCTGCGCTTCCCCTGGCCCAGAACCTGTACCTGACCGAGGATTCTGCCTGGAGCAGCCCCCTAGGAATTCAATCGCAGATCTGAGAACTGAGGAATAATCCCGAATGCAAAGCACACGGAACTGGCCGTCAATGACGAAAGTAGCCCTTCTGTTCTCTTTCGCCTTCTTCAGCATTCCCATGGTTGCCGGCACGGTCGCGACAGCTGATTGCTCGTCCTTGGCAATTCCCCGCGTCACCGAAAACGTGAATGATGACGTGCGGACTCCGCTCAAGGGCGGCGTCCACCGGCTTGCTCGCGCCGAGTTCGACCGTGGCAGCGTCGATGACAGCCTGCCGATGGAGCGCATCATCCTGATGCTCCAGCGCAGCCCCGAGCAGGAACTGGCTCTGATGACGCATATCGACCAGATGCACAATAGCCTCTCACCACAGTTTCACCGATGGCTCAGTGCAGAACAATTCGGCGCCTGCTATGGGATAGCGGAGGCAGACCTTTCCGCCGTGACCACGTGGCTCGAAGCTCACGGCTTCAGGGTGGATACGGTTCCGGCGGGCAGGACGTCAATCATTTTCAGCGGAACTGCCGCACAAGTGCGGGACGCGTTTCATACCGAGATTCACAAGCTGAATGTGAATGGCCGGCAACACATTGCCAACATGAGTTCGCCTGACGTACCGGCGGCCCTCGCACCCGTAATTGCGGGCTTTCGTTCCCTTCACGATTTCTTCCCCAAGCCTATGGTGCATGTGGACGGTCCAATCCGTCGAGATGCAAAAACACATTTGTGGCAGCACGTGGGAGAGAACGGTCATGAGTCCAGCGGCAGTCCCCTGCTCACTTTCGCCGTCGATGGCACCGAGTTTCTGGCCGTTGGCCCGCAGGATTTCTACACGATCTACAATGAGGATCCCCTGCTGAAGGCAGCGAAACCGATCAATGGCGCGGGACAGACACTGGCGGTGATCGAACCCACCAACATCCAAAAGACGGACGTTACCACGTTTCGATCTCAATTTGGGCTCCCCGCGTATCCAGCCACTCCCAACAGCACTCATGGCGGGGTCAACTGGATGTTCGGCATCAGCGGCTATTGCAACAATCCAGGGGCGTTGGGTGGCGACGCCCAGGCTGAAGCTTCCCTGGATGCGGAGTGGGTCGGGACGACAGCGCCGGCTGCAATCATTGACTTTGTTGCTTGCGCTGATACCTCGACCACTTCGGGGGTCGATCTTGCGGGTACCTACGTTGTCGATCATCTTGCCAGCTCCGTTTCGGCGATCAGCGTCAGCTACGGAGTTTGCGAGGCGCAATTGGTGACCAACTCCACTGGTTTCGAGACGAACAGTTTTTACAAGACCCTGTGGGAACAAGCGGTCGCAGAAGGGCAAACCCCGGTCGTCGCTGCCGGTGACAGCGGCGATGACACCTGCGATCGCGGCGACGCATCTGGCGTCGGGGAGACCGGTATTTCGGTCAGCGGATTGGCCTCGACTCCTTACAATGTTTCGGCAGGCGGGACTGATTTCTCCGATGTCTACGAAAATGGCGGAACTATTCCCACTCCATACTGGAATAGCAATGACAAATCGCCCTATGGATCGGCGCTTTCCTACATGCCGGAGAAGTCATGGAACAACACCTGCGGCAGCACCGTGGCGGCGGCATTTGTTGGGGTAACGCCGGCAGAGTTGTGTAACGTTGACGGAATAGGCGTGACGTTAGACGGCGGTGGCGGAGGCGTCAGCACGATTTACCCCCTGCCGACCTGGCAGAGCGCGTACGGCGTTGGCCTAGGCAGCAATTTTACGTCTAAGTCTTTCCGGAATCTGCCCGACCTGTCGTTCTTTGCCTCTGACGGCGGGTTCTGGAATCATCTCCTGGTTTTTTGCGATTCGAATATAGGTTCGTGCGATTATGCAGTTGGCTCGGACGCGGCCGCATTGTCGGCGGGTGGCACTTCTTTTGTCGCTCCCATGCTCACTGGCATCATCGGGCTCATCAATCAGGCCAACCCATCAGGCAGTCCTGCTGAGCTCACGCGCCAGGGACAGGCAAACTACACGTTTTATGCCCTTGCCCGCAACGAATATGGCACCACGGCCGCCGAGAACACTTCCACCACCAAGCCCAGTGTGTACACGTGTGAATCAAACCCTCTCGCCATCAGCACCTATAGCTCGGTTGCTCCCAATTGCATTTTCCATGAGTTGAACCGGACGCCGGTGGTGCACACGAGCACCTGTGTCGGCGCGAACAATACGAATTGCATCCAGGACAACAATGTTCAGCCTTGTGTCACGGGCACGACCAAATGCTTTACCGGCACCCGAGGTGATGAGGTCGGATTGCTCTCCCTTTCGACCTCTGTGTTTGATCCCGCCTTTCCGCAAAGTGCAGGCTACAACAGCGCGGCCGGTCTCGGCAGCGCCAACATTGCCAACCTGGTGAATGGCTGGAAGACCGTCACCACCCCGTTTGTTAGTGCCACTACGCTGGCCGCCAGTCCAACGTCCCTTGCGGTTACGGGCACAACCACGGTAACGGCGACGGTAACTGCAACCGGCCGGGGCAGCCTGGCGCCGCCTCTCGGGACTGTCACCTTTTATTCCGGAACCGCGTGCAGCGGCACACCGTTGGGCACCTCCGCGTTGAAGCCGGCAAGCGGATGTACCACAAGTTGCCACTCTACCGCGTCGTTGTCAGGCGTCAAGGGAATTGAACTGGGCGGAGTCGGAACCAAAAGCGTGGAAGCGTGTTTCAGCGGAGACGGTGCCAATGATGCGGCCTCGAAGGGAACTGCCTCCATCACTGTGAACAAAGCAGCCTCGACCACTACCGTGGTCTCGAGCAAGAATCCGTCCACGGTGGGCGGATCGGTGACGTTCACTGCGACGGTGGTGCCGGCAGGCCCCCCGGTACCAACCGGGACGGTGAAGTTCACCTCGAATGGTACGACCATCTCCGGCTGCTCGGCGGTGGTGGTGACTTCGTCGCGCACTGCAGCGTGTACCACGACATCGCTGACGGCAGGCACGGACACCATCAAAGCCAGCTATTCAGGCAACAGCGATTACACGGGCAGCAACGGCTCGGTAACGCAGACCGTGAAAAAAGCCGCCTCGACCACAGCTGTGGTTTCGAGCAAGAGTCGGTTCGCGATGTGAATCCGCGCCGGAGTTTCGGAAGACGTCGCAAGGGAAATCAGCGGGCACAAAATCCGCTCCATGTTCGACCATCGTAGCCGCCTTTGTAGAAACCATGCCCCTGCGGGCCGGTGTCGTCGTTTTCGATCGCCAGGGACCATGGTGGTTGAAAACCCGTTCGTCACGGCCGCGCGAAGCGGCAAGTCTGGAGGATGCCGCTGCCATCGGCGCCTGCTCGGAGAGGGATGTTCGCTGGGGTTGAAATGGTTCGGCGTGGCACTCTATGCCTGAGATAAAGATAGCGATTTCTTTCTCTTGCGTGAGATTGACGGTTTCTTCGAGCCCTTCCTGTCCTTACCTGCTACATCCTTAAAATCAAGACCGGCCGCCGTCAAGATCGCCCGCACCTCATCCATTGCTTTCTGCTTGCGCTCCTCATCCCGTCTTTCTGCGACTGCGAATAGGCCTCCAGCTCGCCCGGTTCCCTACCGCTCAATGCGTCGAGTAGGCCGCAGGGCGACATGGCCCGAGAGACGCCCCTCTCGCGGCGAAGCTCCTTCATTGCCAGCTTTCAAAAGGGCATTCGACGCAAGCTCAACTGACGACAAAGCGGCCGATGTCTGCCCATTTTGAGGCTGTGTAAAATACTGTGCTTTGCAGGGTCGATCGGCCTCTATCTTCACCTCACGACGGCCACCATCAAGGTCCGCCATCCCGAGTTCTCGCACGTCGTGAAGATTCAGGATTTCGAAAACTGGCTGAAGCGGGGATGCAACAGCCCCAAGGACCTGGTCTTGAAAGGCCGGCTGCGCCGGATGCAGGGCCTGCCGCAATAAGGAGATAGCAAATGCAAAACGTCGCGAACCATAACGTCACTCGGAAGATTCAGTACCGACACGGAATGATGCGCAGAGAAGACAGCCTCGGCGTTGTGACAACACCTTCTATCGCAGATATCGCGAACTGCGAAACGAGGGGGTTACGTCTACCCCAATCTGATCGAGTAGAACGACCTCTTGTTCGTCACGTGGTGCAAGCTTCGTCGAGCTTCCCCAAAACGAACTCCTGAATAGCATTGATGCTGCGAAAATTCTCAACCGTGATCTCTTCGTCGCCGATCGCCACCGAGAAGGTCTCTTCCACGAAAAACACCAGCCGGAAAATCCCCACCGAGTCCAGCACACCTGTGCTCGTAAGGGAGTCGTCGTCGGCGAGTTTCGGCACACCACGGCGTACGGCGATTTTCATGATGAATTCGCGAACTCGGTCTTTCAGGAGTGCTGGTGCCATCTTTACCATTCCGCCCCCTTTTTCCCCTAGCGCATCCTGCGGATGAGTCAAAGTCATACGCAGTAACTCCTCGCTTTCTCCACAACCTCAAGAACTGGTGGGTTGTACTTCCGCTTTCAAGCGCTCGCGATCAATCTTTCCCGTGGAAGTCCTGGGCAGATGCTCGCAGAGCTGTATATTACCGGGCACCATGTAGCGCGGCAGGTGAAGAGCGCAGTGCTGCTGCAAGTCGCTCTCGCTTAATCGCGATCCGTTGTGCAGGGCGACGACTGCATGGATGCACGAACCGTTCAGCGGATCCGCCGTCGCGAAGGCTCCCGCCTCGGAGACCGCGCTGTGGCGCAGCAGGGCTGCCTCGACTTCCCCAAGTTCGACACGATAGCCTCTGACTTTGACTTGATTGTCGCGGCGCCCCAGGAAGTCATAGTCTCCATCGCTGCGCAAAACGACGACGTCGCCGGTGCGATAGACGTTCTCGGCAAAGTTCGGCTGGAAAGGATTAGGTACTACCATTTTTCGAGTCTTCTGCGGATCGCCCCAATAGCCCAGCGTTACCGACGGACCGCGTACATAAAGCTCACCCTTTCCACCCGCATGGATTACACGCTGGCCTTGCTCGTCCACCGCGAAGACCTCGGTGTTTCCGCAGGCGCTTCCGATGGGAAGCGCTTCCATTTCAGCGAGGCGCGAACGGTCGACCCGGTAGTAAGTACAGACGTTGGTCTCGGTTGGACCATACAGATTATAAAGTTCCACGTCAGGGAGAAGCTCCGCCAGCCGCTGCAGGTGCTTGATCGGGAAAACCTCGCCGGCAAAAAGAATGGTCCGCAGCTTGGGAAAGCGCTCTTTGGTCAACTTGCCATGCAGCGCCAGTTGGACTAACGCGCCTGGCACCGAATACCAAATACTAATGTTATGCGTTTCGATGAACTTCGCCACACTGGCCGGAAAAATCTGGATGTCTTCCGGAACCATGTGCAACGTCGCACCCGCTTCGATGGTGTTGTAGATGTCGAACACCGACAGATCGAAGTGCAGCGGAGCGTGGCCTGAAAGTTGATCCTCGGGATGTACATGGAACGCGTTGGCGCACCATTCGACAAACGTGAGCGCATTTTGATGCGAAAGCATCACGCCCTTGGGCTCGCCGGTAGAGCCCGAAGTGTAGAGAATGTATGCCAGATCCGTGGTCACAGGCTGTAAGTCGAGTGAGCGGTCGCTACGATAGCTCGCCAGCGATTCCCAGGAAACCGAATTTCCCAGTTCCTTTTCAGCTGGCTCACCGAAAACGATTTGCAAAGCGAGGCGTCCGGTCGTCTCGCGATCCAGCCTGCCCAAACGTAAACTGTCGGTGACCAGCCCCTTCATCTTGCAATTGCCGATGATGTATGCCGCCCGCGCCGGTGGCTGTTCCGGATCAAGCGGCACATAGCCCGCTCCCGCTTTCAAAATTCCGAACATGGCGACCAGCGATTCCACCGACTTGGGGAAATAGAGCCCGACCCGGTCGCCTTTTTGGATCCCGCGCTCGCGCAGTAGATGAGACAGTTGGTTGGAACGTTCCTCCAGTTCGCGGTAGGTCAGAGTACAGCCTCGGGCGCAGACGGCTGTCGCCTGCGGCCGCTGCTCTGCACTTCGCCGCAACAGTTGAGGAAGATGGTATGCCATGTCTTACCTTGGCCCGCGGCACAACTCAAAGCCCGTGGAAGCCCGCAAGGATCATCTTTTGGATCTCGCTTGTCCCCGAATAGATCTTGCCCGCAATCGAGTCCCGCAACTCACGCTCGATCTGGTAATCAGTCATGTAGCCATAGCCGCCGTGGATCTGGATCGCGTCCAGGCAACTCTGGATGCAGGCCTCGCTCACATAGGTTTTGGCGATGGCAGCTTCCCGCAGCGGGTGCTTCCCCTGCTTCTTTAGCCAGCCCGCTTTGTAGAGGATCAGGCGCGCGGTCTCCAGGCGGATATCCATATCGGCAATCTTGCTGGCAATGGCCGGGAACTGGCCAATCGGCTGGCCGAATTGCTCACGGTCGGTAGCGTATTGCAGGGAGGTCTCCAGCAGCCGCCGCATCATCCCCAGATGGCTAGCGAGAATGCAAATGCGCTCCCACTCCATCGAGGCGGTAAAGATCGCCTGGCCGAGGCCCTCGCGGCCCAGCACGTTCGCCGCCGGGACCTCGCAATCCTCAAACACCAGCTCGGCCATGGGGGAGGTGCGCAGTCCCATCTTGTCCAACTTCTTGCTGATAGTGAAGCCAGGCGTTCCCCTGTCGACGATGAAAGCGGTAATGCCGGCCGGGTCCTTGGTAGGATCAACATTGGCAAACACGATTACGACATCGGCGATCGGCGCATTCGTAATGAAAGTCTTGGTGCCGTTGATGACATAACGATCGCTCTTGCGTTCGGCGCGTGACAGCAGCGCGAACGCGTCCGATCCAGAAGCGGGCTCCGTCATTGCGTGCACACCAACGATCTCGCCGCTCACCAGCTTCGGCAAGTACCGTCGCTTCTGTTCCACGCTCCCGAAACTCTGGAAGGGAATTTCCGAGCTCCACATGTGAGCATTGATGGAGAAAATCAACCCGTTGTCGCGGCAGCCGTAACCCAAGGCCTCCAGGGCGCAGACCGTCGTCAGGATGTCTGCTCCGCCCCCACCGTATTCCTGGGCCACGGGCAATCCCTGGATGCCAAACGCGGCGCACCGTTTCCAGCCATCCCAAGAGAATTCCTGTTTCAGGTCGCGCGCAATCAGATCCTGGTTCAGCTCCTCAAGCGCAAACTTGATGATCGACTTCTGCAGCGCTAGCTCATCGTCACTCCAGGCGAAATCCACGATGATTACCTCTTTGAACTGAATCGCTGCGCTAAATAAAGATGCAGGCAGGTTGTTCTGAACCGAGACATACGAGCGCAAGCAGCTTGGCCGAACAGTCGCGGGCGTCTACCCGTCTGCGTTCAAGAGCCGAAGTGCGTCAGGATATGACAGCACCGGCGCCTTCCCGCTTGGGCGTTGCCGCTTCCGCAGTCTCAGACGCGGCGCATCTCCGCTGGTACTCCGCTTTTCCACCCAATATGAGTGACGTAGAGATGGAGCGCCCCATGCTGATCCGTGCCGGCACCCCCGCTACGGTAGTGTCGTCTGGCACATTGGCGATCACTAGGCTATTGGGGGCGATAACTACGTTGTTGCCGATCGTGATTGGCCCCACGATCTTGGCTCCGGATCCGATCAGCACGTTGTCCCCAATAGAGCGAACACCATAGGCCAGCACGACACCGGTCTGCACCGTACAATTCGCGCCAATCTTGGTAGGGGGAATAAAGATGCCGTACACCGTGTGGACGACAAAGCCGGGCCCGATGGCAGCCTTTGAGGAAATGTGGACGCCCGTCAGTAACTGACTAAGTCCCCGCACTAACAGGACCGGCATCCAAGCCAAGTGCCGGACCACGGGCAGCCGGATACTCCGCATGAAGTGGCAGAAACGATAACATAGTACCGCAAGCGTACCAGGCTGAAAAAACACCCGGAAGCGCCGATCTCGATCACTGCCGACATTCACCTCGCGCGCCATCGCGATATCGGCGCGAACGTTCTCTAGCACCGCACCACCTCCGAGCCACCGAGGTTGCCTTCAGGTGGTCCCCAAGCCGCTGTAAAAAGATGTTGGCCCACAAAGCCCACAAAGTCAAGCGCCCTGGCTGATTCGGCTGATTCGTGCTGCTTCGTCTCATGAAGTGTCCCCATCTTCCCCACACAATAGAAAAATGTCGTCGGTTTTCGGTGTCGCGGGCTAAAGCGGACAGTATTGCGAGAACTGCCACGTGGGCACCTCATCCCGTCTCTTCTTAAACGACTGCGAATAGGCCTCCAGCTCGCCCAGTTCCCTGTCGCTCAATGCGTCGATAGATCGCAGGGCGACATGGGCCGAGAGACGCCCCTCTCGCGGCGAAACTCCTTCATTGCCAGCTTTCAAAAGGGCATTCGACGCAAGCTCAATTGACGACAAATCTCCAATGGGAAAAGCACAAATCCGCCGCACGCCGCATTCATACCCGGCTGCTGATGGGCGGTTAAAGCTGACCCTCTCTCCTCGCCTGCTCCCGGCTTTCGTCATCAAGTAGAATTGCGCCATGAGCCAAGAACAGTTCGCGTTCTGGAACGATGCCGCCTCGGTGATGAAGGACTGGAAGGCGCACAAGGCGAAGTCGAGGCTGCAAGAATACTGGATTGGGTTTGCGCCTGGTTCACCGTTCGATGCTGTGGCGGCGACGATTTCCCTGCTCACGCGGGTTGAACGCTACGAAGAAGCCCTTCGCGTGATCGCGCGCGGTGATGGGGGCGCGGCCCCGGCACCTTTCGCGGCGCTACGCCGCGCATTGGCCAGGTGGGAGCGAGGCTGACTTTCTAAAGTGAGCTACTACCACATAAACATGCTGGAGTGCGCTTGCGTGAAATCGCGTCCTCTTCTGCTCGTCGTCCTATTGACTCTTCCCGGGATATCCCAAACCTCCGGGCTCAACTCCGATCCGATTGGCCAATACGTGCAATCCGAAATGCAAAGACAGCAGATCCCGGGATTGGCGCTCTTGGTTGCTCGCGACGGCAAGATTGTCAAGGCGCAAGGTTACGGCCTGGCCAACGTCGAGCTTCAGGTTCCAGTCAAACCGGAGACCGTTTTCCAATCCGGCTCCGTTGGCAAGCAGTTCACAGCGACTGCTGTCATGATGCTAGTTGAGGAAGGCAAGATCAAGCTCGACGACCCGATTTCGCATTACATGAAAGACGCTCCGAAGAGCTGGAACCAGGTGACCGTGCGCGAGCTGCTCAGCCACACTGCAGGCTTCACCGACTATCCCGACAATTTCAATTTCCGCAAGGACTATACAGAAGATGAATTGTTCAAGGTGATAGCTGGCATTCCGCTTGCGTTCCCGCCGGGTACCAAATGGCACTACAGCAATCTGGGATACGCGACTTTAGGCATTCTGATTCACCGAGTCACGGGCAAGTTCTACGGTGACTTTCTCCAAGAAAGAATATTTCAGCCTTTAGGAATGACCACAACCCGAGTCATGACCGAAGCGGACATCGTCCCCAACCGCGCCGCCGGGTACCGGTTAGTGAAGGGAGAAGTGAAGAACCAGGAATGGGTGGCGCCCACGGTGAATACGACGGCCGACGGTAGTCTCTATTTCTCAATACTGGACCTGGCGAAGTGGGACGCTGCGCTTTACACGGAGACGCTTTTGAAGCGATCTAGTCTTGAACAGATGTGGACCCCTGCCAATCTCAGCAACGGTCAACCCAACTCGGGTCACTACGGTTTCGGCTGGGTCATCGAAAACAGACGCGGGCACCGCGTGCTCGACCACGGCGGTGCCTGGCAGGGCTTCAGGACCCACATCTCCCGCTATGTGGATGACAAACTCACGGTAGTCATCCTCACGAATTTGGGAGACGCTGATCCAGGGCGCATCACGGAACACGTTGCTGGAATTTATTTGTCCGCCGGTGACAGTGCGATTACTCGCCGTTAGCCGGCTGGGGGCGAGCAGCCTACCACCGTCCTCGCCTCGCAGTGCAGTTTGCCCCGTTCGTCTCCAGGCGAAGTTAATACTACAATCGACCATTCTGTTACACGCCTTTCTGGAAGCTGTGTCCTGTTAGAACCCTTTGCGCGATTGCAAACAGTGATCCGGCGCACCGGCCTTGCCGTGAAGGAATTTCGCGCGGCGATAGTGCGGCCCCTCCTGAATGGGCGGTTGGACGCCGGTGTTAATTTCCTTTTCGCAAGCGGCTAGACCGGCCCACGCTCTGCGATCATCAAGTCTGCCAGCAGTGCCAAGCACGTCTTCTCGCCGGCAACCGGGAAAACATATCCGTCAGGAAGTTCTCTGGCTGCAGTCAGAGCGGACTTGAACTGAGCAGAATTACAAGCTCGTCGATTCAACTCACGTAGAGTCGGGAAGAGGCGCAGTGGCGGGAGACGGAAACGCCACCAGCGAGCAACTCGCCGACCTGATCTTCGGAGCGGGTCATTAAGTGTAAGAGGCCTGTTCTCGTCAGCAATGCGCCTTCAGCCAGTTTTGCTGCGGGACATCGGCGGTATATGATTCCGACCACTATGGAAGGTCTCGATGCGGGGGCGGAATGGCGATGAGCGCAAACGCCTGGGGCTGTTGAAAAACTCCATTTTTATCAAAACAGCGAAAATTTGTAGCTTCGAGGTGTTCCTGAATGGCAAGAGCGTTGTTTCCTCTGACCATTCTCCAAACGCCCAAGCGGCGCTCGCTGTGCACACGAACAATAAAATCAAGTTGATTTTGACGGGAGAACCAAGCTCCAAGTGTTCCTACTGATTGTCTACGACCCGCGCCAATCAGAATACGTCAAATCGGCTCTCCGCCAGTCGCGCACCCCGTGGAGCAAAGACCCCACGGTCCTTGCCCGGCTGGCGTCTCTTTAGGCCCTAACAACTTCACATTTGCACGACCCAGAAAGCTATAGGCCACGAGTCTCCGATACACCATGGTTGGCAACGCTGCAACCACGTTAGCTTGTGAGTTTCAGAGAACCGAATGGCGCCGTCATGACGGAACATGAAACCCCCACCGGAAGGAAGAAACACTGGGGCCCCGTCGCTCCGCTGCTTACAGGGCCGTTCCGCGACCGGGATGAACCGTCAAGCTGCTAAAGAAGAAGTGTCGGCATTATGGCGAGGTGGCTGGACGCCGGAAAATACTTCTGGCGTTCCGGTAGGGAAAAGTGTTTTTCACTCGACATCCCCTCTCCAAGAACTGAGAACTCCTGTCGAATCAACAAACCGGTCCCGCCAAGTTCTTGGCACCAGCGACTGTGCCCCAGGCACTGTCAACTGCTTTTATAGGACTCCTGGCCCGAAACATTTCCGGATTGCTGGTTAAACGCAAGTGTACCGCTCGGCGTGCTTCGCCCAGAACTGCAACGCGTTGACTAGCCTCGACCCCGTCCTTAAGATGAATGCTCCGGCGACAAGCGTCTCCCATGATCGGCCAAACCATCTTGCACTATCGCATCATCGAGAAGCTGGGCGCCGGCGGGATGGGCGTAATATTCAAAGCTGAGGACACCAAACTCGATCGCTTTGTTGCGTTGAAGTTTTTGCCCGACGAAGTGGCCAAAGATGCTCAAGTCTTGGGCCGCTTTCGCCGTGA